>Ga0116129_1001104_pt1 | contig 15415 bp, 17 predicted proteins | sample June2015DPH_17_2_FD_89732 | JGI IMG/M metagenome (GOLD analysis project Ga0116129, IMG submission 89732) | Peatland microbial communities from SPRUCE experiment site at the Marcell Experimental Forest, Minnesota, USA - June2015DPH_17_10 | ecosystem: Environmental > Terrestrial > Soil > Wetlands...
CGGCAACGGGCTGCAACCCGAGCATTCGGTCAATCTGAGCCTCGGCTGGCTGTGGCGTCCGACGCCCGGCGTCAACGCGAGCTTGGATATTTACCAAATATCCATCACCGACCGAATCGTGGCCACGGGCCCTCTCGATGGCACGCTCAACGGTGTTTCGCTGCCCTCGGCTTCGGCGGTCAATGCCGCCATCGCGGCGAATGGAAATTCTCTCGATCCGGATGTGGTGCAGAGCGGGACGACGGGTGTGACCACTTTCGCCAACGGCATCGATACCCGCACGCAGGGCGCGGATCTGGTGTTCAATTTCCCGAGCGATTACACCTTCGGTCACGTCAATTGGACGGTCGGAGCGGAATTCAACCAGACCGACATCACCAAAGTCCCGGGCACGCCCGGCCAATTGGTCGGACTGACGCTGTACAACGCCACCTCGCTCTCCGACATCACCACCGCGAGCCCGAAATACGTCGTCAACCTCGGCGCCTTCTGGACGCTGGGCAAGGCGTCAGTCAATCTCGAGGAGAAAATCTATGGGCCGGCCTCGGAGTGGGAAAACGACGACGGCGACAACCCGGAGAATACTCTCGAATATTTCCGCACGAGCACCGGCGTGACGGCGGTGACCAACCTCGATCTGGGGTATCAATTCACGAGCTATTTCCGGATGAGTATCGGGGCGCTCAATCTATTCGACCGATACCCGGACAAGCTCAACGGCACGCTGCGCTCTCATTTGGATAATCTTGCCTACAATGACAACCTGGGGGTGCAGCAGTACCCCTCGTTCTCGCCGATCGGCATCGACGGTGGCTTTTACTATGCCAAGGCCACTTTCAGCTTCTGATCTCGTTTGAGCCTGCGGGGGGCGGGCGGCAGGGCTGCCGGCCGCCGCCTCCCGTAGGGCATCATTGGCGGTTTTCAGCGCCCCTTGCGCTGGCAGTAAGCTCTTGCCTCGAGCAGGCGCGCTATCGACTACCTGCCACAGGCGGCGGAAATCGCGGGGCGCCGCCACGCTCATCGACGTGCAAGTGCGCGATCTGCGCGTTCCGACGTCTGTCTGTGAGTGACTGGGAACGCTGATCATGGGCTCGAGCTCCGGGGTGTCGACCACCATGACTGGATAGATGTGTCGGGGTAGGCTACTTCTTGACGCGTTCCTCAGTTGCCGGTGGCTTTCGGTATCTGGGTTCGGCGCTACTCTTTGCACGGCTGTCACTCCTTCCGAAGCCCACATACGCCGCGCGGCTGTATATGACCAACCTTGCAGACTCGCAAACATACTATGCGCGCTTTGGCTTCGCGCCGTATGGAGCGAGTCCGAGCGGTCGGCCGGGTCTCATGCTCCCCTGCAATTCCGCGCTGATCGGCGAACGCGAATGGCAGGCCTGCCGTGAACGAGTGGCGAACCTCGGACTTACCCTACTGACGATCTAGGTACCGCGACGCAGCGCGCGGAGGCTCGCAACGGCAAGAGTAACGACGCTCACGCAGATTGTGGTAATTTCTACATCGACGCGAGCGTAGACGGTAGCAGATGCGGGGAGAGGCAGCGCTGCGTAAACGCTATGGTTATTCAAAGACATGAATCATTCGGATTACCTGGGCGTTGTACCGGACCGGGTCGATGCCATGAAGATTTCTTGCCAGAGTGAAATCATGACTACATAAATGCTACGGGTATTCGTGCCAACATCGTATGCGTCATTGCTTCAGCGGACCGACGTGGATGCGAGCGTCACGTTCACCGGCTCCAAGTAGAAGGCGTACTGAGATAGACACGCGCGCAGGAAACTCCGCGCGCCGTATCCCCCCTGGCGCAACACCGAACGGTGCGTCAACCATACGACGCTGGCAGTGCACGGTGCCCGTGTGCGAACCGTTGCGCCGCTTGCAGGAGTGTGCGTCCCTCAGACTGTTCCCCGAGCTGAAACGTCGCAATCGAACTCGCAATGAGCCGCCGCTCATCGGGCCTCAGAAGATCGGAAAGGCCGTGTGGAACACAACGGGGATGCTGAGCATGGTGTTCGAAGTGATTCAGCCAAATCTCGAAATCAAACGGAGACATGTCGCCCTCCTAATTCCCCCCCTACGGGCAGTAGTGTGTGATCCGTTTCGGGCGGTTCCGTGGAGGGATTCGGGCAAATTCTGACAGCGGCACTGCGGCGGAACCGGCTCGTGCTATTCTCGAACTGGGCCCCGGCCGCGCTGGCGGAGATGGCGGCGAACGCCTATCCGGGCGTCGCCGCCCGTAGTGTCGATGAGTTCATGTCGATCGAGGGATTGCGCGCCTAGCTCGCGCTCCCCCGTTGAGGGTCAATCCGGACATATCAGCCATGTGCGCCGCTGGCACGATCCAACGCCTCGATCGTGCGAGGGTCGAGCTTGAGATCGATAGCTTCCAGCAAACTGCGCAACTGCGCGGAGCTCGTGGCGCTGGCAATCGGTGCGGTGACGCTTGGCCGCGCGATCAACCAGGCCAGGGCCACGGAGGCCGGCGTGCCGTGCAATGATCTGGCGGCCCCATCGAGCGCCTTCAGGATTGCATCCCCGCGCGGTGTCAGATATGGCGCGACGATGAACGATCGCGCCTTGCCCTCGAGATCCTGCTTCGAGCGGTATTTCCCGGTGAGAAATCCGCTGGCGAGTGCGAAGTATGGAAACACGCCCAGGCCATGCCTGCGGCAGATGTCCTCGAGATCGGTCTCGTAGCCGGCGCGATCATGCAGATTGTACAAGGGCTGCAGGCTCTCATAGCGCGGTAAGCCCTGTCGCTTCGAGGTCTCGAGTGCCTGCGCCAGGCGCGCACCGGTATAGTTCGATGCGCCGATCGCGCGGACTTTTCCGGCGCGGATGAGATCGGCGTAGGTGCCGAGCACCTCCTCGATCGGTGTGTGTGCATCGTCTGTATGCGACTGATAGAGATCGATGTATTCGGTCTGCAGACGGCGCAGCGAGTCCTCCACAGCCCGAAGGATGTAGGCTTTGCTCAAACCCTCTTTTCCGGGCCCCATCTGCATGCCGACCTTGGTGGCGAGCACCACTCGGTCGCGATTATTACGCTCGCGAATCCAGCGGCCGATGATGGTCTCGGATTCTCCTCCCGCGTGACCCGGCACGAACCGCGAGTACACATCGGCCGTGTCGATGAAGTTGAGGCCCGCATCCAGAGCCTCGTCGAGAAGCCGGAACGAGGCCGCCTGGTCCAGCGTCCAACCGAATACGTTACCGCCCAGCACGAGCGGTGGTATTTGGAGCCCCGAATTTCCCAATTTGCGTTTCTGCATGCCTGTCACCTCTGGATGTCAGGGTAAACCTTCGCCCCGTTCGCGTCGAGCACGGTGCCGGTGATGGCGTCGCGACATCCCGACCGCAGTTTATCCGCCAAAACCTGCCTTGCGAATCCTGATCGAGCCGGATTCTCTGCTCGGGCAGGAGCAGAGAGCCGCTTATCGAGCCGAGCTGCGCAGGCGCAACTTCGGCGGCGCCGACATCGAGCAGCATTTGCATCTGTTGCGGACCGTTTGCAATCCGCGTGTCGGAGACCGTCTTGACGCGTAGCTAACCGAATATCTGAAGGATGCGCTGCCGCAGCTCTCCGACTCGGCACTCGACGATGCCGCGCAACCGCTCGAGGACCTGGAGGAGCATCGGAGGAACGTCGCGGAACTCAGACGGACAGTGGAAGCGCTCGATGCCGTCCACCCGGGTAGCAGTCTTGTGACGAGCACGAACATATCAAAGGGTCTTGCCAAAGCCATTGCACGATGGTTTATGGGCCATGCCAAGATCTATTCAGGAGGCGTCGATGACTTACGCATTGATCGGGCCTCATCTCGGCTAGGCTCTGTCCGAGTGCGCCAGCAATCTAAATTGAAAGGTGGCGCTGTGGGGATCATCTCTTCCACATTTGCGAAAACGTTCGGTCTCGATCATACGGGAGTGCCTTGAAGCCCGGAGACTCGCCGACCTCCACGATCAGCCCTTCAGAGCCAACATAGAACGAGAGCGCACTGAGGGCCATTCCACATTGGTTTAGCGAACGACACGAGGGAGGCAGATCTAAGGGTCGGGCTCAAGATCGCGCCGCAGCGTAGCTGCCGTGCTCGCGGCATCGCCACGAATCTCACACGGCCGACCCCGATATATGCGGTCCGGTCGAGCAGGATACGAAACAGGTGCGACAAAGGGATAGCCACACGATTATGCTCTCACTGCCTACGGCTAAATTGATCAGCTGCGCCGGGGCGCCACAAAGTGGGCGCCGTTGGTCCACCGAGTGTCAAAGGAGGCACGTATGTCGCAAACAGTAGCGGAATTGTAGTTGCAAAAATGAAGGAGGCCATGCTTTCATTTGTCGACCGCTGAGGAGGACCCAGCACCGCTAGGCGCGTTGCACGAGTCTGAAGGCCAGTACCACGCGCCTGTGGTGCTCTTTCGCGGCGGGACCGGACGCACCCACGATCACCAGCCGCTTCATGAGAGAGCGCGCGTTCGTCCACCCAGTCCACGTATAGCAGTCGCTCCGCAAACAACCACACGCCGTCCCGCTTCACGAAGGTGTCGTTGTAGCGCAGCGAGGCGAGCATCAACCGTCGACTGTTTACCTTTGACGGTGACGTGATGCGCCCGCATGGAGAGCGGCATTCTCGTCTAGCATTGGGATGTCATCCAAGACGAAGCCATGCACGTACAGTCCAAGGGCGGCAATCCGATGTTCGGGAACGAGCTTCTGGCAGCGGCGCGTATCACAACGGCATGATCGTTCGTTTCAAGGGCTCAAGATGCCACGCCTCTCAGCCGACCTTCCTGACGTCGAAGTGAACGAGTAAATTAACGAATTCGCGTCATCTCAATGAGATATTCTTCGACGGCCTTTTGGTTTTTCGGTCTGGCGTCCATGATTCTCTCGAGCCATACGCCATCTGCCGCAAGTCTTACAATACGAAGCTCGATTCTCGAATCAGTTTTCGAATGTCTCTTTAAGCGTTCGCTCAGCCAGTTATCCCAAACCCTTCCGACCTGATCTTTGGAGGCAATCAGACTCAAGAGTGCGCCCCAAATTTTCCGTTCAGCTGCACCTTCGGAGAATGCGGCCCTAATGTATGCACGAGTAAAGCATCCGTCGGAATTCTCTTCCTCCGCCATCAATCGCTCAAACTGCGTATCCAGTCGCGTCAATAGCATCTGCATCAGCGCCGTCAACAACGTCTCTTTGCTATCGAAGTGATGAAAGAAAGCCCCCTTGGTAACGTCCGATAATGCGCTCACTTTATTGACGGTGACATCAACCATGCCCTTGGTCGCAGCGAGTTCGAAGGCGGCATGTAAGAGGGACTCTCTGACGAATAGAGGGTCCTTCTTTTTCATGTACGCGTTTTTTACTTTAGCGGCCTTCATTTTCTAAAGTCCCCTCAACGTCGCAAAATTGTATTCGATTGGATGCGTCAGCGGCGCAAATAAAATAATGGCTTTAAAAGATACCGTATGGTATCTTTGGTTCGTAGCTCTTAAAAGCGAACCGCAGCGCTCTGTATCAGTGTTGCCTCATTCCATTCGGGACTCAAAAGTCTCGGTGAGAGCATCACTTGTTTGCTGTAAAAGTGCCCGAAGTCGCCGGGCAATTTTGAAGAACAACTTGTGAGGTGAATCATGACCGGTTTAGGATCGAGCCAGATGAAGACTGCAGTTGACTCAGAATTAGCAGTGGGTCACCTTGCTTTTAAGGTGGCTGACCTTAAGAACAGTTGCCAATTCTATTCAAATCTCGGCATTCCTCCATTTGCTGTTGAGGAAAAGGTCGCAATTATTGAACTGCGTGGAGGCACTCATCTTCTGTTGTTAGAAGTTGATTTGGCTGTAGAAGGCATTGCGCAAAGTTTGACGGGACAATTCCATCAAAGATTTGCCGAGCAATTTGACCTCATGATAAAAGGGAAAGGGCTCAATGAATTGAAAAAATATCGGTTGGAGCTAATTAATCGGGGAATTGCCGCCGGAGAGATTCCTGATGAAACGTTTTTTGGGCATCATCTTTTTTGCCTAAAAGATCCCGATGGGAACGGTATAACGATTTACACTAGCCACGCAATTCATTGATCAGAAAGCTCTGAGATTGATTTCGGGAACGTCAAATAAGTCTCAGAACCGATCGGCCTACGAAGTCGTAAGGCTGTTTAAAAAGACTGAGACGATGAATTCCAAGACTAGCCTTCGGAAACGGATTGAAAGTTGTATTGTCAGTAGGCCGACTCTCGCGACGAGCAGACAAGGGTCGAAGGTGCCCGGTCATGGGCGGCAGTCGGCCAAAAAGGAGTCCCAGCACTTGATGAAGGTCATCCCCGAATGCTTTTGATCCAAAGATTCGGGGTCGATGTTGCCGCGCAGCGGTCCATTTACAGGGTGGATGTTGCCAGGGTGTCCCGGCAGGAAGATGATCGTTTGCGTCGCGTATCCATCCCAGCGCGGTTTCCGGCCAGCGCTGTCAGCCCGCCAAGGAGAAATGGCAATCATGAACGACATCTACGACAACGATCCCACGCCTCCGATCAGCGAGAAGCAAAAGCAAGAACTCGCGGCATCGCTTGACTCGGCAGGGTCGACCGTCCCGCTGCGGCCTTCCGACTTGCACACTCGAACCATGGTCCCGAGAATTCGCGAGCAAATCGCCAAGTGGGAGCCGCAGGGTCCTTCCGCGGCGGGGATACCAAAGGCGCACGGACCGCTAGAGAAAATCGACGTGATTCCCGGCATTCTTGCGGTGCCTACCCTTGACGAGGACGGCGATAAGATCCAATTCGCCAAGAAAATCTTATTCAAGGTGTTGCGATCACTACCACTGACCGACGATGCGGCTCCGTGGCCCTCGCGGGAGTCAGCATCCGCTGTGATCAACTCACAATTCGCGCCGATCCTGCCAGCCCCCGCGGTTCAGTGGACCGACGTTACGTCGGATCGGGCCATGTCCTTGCTGGCGTTTCAGGGACTGGCCGCTCATCGTCTTGCACCTCTCGACGATGATCCGGAAGGCGCAGCCTATGCGGTGGACTTGTCATGGATGTGTGGATTCGCGGTGCGGCCCGGCTTGGAGCCGTACGGGGCATGCGCCTACTTTGCCGCAGACAGGAAGTTGCTGCGCGTGTACACCTCGCACGATGACACCACTCACCGGCCAGGCGCAGCCTCCTGGGAGGACGCCAAGTGGCGGTGGCGCAGCGCGCTCTTCGCGGCGGTCACGGTCGCCGATCATTTGGGAGCGACCCATTTCCTGGCCTCTAATCTGATGGTGACCGTCACGCAAGAACAACTGCCCGAGAACCACCCGCTGCGCCGCTTCCTCAAACCTTATGGTTATGGCGCGGTGGACATTAACTTGGACGCCGGCCTCATGCTATCGCCCGAGGGAGGGTTGGCGCACCGTCTCTTCTCCTTCACCTACGGAGGTTTGAGCCGCTGCCTGCTGCGGGGCATCGAGACCATGACTTTCCAAACGTTTCCGCGAGCCATGGCGGCCAAGCGCATCGAAGGGCTGGGGGACGCATTCCCCTATGCGACCGATGGTTTGGCGCTCTATGACATCCTTCATACTTACACCAAGGACTACCTGAGCATTTTCTTTCCCGGCGAAAGCATGGTGCAAGATGCAGCCGTGCGCGCCTGGTGGCGGGGGATCGTTTCGTTGGCGCCTACGCTGGGCTTGGCGCCACTGAACAGAGCGCAGCAGCTCATCGATTTGATCACGCAAGTGATGTTCACCGTCACCGGGTTCCATTACCAGGTGGGCAGGGTGAGCCCGTACCTCCTCGACCCGGCGTTCCTTACTTGCAAGATACGTACTGGATCGCAAATGTCCGACATCCAGGCGACTGTGCAGGTTCTGAACCTGTGCGCGCTCACTGGGCTCGAGCAACCGCTGCTTATCGGCGACTACACGCATCTCTTTTTGGAACAGAGCAAGGAGCGCGTGATAGCAGTGTTCAAGCATTACCAGCAGGCACTCATCCAACTGTCTGCGGACATCGAGAAGCGCAATAAACACCGCGAGCAGCCGTTCCAGACGTTCAATCCCACGTTGCTCAGCGTTAGCGTCAGCACCTGAGACCGCTGTGAGCGGTACTGATCCTAAACTTGATCTATCGATCGAACATGGAAGGGAGCCTGCCGTCTCGCGCAATAATCCCTGTCCCTTCCTGCGTGCGCTCGTCGCGGGCGGTCATCTGTTGGGACACGTTGAGCAACTTTCTACGATTGCCGACACCATTGTTGCCGCCGGAGGTGGATCGGCCTCGGAACCACCACTACCAAGATCTAAGGTATATCTCATCGCGATGATAGCGAACGGCCTGGGCCCAATGCGACTCGCACGCACCGTTCGCAACGGCGCTCAACTGGATGCTCTGCGTGGCGGCCCGCTCGACAAGCGCGGCGCAGGGTCCCGCATCCTTCACACAACTGGACGCATTGATGAGAATGAATTGGCGCGTCTGGATCAGTTCGCCACCGACAAGGTCGATCTGTCGGGTTTGACCGAGCGCGGGCTTGGCATTGAGCAACTTCGTACCATGATGGATGCCAACTTTACGCGGGCAGCAGGAAAACGGCGCAGAATCGATCGAGCGTTGATGAACGGTGAGTGGCCAATTCTTTTGCGCGTGATGGGTAAGAGTTCGGTCGATGGCCGCTACCTCAGCCTGACCGAATTACGCACATTGTTCGTGGAGCAGCGCCTACCAACAAGACTCACCCAGCGTCTAATACCGACAATTGCTACTCAGTCCGCGAAAGCTTGACGAGAGTTGCTATGCCTTTTCCCTTTTTGCATTGAAATGAGGTCGATTTGGGAGTGAAGGCGGCCGGTAACGCAGCGCGCGCTCGGCCTCCCCTTGCATGCCGCCAATCCGTGTGTTACATACAGAACTACATGGTTCAGTATACTCGGACCGGTTTCGATGCCTCGTTCGCCGCGCTCTCGGACGCCACCCGACGCGGCGTTCTGGAGCAGCTCGGGCGTGCAGACGCTTCGATCACAGACCTTGCCGAGAAGTTCCACATGACCCTCACGGGCATGAAGAAACACGTCGGCGTCTTGGAGCAGGCGGGGCTCGTCACCACGGAGAAGGTCGGGCGCGTGCGGACCTGCAAGCTCGGCCTGAGCCGACTGGAGGAAGAGGCGGCATGGATCGAGAGGTACCGCCAGCTCTGGGACGCACGCTTCGACGAGCTGGACAACGTTGTTGAGGAACTGAAACGGAAGGTCGATGGACGCAAGAAGAGAGTGAGCCTACCCCCATGAAGAATCGCACGACGGTGGAACGGAAGTCCGAGCGTGAGCTAGTCGTTACGCGAACCTTCAACGGACCGGCGCGCATCGTGTTCGAGGCGTGGACCAAGCCCGAACTGCTCAAGCGGTGGTGGGCACCGAAGTCGACAGGCGTATCCCTGCTTTCCTGCGAGGCGGATGTTCGTGTCGGGGGCAGGTACCGTTTCGAGTTCGGCCACGAGGCCTCAAAGCCTATGGTGTTCTTCGGTAGGTACATCGAAGTGACACCGCACTCGCGGCTCGTTTGGACTAATGACGAAAGTGACGACGGTGCCGTCACCACGGTGACCTTCGACGAAAAAGGTGGCAAGACGCTGCTGGTCATGCACGAACTCTATCCCTCGAAGGAAGCTCTCGACGGTACCATCGCCGGGATGGAGGGTGGGATTCCCGAGACGTTCGCGCAACTTGACGAGCTTCTCGTCACTACCCAATTGGCGGCGCGGACCTGCTGAATTGGCTTGCACCCATTCCTAGAAAGATTAACCCCCCCTTCGGCGAGAAAACCAAAGGCGCAAGACGTAGGTCCTGCGTCTTTTTTTTGTGCGCCCGGCAGGGCGCACTTACTAATGCGCATTGTTCCTGCGGGCCTAGCGCTTTTCCCGCGTGGCGCCGCACGTTAAACAGTCAGCGGATGCGCTCGCGGTATTGGCGCGGCGTTTCACCTTCAACGCGTCGGAAAGTGGCGGAAAAATTCCCTGGAGCGCTAAAGTTGAGCCGGTAGGCGGCCGGGGCAGGGCTGGAGCACGGTGCGCGCGATCAAGAGCAGCAACGGTTACGTCTACGATACGACGCATAGCTATCGTTTGGTCATATGGGCAATGATTCCGTCGTGCCTCTTGTCGTCGATCCTATTCCTGAGCTTAGGCCCCGAGCCGCGCGGAAAATCCGGCGGCGCATTGGGCGCGCTCGAGGCGATATGAGCGGCGGCCATCGTGCCGGCACCTCAATTCTGTAGCTGCTCCAATATACCGAGCGCCTCGACTGACAAGCCATGGCCGAGCTGTTCCAGTAGTTTCTGCTTCATGCGCTGGGTCAGTAAAATGCGCGAATAACGCCGCGCCGCAGCAGGTTGCGCGCCAATCTGCTCGGCCAGCTGCCACGCCCGCGACATCAGTTGCGCCCGCGGTACCACCTCATTGACGATGCCCATCGCCATTGCCTCGCTCGCATTCGATACCTGGCCGGTGAGCAAGAAGGAGCTGCCGCGCGTAGGGCCCAGCAACGCCGGCCAAATCACATGGCAGCCGTCGCCTGGAACGATGCCGAGCGTGAAATGGGCTGCATCTTGGAAGGTGGCATCCTCGGCGGCGATCACAATATTGGATAGCAGCGCAAGTTCGGCATGAATATGCGCAGGTCCGTTGACCGCGCCGATCACTGGTACCTCCATATCGAGCAAGTTGTTCAGTAGCCGCTTCGCCTCGCGGTTCATGTCCCTCGATCGGCATATGGACTTTGCCCTTGTCCAGTCCGGGCGGAACGGATTTGCGCAAGGACCGCAGGAAACCTTCGGTCGGCTCCCAGGTGCCGAGCCAAGCCAGTGCGGGATGCGATTGCGCCGAAATGTCCCAGTAGCGGCTGTGCAAGCGGGCCAGCCCGCGCACCCCATTGGCCGCCTACCGCTCTCTCAATGACGAGCTTCTCGGCAAAATTAACGCAGTGCTATCGCGTGACCCCGGGGATCTGGTCGGTTGCCTACTGTGTATGACGGCCGCGGAGGAAGTGAGTATCGACCGATGGCGGACCTATGTGGCTCTGTGGGGTCATGCGGCGCGCGATGAGTCGTGGGCGCAGCAGGCGCTTCCTGCTGCCGGTGATTGCGAAACGCCGCGCTGAAGGTGCCGATGGGAGCGTGCCGATTTTCGACGGCCTGCTCGGCTACCGCACATTGCACGTCTTCAAATCCGAGTGCTCGTCCAGGAATTCCTTTTGCGCGTAGAGTCATATACTTTTGATCTCAGCAAGGCCATCCTACGACCTAGCTATTTTCATTGGGCGTACGGGAGTTTACCGGTGAAAATACTCGAGCCAATACTATGAGTGCAACAATTGACATTGATCGGTTCTGCCCGACCCGATCGGACGATCCGTACTGGAACGAGAGCGCCTGGTTCTCCTTCTCGGTTCCCGAGCGGGCCATTCATGGCATGGTCTACTACTTTTTCCGGCCGAATATGAATCTGCTGATGGGAGGGCCGATTTTGTGGGATCCGACAGGCTCATGTACGTGGGACTGTCTTTACCACGATTGGCATCAATTGCAGGCGATTCCACCGGGCGCGGAAAAGTTCGACATTGCCGCACCGAATTCTCTTGATGTGCGGACGCTCGAGCCGGAGAATAAATATCGTCTGCGCTATGATACCAACGGCTTCAAAATGGACTTGCGTTGGACAGCGACAGCCGAGCCGCGCCACTGGCTCGGGATGGAAATCGAAGCAACCGGCCAAACCGCCGACAGTCGCATGCACTTTGAGCAGATGGGCCGGGTCACAGGCAAAGTCGAATTGAATGGCGAGATGCTCGAGGTTGACTGCTTCTCGATGCGCGATTCATCGTGGGGAGTCCGTAAGCTCGATACCGTCAAGCGCGGCAGCTATTTCTGGGCGGTTGCCTCTGAGCGTGAGAACTTCTTTGCGCAGTGCATGGGCGACAACCCCGACCAGCGGGTGGTGGGCGGCTTCTTGACTCGCGACGGAACAACTTCGGCGCTGGTCAGGGGCAATCGCGTGAACACCAAGATGGGTAAATTGACGCCGGATTGCTTCAAAGTCGAGATTACGGACGCCCTTGGACGCACCGCGGAAATCACTGCCTACACCCGCTGCCACTTGCTCTTCGCGGGCTATCCACGCTGTCAGGTGGTTTGGTCGTTGCTCGAAGCCGATTTCGGCAACGGGGTTAAAGGCTGGGGCGATCTGCAAGAGTTTCAGCCGATGGAAGGATTTCGACGCATGGTGCGTACAAAATAGGAGGAGCGATGCTGGGTCAAATTATCATCGTGAGCGGCACTACAGGCGCGGGAAAGACCACAGCGTGTGGTGCATTCGCTCGCCGCGCCGAGCAGCCCTATTTGATGCTGGGCATGGACTTGCTCGTCGGTAGCATGTTTCCCGGGAAGTACACCATATTTGGCGCGAAGAAAGACGAAGGTTATGGGGGCACGACTTTCGGACCCATGGCCATGAAGGCGATTGCGGCAATGCACGAAATGATCGCCGCCGCGTCGCGTGTCGGCCAGAACATGGTCATCGATCATTCGATGTTTTTGGATCCGCCGCTGCTGCAGGACTGCATTTGGCGCTTGACCGACGTGCCGGTGCTGTTCGTGAACCTCAAGCCCTCTCGCGATGTGCTCGAGCGGCGAGTCAACGAGCGGAAAATCGAATTGCCTGCACCGATGGTCGAAGCGGTGGGCGGTCCGGAAGGCGTGAAGAAATTGGCCGAAAAGCTGACCGCGATGTCACCTTGGTTCTATAAACACGTCTATCAGAATGATTGCTACGACCTTGAATTGAATTCGGCTCAGCTGACGCCGGACGAAATCTGTGAGGCGATTGAGGCTCGCCTCGCCCTAGGTCCCGGTACGGCATTCGACACCTTGCGCCAACGCCATCCACGGGCACCTGGCTGAGCAGCTACATTTTGTAGCAGCCACTGGCCTCGGTGATCTGAGCCGTCACCCAGCGGCTATCCGGCGAAGCGAGGAAGTGAACGACATCGGCAATATCGCTCGCGATTGCAGCACCAAGATTTACCCGCAAAAATCCTCGGCACCTCGACATCAACAGCCGCACACGACGATTGCCCGAGTACGTAGGAATCAATATTCATGATCATACAGCTTGGCTTTTATAGACGAAGACCGGATCTAAGCGTCGAGGAGTTCCGTCGATTGTGGTCGGAGGTCTATGGTCCTAAGTACAGAATCCATCCGGATCTGTCACGACACCTGCTCCGCTATGTCCAGCATCGCCTCTCGCCGCTCATTGGGAAGTCACACGATCAGATGCCCTTCGATGGTTTTTCGGAAACGTGGTTTGAAAGCGCCGCAGCCAGCGAAGCGCTGCAGCGCGAACCCATTTACATAAATGAGGTCGCGCCGCTGGCCGTCACATTCCTTGATTTAGAGAATTCCAAATTGATGGCCTATGATTCGCAGGTCTATCAGATCGGCGGCCCACCGCCGTTGTTTAGATCCTAGGCGGCGACACGATGAATCACTCAGGTCTTTCCGGAAGCGATGATGATCCTGAACTGTACGCGGAGCCTGAGCGAAAAAACCTTACGAGGGACGAGCCATTACGGGCGATATCGGACCTCAGTAGTGAGAAAGCGCTTGTGCAACGGACGGACATGCGGAAACGTTAAGCATCATCGAGGAGTCAATTCTCGCGTCTGCAGAGCGCCAGGCATTTGATCGCAGTAGCGGGTGATGTCCTTATTTAGGCGCATTGGCATGAAACCGTCATTGAGGCGGTTAGTGACGGCGGGTAGCATGCATCGCACTTGACAGGACAGAATAAGGAACGGCCGATGGAACGTCAGAAAGAGTTGGATCTCACCGGCAAGGTCGTGATCGTTACCGGTGCGAGTCGTGGCGTCGGACGGCAGGCGGCGATCGGCTTCGCGCGTCGTGGGGCCAAGGTCGTGCTCGCTGCACACACAGCGGAACGGGATCCCACCCAGCCGGGTAGTCTTGGGGAGGCGCTGCAGTCGATCGAGGCGATCGGTGGCGAAGCACTACTCGTGCAAACCGATCTGGCCGACCGCGCCGACCTTCAGAAACTGGTGGACGCAACTGTCGCGCGGTTCGGCGGGATAGACGTGCTGGTCAACAATGCCGCAGTAACGACAGGCTCTGCTTGGTCGAAAAAGTTTCTGGACTTGACTTTCGATGAATGGACCCAGCAGTTCGACGTGAACCTGCACGCGCCATTTACGCTCATGCAACTCGTCACCCCGATTATGGCGGCGCGCGGCGGCGGCAGATCTTGAGCATCGGTAAGCGCGTTTGCGAAGCCTGCGAGCGCGTCACCAGCTTCATTGGCCGTGGTCCGCCAAAACGGGTCGCCTGACCCGGCAAACTGACTCCTCAGCGCAGCGCGGTCGGCCGTGTCCTTGACGCCGGAGCGTCTTTCGGACCATAGTAAGCGCGACACATTATTCTCATATGTGAATTACGCCCGGATTATTTTTCCTAGGCGATCGGGGGGAGCTCCATGCCAGAAGCAGCGATAGCGGAACGGCCCAAGAGCGGCGGCACTAGCCTGTCATTTCGTTTGGTCGATGCGGATGCGCACATCGATCCTCCTTATGAGATGTGGCGGGACTATTTGCCCGCGCACCTGCGCGAACTCGCGCCCTACATCGAGGAGGGTGAGGAATGCGATTATGTCGTATTCGAAGGCACCAGGAAGCCTATCCGGATGATCGGCAACCAGGCTGGCCGGGCCGGCAAAGACTTCAAGATGGTCGGCAAGATTTCCGACATGCGCGCGGTGTGGAAAACGGATCAGCGTCTGGCTGACATGGATGCCGACGGCATCGATAGTGCGGTGCTATTTGGCGGTGGTCCGCTTGGCACCTTCAATAGCGATCTTTATGTCGCGAGCTACGAGGCTTACAACCGCTGGGTGTGGGACTTTTGCGCCGCAGACCGGCGCCGTCTCGTGCCGATCGCGTATCTTCCCATGCGCAATCTCGATGAAACCATCGATCTGCTGCGCAAAGCGGCCAAGCTCGGTTTCAAATCGGCAAATATTCCCGCTTTTCCGCAGGCTGCTGATGGCTACACCACCGGCGCGAATGTCAAAGCCCTCAAGCCCGGGCAAACGGCAGCCCTGACCGGGGATCCCAAAGGTGAGTGGCAGTACAGCAGCGCCGACTTCGACCGCCTGTGGGCTGAATTCGTCGAGCACGACATGACGACGACTGTTCATCTGGGCGCGCGTGTGCCGCGCTTCGGCGAGAAGCAATTCTTTCTCGCCGACATGCCGATGAGCAAGGTCGCCATGATCGAACCGATTGCCATCATGATCTTCAATGGCATCTTCCAGCGTTTCCCGAAGCTGCGTTTCGCCAGCGTCGAAA
>Ga0116129_1001106_pt1 | contig 15412 bp, 16 predicted proteins | sample June2015DPH_17_2_FD_89732 | JGI IMG/M metagenome (GOLD analysis project Ga0116129, IMG submission 89732) | Peatland microbial communities from SPRUCE experiment site at the Marcell Experimental Forest, Minnesota, USA - June2015DPH_17_10 | ecosystem: Environmental > Terrestrial > Soil > Wetlands...
AAACCGGTATCGAAGTCATCGAGCGTTTACGCAGCGAATTTTGCACCCCGATTCCGGCTTTCCTCATCAGCGGCGATACCAATCCCGAGCCGCTGAGCGAGGCTCGCGCCAGCGGCTTTCATCTGCTGCACAAGCCGGTGGATCCAATGACGCTGCGCGCCATGCTCAATCAGATGTTGAACAAGGCGGACTCCGCCGCCAACCGTCAGCAAAATAAGCCCGCGGCCGGCACCGAATTGGCACTGGACCGAGCCAGCTCGACGATGCCGTAGCCCAGTGATACTTCAGTCCCGGTACCGAGGTATTGCCTGAATTTGGCGTAGGCCACCGGCAGAAGCCCCGGGAAAATAACGCCTTTTTTCACTGCGCCGATGTTCCGGCCTTGCACTTGGCAGTGCCTAAGGCTGATTTACGGCGTGCGTTCGTAGCAAGAAACTCCCTGCCATCGGCGCGAGGGAAATGAGCCCCGGCGCGCCACATCGGCTCAGGCCTTTACAGGGAGGCGTGCATGCAGACCGCCACAAGGCTGCGAGTTATATCGGGGTCCCAATCGGGGTCCCATGACAAGGCGCTCGATCGGGAGCCATCGGACGAAACGCTGATCCAATCGATCGCCAATGGCGACAAGGGCGCGATGCGGGTCTTGTTCGAACGGCACAACGTGGCGGTCTACCGCTTCGTTTTACGTCTCGCCAAGAGCAGTTCGGCCGCCGAGGACATCGTCAGCGAAGTGTTCCTCGAAGTCTGGCGCCGGGCCGATGCGTTCGAGGGGAGATCTCGAGTCTCGACATGGCTGCTCGCGATCGCCCGAAACAAGGCATTTACGACATTCAGGCGCGATCCGACGCTCCCCCTGGATGACGAGTTGGTCGCCGGCATCGCTGATCCCGGCGACGACGCCGAGACCCTTCTCAATCTCAGGAACCGCAGTTCGATTGTCGGAAGATGCCTGGCCCAGCTGCCGCCGGCTCAGCGGGAGGTCATCGACCTCGTCTATTATCACGAGAAGTCCGTCAAGGAAGTCGCGTTGATCGTCGGTATCCCGGAAGGCACCGTCAAGACTCGCATGTACTATGCACGGCGACGGACAGCCGAACTTCTCAAGGAGGCCGGTATGCAAGGGCTTTGGGAGCTTTGAGAGTGTTGCGACGACGCCGGCGAAACCGCGGCGGCAGGCCAACCCACTTGCTCTATGGACTGACGACGGGCGGCAACGCCCAGCCCAATTCGCCGACTGCAATCACCGCCTCGGTGCGGTTGGTCACGGCCAATGCTTTGAGGATTGCGGTGACGTGGTTCTTCACCGTCGGCTCCGCCAGATTGAGGACGCGGCAGATCGCCTTGTTGCTCTTCCCTTGCATCATGAGCGCGAGCACATCGAGCTGCCGCCCGGTGAGGCCGAGATCGGAAGGCGAGGCACGCGGCCGATCGGCGGCAGGCTGCTTCGCTCCGCGGTGCGGGACCGCTGGTTCCTCGCGCCCGAGCATTTCCGGGGGGATGTAGATGCCGCCGGCGAACACCAGTTGCAAGGCACCCAGCATCACCGTGCGTTGGCCGGATTTCGGAATAAAGCCGAGTGCGCCGAGGTCGAGCGCCTTGACGACGCTGCCGCGGTCCTGCTGCCCCGAAAGGACCACGACGGCAATCGCCGGATAACGCTCGCGCAGCTCGGTGAGCATCGAATAGCCGTCGCGATCCGGCAAATTCAGATCAAGAAGGATGAGGCTGAGGTCAGTATGCTCGACGATCAGTTGCATCGCCTGACCGCAATTCGACGCCTCCAAGATGGCGACATCGCCCTTCAGCTCTTTGAGGACCCCGCGTAACGCCTCTCGAATCAAAACGTGATCATCGACCACGAGAACTTTCACGTAAGCGATCCTTCTGTCCGGCCGGAGCACCACAATACTTCAATCCCGGGACCAAAGCATCCCCCGCTTGCCGCTCCGCCGGGGAGCCAAAACCTTTGGCGTTCCAAAACCCTTGGCGTTCAGTGGCTTTTCGTGCCGTGCGGCGCCTTCTCCTAATCACAGGGGTGGTACTTCACCGGAAGCCGGGATCTGCTCACTCGGGGGTGAGAGCGCGCCGAACAATTGCGCAGCAGGGGTCAGAGTGCCAACCCCGTAAAATACCAGTTACGGATTTGTAACTCGACCGACTCGCAGCCCAACGACTAGTTTACCGGCAAGTCGGGTACATCCATCGCCCCCGTAGCCGGCTTAGGGAGCCCCGGCTTGCAAGCGCAAGTTCGGGGCTCTTTTTTCGTTTGATGCCACCGTCATTGCCGGGGCGCGGTCCGCCTGTGCGTCGGTGCCGCTCAACCCCCGTGAAGGTGCGCCGATATCGGGAGGTTCACCGCATGACACAGCGCGGACGATGGAATCCAACTCCTTCCATCTTGTACGGCGTCGCCTTCGGAGTTCTTGCCGGTGGCCTGATGATCTTGGCAACCGGTCGACGCGACCAATGGCAGGACGAAGCGTCTACTGTTCTTGAGATAACGATTATGACCACGCTGGCGTGTTTGGCGGTATCTTACGTGCGGCGATTCATTTCAAGCTGAGTGGCATCGCCAGGGCGCGAGCCCGCACGGCGCGCCATCGCCACCGTGGCAACGCAGCCTCAACCGGCGCGAGCTTATGGGCGGGCTGTTTGGCGAAACGGACGGGGCGTTGTGGCGCCGATCGCCTCCAGTTCTCCGAATTCTGGCAACGAAAAAATTACGCCAAATCCCGCCGTCGCTTGACCGTGAGCGCACCCGGCACAGAATTTCCGCATGCGGGTACTGGCGAGCATTCTCGTAGTTTTGATTTTGTTGGCGCTCGACCGTGCGGTTACCGGCGGGGCGGCCATGGCGCTAATATTTCGCGCGTTGATATTCGTGGCCGATGCGACGTTTGGCAGCCTGATGAATCTCTTGAGATAATCCCGTGTCGTCCGGACGGCAGCGCGGACGGTCACACAAGAAAAAGCCGCGTCGAGGGACGCGGCCAAAGCTGCTGCTATGGGCACGGCGCAATGACACGCCGGGCGACAGCACGGTGCCGTATCGTCGGTCGGCGCGTCAAGGCGCTGGCGCCGCCTACCGACTGACGCTTCCAACATATTTGAGACCGACATAAGGACCGCCGGTGCTGAAGTGATGGCTCTGGCCACCCTTGGCTGCCTGACGTTTGCCCGCGAACGCGGGACCCGCTGCGCACGCGGTAATGGCGATCAAGACGGCCGAAATAAAAATCTTCATGGTTGCTCCTAATTTCTGCCAGCCAACCACAAGCCGGGAAGCCGGTCGAGCCGAATAGCGGGCACCGGCGACAAACAAACCTATGTTTAGGTTCTCGGATATATTACTTACGAAGATAAACAAGATAGTTTATATAATTATCGTATAAGAGCTTTCTGGTATTAAAAATAGCTTTTCGCTCGTTCTCCAACTGCGCCCATCACAACGACGTTGGGAGGTGCGTGAAGCGCTAGCGGTCTCTAAGTTCACGGCCTCGCTCCCGCCAGTTTGGCCGCGCGTCGGCGCCGATGATGCCGTAAGGCACGGAAATCGGCGTATCAGACAAGGCCGAGAACGACGCGCTTTTTTTTCCATTGCCGACAAACCGCCTACAAGATCCATACATGCCAGCGGGCTTGGCTGGAATACGTGACGTGAACCGTTTGGACCATGGAAAACGATGACAATGCTTTTGTCGTCCTGCTTGAGTTGAACCTCACAACGGTCCACTCGCACCAAATCTGTCGATTTGATTAGTTCACCGGCCATATGCGATTTGATCCCGCCTTGGACGTTGCGACTCCAGCTTCGCGCCGACACTATCGGCTCGTACATTGCGAACCGATGGACGGCAGATTAAGGCCGCGCGTCGGCGCAGACTTCTCAACCGCTCCGGCGGCCAGCCCAAAGAAAAGCCCCGCCGGGAGGCGAGGCCGAAGTCAGATGGTAACATGTTCGCAAACTGATCAAACTCAACACCGGCATGACGGCGGAAGTATGCCGGCGCTTCGGCGATGCACGACTCGGTCGCCGCATCGGCGCACCATCCGATATAATGATGGGCCACCGGCCGAAAAAGACCCCGCCGCGAAGCGAGGCCGGAAGTTGCGTAGTTCTCGCCTTTGGGGCCACCCGTTGACGGCTCCGTCAAGTCGGACAATCTCCGCGAAAGCTAGCCGCGCCTCACGGGCTGGCGCAGATTTTGCTCATAAAACGCCGTGCTCTTTGTCTCCCAACCGAGAGCATGGCCTCGACCTCAACCTCCCGGTTCAACACGAGGTCGGGGCCGCCCCTTTCTCCATCACGCGGTGCCATGCGGCCGGCCGACTATTCGTGAGGATCGCACCGCACCGTCGCATGGGCGTTCGGTCAAACCGGCGTACGCCGGTGCCGCCAGGACACTTCCGGGACACTGGCGCCCGCATTATCCGCTAAATACTTGATTTTGCTGGCGCGCCCTACGGGAATCGAACCCGTGTTACCGCCGTGAAAGGGCGGTGTCCTGGACCGCTAGACGAAGGGCGCGGAGCGGCGCGGCGACATATAGAGGCGTTCGTGGCGGCCGGCAAGCAAGCGTCGGCAGCAAGCGTCGGCGGCCGCCGCCGGCGCAGCCGCTTGCTACCACTTGCCGGTATTCGCCATCGACTTCCACGGCTCCTGAGGCGGCAGCGGGCTGCCCTTCTGCAGCAGCTCGACGGATTGCTTGTCGGGTGAGCGCACGAACGCCATCATGCCGTCGCGCGGTGGGCGGTTGATGGTGACGCCGGCCTTCATGAGGCGATCGCACAGCGCGTAGATGTCGTCGCATTCGAAGGCGAGGTGGCCGAAATAGCGCGCCTCGCCGTAGTCTTCGGTATCCCAGTTATAGGTCAGTTCGAGCAATGGCGCGTCGCGCCCGGAGCGTTTGCTGTCGGCCACCAGGGTCTTGTCCTGCGGGGCTGCGAGAAAGACATTGGTGTAACGGACTTTTTCATCGGGACGGCGGCTGATTTCGACGAGCCCGAGCTTGCTGCAGAAGAAGTCGAGCGCGGCATCGAGGTTGCGGACCCGCAGCATGGTGTGGAGATATCTCATGAGTGACCTTTCGGTTGGAGCGACCAGGGGCCGACGACATCAGTTTATCAGGTGAGAACCCATGAACACGTCCGATATGGAGGCCGACATCGCAAAGCTCAATGCGCTGGTGGATGCGGCCGAGATGGTGCTGCCCTTCACCGGCGCCGGCATCTCCACCGAAAGCGGCATCCCGGATTTCCGTTCGCCAGGCGGCCTGTGGACCAAGTACCGGCCGATCCCGTTCGACGAGTTCACGGCGAGCGCCCCCATGCGGGACGAGTCCTGGCGGCGCCGCTTCGCCATGGATGCCCAGTTTTCCACAGCCCGCCCGGGCCGCGGTCATCTGGCGTTGGCAAGCCTCTACCGCCAGGGGAAGGTTCGGGCCGTGATCACCCAGAACATCGACAATCTCCACCAGGCCTCGGGCATCGCTCCCGATCACGTCGTGGAACTGCACGGCAACACCACCTACGCCACTTGCCTGGACTGCGGGCGACGCTACGAACTCCCCTGGATCAGGGAGCGTTTCGAAGCCGGCGGCCGCGCGCCGGATTGTCTGCACTGCGGCGGCTTCATCAAGACTGCAACGATTTCATTCGGCCAGGCCATGCCGGAGGCCGCCATGCGCCGTGCCGAGCAACTCGCCATAGGGTGCAACCTATTCGTGGCAATCGGTTCTTCCCTCGTGGTGTGGCCCGCGGCCGGCTTCCCGCTGCTCGCCAAGCGAAACGGTGCGCGGCTTGTCATAATCAACCGCGAGCCGACCGACTTCGACGAAGTTGCCGATCTTGTCATAAATGGCGATATCGGCGCGGTGCTCGCGCCCTTCATCCTCCATTAACCGCGATGCAGCATGGGCGCGTCGCTTAGGCCCATTGAGAAAGTTCCAGCGCACGCCGCCCCGGCTCACCCCGATCAAAAGCAAGCTAGGTCATTCGCCGCCGGTGACGCCGCGGGTCGATTTTGATTTGCACGACCGCAGGATGTTCACAGGACAACGCGGCCTGCAGCACGGAAAAATAATTTTATGCTTTTCCGCCGGCCGCACGATGTTATCTTCGTAGCGAGAGATTCGCGAAGCCCCGAAAGGGGCGCCAGATACGGCGGCGGCGTGCGTCCTCAAGTGGCGGCGGATGCGATAATGGCGGCGGATGTAATGGGGCCCAAAGGGCCGGGAACAGATTTCGGACTGGAATCCGAATCGCTGAGCGATCTGATCGGCGATGCGGCAGCAACGGTCATCGAGGTTTCCGGAGTCATCAAATGGTTCGATGTGTCCAAGGGATTTGGGTTCATCGTTCCCGACAACGGAATGGCGGACGTGCTCCTGCACGTTACCTGCTTGCGCCGCGACGGCTTCCAAACCGCCTATGAGGGAGCCCGCATCGTCGTCGAGGCGCTGCAGCGACCTAAGGGCCTGCAGGCGTTCCGCGTCCTCTCCATGGATGACTCGACCGCCATCCATCCGGCCCAGATGCCGGCGCCGCGCACCCATGTCACGGTGACACCCACCAGCGGGCTCGAGCGCGCCATCGTCAAATGGTTCAACCGCCTGCGCGGATTCGGGTTCCTGACCCGCGGCGAGGGGACGCCGGACATCTTCGTGCATATGGAAACGCTGCGACGGTACGGCATTGCCGAGCTTCGGCCCGGCCAGACCGTGCTGGTTCGCTTCGGTCCCGGTCCCAAGGGGCTGATGGCGTCCGAGGTTCGCCCCGATGGCGGCCCGCATGTGCTTGCGTCCCATTAGCGCTGGAGCCGCCTGACCGGCGGCACCTATCCTCGTAGGATCGGCGTGACGGCTCGATTGCGGTCGCCGCGCCGATGGGGTAAAGGGCGGGGCATGAGCTTGGTCCTCAAAAGTCTCGCCGGTGCGTTGATCGTGATTGCCGCGGCCGCTTGGTCGGTCGCGCCGCCGGCACGTGGCGCGGAGCAGCAAACGCTGGAGATCGCCTCCAAGACCGGCGTCCACGTCTTTGCGGTGGAGCTTGCCGTCACCGACGAGGAGCGCCAGAAGGGGCTAATGTTCCGCCGCTCGCTGCCGGAGTCCTACGGCATGCTGTTCGACTTCAAGCTCGACCAGGAAGTGCAGATGTGGATGCACAATACCTATGTGTCGCTGGACATGATCTTCATCGAGCGCGACGGCCGCATCCACCGGATCGCCGAGAACACCGAGACCGAGTCCGACCGCATCATCCCGTCGGGCGGCCCGGTCCGCGCCGTGCTGGAGGTGGCAGCCGGCACCGCCAAGAAATTGGGCATCGAGCCCGGCGACCGGGTGGCGTCACCGACCTTTCGGCGCTGATTGCCGGCTTGCGGCGAAGCGTGTATCGAAGGGGCAGGGCATGCCACGCCCGGCTGCCCCGTCGGGGTATAGCGCAGCCTGGTAGCGCGGGAGTTTTGGGTACTCCAGGTCGCAGGTTCAAATCCTGCTGCCCCGACCAATCAAGCATCTGACTATCGTATTCTTTGTCCGATCCCTTCTGCCGGTCCATTCTGACGATGTTCGGCCGCCACTTGCCCCAGGGTGCGATCCTCCGCGATTGACGCGATGCGCAGGCCGCATCATGCCTTCAATTATTCCTCCGAGACACTCCGGACCCGAGCGAATGATGTCTGCGGCCAATACATCGAGTAGATCGCAGTCATGATGATGGTGGGAAACCAGAATAGCATGGGCATAGGTGTTCTCCTTCACGGAGCCAACGTTTCTCAAATCGGTAAGTTCCCATAGCGTGTCGAGAGCGAAACAGGACGCGGCTGCGCTCCATCCCGCGCGATAGGCGAACCCAATAAAAAGCCCCGGCTTATATAGCCGGGGCTGACGCAAATGGACGCGTGGGAGTTTCGATCACACGCCCCAATACGGGTCAACTTTGTAGTAATCGTCGATCGCCTGGCCGCGTGTATTCCAATCCCATTTGTCATGGATGCCGTACTTCGGCGCACCCTTGAGCTGCTGCTCGCCGATATTGACTTCGTAGCCTTCAAGCCGCGGGTTGTAAGTCAACAGCTTCCACGGCAGCGGGTAATAATCCTCGCCGATACCCATGAAACCGCCAAAGCTCATGACCGCGTAGGCGACCTTGCCGTTGAGCTTGTCGATCATCACGCGCGCGATGCTACCGACCTTCTCGCCGTTCGAACGGTAGACCGCCGTGCCTTCAACTTTATCGCTGCCGATGAGCGAATGCGTTTCCCTTGTCGTTGTGTCGAGGGCCGACTGCGTGACCATGCAAATCTCCTGTTGTTGTCTCCCTCTCATGACAACATCGGCCGGTTGAACGGGTTCCCAAGAGCGAGCGGTAAAGACGGCCTGACTGCATGAGAGACGAAACGCCTCATGGAACGCATTCCGCCGGCCGAAGTTGATATTGCAATGCATGCGATACATGGAGGCGACAATGGACGTAAACACAAGACAGTCCGATGCGATCCTCGATGAATACGCTGCTTGGTCGAAAATCAAAGAGCTCTCAGTGAGCGCCCCGCGAGAGCAGCGAGTCGCAAAAATGAAGTCCTGGTCGGAAGCAAAACAACGTCTCTATCATTCGCGGAGGCGGCTACTTAATTCCAAGGCAACGTGATCGCGTTGAAGAGTTCGGCCGCGTCCGTCCTTGCCGACCCGAACGATTGTGCGGACGAGGCGTACCGTCGCATCACACTTGAGAGGAACGATCACGTGCCCCGAGATCCAAGCCGTCCGACGCAGCCACGGTCGGAGCCGCTTCACGATCCGCCGGCTCCGCCCGCGCGGGACCCGGACAGCAGGCCGTTGCGTGATCCTGCCGGCGATCCCACTTACGAACCGCCGCGGCCAATGACGGAGCCCACGCCAAATCCGGCCGGTGATCCGCCGCTTCAAACGCCCGGGGACCCGATCAGGTAAAATGCGATGCGCAGCCGGTAAGGAGCGGAGCCTGTAGGGAGATGTCCACGCCGCTCGTTGTTTCCGTTCCGCATCGCCTCGGTAAAGACGAGGCGACCCGACGCCTCAAGTCGGGGCTTGATACTGCAAAATCCAGGTTCGGCCAGTTTCTTTCGGTTCAAGAACAAGCCTGGGTAGGCGATCGTCTTCAATTTCGTATCGCTGCGCTAGGGCAGTCGGCAAGTGGGACCATTGATGTTACCGACGACTACGCACGGTTGGAGGTTACATTCCCATGGCTGCTTGCGAAGGTAGCCGAGCACATACAACGCGCGGTCCAAAGACAGGGCGCGATCATGCTGGAAAACAAGTGAGACTGTGGCGCGAAGATGAGATGAACTTTTTCGCCGGCGAGACGTTCTCTATGGAGGATTTGTCCATAGGGAGCAGCTGTCATGTCACCCAAGTCGATTGCCGTTTTGTTGGCATTGGCATCCCTCAGTTCGGGTGCCATAGCGCTGACGCTTATCCTGCCGCATTATCCGACGAAAGCAGATTTTGATTGGGACTTTACCGCGATTGGGAGCGCTTCGGTGCTCCAACCCGACCTTACCGCGGCGAACCGAGAAAACCTTCGCATGGCCGCTCTGAAACAACTGAATTTAGATTAAGTCAGCGGTGTAAATATTAAGTCAGCGATATAAATAAGGCCCGCCGCAGCTAAAGTGCTCCGTCATACGCAGCGCCCGAGCCGAAACGGATCAACCCGTCGAGCAGGTCTTCCGCATTGGGCAGATCTTCGCAAAGCCCAAAACTCTGCTCCGGTTTGCTGGCGGCGCTTGCCTTTGGGACCTCGAGGCATTAGCTCCGATCGTTTTCAGCCTGCCGACCACCTTCTCGATCGGTGACCTCCTCGATCTGGCCAGCCATAAATGCCGTCAAGTCGTCAACCGCCTGGTCAATCTCGGCCTTCGGAATCCCCTCGGCGCTCGCCGCCATAAGACATTCTTCAGCCAGTCGTTTTGCGCGCGTAGTGTCGCCCTCAGGCTCAGAACCTTCCGGATGTACGTGATCCGTAACCCAGCCTTCGACAAACGCCAAAGCCCGTTCGCTCATAACATCCTCCTGCTTTGCACTCAGCATACCACCAGCATACCACGTCTTGCAGCAATGCTTCGGCGCGTCGTCGGGATCATCTCCGCATGGCGGGACGGTCAGGGAAACGCCGTTAAGCGTTTGGTCACCACGTTCGTCGGCTCGTCTTGATGCAGCAGCCTCAATGTCGGACTTTTGAGCGGTTATGTTGACCAGGAGTAAACCATGAGCGGACCAGTTGACGTACCGGGCAACCAGCTGCGAGCTATCGTCGAGCGCATTGAGCAGGTCGACGACGAGATCAAGGATCTCACCGAGGCCAAAAAGGAGATCTATGCGGAAGCCAAGAGCAACGGCTTCGACGTCAAGGTTCTTCGAGAGGTCGTCCGCGTGCGCAAGCAGGACCCGAAGGAGCGCGACGAGCAGGAGTCCCTTCTCGACGTCTATATGCAAGCGATAAAGGGCGCGTCTTCGGTAGCGAAGGCTGCTTGAGGAAACGGTGCCGATGGCTGTGGAGAGACCGGCACCTCTCAGTGTTCGCCGATCGTTCCGCAAATCGCTCCAGCGATGCCGGCAAAATGGCGAACGCGCCAAAAAACGGCCCGGGCGAATGCCCGGGCCGTTGATCCACCAAAGTGGACATTCGAGCGTCCCGATCGGGTACGCTTGTCGGAATTCCTGCTGCCCGACCCGCTAACCATTTGATTTCTCTTGTTGTGTTTCTGACGATGGGGTTTGGCATGCGCCCCGGCACCGCCGACACCGCCACACGCGCGACCTGACCGTAACGTCTCGGTTCGATCGCTTGGCCGGCTTCGTCCCCAGCCGTTTCCCCCGGGGAGCAGCCGAGCCGATTGCAAAGCGCCATCAAGACTGCGTAGATTCCATTCGATCGTTGTCCGCCGTCCAAAGGGCTCCCGCGCGTGATGACCGGCGCAACGTCCCGCTTCGCCGACAAGGTGGCTGGTCACGCTGCCGCTGCCCGTTTGGGCCGATGGATGGCGGGAAAAAAGTTCGTGCTCGCTGCCGTCGGCATCGTGCTCTCCGGCCTCATCATGCTCGCCGGACTCTTGCCGCTTGCGGCCCAGTCGCCTGCCGATATTGCGCGTGCCACCCGCGATCTTGCCGCGTCATTGGACCTGCAGACTGTCTTCCCGACGCCGAAGCCGACGCCGGACCTGGATTCGCCGCCGCTTTTGAGTGTGGACGTCGCGCGCATTCTGTTATGGATCGCGGTGTTCGCTGGCGCCGGCGTGCTCGCCTACTTCATCTACGACGTACTGCCGGTCTTCGGCCTGAAAGGTCGGCCGCGCTGGGACGACACCGCGGACGGCGCTGCGCTTTCCGGCGGCGGCATCAATCAAGCGGCCCGTGCGGCGGCCGACGAACTCGCGGCACAGGGTCGCTTCGTCGAAGCCATGCACGTGCTGCTGCTGCAGGGCCTCGATGAGATGCGCATGCGTCTCGATCTGCGTTTCGCCGATTCCCTGACGAGCCGGGAAATCGTCAGCCGGGCGAATGCGCCCGCCGCCGCCAAGACCGCGCTGGGGGAGATCATTCAATGGGTCGAGCTGGCCTATTTCGGCGATCATCCGGCTGACCGCAACGACTACGATGCCTGCCGTCGCAGCTTCCTCGCCCTCGGTGGCGCCCTCGGGGCCGGTGGCCGCGAATGAGCGCAGCGACGGTGTTCTCGCCACGTGTCATTCTCGGATGGGTTGCGGCGGTCGCCGCGACCTTCGCGCTCTCGATCTACCTGATGGCGTTCGGGGGCGGCGACACCCAGCGCAACGCCGTCGGCCCCAGCGCCTATTCGCGATCGGCCATCGGCTATGCCGGGCTGGCGGAACTGATCGCGCGGGTTGGCATTCCGGTGGTCAAGGGCCAGGGCGGCGACACCGGCTCGGCCGGGCAGGGCGACCTGCTCGTCCTCGCCGAGCCGCCGGTGTCGACAGCGGAAGAGCAGGGCCAGTTCGCGTTCGGGAAAGCCGACCGGGTGCTGGTCATCCTGCCCAAATGGCAGGGCTATCGCAGCACGAGCCATTCCGGATGGATCGAGGATGCGGCGCTGCTGCCCACCGCCGTCGCCGACCTGACCATCGCGAAAGCAGGTGCGACCGGCAAGACCGTGCGCGCCAACAGTCCCGCCGTGTGGACCACGAATACGCTCGGCGTCGCACCGCTGCTCGACCTGACGGCCCAAATGATCGAGGACGGAAATTTGCGGCCGATCGTTGCGGCCGGCCGCCGGGTGCTGGTCGGCGAGAAGACGGATCGCACGCGCCGCATCTGGATCGTGTCCGACCCCGACATGCTGTCGAACCACGGCCTGCTGACGGGGGGCAATGCCGAATTCGCGATCCGGCTCATCAATGGGTTGCGGCCGCCCCAGGGCCGGGTGGTGTTCGACGAGACGGTTCGCGGCTATCGGGCGCGATCCGCCAATCCGCTGACGCTGATGTTCCAGTTTCCGTTCATCACCGTCACGGTCCAGATCCTGGCGGCGGCGGCGTTGCTGTTGTGGGCCACCATGACGCGGTTCGGCCTGCCCGAGCCGGTGTCGGCGTTGCTCGATGCCGGCAAGCAAGGCCTGATCCGGAACGCCGCCAATCTGCTGCGCTACTCCGGCCATCCGGAGATCATCGTGGCGAACTACGTCCGCTTGACCGTGCGCGGCGTGGCGCGCCAATTGCGGTCGCCGCCCGGCCTCGACTGGCGCGGATTGGTCGATTGGCTGGCCCGGGTCGGCATCGCGCGCGGCGTCGCGGTCGATTTTCCCCAACTGGTGCGGCGGGCGGAAGATCTTGCCACCTCCAAGCCGGAAAACGCCGCGACGCTCGTTGCGGTCGCGCGGGATACCCATCGCTGGAAGCGGGAGATTTTGAATGGACCTTAGCCACCTGCGGTCGATTACCGAGGGCATTCGCGCCGAGGTCGCCAAGGTCGTGGTCGGCCAGGATCACGTCATCGAACTGCTGCTGACCAGCCTGCTCGCCGGCGGCCACGTGCTGATCGAGGGCGTTCCGGGGACGGCGAAAACGCTATTGACCCAGGCATTCGCCGCCGGCATCGCGCTGAAATTCGGCCGCATCCAGTTCACCCCGGATATGATGCCGGGCGATGTGCTGGGCACCAATCTTTTCAATTTCCAGACCAACTCCTTCGTGCTGACGAAGGGGCCGATCTTCACCCAAGTGCTGCTCGCCGACGAGATCAACCGCACGCCGCCGAAAACCCAGGCGGCGCTGCTGCAGGCGATGAACGAGCGCTTCGTGACCATCGACGGCATCGACCATGCGCTCGGTGATGAATTCCTGGTGGTGGCGACGCAAAATCCGATCGAGCAGCAGGGCACCTATCCGCTTCCGGAGGCCCAGCTCGACCGCTTCCTGTTCAAGATCGTCATCGACTATCCCTCGCGCGATGAGGAGCGCGAGATTGTGCTCCGCCACGGCCACCGTTCGGCCATGCCGCGCCTTACGGACTTCGATCTCGCCGCGGTGGCGACCGCCGCCGATCTCGCTTTCGCGCGCGCCACGGTGTCGAACATCCGCCTCTCCGAGGTACTGATCGACTACATCGTCGACGTGGTGCGGGCGACCCGCCAGCATGCTTCGATCGAGACCGGGGCGTCGACCCGGGCCGCCAATATGCTGGCCTCCGCGTCGCGGGCATACGCCGCGACTCAGGGCCGCGATTTCGTGATCCCGGACGACATCAAGGCGCTCGCCATTCCGCTGATGCGCCACCGCGTCGTGCTGTCGCCGAGCGCCGAGATCGAGGGGCTCGCGGCCGACCGCGTGCTGCGCGACATCCTCGACCAGACGGCGGCGCCGCGATGATGACGCCGACCGCGAGAGCGGCGTTCATTTTCGCCGGCGGCGTGCCGTTCGCGTTGATCCTGGTCGCGGCAAATCCCGATCTGTGGAGCCTGTCGTTCGACTTCGGGGTGCTCGTGCTGGTGGCTATCGCCATTGACGCCATGATCGCGTTTCCGCCGCGCCGCCTCGCGGTGTCGACAAAGCCGCCCGAGCGCCTGTATGTGGGCGAGAGCGGCACCTTCAGGGTGGAGATCGCGCCGTCGCCCTTCGCCCGCCCGACGCGCTTCGATGTCCGGCTGGAGCAGTGCGGCGCGTTGGACGAAACCGCCACCCAACGGCTCATGCTCGAGCCGGGCACGTCCGCGGCGGTGACCATCCCGCTCACTGCGCGGCGGCGCGGCCACGTCTTCATCGATGCCGTGTGGGTGCGATGGCATGGGCCGCTGTCGCTCGCGCGGTTCTGGCGGCGCATTCCGGTCGACGCCACGATCGATGTGGTGTCCAACGTTCGCGGCGTCCAGAATGCCGCGCTGCAGTTCTTTTCGCGCGACGCCATCTTCGGCATCAAGGTGCAGCGCCAGCGCGGCGACGGCTCCGAGTTCGATGCGTTGCGCGAATATATGCCGGGGCTCGACCCCCGGCGCGTCGACTGGAAGCGTTCGGCGCGCCATCGCAAGCTGCTGGTCAAGGAATTCGACACCGAGCGCAATCATCAGGTCGTCCTGGCCTTCGACACCGGCTACCTGATGCGCGAACCGATCAACAACGTGGCGAGGCTCGACCACGCCATCAATGCCGGCCTGGTGCTGGCCTGGATCGCGATGCGCAGCGGCGATCTGGTGGGAACCTACGGGTTCGACGCCGTGGTGCGTAGTTATCACACGCCGGCGCGCGGGCTGACCCGCTTCGCCCACGTCCAGCGCGCCACTGCCGAGCTCGAATACAATGCCGAGGAGACCAACTTCACCCTTGGACTGGCTGAACTGAACATCAGGCTCAAGCGGCGCGCCCTTGTCATCCTGTTCACCGAGTTCGTCGATACCGTCACGGCTGAGCTGCTGGTCGAAAGCCTCGAACGCGTCAACAACCGGCATGTGGTGGTGCTCGTCACCATGCGCGACACCGATCTGCAGCGCACCATCGACGCCGAACCGAAGAGCTTCGAGGCGGTGGCGGAATCCGTCATTGCTCAGGACATCCAGCGCGATCGCAGCGTGGTGTTCGAACGCCTCGAGCGCATGGGGCTGCATTGTCTCGACGTTTCGACCGTCGGCGTCACGGTCGCCCTCATCAACCGCTATCTGCTGATCAAGCAGCGTGGCCTGATATGACGGCCGAACACGCCCCCGAGATCGCCAAGATGGGCAACGCCGAGCCGCTCGGCGGGACCGGCGCCAAACCGACGCTCGTGCTGCGCAGCACCGAATTCCGGCGCGGACGGGAGCAGGGGTGGCAAGACCTGGAGGGGCTCGTCGCCAAGGTCGAGCGCGGCGGCATTGGCGCCTTGTCGACCGAGGAACTGCAGCGCCTGCCGCTGCTCCACCGCTCCACCTTGTCGGCATTGTC
>Ga0116129_1001107_pt1 | contig 15400 bp, 10 predicted proteins | sample June2015DPH_17_2_FD_89732 | JGI IMG/M metagenome (GOLD analysis project Ga0116129, IMG submission 89732) | Peatland microbial communities from SPRUCE experiment site at the Marcell Experimental Forest, Minnesota, USA - June2015DPH_17_10 | ecosystem: Environmental > Terrestrial > Soil > Wetlands...
CCTTATCGACCACGCGCAACGCCGTGCCCGACACCTGATCGAGAATATGGAGATAGGCTTCCGCCACGCTCTTCTTGGCCGATTCATCGATCAAGAATTGCCCCTGAGCTATCGCGGCTCCGCGGTCATGCGCGAGGGCATTCCAGTATTCCAGTTCTCCCGCTCCTGCCGCCAGGGGATGCGAGGCGATGATTTGCTCGCTCAGAGAGGTGCCGGAGCGCATCATACCCACCACGAAAACCGGCTTCTTCGAGGCGGAAGCGCCGCCCTGCGCCGCAGCCAGCTTCTCGCGGGAATGAAGCCGGATTTGATCGTCGACAAAAGTGGTGCGGGCCACTCGATCGTAGTTGGGGGCGACCGGCTTCAACAGCTCATTGGCGGTACGATAGTGTTCAAATGCCTGCGCGAACTGCCGCACATCGTCGTGATACTTCCCCATGGCAAAGTGCAGAGTCGCCGCTTCCATGGCCGGAATTCCGCCGGCTGCGATCTCCTCGACGCTTCGCAGCCATGCTTCGTCGGCGTGAGTCATCTTGCGCAAGCTGCCGAGGGCCGCCCATGCGGACGGCATCTTCGGGCTGGCTTGCAGCGCCCGCTTCAAAATCTTCTCTGATTCGTCGAAGCGGCCCTCAATACTCGCCATCTGTCCCATGCCGAACAAAGCGTCGGCATTGCGAGGTTGGGCTTTCAAAACCTTGTTGAAGTAACCCCTGGCCTCGCGAAAGCGATTCAACAGAGCCAGAGTGGTGCCAAGATTGGTCCTCGCATCGAGATGGCTGGGATTGAACTTCAGGGCCGCTCGCAGCGACTTTTCGCTCTCATCGAAGTTTCCCAGCCACCGAGATACCGTGCCGAGATTGCTATAGGCGTCTGCGAAATCAGGTCTTTCCTGGATGGCCGCCCGGAAATACTTCTCCGCTTCCTGATATTGGCTCAGTTTCGACAGGGCGGCTCCCAGATTGTTGAGCGCCACGGCGTGATGGGGATCGATTTTCAACAAGCGTTGGAAGACGCCGATGGCCTCGGTGTAGGCGCCTTGCTCCATGCACCTGATGCCTCGAGCAAGCAGTTGCTTGACGTTGTCGGCGGCGGGGCGATTTCTCCCTGGGCCATCAATCTCGTCGGCTGCCGATTGACCGCCTCCGTTCATGGGCAGATTGAGCACCAGCGCCTGGGTGAGTTCGTCGGCCATGGCCCGTGCAACGCCGTTTTCGATCAATCTCCATTTGAACGAGTTGGCCAGCTTGGCTTTCTTGTAGAAATTCAAATGCGTGGACCGCACCCCGTGATCGGCCCGTGCCAGGATTTCCCCGAGCGCTTCGGCCAATGTCGGAGGCTTCGCTTGGTCGCGTTTCAACGAATCGGAGCCCGCCCGGGGCGCCAATTGGTCGGCCAACTCAATGCCATATTCGACCGCCTTGCTGGCGTCCAACCAGTTGAAAATCATCGGTTTATTTCCATAGTCAAAATCGGTGAAGCCATCCGATCGATATAAGTAAAATGAAGTTTACAACAACACGATGGCTGCACTAACCCCCGTCTGGCTTTCACGCATCCTCCGTCACGGCGGGCGGCAAACACCTCATTGCATCGACTATTACATATTTAGGCGGCGCAACCCTGTGCTCTGGGTCGCGAAAGCGGCGCCGAACTCCCAAAGCGCGCAATTCTTGGACACGTCGGGTAGGCTAATTGCCGGGCGATTGCGGAATGCGTATCCAGTGAACAGCGAGAACAGCGAGCGTAAATCAGGCGGGAGGCTCGCGAAGCTATTGGGCGGGGTCCGATCGGCACTCAAGGGCGGGGCTGCGGAACATGCGCCGCGGACGGCGGTGGATGCCGCGGCGCCGGTTACTCCGGCTCCCGCCCCGAAGGCAACGGCGAGTGAACTCATCAATGAAGGTCTGCGACAGCGGCAGGCGCACGGTGTGGCGGCGGCGCAGCCTTTTTTCGAGACAGCGGCGCAACTGGAACCCAATTCTTACGTACCCTTCTTCATGCTCGGCAATGTCGCCAGCGAGCTGGGCGACCTCGACACCGCGGTACGCCACTATGAGCGTGCGCGCGACCTTCAGCCAAGCGATCACGTAGTCCGCTATAACCTTGGGTTGAATCATCTTTGGCGTGGGCATGTCGATTTGGCCATTGAGGAACTGCGGGCGGCTTGCAACCTCAATCCGGTGTACCTTCAGGCCCAGTCCACTTACCTCTGGGCGCTGCACAATTCAGATCGAATCAGCCCCGAAGAAATGGCTGCAGTTGCGCGCGATTGGGGGGTGAAGTTCGCGCTGCAACACCCTGAGGTGCTTTTACCCGGGCCGGGTTCCCGCGCCGACCTTCCGGAAGTGCTGCGCGTAGGGTTTGTCTCCGGCGATTTTCGCACGCACTCTGTGGCGCATTTTTTTGAACCCATCGCGAGCGCCCGCGACCGCGGGGCGTTCAAGTATGTTTTTTATAGCACTTCACGCCATCAAGACACGGTGACCCAGCGCCTGCGCGCGTATGCCGATGAGTGGCGCGATGTCGCAGGGTTGAACGACGACGCATTGATCGAGCTGATCCATGCGGATGGGATTGATATTCTCGTCGACCTGGCGGGGCACACCGAGCTCAATCGGCTGTCGGTTCTTGCACGACGCGCGGCACCCGTGCAGGTGAGCTATCTGGGATACCCAGACTCGACGGGTTTGCCGACGATGGATTATCGCATCACCGACGCGATCACGGATCCTGAACCGGCTGCCGACGCCTGGCACAACGAGCGCTTATTGCGCTTGCCGGACTCGCAATGGTGCTTTCGACCGTTTGGCACACTGAGTGCCCCGGGTCCGCTGCCGGCACGCGAGGCCGGCTTTGTCACCTTTGGCAGTTTCAACAACATCAGCAAGGTCAGCGACACTGTGTTGCATTGCTGGGCGCAGATTCTGGTCAAGTTGCCCACCTCACGCTTGCACCTGACTCGCATCCGCAGTCCGCGGCGCGCCGGCGAAATCGTCGCCCTGCTCGAGGGGTTGGGAGTCGCAATCGACCGTATCGACTGCGTACCGTATCGCAGCGACATTCCGTATGGACGCCAATTTGCCGGAGTCGATATTGCGCTGGATCCCTACCCCTATAATGGGGTCACCACGACCTGCGAGTCGCTGTACTTCGGCTTGCCCGTCATTTCCCTGCACGGCAGTCACGGCGTTTCACGCAGCGGTCTGAGTATTCTCGCAAGCCTCGGACTCCGTGAGCTGGCCGCGTCTGCGCCCGAGCAGTACATCGAAATCGCGGTTGCGCTGGCGCTTGATTTGCCAAGACTTGAATCGCTACGGGCTTCGCTGCGTTCCCGCTTTGAACAATCACCACTACGGGATGAAAAGCGCCTCGCAGCGAATTTTGAAGCGCTGCTACGCACTGCCTGGCGCCGGGCATGAAGCCTCGATTTCGGCAAGAGAGATCGATCGCAGGTCCAGGGAGCGCACTGATAGAATAGCCTCGCTCGCGGGTTGCGTTAAACTCACCCCAGCCGATATTCGGGAACGTCAGGAAACAAGAATGTTTTTTTTCGAAGAGATCGTTGTGCCACCCTTGATGACCGCGGTGGACATTGGCGCGATGCTGCTCGAGGGGCATGTCGATCCCTATGCGCGATTGAATAAGCTTGGGCGACTCGACATCATCGGTTTCGAGCCACAGGCTGTCGAGTGTGAGAGGCTCAATGCACTCGCTCTGCGCGGCCGACGATACCTGCCCTACGCGGTCGGGGATGGTACGCGACGTAGTTTCTTCGTCACAAATACGGGCATGACCTCGTCCCTGTTGCGGCCAAATCTAAAGTTTGCCCAGCTGTTCAACAATCTGGCTGAGCTCATGCAAGTGGTCGCGACACCGCTTGTCGACACGGTTCGACTGGATGATGTGACCGAGATCCGGACCCAGGGATGCGATCTGCTGAAACTCGACACTCAAGGCAGCGAGGCGGAGATCCTCGCGCACGCAAGCGAGACGCTAAAGCGCTGCCTCATCGTTCAGACGGAGGTCGAATTCGTTCCACTTTACGAGGACCAGCCGTTCTTTGCCGACGTAGACCAATGTCTGCGAAGCCACGGGTTCATGTTCCACCGTTTTTTGGGCATGTCAGGGCGTACATACAAGCCGCTCATGCTGAATGACAACCCCAACGCGGCTTTGAGTCAGATGATGTGGTCCGACGCGGTTTACGTCCGTGATTTGGATCGCCTCGATGGCCTCGAACCCGCTGCGCTTCTCAAATTGGCAGCCTTGCTGCATGAGATCTATCGGTCGTTCGATCTATGCCACTTGGTGCTCGCTGCGCATGATCGGCAACACGGCAGCTCCTATGCGACGCGATATTTCGCACGCCTCGCCGAGCAGTAGGCAAAGCCGAGCGTAAACTGCGAACCTGCAGGCCCCTGCTGCATAGTTCGCATTTTAGGAGGACCTCCGAAGATGGTCGAAACAACAGTGTTGCCCCTGCCCGACGGCGTGCGGATAGCCGTTCCGGACTCGATTGAACTGATCACTCCTTACGTGTTGCGCGAGCAACAGGACTTCTTCGAAGACGAACTGCGATTCGTCCGGGAACTGCTTCGGCCCGGCCAACAGGTCATCGACATCGGTGCCAATTACGGCGTTTACACATTGCCGATGGCCCAGAAGGTCGGACCCGACGGTCATGTGTGGGCATTCGAGCCCGCATCGAGCACTGCGCAATTCTTGGCGCAGGGCATCGCCGCCAATGACTTTGGGCATGTGACGCTGGAACAGAAGGCGGTGTCGAGCTCACCGGGCAACGCGCAGCTCTCACTGCAGCGCAATTCGGAGCTCAATTCGATCATCCACGGCCAACCGTCGGCGGGAGACAGCGAGACTGTAACTTTGGTGACTCTCGACGAAAGCATGGATCGGCATGGCTGGACAGATATCGAGCTGATAAAGATCGACGCCGAAGGTGAGGAGAACAACATCGTGAAGGGCGGTCGCCGCTTCTTCGCGAATCTTGCGCCGCTCGTGCAGTACGAGCTGAAAAAGGACGCCACGAATGTGAACTTTGCGCTGATTCGTGAGTTCGCGGCACTCGGGTATGACTCTTATCGGCTGGTGCCGGGTCTCAATCTTTTGGTTCCGTTCGACCCGGGTGCCCAACCCGATCCCTACCTGCTCAATTTATTCTGCTGCAAGTCCGCTCGCGCGGACCGGCTTACGGAACGGGGAGTTTTGTTGCGTTCTTCCGATGTCTGCGGGGTGGGGGCGTCTGTAGGCATGAACGCGGGCTCGGGCGGCGCCGCCTCCCCGTATCATTGGTCGAACTCGCTTGCACACCTCCCCTATGCCGCGACGTTCTCTTGGGCATGGAGGGCCGCCGAACAGGCCGGCGGTAGCACGGGCGTAATACGAGCGTTGTCGCTCTATTCAAGCAGCCGCGACGCCACATTATCGCCTGCGGATCGGTTTCGCGCGCTCGAAGCCAGCTTCTTGGCTCTCAGAGCGGAGTGCGAGCGTGAGCCCGTGCGGCTAAGACTAGCAAGTCTAGCGCGGGTGGCGCACGACTATGGCGCACGGGCCGTATCGGTCCACGCCCTTAGGCAATTACTCGAGTACATCCGCCAAGCGGGGGTCGATCCGAACGAGCCGTTTCTGCCGCCGCCGGAACGATTTGATTCGATTCCCTGCGCGGAACCGATCCCTTGGCTCGTGGCAGCGGTTCTGGAGCAGCTTGAAAGACGCGAACATTATTCCACATTCTATGTCGGTGCGGCTGCCCTCGAGCGGCTAGAAGATATCCACGCACTCGGCTTTGGCAGTCCGGAGATGGAACGGCGCCTCAGTTTGGTACGGCTGCGCATCGACCATGCTCGTCGCCAGGTCTAGACGGCGCGAACCCTGAGAAAAAGACCGTCCATCTGTAGAAGTCTGCCGGTCTTCTCCTCAAAAAAGCCGGGAATCAATCCATGCAGTTGGAATCCGAGGTTGTCACACAGCTCAAGGATGCGCCGCAAGTCCGGTGCGCCCTGGTAGAGTGGAGCCACCGACAGTTCCAGCTGCATGGCGGATACATTTTTGAGTATCAGATCGGCCCCGGCCAAGACCTCTTCCTCGTAGCCCTGGGTGTCTACTTTGAGCAAGAGCCTGCCGTCCTTCGGCAACAGAGGCTCGGCGACGTCATCCAGACGCTCGACGCGGACGGCTTCACGCGCGACGTAAGCGGAGTTGGGAGAGGCCTGGAGGTGTGCGTCGCCCATCGGAAGCAGGCTGCTGCTGACGGAGTTTGCGGCCACGTTGATATTGGATTCGCCCGTCGTACGGCCCAACGCGCAGCATGGTGCGACCAGCCAGTCGTGGTCCCGGGCCGCCAGGATCGAAAGTCGAGCGTGTACGGAAGCAATGGCCTCGAACGAGACGATGCGTCCATCGAATCCGCACTTGCGCAGCGACAGCCCGTACTGGCCGACGTTGGCGCCCACGTCGAAGACCACATTCGGACGTGCGACGGTCAAAAATTGCTTCAGCAGGACTTCCTCCGAACTCGGGTAACCCACCCGGCGCACGTCCCAGCCGAGGCGCCGGAACAAGCTCTGCACGAAGCCCCTGATGTACATTTATTCCGGCCGTTCGGGCGAACGGCGTGCTGCGAGGTAGACAAGTCTCTTCAGTTCCCGGCGCCCGCGCGTGACGGTATCCAGGACCAGGCCGCAGAAGAGGTTCAGAAACGCGAGGATCATCAATCCCATCGCGAGCACCGCGGTCGGCAATCGTCCGACCAGTCCAGTAGCCAGGAACTGCATCACGACGGGCACACCGAGAGCCAGCGATATCACCAGCAGGGTGGCAAAGATCGCGGAAAACAGCTGCAACGGACGCTCCTCTTTCACCAGATGCGCAATCAGTCGGAGGATCCGCAGACCATCTCCGATGGTGCGTAGCTTGCTCGCCGATCCTTGTGGTCTTTCGAAATAGGGCGCGGACATTTCCGCGATCGGTGCGCGCAACTCCAGAGCGTGAACGGTAATTTCGGTTTCGATTTCGAAACCGGTTGAGAGCGCAGGAAAGGACTTGACGAACCTACGCGACATCACCCGATATCCAGACAGCATATCTCCCAGGCGTTTGCCAAACACACGCGCCACCAGGCCGGTCAGGATACGGTTGCCGAACCTGTGCCCCGGTCGGTACACCCCCTCCACGACCGGTACGCGCGCGCAGTTGACCATGTCAAGGCCGTCACGTATGAGGCGTTCGACCAGACCCCGAGCGGCCGCGGCATCGTAAGTGCCGTCTCCATCCACCATCACGTAGATATCAGCGTCAACGTCAGCAAACATCCGCCGTACCACATTACCCTTTCCGAGCAGAGGCTCGCTTCGCACGATGGCACCGTTGTCGCGCGCGATCTGGGCCGTATTATCGGTCGATCCGTTGTCATAGACGTAAATCAGCGCGATCGGCAAATTGCGCTGGAATTCCTGCACGACCTGGGCAATGGCCGCGGCCTCGTTATGGCAGGGTACGATTACCGCCACACTCGTGTGCACAGCCTGCTCCGCGGGCAGACCCTCAAGGATCTGTTCGGTTCTACCTTGGCACTCCGTCATGGAATTGTTGAGAGTAGCATTGGTAGCATGAGCAGCATGTCCGTCCACAGCGCCGCCTTGTGCAAAAGCCGTATTATAGTACCCATACGCAACGGCGGGGGGCGCTGGCGCGAGGCTGCCGTTGCTTTGCGTGACGCAGTTCCGGATCCGGCCATGGTCGCTATCGTTGATTCAAGCTCGACTGATGGTAGCGACGTGGTTGCGGCGAGCCTTGGGTTTGAAGTCGAGCGTATCGATCCTCTCACCTTCAACCATGGGCGCACGCGCCAGGCGGCCGTGGACCGGTTTTGCCAGGGTAGAGACTTTGCGGTGTTTCTTACTCACGACGCGGTCATCGAAGGGCCTCAATCGTTGACCGAGTTGCTCGATGCCTTCTCAAACCCGCGGGTTGGGGCGGCTTACGGCAGGCAGTTGCCGCACCCCAATGCGAGCCCGTTCGGCAGCCACAGTGCGTCATTCCTGTATCCACCAGTCAGCGAAATACGCACTCTTGCCGATGCTCCGCGGCATGGAATCAGGACGGCGCCCATTTCGAATTCGTTTGCGGCGTACCGAATGACGACGCTGCGCGAGTGTGGGGGTTTTCCGAGTGTACTTATCCTCGGCGAAGATACCTATGTGGGTCTACAAATGTTGCTGGCTGGATGGTCCGTGAGCTATTGCGCGAATGCGCGAGTGAGGCACTCGCACGACTACTCGATAAGCCAAGAAATGCAACGGTACTTCGATTTCGGCGTACTGCACGCGCAACTCCCGGAACTGCTGCAGCAGCTGGGAGAGCCAGAAGGTACGGGCCTGCGTTTCGTGCAGTCGGAACTGCGGTACATTAGAGCTACGGCGCCATGGCTGCTGCCCGAGGTCGTGATCCGCAATGCCGTCAAATACTTCGGCTACCGGCTGGGGCGAGTCTTCAGGAGGCTGCCAAATTCATTGCGCCGCCGCCTCAGCATGACGAAGGGCTACTGGGATTCGAAGTTGACCATAGAATCAACATGACGGACGACGTGCATGCTCGGCCGGTCGCGCGCGAGCCGGTTGCTGGAGCGCGCGCGCTCTGGAGCGCGCTTGATGCCGCAGCCACCCCGGCTTCGATGCTAGCCACTTTGGTCGCACTCGTCCGCGCTCTGAGCGCTTCAGACTACGGAATCCTAGTTATCGCCCTTGCCGCTTCTGGACTATCCATGGCAATCAATCCGGCAATTGCGGCCACAACCACGAAATTTGTTTCCGAGGTGTCCGCTCAGCGGCATCCCGGCAACCGAACAGCCGCCCAGGTGGTTACTGTTTCGTTGATAGCAGTCGCGTTGATTGATCTCGTGCTCCTCCTTGGGACGGTCGCTTTTAATGAGCGTCTGTCCCAATGGGTATTCGGAGCCGCCATCGTTAGCACCCAGCAGGTGGGTCACCTGCTGATGCTGGCGATGCTTGCCGTGGGTGTGCAGCAGATCGACGCCGTGCTGGGTGCGGCGATTAAAGGACTTGAGCACTTTAAGCGGCAAGCGCTGATTGAATTGTCTTCGCGGGCAACTTTGACTGCTGTGGTGATCTATGTAGCCTGGTACACCCGATCGTTGGAGATGATCTTGTTTGCGCAATGCACTGTATATCTGGCCTCTACGCTGGTGCGCGCCGTCTCGCTTCGCCAGCTGCTCCCGGACAAGCGGCTGTTCAAGCTCTCCTGTCGGACGGAGGTCCTCAGATTGATCCGGTACGGCGGATGGATGTGGCTGACGGCCTTGGCTGGCGTTGCGTACACTAGCGCCGATCGGGTCATCATCGGCCGAAGTCTCGGCGCTGTCGCAGCCGGTCAATACAACATTTATGTTCAGGTCACGCAGCTCATACATTTTGTTCCCAGCAGCCTGTTTGCATTCGTATTTCCGGCTCTCAGCCGCCTGGCCACTGAAGGCGGTATCCGGCGCGGCGACGTCACAAAGACATATAGGACGTGCCTTGCTCTCATCAGCAGCACAGCACTCGTAATCGCCGTTACGGTGCTAGTGGCTTGGCCGCATTTGCTAAGGATTTTCGCCGGTAGCGGTTTCGACGGCGGCCAGATTGGTACACTAAGGCTTTTGACGCTGAATTTTCTACTGTTAGCATGCGTAGTCGCACCATACTATTTAGTGCTTGCTCTTGGACACGCCTGGGTCGTGTCGGTGATTTCTACCGTATCCATGGGCGCTGCGCTTGCGCTGATGATTGTCTTGATTCCGCGGTATGGAATGGAAGGTGCTGCCCTTGCACGGCTAGCGTACGGGGTTGGAGCGCTAACACTGTTCCGGGCGGCGCATCGTATGCTGAAACAGACGTGATGCATTGCCAGCGCTTGCGGAAGTACGACTGGGTGCTGCGATGCATCTCTCGGTAATCATTCCCACGATGAAGCGGCTGGAGACGACGAAGTTATTGGCTCAACGGATAAGGGGGCTGTTGCCCGAGCTCAATATCGAAGTGATCGTCGTGACCCCTGCGACGGTAGAACCTTTGACCTCGGATGAGTTCGTACGCTATGTCGCCGACGCGGGCTGTGGGGTGTATGCGGCATACAGCGCAGGCCTGCAGTCAGCCAGGGGCAGCTACATCTGGTTCATGGGGGACGACGACTATCCGCTCGATGCGGCGACAGACATCAGTGCGATACTCCGGGACGGCGCCGTTGACGTCCTCATTGCTCCCGTCGTGTTTTCGTCCGGCCGGATTTATCGGCCTAGGCGGACATTGTTTTTTTTGCACTTCCTCAATTGGTGCCAGCAGGGTGTCATCTATCGCCGGCGCGAACTGCAGCAATATAGGTTCTTTCGCCAATTAACTGTACAGGCGGACCAGTACATTAATATACAGCTTAGGTCCGATCCTGCAGTCAGAAAAATGTTTCTGACTCAACCGATTTGTGTGTTTGGAGTCAACGGTATGTCCGGGCGGGCGCGCGATTTGGGTTACCGCCGATTGCGGCTTGCGCTAGCCCGACGAACTCTGAGTTGCGGCGCCTTCTTGGCTTTCCGCGCGCTGGTCATTTTGGAGCCGCTTATCAAGCGGTTCGCAAATATCAGGTCCTGAATTTCATCGACTGACCGCGGCGCTCGCAGGAGTTCCGAGCCAGTGATGGCCGGCATATTCAAATGAAGAGGGGATGAAGAAGTAATTGTATAAATCGTCGTCATGCGAGCGTGAAGGCACAAGCTCCTTTCCGCTGAGGACATATGGTTCATAGCCGAGTGATTTGCAATAGCTGACAGTGCCTTCGGGATCGGGATTCGAGTGCTGGCCGCCGAAAATCTCGCAAAAAATTACTGGCCTATGTCGCGAGATGATTGTCCGCAGCCCCCGCAATACCTGAAGCTCGAGTCCCTCAACATCGATTTTTATGAAATCGATCCGCCCGTCTGCGCATAGCGGCAGCAAGATGTCGTCACCGGCAAAGCATGCAACTGTTTCCTCATGAAGGATAGTCTTGCGCTTTGTATCCTTGAGGCCGGAATAGGCATTGTCAGATGCGACATAGAACTTCTTGAATCCGGTCGTCTCCGAAAATGCGACATTCAGGGGAACGACATTGACCAAATGAGCAATGTTGCGAAGGAGGTATCGGAGCGAGGATCGCGAAGGTTCTATGCTAATGATGCGGCCAGATGGTGCGCAGTGTGCGAAATGAACGGTGTGAACGCCGATGTTGGCACCGACGTCGATGACCACGCTATCATTCTGAATGAACCTGGAGCACTGATCGAGCGCGTGCTTTTCAAACTGACCGGTTACCAATAGACTTCGTCCGATATCCGTAGAGGCATCGAAATGGAATCTGTGGCCGCCAATCGTCCTTGAGGCGTATGCCCCAAACCTCCCCAGCAAGCGTTGCGAGATACGAATTGACAGCTGTCGTAGCTTCTGTGTCAGCATTCGCAATTCGCTCGACGGGAGGGCCAGTGCGAGGTCCACGCGGGGTGACAACAATTCGAATGATGTGCGCGGCTTCCCCGCGGGTTGAACTGAGCGACTTGGCTATCTCGCAGGTTTCCCCCTAAGAATATGCGCACTCGTGTACTACTTGGGCGGAACACTATGGAGCCATTGGCCGCGATCTGCAGTTGCCGAATCAGGCCGGGCCGATAACTGGGACCATACCGAGCCGTACCGGTCAGCATACACACTGTGAAGTTGCGGGTAGTAGTCGGCCATCATCTTTGAATCTGCCAATGCGCCGTGACTGTACATCCGAATCACTGCTCCTCGCAGCCATGGATCGTTCTGCACCAAATCCGCCCCGTAAAACGAATGTGCTGCGTCGAGTATGATCACCCTATGTTCAGTTCCGGTGTAGTGAGGAAGCTGATTCAGATCGTAGGCCATAAATTCTTGCATTTTCCACGCGCGCCATCCAATGCCTAATGTCAACGTCAGGATGATGCAGGTTGTGATATAGGATTTAGTGTCGGAGTCTTGAAAAACTCTTGGGAAACCGGCAGGAGTATTGCGCAGTTTACCGCCCATCGCGGCTGGGTGGAACATGGCCGCCGTCGCAAGAAGCGGTAAGGCCATCCAGGCAGAGTGAAAATATCGGTAGCCCCAGCCGTGACCCTGATCGACTGGAACAAAGAAGTAGCCGAGCAAGGTCAGTAATGCCGAAGCCGCGAGCAGCCTGCATGCCGTATTTCGCCGCCATCGTACCGCCCCGGCGACGGCAAGGATAAGCAGGCCGGGAACCGCCCAGATCCACAGCTTGGCCAGGCCGATCAGACGTGCAAGCAGAACGGTCGAGTTCGGCAACGAGAAAATTGCAAGCATGTGCCGTAACCGATCCAAAGAAGCCGCTGGCGCCGTCGAGTTCACCAGCCTTTCTTGCAGCAGATGAGTGGAGAATTCAAACCACCCTACACCCAGCAATACCGCCAGGGGCAGGTAGCCGACCCAAAGGGCCGTCAACAGCCGGACCCTATCTCCACGCGCGGCAATCCAAATCAGCCACGGCGCGGCGAACAGCACATGCGGAACGGGGTTGTGCAGCGACAGTGCAATTGCACCCACTACTCCGGCGGCGAATGCGCGGCGCGGCGTTGGCTGGATCAGCAATAGGGCGTACAAAGAGTTGGCAAGCAAGTGAGCAGGCATCGAATAGTACGAGATGCCGTCGGCGAAGATCACCGGAGAGGCAATCGTCAGCATCAGCGCAAGACCTGCGGCTTCACGATTATCGAATACTGCAAGTGCGAGCCGGTGGATGACGATTAAAGTCAGTGCAGAAACGACCGGATTGCAAGCCCAAGGAATACCGGCCCACGTGAACGGCGCAAGCAGCAGCGCGAATCCCGGCCAGTATGTCTCCGCGACACTGCCGGTGATTCTGGACACATTCAGGAAATAGTCTTGAAAGCCTCTGGGAATGAGCCAATCAAGGAGTTGCGGCGGAAAGCTGCCATTGAGATGGCCCGCGGCGAATATCCGGCTCTGAAAAATCGCCGCGTATTCGTCCATGGACAGTGGGTGATCGTGATAAACCACCAACGTACCGGCCGAGAGAAACAGGATGCTGATTGCAGCGATGATTACAGGATGGGCACCGGCCCACTGCAGAACGGAGCTTGCCGGTATAAAAGGCGATACCCATATCGCGCCCAACATAACCAGAATCGCACACGCTGCGCCGGAGTAGTCGCTATAGGCAAAAAGAAAGAAGAAACTGGGCGCCAAACCATGAATGTCGCCGTGCAGGCGCATCTGGTGCGTCCACAGAAGAATTGCGGCTGTCACGGTCATCCCCACCAGGACCAAGACGTGCGTACCGCGAAGCGACCCTTGTATCATCAATTCGAGGGCAGTATATGGGCAAAATAAACGCTGTCACTACTGCCGCACTCGAGCTTCAACGGGGCCTTCGCCCAGTCACTTTCGGCGCCGATGTCAATCATGCCATTGCGGCGAATCCCATCGGCAAATTTCACCCGTCCGCGGCTGATCCATGCAGAGATATCGGTGCCTCCGTAGATCCGTCGCCAGATACCGCCTTCATGCAGGGTGACCAAGCGACGCGGACTAAAGAGTCTAGGGCATGCGTCTTCAATACGGTCGAACACAATGTCGACGGCGTGCCGTCGCGCGATCATTGCCGATGGGTCGCGGGTATCGGCGACCACGCGGCAGGTTACCAAATAGGTAAAGTCGGGGATCCGTGACTCTTGCGGTACCGAGGTCTGGTAGCGGATGGGGGGTCCAGGAGGAAGGCCGTGAACGGTTATCGTGGCACATTCGCGCATATCCATGCGCAGCCCAAATGGTTGCAACGCGTCATCAACGTCTGGAGCGGGTGGTGCTTGCAGCTCGGCATTTTTGTACTTTGTCTCTCCGGGAAAAACAACCCTCACGTTAGGTGAGTATCTTCGGATCAGTGCCTTCACGTGGGCGCCATTCGCACCCTCGGGGTCCAGTGTATAGCCGCCGGCAAAGTTGACGAAGCCCGAGTCCTTGGAAAGGAACGGCGCAATGAACGAGTTTGACTGCACGCCCAAGGTTAAATATAAATTGCGCTCGGTTTTAAGCTTCTCCGGAATGGAGATGTCGAACCATGGGCCGCCCCATGGCGTCCCGTTCCAGCGATATTCCGCTCCCATGTACAACTGAATTGCCTGGGTCGCGACGATGACCAATAGGATGTAGTTGCGGACCTTCGGCCTCGATTCAAACAGTCGAAACAACATTCCGACGATGACGGCAGCCGCGACGCAGGCCATGGTCAAGACATAACGGCCATTCCCGGCAGCGCGCAGCCAAATGATCCAATTTAGGCACAGAGCCCAGCCGAGCGCTGCGAGAACGCGAGAGGAGTCTTTGATCTGCGGCTTATTCGGCAACGGTGACGCTTGGCCAAAGTACTCCCAAACCCAGCGAGCAATGAACAGAATGGTGAGGACGACGAGTATGGCGTAGCGCGGGTCCGGCGCGCTGAGTTCTTCGTGCACCATACGCACGGGATCGATCATTGCAAACGGACGCCACAGTGCATCCGCGATGGAATCCGGAACGAATCGATAGTGGGTCATCGATTCCGTGGTGAATTCCGGTGAACGTACGATGTTGTTGAACATCGGGAACATCGGATTGCCGAATACCTTGAAAAGACGATACGACCACGGTGCTGAGACGGCAGCGAATCCAACTCCAAGCGAGATACCGTAGAGAAAGCCATGGCGGACCTTACCGCGCCAATTCAGCGGCAACATGATGACCATCACGAAGGCTGATACTGCAGGCAACGCATTGCTGAGCTTGAGCGCACTCGCCGCGCCGAGGACAAGGCCCGCACAGAGGACCCGCGAGATTCTTGGCACTTGAACCGCGCTTGCCAACAGCAACCACCCGGCCAGCGCCAATTCCGCAGTCGTGATATCGGCAAAGCAGGAACCGATCTGCTGCATCAGGATGGGATTCATGAACGCAAGCACGACAGTAGAAACGCCGGCGAGGAGGCGAGTGCGGTCGTCCTTCGAAGGGCAAACGGCCACGCCGAGTTCGAAGGTCAGCCAGAGAATGATGCTGTGTACAGTTGCGAATATCGAACAGATCAAGAGCGCCGGCAGACCGGCACGCACCATTGCGTAGAATGGTGCGTAGGCATAGGGGTTTAAGTACCCGAGTGAGCCGGCCGCGAAATAATCTTGGCTGAACCGGTTGTTCAGGGCGCTGTACCCCAGATAGAGGTGATAGTTCAGCGTGTCCCAGGACATGTCCTTGCCGAGCAGGTAGTTGGTCGCGAGCGCGAGGACGGTACACGCGATGTAGACAGGGACGCGATAAGGAACGGAGGCCTC
>Ga0116129_1001108_pt1 | contig 15390 bp, 11 predicted proteins | sample June2015DPH_17_2_FD_89732 | JGI IMG/M metagenome (GOLD analysis project Ga0116129, IMG submission 89732) | Peatland microbial communities from SPRUCE experiment site at the Marcell Experimental Forest, Minnesota, USA - June2015DPH_17_10 | ecosystem: Environmental > Terrestrial > Soil > Wetlands...
GCGGTGAAGCTTCGCCTCGATCATGACGTGCTCGCGGCCTATCGCAAAACCGGGCGCGGATGGCAGACACGCATCAACGCCGATCTGCGAAAGGCCGCGCGAAAGCTGGCGGGCTGATCACGCCGCGACGCGATGCGCGGCGATGATCTGGTCGGCGGCGCGGCCGGTGACCTCGGCCATGCGGTCGAATTGCCGGGTGAAACTGCCGGCACCCGCCGTCGCCGATCGCAACTCCACGATCAACTCGCCGATCTCGGCTTCCGGCATCATGGCGCGGACGCGATCCCATCCCGGCCAGCCCTCGCGGGTGTCGAAGCCGAGAATCTGTCCGCGCCGCGCCGAAAGGATGGCGTTGATCTTCGCGGTGGCGTCGGTGGGGCAGACGATCTCGACCACATGGATCGGCTCCAGCAGCACCGGCTGGCACTGCGGCAGCGCTTCGCTGACACCGATCCGTGCCGCGGTGCGGAACGCCAGATCCGAGGAATCCACGCTGTGATATGAACCGTCGGTCAGCGTCACCTGCACATCGATGACGGGAAAGCCGAGCGGTCCGCGCAACAGTCCGTCGACCACGCCCTCTTCCACCGCGCCGATATAATTTCGCGGCACCGCGCCGCCTACCACCTTTTCATGAAACTCGAAGCCGCCGCCGCGCGGCATCGGCTTGACCTCCAGCACCACATCACCGAACTGGCCGTGGCCGCCGGATTGCTTCTTGTGCCGGCCGCGCTGGGTCATCGCCTTGCGGATGGTCTCCTGATATCCGATCGCGGGGGCCTGCGATTTCACATCGACGCCGAAGCGGTCGCGCAGCCGCTCCAGCGCCACCCGCAGATGCATCTCGCCCTGTCCCCCCAGCACGGTATCGTGGGTACGGGGATTCTGGATCATGGTCAGCGAAGGGTCTTCCTCGTTCAGCCGCAACAAGGCCTGACCGAGTTTCACATCGTCCTTGCGGTCGGCCGCCGCGAGCGCGATCGCCAGCACCGGCGGCGCCGGCTCGACTTTCGCCAGCGCCGATGGCGCGGTCTTGCCGCTCGACAGCGTGTCGCCGGTCCTGACGCTGTCGAGCTTGCCGAGCGCAACCGTCTCGCCGGCTTCCGCCGAGGCGCGCTTGCTGTCAGGGCCGCCGCTCACCGCCAGGATCCCCGATACCCGGCCGGTTTCGCCCGATGACGACAGCAGCGTCGCGCCGTCGTCGAGATGGCCGGCGAGCAGCCGCGTCAGCGACAGCTTGCCGCCATGCTGCAAATGCACGGACTTGAACACATAGGCCAGCGCGGCCTTGGGCGAAAGCGCAGCCTTGGGCGAAGACGCGCCAAGACGCTTTGCGGTCTCGGCCACGCCGGGCGCCTCATGACGCAGCGCCTTCATCAGGCGCAGCACGCCGTTCTCGCGGATCGCCGAGCCGAGCAGCACCGGACAGATCAGCCCTTCGCGCAATTCGCGGGCAAGATCGTCGAACACCGCGTCGCGCGGCGGCAGAATATCCTCGAGCAGTTGCTCCATCAGCGCGTCGTCGTGATCGGCGAGCTTTTCCAGCATCGAGAACCGCGCCTCCTTCTCGCGGTCGAGATCGCCGCCTTCGAGCGCTACGACCGCGGAAGCCTTGTGTTCGCGATAGACAAAAGCGCGCTCCAGCGCCAGATCGACGAAGCCGGCGATCAGTTCACCGTTCCAGATCGGAATCTGCCGCAGCACCAGCGGAATCCGCGACGCCGGCTGCAAGGTTGCAAGCGTCTCGCGAATCCGCTTGTTGGCGCGATCGATCTTGTTGAGAAACAAGAAGCGCGGGATGCCGAGATCCTCAAGTTCGCGCAGGATGATCTGAAGCTGCGGCAGTTTGCGCTCGTCGGGCTCGCATACCACCACCGCGGCATCGACCGCCGGGATCGCGGCGCGCATGTCGTGCGCGAACTCGACCGAACCGGGGCAGTCGATAAAGGTGTAGCTGTCGCCCATAAAACTCGTCGTGACGGCGGTGAGGCCGACGCCCATCTTGTGACGGCGGGCCTCGGCGCTGGCATCTCCGACCGAGGTTCCGGCATCGACGCTGCCGGCGCGGGGGACGGCGCCGGTGCGCGCCAATATCGCTTCAAGAAGTGTGGTTTTACCGCTTTGGAATGGGCCCACCAGTGCGATGCACCGTGGACCGCGGGGACTTCTGACGTCATGCCCCATCGCCGCCTCCTCATCTGGAGCTCGGCCCTTGATTGGGTCGGCAATCCGATGCTCCCCCTACATCGGCCGTTTGGCAAGCCGGAAAAACGTCGCTGCGGTGCGGCGCACAGCATGAACCTCTCCCCGTCCTTTACGGAGAGAGGTCGGCGCTTGCACGAAAGCGCAAGCTCCGGGTGAGAACAAGGCAAGATGTTTACTGTGAGTACGACATTCGCGGAGCCGCGAAACGCGGTAAAAGAGTTACCGCCCCGGCCGAAGTTGCAGGCTTTCCAGCCCGGCCGCGATATCGAGGCCGACCTGACCCTGCAAGCTCAGCGGCTGCAGCGCGATCGAATTGTTCGAGCCGCCCACCAGCACATTGCCACCAACCCCGACCCCGAGCGTCGCGCTGCCATCTGCGCCGACATAGTCGCCCGAGAGATCGCCGAACCCGAGTTGCACGACCGGCGCGTAGACGCCCCAGGCCAGCGACGTTTCCTCGGTGAGGCCGATATCGAGCCCCACTTTCCGGATGGTCGCGACATAGCGGTCCTCCGGCCTGCCCTCGGCGCGCAGCACGCAACCGAGGTGGGTGACCGAGCCAACGATGAAGCCGACGCTGGCGCCGCCTCGGCATTCGAGGACGCCGATCTGCACGCGCGGCGCCGGCGCCTGCGCGTGGGCGGCGGCGAAGGATGCAACCAGCATGGGAACGACAGCGATGATTGAACGACGCATGGAAAAATCTCCGGCTGAAGGGTGGAATGAGAGCAGGCAAGCAGGAAGGCGCCGTGGCCGGCGCGGCCTTCTCTATGACACAACATCGGCGGCCGTGCCAAGATTTGCGCCGTTCCGGAGCGCGCCACGCGTTGGCGCCGACGCCGCCTGCCGCCAAAACATCAGGTTTCGACGGTGAAGTGATTTGACTATCTCAAGTTGCCACAAAATCGCTGGATGCGCTTGCAGGCTTCCTCGAGATCGGAGTTCCTGGTCGCGTAGGAAATGCGAAATGCCGGGCCAAGCCCGAACGCCGAACCCTGCACCACCGCGACGCCTTCGTTCTCGAGCAGTTCGGTGACGAACTCCTCGTCGTTGCCGATCACCTTGCCCGACGGCGAAGTCTTGCCGATGGTGCCGGCGCAGGACGGGTAGACATAGAACGCGCCCTCCGGCCGCGGACAATCGATGCCCTTGGCCTGGTTGAGCATCGACACCACGAGATCGCGGCGCTCCTTGAACGCCTTGTTGTTCACCGGGATGAAGTCCTGCGGACCGTTGAGGGCTTCCACCGACGCCCATTGCGAAATGGAGCTCGGGTTCGAGGTCGACTGCGACTGGATCGTCGCCATCGCCTTGATCAGTTCAGCGGGCCCGCCGGCGTAGCCGATGCGCCAGCCGGTCATGCAATAAGCCTTCGACACGCCATTCACCGTCAGCGTGCGGCCGTAAAGCCTTGGCTCGACCTGCGCCGGCGTGGTGAACACGAAATCGTCGTAGACCAGATGTTCGTACATATCGTCGGTCATGACCCAGACGTCGGGATGCTTCACCAGCACGTCGGTGATCGCCTTCAGTTCGGCACGCGAATAGGCCGCGCCGGTCGGGTTCGACGGCGAGCACAGGATGATCCACTTGGTCTTCGCGGTAATCGCCGTCTCGAGCGCGTCGGGCTGCAGCTTGAAACCCTGCGCCGCCGTGCACACCACCGGCACCGGTTCGCCGCCGGCCAGCGCCACCATTTCCGGATAGCTCACCCAATAGGGCGCGGGAATGATGACCTCGTCGCCGGGATTGATGGTGGCCATCAGCGCGTTGTAGAGCACCTGCTTGCCGCCGGTGCCGACGATGATCTGGTTCGGTTTGTAGCTGAGGCCGTTCTCGCGCTGAAACTTGGCCGCTATCGCCTCCTTCAGCTCGGGAATGCCGCCGACATCGGTATATTTCGTCTTCCCGGCCTCGATGGCGTGGATCGCCGCCAGCTTGATGTTGGCCGGCGTGTCGAAATCCGGTTCGCCGGCGCCAAGGCCGATGACGTTGCGGCCCGCCGCCTTGAGCGCGCGTGCCTTATCCGTCACCGCGATGGTCGCGGACGGCTTCACGCGGTCGAGCGCAGCGGACAGAAACGGCATCATCATCTCCTGGCAACCGTCGCGAACCCGGAATATCCACGACTCTTTCTGATGGGATCGAGGCACCCTAAGGCCCGTCACGCTTGATCGCAAGAAGCTTGGCCCCCATGCCGCCAAACTTTAGGGAACGTTAAAAGGCGGCCGCTAGATTCGCGCAACATTCATAAAATTCAGCGGCGAAATGACTCATATCTGGCAAGGGCTGCGCTCCGGCGAATGGCTGACCGCCGCGCGCGCGCGCGGCTACAGCCTGATCCTGCTCGGCCTCTGCGCGATCGCGATGGCAGGATGGATTGCGCTGTCGGACGGCCTGATCGATCGCAACGGCAAGCCGCTCGGCACAGATTTCTCAAACGTCTATGCCGCGGGCTCCCTGACCTGGCAGGGCCGGCCGGCGGACGCCTATGACCCGGCGCGACAGCATGCCGCCGAAAAAGCCGTGTTCGGCGGCCGTGACGTGCCATTTTATGGTTGGCACTACCCGCCGTTTTTCTTTGCGATCGCCGTTCTGGTGGCGGCCGTACCCTATGGGTGGGGTCTTTCGATCTGGCTTGTGGCGTCGCTCGCTGCCTATCTGGCGGTGATGCGGGCGATCCTGCCCCGCCCCGAAACGCTGCTGATCGCGGCTGCCTTCCCCGCGGTCCTGGTCAATATCGGCCACGGCCAGAATGGATTTCTCACAGCGGCCCTGCTCGGCGGCGCGCTGCATTGGCTCGATCGCCGGCCCTGGCTCGCCGGCGTGCTGATCGGCCTGCTCGTCTACAAGCCGCAATTCGGCGTGTTGATTCCGGTCGCGCTGTTGGCCGGCGGGCGATGGAGCAGCATCGCCGCGGCCGCGGCCACGGTTGCAGCGCTGGCCGCGGTCAGCTTCGTCACGCTCGGCGGCGGCGTCTGGCATGCATTCACGGACTCCATGACCTTCACGCAGACCATCGTGCTCGAGCAGGGCAATACCGGCTGGGAGAAAATTCAATCGGTGTTTTCGGCGGCTCGGATGTGGGGCCTGGGCGTTGACGCCGCCTACGCCGCGCAACTGGCGCTGGCGCTGATGCTGGCCGCAAGCCTCGCCTGGCTATGGCACAGCGATGCCGCCTTCGAACTCAAGGCCGCGGGCCTGGCGAGCGCAAGCCTGCTCGCGACGCCCTATGTGCTCGACTACGATCTTGTCGTGCTGGGAATAGCGATTGCATTTTTCGCGCGCCACGGACTGCGCCGCGGCTTTCGCGACTATGAGATCAGCCTGCTGGCGGCAGCGTGGATGGTGCCGCTGCTGACGCGCGGCGTCGCCGGAGCGACCGGCATACCGCTTGGGCTGCTGGCGATGCTGACACTCTATGTTTTCGTCCTGCGGCGCGCGGTGCTGGATCGCGTGGCGGCTACGGCGGACGCCCATGAACTCGCGCAACGGTGATCTGTTTTGTTCCGGCGTGTAGCAATATCTTTTGCGCGGTTGCAGTGCGGTAGAAATTTTCGACTTTTTCCAATCGGCGGGCCTTGCGACGTATCCGCATCGGCATCATTGTTTAGCCGTGTTGCAGGATGACAAGTGGATCTCTTTCGCCGACTCGTGGACCAACGAAATCCGAAAATGTACCAGCTCTATTCGATGCAGCGCTCCGGCAACAGCTACAAGGTCCGCCTTGCGCTGGCGCTGCTGAACACGCCCTATCGCGCCATCGAGATCGATATCTTGCGCGGCGAAAGCCGCACGCCGGACTTTCTGGCGAAGAATCCGAGCGGCCAGGTGCCGCTGCTCGAAGTCGCGGAGGGATGCTACATCGCCGAATCCAACGCCATTCTCTGGTACGTCGCGGTCGGCACTTCGCTGGCGCCGGAATCGCGAATCGAACGCGCCGAGGCGCTGCAGTGGATGTTCTTCGAACAGCACGCGCTGGAGCCGAACATCGGCGCGGCCTATTTCTGGCTGTCGCTGGTCAAGGGCGGCCGCGACCTGCAGACCCACGCGCTGGAAGACTGGATGGAACGCGGCTATGCCGCGTTACAGGTGATGGAAAACCATCTCAAGACCCATCAGTATTTTGCCGCCGGCCAGTTTACGGTCGCGGATATCGCGCTCTATGGCTACACCCATGTCGCCGACCAATGCGATTACGACCTCGCGACATTTCCCGCGATCCGCGCTTGGTTGCGGCGGGTCGAGCAGACCCCGGGGTTCATCTCCATGGACTGGCGGCCCGGCGCCGAAGTCGACGATACCTTTGGCATCGCCGCCGAGGCGTAAAGGTAAACAGCGGGTAACTATTTCGCCGTTTTCGAGGCAGGCCGCGCCGCAATGTTGCCGGCGATTCCTGCAAGGCTAGAGCGTTGCGGGTGATTCGCCCGCACGGCTGCAAGGATCTCGGCCATGATACGGTCACCCGGCGCGGCAGGCTTTGACGGCCAGGCCACGCCCGTTGCTTCGTCCCGACTGATCCACGCCGTCGCGGCCTCGCTCGCGATCGGCGGGCTGTCGCTGTGCCTGGTCGTCGCCATCACGGTGCTTTCGATCAAGATTTCGATGGCGATGCCGATTCCGGTCTAACGCAAAGTCGGTTTTTCAAGGTCATGCGAGATTTGCTCGCGACAACGCGCGATGATTGGCATCGCGACGATCCATGAAAATCAGAAGCGCCCCGCCAGCGTGGAACCCGGTTGCATCCGAAAATCGATGGTATTTGACGCCAAAAACCGGAAAAGCCGCGCCGGTCCGGTCAACCGGTTGTTAATGATCGCAGCAGAAAGCCGGCGGCAACTGCAACCATCGGTCAAGCTTGTTGCCTTATCCTGGCAGCGAACGGAAACAGGCATGCAGTTCGACTGGCGCGCGATCTCCGGTCCGGCAATGACGACAGCGGCGGCGCTGATCGCCATCCTTGTCGATCGTCATTTTGCCGTGCCCAATCCGGCGCCGCTGCTGGTCTGCATCGTCGCTTTCACAAGCTGCCTGAGCGGCCTTGGCGCGGGCATGGTCAGCGCCGCCATTGCGGTGGCTTGCTCGGCGCTGTTTTTCATCAACCATCGCGCCACACCCGGCTTCGACACGGCGGATCTGGTTCGCCTCTCGCTACTGGCGCTGACCGCGGCCGGCACCGCTGCCATCACCGGCCTGCTGCGCAAGAAATGGGTGGATGCGCTGGCGTGGGAGCGGACGCATCATGCCACCGCGGAGCGTTTGTCGGCGGCGCTGGACCAGGTCGACATCGGCATCGTGCTGCTGGACAGCAATACCCGCGCCGAATTCATCAACCGCGCCTTCCGCGATTATTTTTCGCTTCCTGACGAGAAGGCCGACTCCAGGCCGCCGCTCATCGCGCTGATGTATCACGGCCGCGATACCGGCGCCTTTGAATTGCCGCAGGAAGAGTTGAGCACGTACATCGCCCGGAGCACGGAGATGATACGCGCCGGCGATTCCACGCCGATCAATATCAACCTCGCCGACGGAAAGGTGCTGCGCTTTTCCTGCACCGCGTTGCCCGATGGCGGACGAATGCTGAGCTACACTCCGGTGACCGATCTCGTCCGCCATACCGACGACCCCGCCAGGGTCGACTACTACCTGTCGCTGCGCGGCAGCGGCAATCGAGGCCCAGGCCGGCATCTGCGCGCCGCGGAATAGCCGGCCGGCGAGGAGCATTCTCGCTCTGTGGATAACTCCGGTTGTCACGGGCACGTTATATAGACGGGTTAGCTTTCGCCTCGCGTCTGATCAGGCCCCCCGTCACAGATCACGCGCCCCAAAGCGGTCCCCGTCAGTTGCCGCGTCTGACCGGGGCCGCATTTTTTTGGCCCGTGTTTGGCTGCGTTGAGTATCTGCCTGAGCCCGTCGCAGGAAGATGCTCCGCGCCTCGCGGCTGCAGGACGAGCGGGGCAGGACGCGATCCTGCCCCGCGCGCGCGCCCCGGAATGACGAGCTCACCCCATCAATCCCCGCATCGGCTTCGCCGCCGCGCTGTCGGGGAATACCGTTTCCGCCAGCACGCGCTCGGCGAGGCCGAGATGATCGTGCAGCACGCCTTTTATCACCGCGCGCAGATCGGTGGTCGGCGCGAGGTCGCGGCCTTCGTAGAGATTGGCGGGCTTCAATCCCGGCCAGTCGCAAATCACCCGGCCGCCTTTCACCGCACCGCCGGCCAGCAGCGCAATGGTGCCGGTGCCGTGATCGGTGCCCTCGGTGCCGTTGATGCGCGCGGTGCGGCCGAACTCGGTGGCGACCACGATGACGGTGTCGCGCCAGCGCTCGCCCAATCCGGTTTCGAATTCCGCCAGCGCGCCGTCGAGGCCCGACAATAGTTGCGCTAGCCGGCCGACCGCGCCGCCTTCATTGGCATGGGTGTCCCAGCCGTCGAAGGCGAGGGCCGCGATCCGCGGGCCGTCATCGGCCGCCATCAGTTTGGCAGCGCCCCGCGCCACCAGCCGCATCGAGCCTGCATTGTTGGCGCCGGGTTTCGGCTTCATGTCGTCGCCCTGCGCGGCTTTTTCGAGCTGCAAACCTTGCGACAATGCCGAGGCCAGCGCCGGATCGCGGTGGCTGTAAAGTTCGACCAGCCGCAGCGCGGTATCGTCGTCGGCCTGCGGCAGCGCGGCCGGCGCCCAGCCGACCGTCGGCGCGGCGCCACGCAGCACCAGCGGCGTGGTCGGACCAACGGCAAGACCGCTCGTCACCCGCTCGCCTTTCGGCAGCGCTTCCAGCGCGCGGTTGAGCCAGCCGGATTGCACCCGGCCCGGACCGGCATAGCCGCTTTCCAGCACGTCCTGGCCGTCGAAATGCGAGCGGTCGCGATACGGCGTCGACACCGCATGGATGACGGCGGCGTGCTTCTCCCGGTACATCCGCGCAAATTCCGGCATCGCCGGATGCAGCGCGAAAAAGGAATCCAGCATCAATGCGGCGTGCGGGCCGTCGGGCGTCAACGCGATCGAGCCATGCAGCGCGGCATAATCGGGATCGCCTGATGGTGCGACGGTGGCAAGACCATCCAGCGCGCCGCGCAGGATCACGACAATCAGCCTGGGATCGCGACCGTCGGTAGCGCGGGCGAATTTCGGCAAATAGGCCCAGGCGGCGAATGACGCCCCGCCCAGCAGCAGCGCGCGTCGCGATGCCAAAGCTGAGTGACGGCTTTCGCGGCAATCCATCGTCGTTTCCATTGGTGTCATCTCCTCTGGAATTCCGGCGACATCAGCAGCAGCGCCAGCGCCTGTTGGCGGGTTTCGGCCCGCTCGACGGTGCGCCGCGTTTCAGCCGACGCCGCGTCGGCGGCGGCAAGCTCCAGCAGCGCGCGGGGGTCGATGCTGTCGGCGAGGCGCGAGGCCAACTGCGCCGAGATGTCGAGGCGCAGCTTCATCCCTTCGGGGGCTGCCAAGGCGGCATTGCTGTCGGGAAATCCGTTCGGGCCGGCCGGCGACCATAGCGGCTGGCCAAGCACATTGAGGCCGCCGAGATAACGGCCGGGATCTTCCGGAATGAGCGCCAGCAGCCGACCGCTTGCCACCAGGAATTCGTAAGGACTGCGCAGCTTGGTCAGCGGCGCCCGCCAGGCCTCGTCGGAATCCAGTAGCGCCGTCGCCATCGCCCTGAGGTCGCCGTCGGACTTTTGGAACACCTCGCGCAGCCGCGCCACCAGAGCGGGCGGTGGATCGTCGGCGACAAAGTGGCGGGCGAATTTGGTGGCGATGAATTTCGCGGTGGAGGGGTGGCGGGCGATATCCGCCAGCGCCGCTTCGCCCTGCGCGACGCCATTGTCCTCGTAGATCTTGCCGAGCAGCCGCTGCGCGCCGGGCTGGTGCGCATTGGCATTGAACACGAAGCTGCCGGGCGTGCCGAGCTGTCCCTGCCGTCCGGCAAAGGTCCAGCCGGTGACGATGCGCGCCAGCGACGTCACGTCGTCCTGCGAATAGCCGCCGCCGACCCCGAGCGTGTGCAGCTCCATGATCTCGCGCGCGAGATTTTCGTTCAGGCCGCGCTTGCGGTTTTCCCCGGCGCGGGATTCCGGGCCGAGCGATTGCTGGTTGTCGAGAAAGAACAGCATCGCCGGATGCTGCTCGACCGCCTTCAGCATGTCGCCGAAGCGCCCGAGCACATGGGGACGGATAGCCTCGCGCTCGAACGAGCCGGCCCACATTCGCGCCAGCCCGCCCTTGTTCGCGGAAATGCAAAAATGGTTGGACCAGAACACCACCAGCCGCTCGACGAATCCGCAATCCAGGATCATGGCGCGCTGCAATCGCGCCAGCGCTTCGGCCCGAAAGGTTTTCTGAATGATGTTGAGCGGTTGCGGCGGCGGCTTTGCCGCATTTGGCGGCGTCGCTTCGGTCGGCGCCGTCGCGGCCGTGACGGCGGCGCCTGGCGGGGCCTGCATGGCCGGCTCTTTCGGCGAGATATCCATGGCGATGCTGTTGAGCGAAAGATTTCGCATTTGCGCTTTGGCATCCGCCGGTACCGGCGCCTCCGAGGCGGGCGTGGCCTTCGCCGCGGCACCGCGCGCCTGCTTGATCTCGAACTGATATTCGAACACCGCCTGCCCCAGGGCCGGCGTCGATAACAGACCGGGCACTTCGAGCAGACCGCCATAGGGACGGCTGAGATCGGCCTTCACAAAACCGCGCGGATCGGAGGCAGCATTGACGAAATCGCCCGACGCGCCGCCGCGCGCGCCAAGTCCGAAGCGATTGAGCGCGACCAAAGCAGCTTGCGAATCGCGGGCCATCGGATTTCCCTGAAGATCGTCGCGGGCCTATAATCGGTCATTCGAATTATAGCGCCGTCCGGCATGAACCCGACATGAAAAACGCGACCAGGACCTGGTTCCAATCATGACAAATCGGTCAGAAATTCCGGTCCTGCGCCGCCTCAACTGCCCGGCCTGCGGCACCGAATTCACCTGCAGCCCCGCGGGGCCGTGCTGGTGCGCGGAGGAAACCGTCCGCCTGCCGATGCCGGTTGAGGGCGGGGATTGCCTGTGCCGGGATTGCTTGCGGAAGATGGCGGGGCAAGCACAATCAGCCGGATAGGGGCGCGCGGCTTTTGGCGTCCTGGCGAGGAGCGAGGCGACGAAGCAGTCCAGATTTCGTTTGCGGCTCTCCGGATTGCTTCGCTTGCGCTCGCAATGACGCAAAAAACGTTACTCTGCCGGCGCGGCGAACAGCAGCAGGTTGCCGTGGGGCCGCTGATAATGAAATCTTTCGCGCCCCAAAGCCGTTAGATCATCCGCTTTCGCGGATGATGACGCGGACGCGTCACTTCACCACCGCCGCGGTCTGTCCGAACAACAGCTTGCGCTCTTCTTCGGTGCGGATCGCCGGCTGGCCGAAATTCGGATTGACGTCCTTGGCCAAGGCGTAGGCGCGCTCCGTCGCCGGCCGCGCACGAATAGTCTCGAGCCAGCGCTTGAGATGCGGGAAGTCGTCGATGTTCTGGCTCTGGTTCTTGTACCCCACCACCCAGGGATAGCTTGCCATGTCCGCGATCGAATACTGGCCTGCGATGAATTCGCGATCGGAGAGTCGCTTGTTGAGCACGCCATAGAGACGGTTGGTCTCGTTGACATAGCGGTCGATGGCGTATTTGATTTTTTCCTGCGCGTAATTGCTGAAATGATGGTTCTGCCCGGCCATCGGCCCAAGCCCGCCCATCTGCCAGAACGTCCACTGGATGGCGTCGTAGCGGCCGTAGATGTCCGATGGCAGGAATTTTCCGGTCTTCTCCGCCAGATATAACAGCATCGCGCCGGATTCGAAGATCGAGATCGGCTTGGCCCCGCCCTTGGGCTCGTGATCGACCATGGCGGGAATCCGGTTGTTCGGCGCCACGCCAAGAAACTCCGGCTTGAACTGGTCGCCCTTGCCGATGTTGATCGGGAGAATCTTGTATTTCAGCCCGGTCTCTTCGAGAAACATCGTGATCTTGTGGCCGTTCGGCGTGGTCCAGTAATAAAGATCGATCATGGGGCGTCCTGTCCTGCTGCATGTAAATTGAATGCGATTGCATGGAACTCACCGCATCAGCCCGCGGGAGTCAATGCCGGGCGTTCCGCGTCGCGCCGAAGTGATCGGGTAACGCAGAGTGTGAACCGGTTCACATTCAATTTCCGCGACTCATGTTCTTGTTGGGTCCTGCGCGGCAACCGGGATCACGAAATGACCTATGATGGATTTGAGATCGAGTCCTTTGAGGCTGGACGCGGTTTGTGGCACGCCAGAATCCGGCGCGCGGACATGAATCCCGTCATCATCGACGGCGTCTCGTTTTCCGCGCTTGAAATGGGTTTCGCATGGTCCAATCCGGACGCGGCAATCGCGGACGCCAGGACCAGGATCGACGTCCTCAAGCATCGGCGCATGGCGGCCTGATCTGTAGGGATATTCATCGGCGTTTTCCCTTGCGGGTTTTGCCCTTTTATGTCGGCCGGACTCGTCCCATATTCGCCCGATGGCGAACAAACCCGACCATCCGAAAAAGCCCGGCAAAACCGCGAAATCGAAAGCGCCGAATTCCAAGGGAAATTCGAAGGCGTCGCGTCCCGACGTGCAGCCGATCGGGCCGGCGCTGGCGGAACTGCTGAACCCCGCGATCAACCGCGGCGAAAGCGGGCTGGGCTCGTCGACCGGCCTGCAGCCGCCGCCGGATAATTCCTGGGATCGCCGCGCGAGCGGCGAAGCCGCCGCGCACCGGGCGCGGGCATCGACGCGCGGCGCCGGCGATGATGTCGCCAAACGCGATGCGATCGCAAAGCAGAATGCTGCTTCCTTCCCTCCCTCCGCGCGCATCGCGCGTGGCGGGGAGGGGCCGGGGGGTCTCTCCGCGCGCGACGCTGGCAGCGAGCTTGTCGAGACACCCCCCACCCCCGACCCCTCCCCGTCGCTTCGCGGAGGGAGGGGAACAGGAGCAGGCGGTTTTGACGACGGCTCACAACCCGGCTTCGACGAAGCCCCGCAGGCCAATTACGGCACCGCGGCGACGATACCGGTGCTCGATCCGGAACTGGCAAGACAACTCGGCTTCACCACCGAGGAGGAAGATGCCGCCGCGATGGCGCGGCCGCCGCGCAACAGGATGGAGGCGCTCGGCGTCGCCGCCACCGCGGATGCGCTGGAAAACCTGATCCGCGAAGGCCGCCCGGAGTTCAAGGGCGAGGACGGCCAGATCAAGATCTGGACGCCGCATCGCCCGCCCCGCCCGGAAAAATCCGAAGGCGGCGTGCGCTTTGAGATCAAATCCGAATATGAGCCGAAGGGCGACCAGCCGACCGCGATCAAGGAACTGGTCGAGGGCATCAAGCGCAACGACCGCACGCAAGTTTTGCTCGGCGTCACCGGGTCCGGCAAGACCTACACCATGGCCAAGGTGATCGAGGCGACGCAAAGACCCGCCATCATCCTGGCGCCGAACAAGACGCTGGCGGCGCAGCTCTATGGCGAGTTCAGGAGCTTCTTTCCCGACAATGCGGTGGAGTATTTCGTCTCCTATTACGACTACTACCAGCCCGAAGCCTATGTGCCGCGCACCGACACCTATATCGAGAAGGATTCTTCCATCAACGAGCAGATCGACCGCATGCGCCACTCGGCGACGCGGGCGCTGCTGGAGCGCGACGACGTCATCATCGTGGCGTCCGTGTCGTGCATCTACGGCATCGGTTCGGTCGAAACCTATACCGCGATGACCTTTGCCTTGAAGAAGGGCGAGCGCATCGACCAGCGGCAACTGATCGCCGACCTGGTGGCCTTGCAATACAAGCGCACCCAGGCCGATTTTACCCGCGGCACGTTTCGCGTCCGCGGCGACGTCATCGATATTTTCCCGGCGCACTACGAAGACCGCGCCTGGCGCGTCAATCTGTTCGGCGACGTCGTCGAGAATATCGAGGAATTCGATCCGCTCACCGGCCACAAGCAGGACGAGCTCGAATTCATCAAGATCTACGCCAACTCGCATTATGTGACGCCGCGCCCCACGCTGGTGCAGGCGATCAAGTCGATCAAGAGCGAATTGAAGCTGCGGCTCGACCAGCTCAACGACCAGGGCCGCCTGCTGGAAGCGCAACGGCTGGAGCAGCGCACCACTTTCGATCTGGAAATGATGGAAGCCACGGGGAGTTGCGCCGGCATCGAAAACTATTCGCGCTATCTCACCGGCCGCCGCCCCGGCGAGCCGCCGCCGACCCTGTTCGAATATGTCCCCGACAATGCGCTGGTGTTCGCCGACGAAAGCCACGTCACCGTGCCGCAGATCGGCGGCATGTTCAGAGGCGATTTCCGGCGCAAGGCCACCCTGGCGGAATATGGTTTCCGGCTGCCCTCCTGCATGGATAACCGGCCGCTGCGCTTTGAGGAATGGGACATGATGCGCCCGCAATCGGTCGCGGTGTCGGCGACCCCGAGCGCGTGGGAGCTCAACGAAAGCGGCGGCGTGTTCGTCGAACAGGTGATCCGCCCGACCGGGCTGATCGATCCGCCGGTCGATATCCGCCCGGCGCGCACGCAGGTCGACGATCTCGTCGGCGAGGTCCGCGCCACCGCGCAGGCCGGCTACCGCTCGCTCGTCACCGTGCTGACAAAGCGGATGGCGGAGGACCTCACCGAATATCTGCACGAGCAGGGCATTCGGGTGCGCTACATGCACTCTGATATCGACACCATCGAGCGCATCGAGATCATCCGGGATCTGCGGCTCGGCGCGTTCGACGCGCTGGTCGGCATCAATTTGTTGCGCGAAGGCCTCGACATTCCCGAATGCGCGCTGGTGGCGATCCTCGACGCCGACAAGGAAGGCTTTTTGCGCAGCGAGACCTCGCTGATCCAGACCATCGGCCGCGCCGCGCGCAATGTCGACGGCAGGGTGATCCTCTATGCCGACCAGGTCACCGGATCGATGGCGCGCGCCATCGCCGAGACCGACCGCCGCCGCGAAAAGCAGGTCGAGTACAACACCGCCAACGGCATCACGCCCGAGAGCATCAAGAAATCCATCGGCGACATCCTCAACAGCGTCTATGAGCGCGACCATGTGCTGGTGGAAATCGGCGGCGGCGGCATCGCCGACGACGTCATCTCGATCGGCCACAATTTCGAGGCGGTGCTGGCCGATCTCGAAACC
>Ga0116129_1001110_pt1 | contig 15372 bp, 15 predicted proteins | sample June2015DPH_17_2_FD_89732 | JGI IMG/M metagenome (GOLD analysis project Ga0116129, IMG submission 89732) | Peatland microbial communities from SPRUCE experiment site at the Marcell Experimental Forest, Minnesota, USA - June2015DPH_17_10 | ecosystem: Environmental > Terrestrial > Soil > Wetlands...
AATCACGAACAGCATCGCCTGCACCCTGCCTGCCGCGCCCGTGCGGAAGGAGGTCGCGGGGTTTACCGCGCGCGCCTGATGGATCGAAAGGAGATTTCCCGCGCCCAACAAAAAGATGGTCAGCACCGCGGCCACCGAGTATGCTTCCCCAAGGCGCACGGGATTCAGAGGCATCCCCAGGCACGCGCAAACAATGGTCACCGCTGAAATTTCAAGCAGGATGAAAAATACCGCGCTCAGATTCTTCCCGATCAACACGCGCGAGAACGGCACCGGCGCCAGAAAATAAAACTGCGCGGCGGAGCGGTCGAAGCCGAACGAATTCCAGAAACAAACTTCACTGAGCAGCAGTAATGAATAGACACTCACGACGGTGAGATAGTTCGTGCCCAGCAGCGAGTTCGCGGGTCCGTTCCTGCCCAGCGCCATCGGCAGCCAAATCACGAGTCCGAAGGTAAATCCCATCAGAAACACCAGACGGAAACGCGGTGAACGCACTAGAAAACGAATCTCTTTTTCGATCATCGCAGCCAGCGGATCGCGAAACACGAGTGACGGGAGCCGGAAAAATTTCTCAACGATGCCATCCCGCCGCGAGGATCGCGACCCGCCCGCCGAAGCTGCCTGCGCGTCGAAGGCGAGCGACGTTTTGAACTGCCAGTAGCCGAAGATGGCGGCCGCCAGCGCCCATAGCAGCATAACGGCAAGAGACCGCAGCATGGTACGGCCCTGTACCAGATTCGCCGTCGCTGCCCACGGCCAGCCGGTCCAGGCGTCTCCTAACAACCTGCGCAGGCCCCTTCCGCCGGCCGGGCCGCGCAGCATCAACAATTGCGGCAGGCCCGCGCATATGATCAGCAGAAAAAATGCCGCCTCGCGAATTCGTTTATGCGCTAAAATCCGCGCGACCAGATCGCGCAGCCCTACCGCGAGAAATAAATTGAACAGCACAAAGGGCGCGAGCACCAGCATGGTCCACTTCGGCATCGTTGGATTCAATAAAATCCCAAACGCCAGTCCCAATGTGACCAGCAGCATCTCCACCGCGGCTGTCACGCGCAGCATCACCTCGATCGAAAAAAGCTGGGAAGCGGGGATCGGATAGACTTGCAGTTTTCGAAGTTCCAGCGACGCGCCAGTGGCCGCCATCAGCAGCGGCACCACCTGCCAGTACAGGAACATCAGCAGCAAGCCGCCCGGCAGCACCACTTTCATTAAGCCGAGATTCGACGGATTCGCGGCGAGCCGTCCGGTGGAAATCGCCACCAGCAACCAGAAGCCGTACCATCCGGCGCCGATCACCGCGCCCCAGGCCATGCCGGCGCGCGGATAAAAATTCCGCATGGTCCGCCACTGTGCCCAGAGAATTGCGCGAGCCTGATTCATGCAGTCTCTACAACCAGTCGAGCGTTTCCGTCGTACGGCCGACGCCCACCGCGCGCACGAAGGCGTCTTCCAGAGTCTCGGACGCGCCGCGCAGTTCGTCCATAGTGCCCTCCACCACGATCTTTCCTTCGTTAATGATCGCCACGTGATCGCAGAGCCGCTCCACCACCTCCAGCACATGCGAAGTTAGAAAAATCGTTGCGCCGTGGCGGACCTGTTCGAGCAGAATCTCCTTCATCAGGCGCGCGCCCACCGCGTCCACGCCTTCAAACGGCTCATCCATCAGGAACAGGCGTGGACGGTGGATCAGAGCCGCCGCCATCGCCACCCGCTTCCGCATGCCTTTGGAATATTCGGCGATGAGCTTCTTCGGACTGCCATCGAGCTCGAACAATTCCAGCAGCTCCGCCGCTCGCTCCCGCGTGATCTTCTGCTCCAGGCCGTACATGCGTCCCACGAACTCGACGAACTCACCCCCGGTCAGATGGTCGAATAGCAGAGACTCGTCGGGAACCAAGCCGATCATTCTTTTGATCTCGAGGCCTTGCTCCGGCATCGCCAGGCCCAGCAGGCGAATACTGCCTGAAGTCGGAGGCGCAAGACCCATCATCATTCTGATCGTCGTGGTCTTGCCCGCTCCGTTCGGTCCCAGAAATCCGAAAAAACTTCCCTGCGGAACGGTCAGAGAAAGGCCATCCACCGCCGCCTTATTTCCGTAAACCTTGCGAAGATTCTGGACCTCGATGGCAGGAGGGAACTCGGGCATGCGCATCTCTATCGTACCGGACTGCTTTCAGTACGTGCAGCTCACCGGTTGATAGGCTTCGGCCAGGACCGGAGGCGCAGCCGGAATGGCCGCCTTCCAGCCTTCGTGCAGCGTCGAAAGAAGCTGTTCCACTTCCGCCAGCGGCGCATCGGTTTGCTTTGCATTCGCATCGAATAGTCTGGCCTGCATGTAAGTGTACAGTTCGCGCAGGGGCCGGCTGATCTGCTCATAATGCGGATCCAGCGACCGCGAAAGTTCACGCACGATTGCCAGCGTTCGCATGATCTGGCGCGAACGCTCCCGGACCTCGCCCGCCTTCAAATGGCGCCGCGCCGCGCCGGTCGCGTCAATCGCACCGCGATACAGCATCGAGACCAGCTTGAGCGGGTCCGCACTGAATACTTCGGTTTCTAAATACTTGCCGTGGTTCGAGTAAGCCATCTTCGGATAAGCCATGCAGTCTGTGATTACCTTCCACTGCTCTCTTCGGCCAACCGCAGCATTTGTTCGTTGGGAATTTGCTGAACCAGTTTTCCCGTCTCCTTATTGACGATGCGCACCACGGCAATATTCGCCGCGCGGTCGATAATAAAGGTGACTTCGTTCTCCTGGCCGAAAAGTTGGGCGGCATTGACCACTTTGACCGCTTCGAGCAGCGCTTTTTGATCCTCGCTCGGCGGCGGTTTCGGCGTCCCTTGCGTGGATGCGCTGAGATGAGACGCAAGATTGCTGATCGATGAAAAATTCATATCGCCGCCCTTTAAACGCTCATCGGCAGGCCGCGGACGAATATGAGGGGGAGCGGTACTTAAGCCAAGTTCAGAACTTTACCGATCGCATTCGTATCGAGTTCGATCTTCTTCTGGAGCATCGTGATCGCGTAGATCAACTGCTCCGGACGCGGAGGACAGCCTGGAACATAGACATCCACCGGAATCACCTGATTCACCGGCACCAGCGCATAATTCGAAAACACGCCGGTCGAGGTCGCACAGGCGCCCATCGAGATCACCCACTTTGGCTCCGGCATTTGCTCATACAAGCGGCGGATTACGGGAGCCATCTTGTTCGATACGCGCCCCGCGATGATCATCAAGTCGCTCTGCCGCGGCGATCCGCGCATCACCTCGGCGCCGAAACGGGAGATATCGTAACGCGATCCGATCATCGACATCATTTCAATCGCACAGCAGGCCAAGCCGAAGCTCATCGGCCAGATCGAATTTTTGCGGCCCCAATTGATGGCCATGCTGACTGTCGTCGTGATGATCGACTCGCCATATTCGTCGGGTTCCGGTTCCTGGTCGACTCGCGCGAACAACTCCGGCGGCTGGCTCAAATGAAACTTGGTATCGGTTGCGTCCACATCCCGATTATCTCACGTCGCACAATAAGGTTCATGACCGGCGAATTGTTCCTCAATCATTCCATCACGAAGCTGACGCAGATGACCGCCCATATCGAAACCTGCCTTTCGAAGCTCGATTCCGGCCAGATCTGGAATCGTCCCCACGAAACTCAAAATTCCATTGGAAATCTGGTCCTCCACCTGGCGGGCAACGTCCGGCAATGGATCGGATCCAGCATCGATGGCCAACCCGACATCCGCCAACGCGAGCGGGAATTCGCCCTTAATTCGAAAATGGAACCCTCGGAGTTGCTCGCAACCCTGCACCTGACAGTAAGCCACGCCGTCTTGATCCTGAAAAATCTTCCTCCGCACCGCCTCACCGATCTCGTTTCAACCCAGGACGGCCAACGATCCGTGCTCGAAGTGATCTATCAGGTGGTCGGCCATTTCCAACAACACACCGGACAAATCATCTTCGAAACCAAGCGCCTCACCGGCGAGGATCTGAAATTCTACACTCCGCCGAAAAAAAGTTCTTGACCCTCCCGTAACGTCAGGCCTGACTCTATCCTTGGAAGGAACAGATGCTGCAAGCGCAACAATTCGCCGACCTCGCCGGCGTGACCGTCCGGACCCTGCATCATTACGATCGCCTGGGTCTGCTTCGGCCGCGCCGCACCGAATCGGGGTATCGCGTTTATCGCGAGTCCGATCTGGAACGGCTGGAGCAAATCGTTGCGCTCAAATTCGTCGGTCTTCCTTTGAAGCGGATCAAGACCCTGCTCGACCGTGACAATTTGGATCTGGCCGAAGCCCTGCCCCGGCAGCGCCTTGTGCTCGAAGCCAAGCGTAAGCTGATCGATCGCGCCATTCAAGCGATTGAGGACGCCGAACGTACGCTCGCGACCGGCCAGCGGCCCGACGCCGCCATCTTGAGAAAAATTATAGAGGTGATCGAAATGCAAGACAACGCCAAGTGGTCAGAACAGTATTACAGCCAGGAAACTCTGGCAAAGTTGAAAAAAAGAGAATGGACTCCAGAAATGCAGGCGCAGACTACGAAGAAGTGGACGGACCTTTTCCGCGACGTCGAAGCCGCGCTTGACGAGGATCCCGCCGGCCCAAAAGCACAAGCTCTGGCCGCCCGCTGGGGCGCTCTTATCGTGGATTTCACCGCTGGTGACCCCGAAATCACCAAAGGCCTGAACGCCGTCTGGAAAGACCCATCCAACCTGCCCCCATCCACGCAGCAGGAGATGAAGCCGTACGGCAACCCAAAAGTCCACGAGTTCATCCAAAAAGCCTTCGCCGTCCGTGCTCCGACCGAGCCTTGACCGGAGGGAGCGGAGCCGGTTCCAACGCGTCCGCTCCGCTACACTAGTAATTACCTTGTTGCCGTCTGACCCCGCAGAAGCTGTAGCCCAGGCCGTGCCGCCTCCGCCGGACCCTGTCGAAAGCACTTACAGCGACCTCGAAAACCGCATCCGTGAGTTTCGTCCCAACGAGGACCTCGCGCCCCTCGAAAAAGCTTTTCGTTTCGCCGCCGAACGGCATAAGAACCAGAAGCGCAGCTCCGGCGAACCCTATATGCTCCATCCCTTGCTGGTCACTCGCCAGCTCGCCGACATGCATATGGATATGGTCGCCCTCGAAACCGGCCTCCTCCATGATGTCGTCGAGGACACTTCCGCCACCATCGACGAAATCCGCAAAAATTTCGGCAATGAAGTGGCCGCTTGCGTCGACGGCGTCACCAAATTGAGCAAGCTCAACCTCGCCTCGCGTGAGGAGCGCCAAGCCGAGAGCGTCCGTAAAATGCTGCTCGCCATGGTCAACGATATTCGTGTGATCGTGGTTAAACTGGCCGACCGTTTGCATAACATGCGAACCCTTGGCCACCTCTCGCGCGAGCGACAGCTCCGCATTGCGGAGGAGACGATGGAAATCTACGCGCCCATCGCGCACCGCCTCGGCATGGGCAAAATCCGCGGCGAATTGGAAGATCTGGCGTTTCAATATCTCGAACCCGAAGCCTCCGAAACGCTGCTCAAAGAATTCGAAGCCGCCCGCGCCTCGAACGAAACTTTCCTTGGCGAAATCAAGCATACCGTCGAAGTCCTGCTCGCCCGCGAAGGTATCATCGCCCGCGTCGATGGCCGCGTCAAACGAGCCTATTCCGTCTTTCAGAAGCTTAAGCGCCAGAAGATCACTCTCGATCAGGTCTACGATCTGCTCGCCGTCCGCATCATCACGGACTCGGTGAAGAACTGCTACGCCGCTCTCGGCGTCATTCATAACGAATGGCATCCCATCCCTGGCCGCATCAAGGATTTCATTGCCATCCCGCGCCCGAATCTGTATCAATCCCTCCATACTTCCGTCATGGGACCCGGCGGCCGGCACTTCGAGGTGCAGATCCGTACCGATGAAATGCACCGCATCGCCGAAGAAGGAATCGCCGCCCACTGGAAATATAAGGAGGGCCGCAAGGGCGCCGCCGAGGACGATCATCGCGTCGCCTGGCTGCGCCAGCTGGTCGAATGGCAAAGCGAAATGCGCGACCCCGGGGAGTTCATGTCCACCCTCAAAGTGGACCTCTACCCGGAGGAAGTCTACACCTTCACGCCCAAAGGCAAGGTGATCATCCTTCCGCGCGATGCCACGCCGATCGACTTCGCCTACGCGATTCACTCCGATGTCGGCAACTCCTGCATCGGCGCGAAAGTCAACGGACGCATCGTCCAACTGAAGTACGGCCTGCGCAATGGCGACGTGGTTGAGATCCTGACCCAAGCCAATCACCTCCCCAGTAAGGATTGGCTGGCACTGGTCAAAACCTCCAAGGCGCGCAATAAAATCAAGCACGTCATCAACACGACGGAACGCGTCAAAGCGATCGAAATCGGCGAAAAATATCTGGAGCGCGAAGCGCGCCGCCTCGGCGTCGCGATGAAGGGCATCACCAAGTCGCAAATGGAGTCGGTCGCCGCCGAATACGGGTATTCGAAAATCGAGGAGCTTTCCGCCGCGCTCGGCTACGGAAAATATTCAGCCCGTCAGGTGCTGCAAAAGCTCGCACCGGATCAAATTCAAGCTGAGCAAGCTCCCGAGCCCGTCGTCACCGAGCCTTCGCGCCAGGCCACCACGGCCCAGCCCGCGCCCGGCGATCAGGATTTGGTCATCAAGGTGAAAGGCATCGACGATCTGCTGGTCTATCGCGCCAAATGCTGCAACCCAATTCGCGGGGAGGCCATCGTCGGCTACGTCACCCGAGGCAAAGGCGTGGCCGTCCATTCGCAAAATTGCGCCAACGTCCAGAACCTGATGTACGAAGTCGAACGCAAGATTGACGTCGAGTGGGCGCGCAGCACGTCGGCTCCTTTCCCCGTCAAACTGACCGTCTTGACGGAAGATCGTCCCGGCATGCTGAGCCAGTTGACCACGGCACTGTTCAACGATCAGACCAATATCCGCAGTCTCGAAACCCGCGCCGACGATCTGCACCATACCACCGGCGCCATCATTGACATGACTATAGAAGTGAAGGATAAGAAGCAGCTCGAACGCATTGTCACCGCCATCCGCCGCATCTCAGGCGTCCGCGATATTGAAAGAGTGAATACCTAGTGATCGATCCGGAACACATAGCGATTTCCAAATCCAAGGGGCTGAAGATCGATTGGAAAGACCAGCATCATAGCGAGTATTCGCTCGCCTACCTGCGCGACGAATGCCCCTGCGCCACCTGCACCGGCGCGCACGGCACAGAACCGCAGAAGTCGAATTATTCGACGCCGTTTCCGATGTACAAACCAGTGCTGAAAATGTTGAACGTGGAAGAAGTGGGCCATTACGCCATAAGAATCGCGTGGTCAGACGGGCACGGCACCGGCATTTATTCCTTCGACCACCTGCGAAAAATCTGCCCCTGCCCGGAATGTCGGGCCGCGCGGGTGTGACTAGATATTCTCATCCGATGATGCTGGCAATAGTTCCAGCTGGCAGCACCGTTACGACGTCGATACTACAAACTTTATTCCGTTCCTTTTCAGCAACCTCGACCTTTGACTCTCAATCATCCCCACAAAATCTGCCTTAATCTGTAAGCAAGGAGTCGCGCACTCTGCTTTGGATTCTTGGGTTCGTTCTGTTTTTTCGATAATTGAAAGTCGAGGTAGGCCAAGGTGGCTCAAAACCACCAATCCCGGTGATTTTCGGCCATTTTCGGGTGTTCCTCTGTGCCGGATCTCGTGATTTTGCAATAGTTTAACAGTTGGCGAAACGCGTGCACTCGGATTCCCGTCAACTTGGATGAAGGCTTCGCTTATGCATAAAATATTTCAGACTCCTACTTACGCAGCCGTATTCGGGCTGCTCGCCGTTTCGGCTCTTGCGCAGGACCGTCCTACTGTAGAGCAGGTGCAGCAGCAGCTTGCCGCGGGCGCGGCCGCCATACCTGCGGATCCACCGCCCATTCCGGAGGATATTCCCTCGAAATTAACCATCAAGGCCGGCACCTATGTCACCGTACGGCTCAATGAAATTCTTTCCTCCGATCACAGCATGGTCGGCGATGCTTTCACCGCCACTCTGACCAAGCCCATCGTCGTCGACGGAGTGGTCGTCGCTCAGCGCGGCCAGAATGTGACCGGACGCGTGACCGAAGCAAAGAAAGCCGGACGCGTGGCAGGAACCTCTCGCCTCGGGATTCAACTCGTGGAACTGCCCGTCGTCGATGGCCAGCAGTTGCCAATCCAGTCCGAATTATTGACCCGCAATGGTACAACCTCGACCGGCCGTGACGCCGGCGCCATTGCCGCAACCACCGGCGTTGGTGCGGCCATCGGAGCCGGCGTCAATGGAGGAGTCGGTGCCGGAGTCGGCGCCGGAGCCGGATTTATTGTGGGCCTTGCCGGAGTGTTGCTAACGCGCGGCAATCCCACTGTGGTCTATCCCGAAACGATGCTGACCTTCCGCGTCAATCAGGACATTACGGTTTCAACCGATCGCAGCGTGCAGGCATTCCACTACGTCCAACCGGCGGATTACGAAACAGCAGCCCCAGCCCTGCGTCGTCCTCTGCCGCCGCGGCCCGGCTATGGAGCGTATGGCTACGCGCCGTATGGCTATGGCTACCCGTATCCCTACTACGGCTATCCTTATTGGGGACCTGGGTTCGGTTTCTACTATGGCGGCGGATTCTACGGCCGGCGCTGGAGATAAATAAAAAAGGCCGGCTGGAGCAGCTCCCCTGCCCCGGCCGGCTTCTCGTAGGCAATTCCGCCTACGATCCTCCGCTGTTCTATAGCGCGTAGTTCGCTGGAAAATGGGATCACAGAATGGGGAATTTTTTTTGCAGGTGCTCTAGCTTGCTGGCCGCCGCTCCGGAATCGATTGATTCTTTAGCCAATTCCACTCCCTTTCGCAAATCCTTCGCCAACCCCGCAGCTAGTAGTCCCGCCGCCGCATTCACAATCACGATATCTCGTTTCGCCCCCTCTGCGCCATTCAAAATCTCCACCGCGATTTCCGCATTCCGCCCAGCGTCGCCACCCAAAAGCTCCTCGCCGAAAGCGCGCTTGACACCGAAATCCGACGGCATCCAGAGTTGTTTTTCCACCCTTCCCGTCCACACTTCATAAACATCCGTCGGGCCTGTGGTCGTAATTTCATCCAATCCGTCATGCCCATGAACGATAAATGAACGCTCGGTTCCCAGCGCCGCCAGCGCCTCCGCCATCAGCTTCGCGGCCTCGGGCGAAGGAGCTCCAATCAACTGCGTCTGGGCCCGCGCCGGATTCGCCAACGGTCCGATCAAATTGAAAACAGTGCGCAACTTCAGTTCGCGCCGCACCGGAGCCGCATGCTTCATCGCCGGATGCAGATTCGGAGCGAATAGAAATCCGATCCCGATCTCGCGGATCGCGCCGGCCGCTTCCTCCGGCGTCATCGAAATACGAACCCCCAGCGCTTCGAGAACATCCGCGCTACCGGTTAAGCTCGACGCGGATCGTCCGCCATGCTTGGCAACCCTTGCGCCCGCCCCCGCCATGACAAACGCTGCGACCGTCGAAATATTGAATGTTCCCGAAAGATCCCCACCGGTGCCGCAAGTGTCGATCAAGCCCTCCCCCGCATCTACCACGATCATGTGCTCGCGCAACGCCCGCGCGAATCCCGTCAGTTCCTCCGCCGTTTCGCCCCGCATCTTGATCGCGACCGCGAATCCAGCGATCTGCACCGGTGTCGCCTCGCCTTCGAGCAGCGCATTCATCGCCGCCTGCGCGTCTTCGACCGAAAGATGTTCGCCCGCGGCGGCGCGATGGAGATAGGAAAGGAACGGAGCCATGTTATATTGGGAATTCTTCAGCTTATAGCAATTTCTCGAACAAACAAACCATGAAGATTCACGAGTATCAGGCCAAGGCCCTCCTTGCCCGGCACGGCGTCCCTGTGCCGCGCGGCGAAGTGGCCAGCACTCCAGAAGAAGCAGAAGCCGCGGCGAAGAAACTCGGCGGCAGTGTCGTCGTGAAGGCGCAAATCCACGCCGGGGGACGAGGGAAAGGCGGAGGCGTCAAGGTCGCAAAAGACTCTGATGCCGCGCGTGAAATCGCCGGCAAAATTCTCGGTATGACGCTGATCACGCACCAGACCGGACCCGAGGGCCGCGTCGTGAAGAAGGTTCTGATCGAGGAAACCCTTCCCATCGATCGCGAGCTCTACCTCGGCATCGTGCTCGACCGCGCCATCGGCAAAAACGTCTTCATGGCCTCCTCTGAAGGCGGCATGGATATCGAAGAAGTCGCGCACTCCACGCCGGAGCGCATTATTAAGGAGCCTCTCGAACCCGGTCTCGGTCTGCTTCCGTTCCAGGCGCGCAAGTTGGCCTTCGCCATCGGCATCACCGGACCAGCCGTCAACCTGGCTGCCAATGCGATGATCGCCCTCTCCAAAGCCGTCCAGGAATTCGACGCCTCGCTCGCCGAAATCAATCCCTTCATCTTGACGAAGGACGGAAAAGTTTTCGCGCTCGACGCCAAGATGAACATCGACGACAACGCCATGTTCCGCCACAAAGATCTGGCCGAGCTGCGTGACCTCAACGAAGAAGATCCGCTCGAGGTCGAGGCTTCGAAGTTCGGCCTTAACTACATCAAGCTGGACGGCAGCGTTGCATGCATGGTCAACGGAGCCGGCCTCGCCATGGCCACCATGGATATCATTCAATACGCCGGCGGCACTGCCGCGAATTTCCTCGACGTCGGCGGCGGCGCCAATGCTGAACAGATCAAGAACGCCTTCCGCATTCTGCTCTCAGATTCCGCGGTGAAGGCGGTTTTGATCAATATTTTCGGCGGTATCCTGCGCTGCGACACGTTAGCCACCGGAGTCGTCGCCGCGGCTCGCGAGCTCTCGATCAAAGTGCCGATCGTCGTCCGCATGGAAGGTACCAACGTCGAACTGGGCCAGAAAATTCTCCTCGAATCCGGATTCAATTTCACAGTAGCCGACGGCATGCTGGACGCCGCGCAGAAAGTCGTAGGTTTGGCTGCTAAGGAAGGTGTACGATGAGCGTCCTTGTTAACGAACATACCCGCGTGCTGGTGCAAGGCTTCACCGGAAAAGAAGCCACTTTCCACGCCACCCAATCGCTCGCCTACGGCACGAAAGTGGTGGGAGGCGTCACACCCGGCAAGGGCGGCCAGACGCATCTCCATCTTCCTGTCTTCAATACGGTAGCCGACGGCGTAAAAGCCACCGGAGCCAATGCATCGGTGATTTTCGTTCCTCCGCCGTTCGCCGCGGACGCGATCATGGAAGCCGCCGACGCCGGCATCGCCCTGGTCGTTTGCATCACCGAAGGCATCCCCGCCGAGGACATGATCCGCGCCTGGGCCTATTTGAAAAACCATCCGGCGACGCGCCTGATCGGCCCCAATTGCCCTGGAATTATCAGCCCCGGCAAGTGCAAGATCGGCATCATGCCCGCGCACATTCATAAGGAAGGCCACGTCGGCGTCGTCTCGCGATCCGGCACGCTCACTTATGAAGCCGTCGGCCAGCTCACCAAGCTCGGCATCGGACAATCGACGTGTATCGGCATCGGAGGCGACCCCATCATCGGCACGTCTTTCACCGACGCGATTCGTTTCTTTAACGAAGATCCGCAAACCCACGCCATCGTCATGATCGGCGAAATCGGAGGCACTGCCGAAGAAACCGCCGCCGCCTATATCAAAACCCACGTGAAGAAACCGGTGGTCGGATTCATCGCCGGCCAGACCGCTCCTCCGGGACGCCGCATGGGCCACGCCGGCGCAATCATCTCCGGAGGCAGCGGCAAAGCCGAAGATAAAATCGAAGCGATGAAAGACGCCGGCATCACGGTGTGCCCCACGCCGGCCACCATCGGCGAAACGATCAAGAGCAGACTTTAAAATGGAACGAACCTTCGCAATTATCAAACCAGACGCAGTCGCCGCCAACCAGGCCGGCGCCATCCTTGCAGAGATCCAGAAAGCCGGCTTCCGCGTAGTCGGATTGAAGATGAAGCGCCTCAGCCAACTGGAAGCCGAGACTTTCTATGGCGTCCATAAGGAGCGTCCCTTCTACGGATCTCTCGTGAAGTTCATGACCGAAGGCCCCGTAGTGGTGCTCGTTTTAGAAGATCCTGACGCCATCAAGAAATGGCGCGATACGATGGGCGCGACAAATCCCGCCAACGCGGCGGAAGGCACGATCCGCAAGATGTTCGCGACCAGCATCGAGCGCAACTGCGTTCATGGCTCAGATGCGCCGGAAACGGCGGCTGTAGAAATCCCGTTCTTCTTCGCATCGTCCGAATTGCTGTAGCAGAATGGGGACATGGAGTTCCTCCGTACAGTCCCCATCCTCCGCATCTTCTCTGTTGAGAAAGCGAAGGAATTCTACCTCGGCTTTCTGGGCTTCACCATCGATTGGGAGCATCGCTTCGAAGAAGCCTTGCCCCTCTACATGCAAATCTCGCGAGGCAATCTGGTGCTTCATCTATCGGAGCACCACGGTGATGGCAGCCCCGGCGCCAGCATCCGAGTGGAGATGACCGGCCTGGACGAATTCCATGCTGAACTTATCGCGAAGAAGTACGGCTACGGCCGCCCCGGAATTGTAGAAGAGCCCTGGGGCGAACGTCGCGTGACGGCGTTGGACCCATTCCACAACCGAATCCACTTCATCGAACGCCTGCAGTGAGCCTTACACTCCAAACTGCCGTAAATGATGGTCGCAGTGCAAGTAGCCCCACCGCAGCCAATCCTTTTTGCTCATCTCCCCAAAAATCGGATGCTTCGCTAAATCTTCCCGAGCATTCGTGAACCGGTCGATCAACTCCACCAGCTTTTCCCGATCCCGCGAAAACTCTACCGGCGCAGTCCCACCGGCTCCTTGCTCCATCTCCGGCCGCGTCGCGAGCCCTCGGGGCCACGGCATGGGAACATACAGCCCGAGCCATTTATAAATCCCTCGCGGCATCGGCGCACGCGCCGGACTCGCCCTCTTCTCGCCCATTCCGCATAGAAACGAATCGCTCAAATGCACGACCATCTGGTGGCACGACATCTTTCCCCACCGTCGAGCCGAATCCGCCCGCAGCGCCGCCACTCTCCGCAGCACTTCCTGCTTGTCTCGATCGAGACTCTTCATTTCCCTACCGGCGCGACGTGCAGCTTCATTCCGTCTACCGATACTACGCGCACCACGCCTCCCTTCTCCACCGGCACGGGCGACTCCGCGTTCCAGTATTCTCCCTGCACGAACACTGTCCCTGACGGCGTCAACGCTGTCCGAGCTTCCGCGATCTGGTCGACCAGGGTATCCTGCCCCATCACCGCCTTGTTCGCCCGCGCCCGCATCACGAGTGTGACCAGGAACATCGTGATCAACGCGAATGGAATGCTTACCGAAAGCGCGGTCGACAAGTGAATCCGCACTTCCGGCGGACCGTTCACCAGCAGCATCGCACCCAGCACCATCGCTACCGTGCCGCCGACTCCCAGGATCCCATGCGAGGCGAATTTCGCCTCCAGCACAAATAAGGACACGCCGAGCACCAGCAGCGCCGCGCCCACCCAGTTGATCGGCAATACGGCCAGTGACGAGAGACCCAACAGCGCCAGAATTCCTCCGGCTACTCCAGGAAAAATCAAACCCGGAGCCGAGAATTCCATATAAATCCCCAGCGCGCCCAGCACCAGCAGGATGAAGCCGATATTCGGGTCGGCAATCTCCGCGATGATCCGTTCGCGCAGCGTTTTCTGATAGTCAACAACCTCCGCGCCGCCCGTATGCAGCACTTGCGTCGATCCGTTAAATCGCTTCACGGCCACGCCGTCGAGCCCGCTGAGCAGCGCTCTTTCATCCGGCGCAATCCGGTCGATCAGATTGTTGTCCAGCGCCTCTTTTTCCGTGTAGGATTTCGCTGCGCGAATGGTGGTCTCGGCCAGTTCCACGTTGCGGCCGCGCTTCAACACGATGCTGCGCAGCCACGCCGACGTGTCGTTTTCGACCTTGTTACGCATCACCTGGTCCATCTCTCCGTTCATCAATACGGGAGACGATGCGCCCGTATTTGTTCCCGGAGCCATCGCCGCCACGTCCGATGCTTCCAGCAAAAAGAATCCCGCCGATGCGGCCCGTCCTCCGCTTGGGGTTACGTAAGCGATCACCGGCACGCGCGACGCCACGATCTTCCCGGTGATCTCACGGCTTGCGTCGAGAAGCCCACCAGGAGTATTCAGCCGCAGCAGAACCGCCGCGGCATTTTCACGCGACGCTTCGTCAATCGCATGACTAATGATCTCGACCGTCACCGGATGTATGATCCCGTCGACGTTCACCGCGACGATTCTTTGCGCCTGTGCGCAAACGGCCAAACAGAGCAGCAGCGCGATCCGCATGATTTAAGAGTACAGCCTGGCTATGGCTGTTCGATCAACCGGAAGCCATTCAGAAAATCCATGAAGTCTTTTTCGTACTCCCCTGCCAGGTTTCTCCCAGTAAAGGTGAGGACTTGAATGGCTGATGAGGTCCCGCCGTAATAGTATCCATAGTATGTAAGGGGAACTCCGCTCGTTTCCCCCTCCATCTTCAGGAACCAGACTTCAACGCCGTTGACCTTGCGCTTTTCGCGAAAAGTGATGCGAGCCTTAGGGTCCGCCTTTTGAGCATTGGCGAGAGCAATATCGGGAAAGGCGTCCGTTGGGATCCCGGTGCGCTCCGCGATGACCATCGCAAAGCCATCTCCCTTCGCGTGCTTAAAGGTAAAACTTCCAGGATTCCCGGACGCAGTTTTCTTCCACTTCTCAGGATCGTAGTTGATTGCCATGGTCCCTGAGTTGACGAGCAACACACCGGAATCAATCGGGAGTGAGGGCAAATCCTGATCCGAAATTTCGAGCCCATCGAGGAACATAGTGAACTCGTCCGCATTACGATCGAATACGTTTGCCAGCGCGAACGCGATGACTTGTATCGTTCCCGAAGTTCCTCCATAGTAATAGCCGTAAAAGCGCAGGGCCATCTTGTCCACCGTCGACTCCAGCCGCATAGCTAGAACCTGGCGGCCATTTACGATTCGCTTTTCGCGGAAGGTAATCTTCGAATCAGGGTCGGCTTGTTGCGCGTTCCGCAAAGCAACCTCCGGCAGGGCGTCTGTCGGCACACCACCTTTTTCAGAGATGATCTGAACAAAGCCTTCGCCGTTGTTATTGGCAAACATAACCGGATCGGCGCCATCAGAAGACGTCTGTTTCCATTTTGCCGGGTCGATCCATAAAGCGAAATCGCCGAACGGCGCCTTGATCCTCTTGGTGGCGGAAGCGCTCTTTTTGTG
>Ga0116129_1001111_pt1 | contig 15358 bp, 15 predicted proteins | sample June2015DPH_17_2_FD_89732 | JGI IMG/M metagenome (GOLD analysis project Ga0116129, IMG submission 89732) | Peatland microbial communities from SPRUCE experiment site at the Marcell Experimental Forest, Minnesota, USA - June2015DPH_17_10 | ecosystem: Environmental > Terrestrial > Soil > Wetlands...
CGAATGATAATCCCCACAATTCCCGATACATTTTACTGACTTGGGTTTCCCAGCCCGACGCTTTCTTGTTGTTGACGCGGCCGATGAATGATCCAAATTCATCCTGCACGCACAGCGAAAGCGGCTTGCTTTCGATATGGGAGGTCACCGCCGCTCCGCTCGTGAACTCGTTCGGTCCAATGAATTCACCGGCCCCGGCCGAAAAAAGCAATTTCTTGGCGCAATTGATAACGTGCTGCTTGCCGGCACCGGTCGGAGCGAGACCAAGAACGTACAAGTGAGTCGCGGACCGCGTAGGGCCGGCCACGCGCCGACCGATCAGGGTGCCGACTACTGTCACGGCGGCGCCAAGAGCCAAGACGCGGTTCGGTCGCATCGCGGTCGCTTCGATCCAGTCGACGATATCGCCCACCAATCCAGGGCAACGGGTTAAGGCTTCCAACGGGTCCACCGGCTTCGCGGCGTCGACCGCGATCTCAACACCCTTCATGTCGACGACTGGCATTGCGTCCACCCTCGCCTTTTCCGCCTTACCTTTGAGCCGCGCCTCCCACGCCGCATTTGCCGCCTCCTGGCGCGGCCTGTCACGCGTTCGCAGTGCTGCGACATGCTCCGGGTCTATGCTCCGGGCGTATGCGTCCGCCGCGCTCTGTCCCTTGGCCACCAGCACCCAAAGGTGTGCCGGAAATTCGGGAAGGTGGCCCCACTCCCAAGTGTCATCGTCATCCAACTCCGGCTGATTATAAACATCGGGGTCGAAGTTGGGGTCGTCTGGGTCTTTGTCTTCGGCGACGATCAATTCATCAAGCGCATCCTGGAATTCTTCGGGTGTCGGCGCATAGACGTTGGCGCGAAAAACTGCCGACGCCTCGATAGTGCATTCCGCAGGGAACGGGGTATCCCGGCCGATGCCGGGTATCCGGGGGTAATAACGGCTTCCCGCCCGTATATGTGTCGGGTGGCTATAATCGCGGCGGATTTGCTGGCGGATACGTTCGTCGGTTTCGCGGTCGCCCGCTTCCGAAGACTCCTTTGCATCGTGGGTTTCGCCATCGTCAATATCCCGCTGAAAGTCATGCCACTGTTTTAGCACCGCCTCGATTTCTGGCTGTAGCCAAAACTCTTTGTCATCGTGGTCATACCCCCCACACGTAACCGGTAAAATGTTTTCGACGAAGTATTTTGCGCTGATGGGCTTGCCATCGGCAACGAATTCGTGTACCAGCTTCATTTCCTACATCCTTTGAAATTCGCGCTACGAACGCGGGTTTCCAGTAAAAACGGAACGGGCTGCCTTGCAGGGCGGCCCGTTTTCGTTTGGCGTCAGCCCTTAGCGAATTGTTTCGGGTCGCAGTACCCGCCGGCCGTGTTGGCAGAGCCAACTTGCCCGGACGGAAATCGTTCGACCGGAACGCCGCTCGGAAGCGGCTGGCCAAGATTGAGTCCGGGCACAGCCGGGATGGCGATATCGCGCGGTGTCATCGTGGTTGCGGGCTTGTACGAAATTTCATACATTTTTCGATTTTATTGGCGTTTTGCCCGGATTCCTCTTGACTCGGAAGTCGCTATGTATGAATATCGTTGATACGAGTGAAATTCATACAGGAGCGACCGATATGGGTGAAGGTCTCGGAAAACAAGCCAAGGTGTTGACCGATGCGCAAGTCCGCAAGGCGCTCGCTGCAATCGAGGCGCGCCGCCATCCGGAGCGCGACCGTGTGATGGTCCTGTTGTCCGTCCAAGCCGGCCTACGCGCCAAGGAAATCGCCATGGTGACGTGGGCCATGGTGACGGATGCTTCCGGCGACGTCGGCGACGCGCTGCATTTGTCTAACAGCGCCAGCAAAGGCAAGCGCGGCGGGCGCGTCGTGCTGCTCAACAAAGATTTGCGGGCCGCACTGGTAGTGCTCAAGGCTACCCGCAACGTCGAGCCCGACGACCGCATCGTGCATTCAGGTCACGGCGAGCCGTACATGGAGCCGGGCGCGGTCCAAGTTTGGTTTCACCGGCTCTATCAGTCGCTAGGCTTCAAAGGCGCGTCGAGCCATTCCGGACGGCGGACGTTCGTGACGCAACTTGCCAAGGTCGCCGTTGCTGAGGGCGGATCGTTGCGCGACGTGCAGGAACTCGCCGGCCATGCGTCGCTGGCGACAACTCAAAGATACATCCAGGGCGACACGGCCGCTAAGCGGCGCATGATCGATAGGTTGTGACACCGCACCATCCCCACACAGCCGGCGGCGTCTTCGGGCGCGCGCATCTGGGCGTCATCGCCACACCACCACCTAGTACAAATCCCAGTTACCGATTTGTAACTTGGTGACGCTGCTCCTGCCGCTTATCGTCGGCGTCGGTTGGGTGCAGGTTCGCCCCCGGCATCCGATTCAAAGAGCCCCGCTTGCACACGCGAGCTTGGGGCTCTTTTTTTGGGCGTCGTCATCGCCGCGCGGCTCGGCCGCGTAGCCGGCCCGCGCGGCTTGCTTCGGTTGCCCCTCTATGTCGGGCGTGTCATCGTGCTCTTTGCAAGCAAAAAGCAAGGAACCCGCGCCGTGGCCGACAGCACAACAAAGCCGATACACGCACATCGTTGGCAAGTGGGCTTTGTGCCGGACGGCAGTGTGCAAGTTGCCATCGAGGGCGTAGACGGCACCACTAGCGTGTTTCAATTTCAACGGCACGACTTTAACGGGTTCGTGGAACAGTTGCAGGATGCTCAAAAGCAGTTGCAGGAACGTGGCGGCTAGACACGCCACCATCGTTTAGCGGTCCGCACAGCGCGCGCCATCATCAACGCACCGAACTTGGCCGCGTCCTGGCAGGCGCATGGGCGGGCTCGCGCCGAAGGGGGCGGGACGTTGTAGAGGCGGTGGCGGTTGGCGGCGTAGCGGCCTTATCTAAGCCGCGGAATGGGCGGCGGCGCCCTCGATACGATGGGCGCGTTCTGCGAGGGCGGTTTCTTGGCGTCCGCAATGCCTCGTTCCACTCGTTTTGACAGGACAAAAAGGAATGCCCCAACGCTTCCGCAAACTCCACCGATTGCTTGGCCTCGTCGGGCGATACGTGCGGATTATCCTTGTCAGCATGGCGAGGTCGGTTCGAACCAAGTCTTACCTCGTGAGCCCACTCGCCCATGCTTTTCGTGAGTTGGTGTCCTTCAACCGCCTTATCGATTCGCGAGTAAAGCGAACCATCCGTATAGCCGAGCGCTTTCAACATCCCATCAACGGCACTTCCCGCCATGACCGCCGCAGCGTCCGGCGCATGCAATGTTTCGAAAGCCTGTTGCAAAAACGCGCGTGCCGGTTCGGGAATATCCTCGTGCGCCGATTTGGCGCTCGGAATTACCTGGGCAATTTCCGCATTTTCTGCGGCGGCATTGTCTTTGCCCTTTGCCAACACGACGCTGCCACACGACGTGCACACGTATGCGGCCCACTTGTGAGTAGGTCCAGGGGTCCCGCGCCTCAAACATCCTTGACTTTTCCACACCTGCTGCAGGGTCGGATTTGCTGTTCCGCAGTATGGGCAGCGCGTTTCGCCTATCAGGAATAGCCCAAATCGTCGTGCATTTGGGTTATGCTCCGCAGGAAGGGGCAGGGGATGCCCGTGGCGATCGATAGTAGGCATGTTTCTAAATCCTGATTCGCAATCATCATACCACCGCACGCCCAAGGGGCGGCGGTCGTCGGTTCATGGCGGACTTGAACGAAGCATGACGCCCGGCAGCACCAACGTTGGACTAGCCCGCTTGGGCAACAATGACTGTTCCTCTGGATTGGCAGCGATCATCGTTCCGTCAGGCCCCGGCTTGAGCTCAATCGGTGCGTGGCCCGGAACCCCCTGAACAACTTTACCGCCTAAGTCATACAAATCTCTCATCACTTTATCCATGCGCCGATTTTGACGCTCCATTTGCCGACGTTGCATATTCAAAAACTTTTCTGTAAATGGCTTTAATCCCACTCGAACAAAAACACTGGACGTGGGTGGCGTGAAGTAGGGACGGCCGCTTTTGGGTGGCTCGCGAATATCGATGATCTCTCGATAAACGCTCGCTCCGAATGTGCCTGTTCCACTCATTAGGACATCGGCCTCTGTCACCGCCGTCCATAACGCCGTTCCGGCATCCTCATGAGGGCTTCCGTCCCAAAGCGTGAAGATGGTGAGCCCCTCAGAAAAACTCATTTCCGACAGGTGCGAATCAGATTCGGTGACAAATTTCGGCATCCAACCGACTTCATTCAATACGGAAGCAATGTCGTTTGCGAATGTCCGCGCCTCGAAGTCGGGCACAACCTGGATAAACGCGACCGTGCCAGGAAATTTCCTCAGACCCTCCTTTATTGCAGCGACCCTTCCCAGATCATCGGCCCAACCGACAAACGATAATCGGCGGGGACGGAGGGAAGTCTGTAGCGCAAGATTGTCCGCCTCCAGGGTTTCCTGTTCTATTTTTGCGTCGGTCGCTGCCTTAGTCAGCTTGGCAGTCTCGTTATTGAGCCTGGCCAATTCTTCCTCGTGAATGCGGGATTGTTCCGCACGAAGCGGCCTCAATTTGTTTTCATTTTGCCAATGCATCACGCTGACCACTGCTTCCGCGGCAAGCGATACGGCAACGAAAACGGCAAACACCAATATCCAGGTGTCAAGGGAACGCCCCCAAGTTTCGAGCGCGCCAATGGCCGCGTCTACCGTTACCTTTCCCATGGTGGTGTCCCCGAGTTACTGAATCATTCAGGCTTACGCTAGCCTATCACGCGCAAGCCGCTCGCATAGCGCCTCCGGCTGCTAACCCCTCCCATGGCCGCCCAGCTACGGCCGACGCACCGATACCCCGTTTGCGGGCCACCACGCCCCGTTCCGCTGATGATGGCTCACGCGAGAGAGGCCAACCAAGCAAAAAACCGTCCCTAAGCCGCATTTGCATCTCTGTTGTTGCTGTTATACAACACTCGCCAAAGCGATCATTTCGATTAATTGATTTGTATGATCGGCGATAAGTATATGACAGCGCGATAATATCGGAACTGATTTATATACTAACGCGCTTACGTTTGCCACGGCGCGCCCTAATTTGACATTTAACGTCAACTGGTTCATGATACTGTCATTGAATGATCGTACTTTAAGTTTTTTATTGGTTTTGACTTAGATTTTTAAAACCATCGTGATTGCGACACGCTAACAACGTGCAAAGCCGATGCGGGGCTACGGCCCCCAAGGAGATCGGCGGTCCTTCGGGGATGTCTTGACAGCCGGCACAAATGCCGCACTCCCCATGACGATGCCTGTAGTGGGTACGGCTTTAGAAGGACATCCGCGAAGGTAGAATCGGTCCTTGGCCGTAATATCCGTAAGGGCGCGGAGTAAACTCAAAACCACAAATCACTAATCGGCGGCGCATCCGCGTCCGCTGATATCCGCGTTTCGACGCGGCCAACGCGAGCGCGCCCGGCATGCTTGTCGGGGCGCTCTTTCCCATGGAGGGAGCAGTCATGAAATTTCTACGACACGATGATTTGAAGTCGAAGGGTATCGGCTGGTCACGCACACACATCATTAGGCTGGAACGTGCCGGACGCTTCCCGAAGCGGGTGCGCATCGGAGCGAACGCATTCGGGTACGTCGAGTCCGAAATCGACGCGCATATTGCGAAGCTCGCCGCAGCGCGCGGCTAAACAAACATAGGATTTCAAAAATGCCGGGTACCATTATCGAGACTTCGGTCAATCACCACATTACGGGTACTCAAGCCAGCAACATCCCCAATGTTGCCGGCGGTTCTGCCGGGGCTTCTGTCACCACCGCGGTGAGTTTTACGGTCCCGATTAATTTAGGTTACGCGGTGCGCGTTGATGCGGGGCAATCCGCATTCGGCTTCGCCAGCGGCAAGACGAGCACAGGATTTAACGTCACGCTGGTACCTGTTCCGTCTACCGCGACGCTCGCGGCCGGCACGTTCAACGTGATGGTTACGTTGGATACGGAATTCTGATTCCTGTCCGAAACTGCCGCCCTGTGTCGTCGCGTCCTAAGCCGGGCATTCGACAAGGGCGGACTTTTTTCAGTCGATCAGGAAACGAAGCACAAGGCCGAGCACTATCCCTAATATCAAGGTCAGGTACGCGGCCGTGATTTCTGCAATCACGATGACGGCGCGCTCCGGCCAAGTGAGTGTCCGAAGCCATTCGACGTGCTGACGCCACAGCGAACGCTCTCGCCGTCTCCACTCCCGATACCGGATTGTCGGTTCGCTTGGCGTCGCGATTTGCATCCTCGCACCATAATCGAAAGCGAACGAAATGTATCACTCAGCGTTCCGCCCAAGCAACGCCACGAAGCCGGCCGCGCCGAAGACCGAAACCGTTCGCGACCTGTGCATCGCGGCCGGCGTGCCCGATCCAGGTACAGGTCGGATACCGATCCGGGCGCTCGATGCGCGGCTTAAGATTCTAGGTTGGGACGTGGATCGCCGCATGGTCTGGAAGGACAAGGCGCGTCGTCTCGGCATGATTGACTAACACCAACTCGAAAAGGAATCTGAACGATGTCCACCGGCATTCTAATGCGCGATCTTGCGCGTATGGCGCGCGACGGCGAAGGTCAGCTTATCGGACGTCCCGTCACGGACACGAACGTACTTGCGGAAGTCGCCTTCCGCGATAAGCACGGCATGACGCGCGCCGACATGGCCGCGCGCAATGCGCAGTGGAAGCGGGACGCCGCCGAAGAGTCGGTGATGCAGGATTACCGTGGCCCAATTCCTGGCGACGTTGTCGGCGACTTCCGTGGTCTCCGTGGGCCACGGCTCGAATGGGCGAGATTTGGTGCGTGGCGCGACCGGACCGCCGCCGAACTGACCGAATTGGAATCCACCAAGGCGAGGCTCGCAGATATCGTCCAGGCACCGGCCCAGACGGAAAGCCGCATTGTGGCGGCTGTCAAAAAGACCGCGCGGCTCTTGCTAGGCACGGGCACCGACGATGATTCAGGCGAGCTCACGACTTGGACAAACAGTTGGCGACCGAGCGTCACCGTTCCGAGGCCGCTGCGCAGGCTCTCCCGGAAGTGGAGGCGAAAATCGAGGCCAAGAAAAAACAGTACAGCATCCTACTGGACCGTACTGGCGAGTTTCTGCGTCCCGCAATGATTTCGATATTCGAAGAGTCCGGCATCGGCCGAATCCATGCGCGCAAAAAGGCCGAACTCGACGCGCTCGACGCTATCGTCGGCAGTTTCCTCAGAGGGTACACGGACCATACAACGCCCGACTGCGTATCACTCGCCGCTGCGCCTCGCGTCGATCTTGGTTGGGCGCACGATTGGAGCGACATTGAGAACGAGTTGCGCAAGGATGCGCGGTTCGAGCCGGCCAAATTCTTGCCGAAGCTCGCTAAGGCCGCGTGACGCATGGACCCGCTTGTCACAGGCGCCCACTGGTTGGCCGGCAGGGCGTGCTTGCGTGTGTTTCACGGCCTGCCGCTCGTCGAGGTAGAGCTTCGCGATGCGCCCAGCGTGTTCGAAACCGCCCGGCGCGAAGTGGCGCTAACGCTGGCGGCCGAGCCAGCCGACGACAACCGAGTCCTTGGACTCCTGGTCGGCGCCGAAGCGTGCCGACGGGCCGGCGAGATTCCGGACAATTGGCTGGCGATGCTTACCGCAGTCGTGGGCTCGCCTTGGCGAGAATACCTGCCGCCTCGCGCTCGCGAGCGTGTGCGGATGCGGTGGCACAACATTGAGCGCGTCGCGGCTGAATTGCTCTACACCAGATTCGTTTTAGTCAGCCGCGTCGTGGAATTGTGCGGCGTCAGGGATTTCGTGTCATGACCGACTATCACAGCGCAGCCTATTGGCTCGCCGGCCGCGCTGTCCTTACGGCTCGCAGACCCCAACCGCTCACCGACTTGGACATTAGCGAGCCGGATGCGGTCCTGGCGGCAGCCGGCAAGGAGATCGCCGACACGCTGGCGGCCCACCACACGGACGCGGCGTTGCTATCTCTCGCGGTTGGTGCCGCTGCGCAGCGCGAGGGCGCGGCACGCAATGCCGCGTGGAGTGACGCCGTGGCTCCGTTGCCGCGAAGGCGTGACGCTCGCCAATTCGTCGCCAATGAACGTCAGGCAATCGAACGTCTCGCGCGGGCGCTGCTTGCCGAGCGCAAGTTGAGCGCCGACATGGTTTCGTGGATTTTGAACGCGAAGCCGCAAAAGCTCGCGGCATAATTTTCGGGCCGAGTCGGGACTTTCCCAGGTAAGCGCGAGTATCAGGGCTACAAAAGAGACGATGAGCGGAACCGACTCGGTTCCAGGTCCATAACCGCAATCGTCGTCATCCCGCGCAGCTATTTCACTTTGGCCGGCGGTGATGACCGCCTGTCAGTTCATAGGAAACAGGAATGATTAGCGGCCATCTGTGGATTGATACGACTAAAGAGAATTGGGAATTTACGGGACACCTGCATTTCGATCTTCAATCCGACCGTGCTGCAGAGCGTCCGTCAATTCCTCAATCCACTTTCGTAAGTCAGCGAGGGCAGCCTCGACGTTGCGAGCCCGGTCACCTTGGTTGACGTTTGTAAAGTGCACCGTCGCGCGACCGCCGCAAGCAAACAGATCAAAGTCGACCGTGATTTTGTTTCTGTCGCTTAGGTCATTGGCCGGCTGTACGTTGACGATTTTAATTCTGCTGTCCATGGCCATCCCCGCTCGCGCCCCGGCGGCAACCAACACGGCGCCGGGCTGAGAGTCAATCGAGCGGTGGCGAGAGTCTGCGTGCCGTGGCGCTGGGTTCGGTAAAAACGACTCCCGCGCTACGTCGTGGCCGCGATGGGGAACGCGCCTGTACGGGCTTCCTACGAGGTTGTGATGAAATCAAACAAACGCGGACCCAAAAAAGAGCGGCGCCACCCGAAGGCAGCGCCGTGTACACGCACTTAGCGGTTGGCGGTTAGTCGAGCCCGAACGTAGCGGCTGTCCGTTGGGATAGCGGGTGATAGGGCGTGTTGGATTGACGCGAAATATATTCGGCCAACCTCTCGCAAAGCCGATCAATATCGTGGGTCGCCATCAAAGCGGCATTCTGATCTACAAATCCGAACACGTCATTATTCTTGTACCGTATTGCGTCAAGTTGCAGTTCCGCATCTTCGTTGTTGGTGGCGACAATGTGCGACGCGGCGGTATGAATCGCACTTCGAGCCTCGAAGGCGCACGCGATAACGTCTTCGTTGTCGGAATCGAGCAGTTCACCCAACAGCGCGTATGACTTTCTCAGCAGCGCCATCGCTGCGCTATCGTCGAGTTTTTTGGTTTCGAAGTCCTCATTCTGAATGTTCACGTGTGATCTCCTGGGTGGCATAATTGGTTTTAACGGTTAGGCCGCGTCGCGCCGTCGCCGGGTGCTCAAGTCCGGTACATAGTCAATTGCTCCAACCATGTCGCAGTGCGGCCAATCCTTTTTTGGAAGTCGAAAGACAGTGTATGGGTTGAGTTGATTCACATACCAACGCGCTCTGGTTTCCTTCTTGAGGATTCCGACGACGTGGCCGCCGTCTTCGTCGTCGCCGGTGTGGACCAACACTTCGTCGCCAAGTTTCGGTTTCAGGCGCGGCATAATCCAAAGCCCGCACCCATCGCGCAGTCGCGGCTCCATATGGCTGCCGCGCATTGTGACGCCGAACATGCCGTCGTATTTTTTGTCTGATTTCATATTCTGTCCCCATGCGCCGGAAACGGCCGGCGCGCCCCTTCGCCCCGGTCGACCGATGGCATGGAACCGGGCACGGTGTCAAATCGAAAAAGTCAAAAAAGCGATTTGCATCAATGGCTTAATAGGGTCACCCTATCAACAGCGCCTCCAGATAGGGTGAGCCTATCGCCGCGCCTCACGGTGCCGGGTTGCCGGTGCGGTCCAAAGTTCGCGTGACGATGGAATCGCAGTCTCGACAGCGAAACGTTTGAAGTTCGTGGGTGTCGCTGTGATCCGGGTGCGGGATACGACGAGTCAACGACATCGTTCCCTTGCACGTCGGGCAAGTAACCAAGTCATCAGCGCCGAAGGGCTTTCGATGTAGCTGTTGAGCCATTGCACGTTCCCCATGTGAGTACCGAAAATTTGCACATAGAGAGTGACAGGGACCCGAATAGATTTTGTTTATGGGCGCTCTCGCACCGGCTCCTTTGGGTTGATACATTCCTCAAAATACGCATGTAGAATTACATGGGGGTCTGAGTCTTTAGGCTCGATAAAGTCATCGCCGGCCGGAAGGCGCCAACTATCACCCGCCCCCGCGCACCTTCCGATACTCCGCAACGATTTCAGCCTTCGCCTGATCCAGCGTCTAGCAATGATGAGGCCGCCTAAAGGAAACCGGGGGAGCGACCCCCGGCTCCTCGGCCTAACAATGGGCGGCCTATTTGATGGCACATTGGGGAGCGACCCCGTGCATCAAAGATCGTCCCGCCCGAGGGTCAGACCAATTCTTCAACAGGACATCGTATTGAGTTGTTTTTGCACTGCGTACAAGCCGCCAACAAGTTCAACGCATGCCAGCGGGCTCGGCTGGAATACGTGACGCGAGCCGTTTGGACCGTGCAAAATGATGACAACGCTTTTGTCGGGCTTCGCGAGGACAACTTCGCAACGGTCCACGGGCACCAAGTCTGTTGACCTGATCGGTTCGCGATCTGCCATGTAGGATTCCCCTTAAAGTAGCGATTCCGGCGTCGCGCCGACGCTATCGCGCCGTACATTGCGAACTAATGAACGGAAGATTAAGGGCGCTTGCGACTTCTCGCCGCGCTCGGTGATGATGCTTCAACGGCTCAAAAGAAAAGGCCCCGAAAGGGCGGGGCCGAAGTCAAAGAAACCGCCAATGACCATTGGCAAAGTCGTTCAACAATAGAACGTCACCGGGGGCAAGCCGCGCCTCACAGGCTGGCGGCCCCGATCTCACGCTTCCCGGCAACTAGGTCGGGGCCGCCCTTTTTTTACAGGGGGTAGGGCGAGTTTTTCGGCCGAAAAGGTGGGACACTCATTCGGGATAGCCAAGCAATTCGCGGGTCGGAAATTGTCCCACTTTCTGCTAACGTGTTGATCTAAAATAATTCCTGTGGGCCGTCACCGCCCACCAGCCCTTGCTTGCTTTGCAAGCCACGGCTCGGCGGGCTTTGGACACCATGGACGCAATCTTTTTCGACCTCGACGGGACGCTGACCGACCCCAAGATCGGCATCACACGCTCGATCCGTCACGCCCTCGTCGAGCTCGATCGCGCGGCGCCGCCGGAGGACGAGCTGACCTGGTGCATCGGCCCGCCGCTGCACGGCAGTTTCCAGACCATGCTCGGCCGCGACGATCTCGCCGACCGCGCGGTGTCGCTTTATCGCGAGCGGTTTGCCGACATCGGCATCTTCGAAAACAGCGTCTATCCGGGCGTGACGGATATCCTGTCGGCGCTGCGCGCCTCAGGGCGCCGCCTGTTCGTCGCCACCAGCAAGCCCGCCGTCTACGCCGAGCGGATCATCGATCACTTCGACCTGCGCGGCTACTTCGAACGCGTGTTCGGCTCCGAGCTCGACGGCACCCGCGCCGACAAGACCGAACTCCTGGATTACGCCCTCAAGTCCACCGGTGCCGATCCGCAACGTGCCGCCATGATCGGCGACCGGCGCCACGACATGATCGGCGCCAGGAACAACCGCATGACGGCGATCGGCGTGCTCTACGGCTACGGCAGCGAAGCCGAATTGGTGGACGCCGGCGCGCACCACCTTTGCGCGGCGCCGCGGGCGGTGTTGGAGCACATCGGTTAGAGCGGTTCCAATTGTCGTCGCCGTCCCCGGACTTGATCCGGGGATCAGTTCCCGGCGACCCCGAAAAGGAGGGCACAGTGCCTTCCTGATCGAGGTGGCCGGCAAATGGGCGCCCATCTTGCCCGGCCATGACCCACCGAGTGGGCAGAGCTGAATGGAATCCGCATCAGGTCACGGATTGAGCAAAAAAAGCTGACGCCGTCATTCCGGGGCGCGTGCTTACATGAACCCGGAATCCATAACCCCGATATCCTCCGTACAACTCCTGACCGTGGGTATGGATTCCGGGCTCGCGCGAAGACGCGCGCCCCGGAATGACGGCAAAAAAAAGCCCCGCCCGGCATGACCGGACGGGGCCGTTGACGTCGCCGTCGCTCTCGCGACCCGCTCAATGCGCGAGCGGATCGGGACGGAGCTGGAAGTGCACCACCATGGGCCTGCGGCCCTTGCCGCCTTCCTTGAGCCAGGGCGTGCGGTCGCCACTCGTCGTCCACAGGCCGCGGCCTTTCCAGCCGGCGTTCGGATCGTCGATGCGGCCGTCGAAGCCCTTGGCATAGAAGCCCATGGGGTAGGGCACCCGCAGCGTGACCATCTTGCCGTCCTTGAGGGCGATCAGGCCGTCATTGAGGTTGCCGGTCGACATCGGGACGTCGTCGCCGAGGCCGAACGTGTTGTGCTGGTCGACCCAGCTATAGTAGCTCGCCTCGGCGCTGTTATCGCCGATGCCTTCGAAGCCCGGGCCCGGATATTTGTAGAATTTCCAGCCCTCCGGGCAGTGATCGCCGGTCGCGTTCGGTCCGTTGAGCGGGCCCTTGCAGAGGCTACGGTCGAAGCTGCCGATGTGGCCGCTGGCGAGCGACACCCACACCACGCCCTTGCTGTCGATATCGCCGCCGCGCGGGCCGTAGCCGGGCAGCGGGATATTGTAGATTTCCGACAGCGCCGTCGCGGGCGGGTTGGAGCCGGGATCGACCCGCACCACCGCGCCCTTGCCGCCGAACACCCCGACGGTGCCCCAGATCGAGCCATCGGCCGGATTCGGCATCACGGCGTAGAAGCCGCCGGCGATGCGCTTGTCCTTGGTCGGGTCGACCGGCTGGTTGGGCTCGACATAGTCGTCGCGCTTGCCATTGCCGTTGGTGTCGAGCACGAACGCCGTCCAGCCCTGGGACTTGGCGGCGTCGCCGGTCTCGTCATAGAGCTTGGTGTTGACCCAGCCGAGCACCGGGCCGCCGCCGCTCGCCCACACGGTGTTGTTGGCGTCGTAGCCGAACTGCAGGTGATGGGTGCCGAAGCAGGTGTCGATGAAGGAGTATTTCATCGTCTTCGGATCCAGCATGCTGATCTGGCGGACGTTCTTCTCGATCGGGAACAGTTTTGCCGACGGATTGTCCGAGCCCTTCTTGCAGAAGTCCGGATTGTCGGGGGTACGGATCGCCGCCGCGAGCCACAGGCGGCCCTTCTGGTCGATCATGGAGTTGTGGTTGTTGGCCTTGGAGTCCCAGATCTTCTCCTTGCCCCAATAGGCCGACGCCTCCATCGGGGTCTTCATCGCGGCGTGTCCGGGCCCGAGCGACTCCGGCATATCGACGTCGCGCACCGGCGCGTTGAACACCGACGGCGTGTTGGTCTTGGGGTCGAGGATCGGCAACCGGTCGGTCGAGTATTCGGTCGAGCCGTAAAGCGGGCCATAGCCGTTCACCGTCGGGTTGCGGCGGTCCGAGGCGATCAGGTCGTGCAGATAGGTCTTCTCGTCACCCCAATCCCACGTCGTGACCACGATGTTGCGCTCGACGCCTTGCGGGCGGTCCGGCTTGGCGTGGGGCAGTTCGCCCTTGGCGACGCGGTCGGTCCATTCGCCGAAATACTTGTAGGGCGCGCCGCCGAGATCGCCGGCCAGCGGGTTCACCATCAGCTCCGCCGCCTGCCCGGATTGGGTGCGGCGCATCCAGGCGTCTTCGCCCGACTTGAACGGCCCGAACGCGGCCGGGATGGTGCGGGTGGAAAGCTGGCCGATCTGATGGCAGCCGATGCAGGCGCGGTTCTTGATCGTGGTCAGCCACACCTGCTGGGTCACGCCCGGCGGAATGGCATGCTGGCCGTCGAACTGGCTGTCGTCGGGGATCTTGATCATCGAATACCAGTAGATCGCCGGATAATACTGCGCCGCCGCCGCCGCATCCGGCGCCGTCACGGCGCGCAGGTTCAGCGTCTTGCCGGGTTCGCCGGCGACCTTGGCGGAATCGATCAGGCCGTAGCCGCGCACCCACACCTGGTATTTGGCTTTCGGCAGGTCCGGCACCACGTAACGGCCCTGGTCGCCGGTGACCACCATGCGGGCGAACCGGGTCGGCAGGTCATTGGTCTCCGCGATCACCCACACGCCGGCTTCCGGACCGTTCGGACCCGTGACCACGCCGCCGATGTCGTCGGCGTCGATCGCGACCGCGCTCTGGGCCGTGGCGTTCTGTGCAACCGCCGGCGCCGGCGGCGCCAGCAGGGCGGCAAGACCAATGGCCGCCGCCGTGCCCAACAAGAATTGCTTCGACATTATCATGTGCCTTTTCCTTTCGCTTCTCCCGAAGGCTCCCGGACCGGCCACGCATTTGCGGCTCGACCCAATAATCGGGGGCTCCCGCCCAATTTGGCACGCAATCGGACCGCAGTCACGGGGCAATCGAAGGGAATGTGGCGACGTGGCAAATGCTTAAACGGCGTTTTTTTCGCATGCCGCGCGACACGCTCGTTTGCGGACCTCGGTGTTGTCGCGCTCATGCCGATTCAAATACGGAAACCGCAATATTGCTCCAATCGCGCAAAGGCCGCCGGTCCGTATTTGAGTTGGTTTGCCACGTGCAGCCGATTGAGCATGTCACCGCAGTCGCGCCGGATTCGCCCCGGGGCGAAGAAAAACACACTTTTTACAAAACGATCCAACCGCCGCATTTCCATATTGAAATCATGCGCTTCCAACAGGTTGTTGCGATTCCCGTTGACTTTCGCGGTCGCGCTCCGCGCACGGCGTCGCCTAAAACAAAACACGCGCCGCGAACTCGCCCGCGGCGCGTGTTGAAACGTGGCGAGTGGCGTTGGCTCGCTTATTGCGCGAAGCAGTAGAACAACCCGTTGCCGCCGGTGGCGACAAGGTCGGCCTGGGTGCAGCCGCGTGACTGGTGGGAGGAATTCCACGAGTGTTGGAAGTCGTTGTCGGCGCCGCCGCGCTTGTCGACATGGCCGAGCATGGCCTTGCCGTACTCGCTGCTCGTCCAGTTGTTGCAGGTCAGGTTGAGGTTGCTGCCTTCGAACGCTTTGCCTTCCGCGGTCGAGCCGGTCAGCATGTCGTGCCAGTTCGGCGTGAAGCCGAAGCTTGCCACCACGGTGCCGCGCTCGGTGAGCGAGTTGTCGTTGCCGAGCTTGTTGTTGGCGCTGTGCAGGTCGTCGACGCTGGTCGCCACCACCACGCCCTTGGCGTTCTGCCACGGGCCATTGCCGATGCGGTCGCGCGCGTTGACGCCCTTGGCGGTCGGCGTGTCCGCCGTCGAAAG
>Ga0116129_1001112_pt1 | contig 15353 bp, 8 predicted proteins | sample June2015DPH_17_2_FD_89732 | JGI IMG/M metagenome (GOLD analysis project Ga0116129, IMG submission 89732) | Peatland microbial communities from SPRUCE experiment site at the Marcell Experimental Forest, Minnesota, USA - June2015DPH_17_10 | ecosystem: Environmental > Terrestrial > Soil > Wetlands >...
CAAGGTCAATAACTCTGCTTCGGTTTGCGGGCGCGCCGCAGCGATGCTTCTGAGTGCCTGATCGCCAAAGATCCGGAATGCGGGGATATTGTTCTTCTTCGCCTCGCCGAGTCTCCAGGTGCGTAGAGCCTGCTCGACAGCTGTCACTCCATTCGCGCTGGCGACAATCGCTCGCGGCCCCGTCGGCACAGGTTTCATTCGAGACGTCGCTTTTTCGGGCGCCTTGGATTTGCTGGCGCCCTTCCTTTGCCTGGTTCGGGCGGTAGGACTTGCAGCAGCCTTCATCACGAAATCGACCGGCATCCTCTGGTCGAAGGCTTTTCCCGCTGGCGTAAGGCCGACGGTGCGGTAGGGAATTTGTTTGCCTTGCTTTTCGAAGACGGCGTCTGTCGAGGTGAGAAGCCCGGCCCGGGCCATGGCCCCCAGGATCTGTTCGAAACTGTCCCGGCTGGTGTCCTTTTGCGGATAGAGCTCGGCGTACAGCCTGCCAGTTGACTTGCTCTGTACCGCCTCCAGGCAGCGCAACACGCGAAGAAGGGTGAGTCGTTCTTCTTCAGTGGCTGTTCGAAATCTTTGGGCAACGCATTTGGCCGGAGCGCAGAAATCGCAGACGCTGCAAGGTCTGGCACTGTCGCTGGTATCTCCGAAGTGGCGGACAAGCGAGCACATGCGGCATTGATGGCTCTCCGTAAAACGAATCATCTGATCGATCTGCTGCCGCTTTTGTTCTCCCTGCTGGATATAGGAGATCCGCCATGCCTCTTCGCCTCGGCTCAGATTCTCAGCAAAGTCGAGCACTGCACCTTTATGTATCCAGAGTTTTTCGAGAGCTTTGTCGAACAGATCCTCATCGATTCCCAGGGCTTGTTTGAGCGCTTCCTTCGGTTGGGGATCGGCGCGGAGCTTCAGAAACATCCGCTCCAGCAAGGAAACCTCCGGGTAATCCCGGTTGAAGAAAAAATCATGGGTGCGGCGGTCCCCATACGAGTGCATGAGGATGGCGCGACTTGGTTTTCCGTCGCGGCCGGCGCGACCAATCTCCTGGTAATAGCCTTCCAGGCTGCCCGGCAGCGCGGTGTGAATCACGGTTCGAACGTCCGGCTTATCGATTCCCATGCCGAACGCGGTGGTCGCCACCATGACATCGAGCTTGCCCGCCATGAACTCCTCCTGCACACGGCGTCGGCGTTCGGCATCGAGCCCGGCGTGGTAGCTCGCTACGGAAAACCTGTCTGCCAGATCTCCCGCCAGTGAATCCGCCTGCTTGCGTGTGGGCGCATAGATAATGGCGGCCCGGTGCTTGTCCTGGAGCAGAATCTCGCGAACCCACTGCGATCGTTGCGACGGGGGTGCCTCCACAATTTCGATTCCGATATTCTCACGGCGAAAGCCGTGGATGAAGTGTGCGGCCTCGGTCAGTCCCAGCTGCACTGCAATGTCCTTCTGAACCAGTGGCGTTGCGGTGGCCGTCAGAGCCAGGATCGGGGCCGGGCGAAGAGCTGGCAGATGCTTGCTGAGCATGCGGTAGTCGGGCCGGAAATCGTGCCCCCATTGCGAGATGCAATGCGCCTCGTCGATTGCGATCAGCGTGGGCTTGCGTTTGGCCAGCATCTCGGGAAAGCCCGCTACGCGAAGCCGCTCCGGTGCAATGAAGAGGAATTGCAGCCGGCCCGCCAGGTAGTCGGCGCAGACCTGGCGCGAAGTCTCACGATTGCGGCCCGAATGAATGCACTCAACGGCGAAGCCATGCTCTTTGAGCCTCAGAACCTGATCGTCCATCAAGGCGATCAGCGGGCTGATCACCAGGGTGGTCCCGCCCCTGGCCAACCCCGGCAGCTGATAGCAAAGCGATTTGCCGGAGCCGGTTGGCATGACGAGCAGGGCGTCCTGCCCGGCTGCCACGGCTTGGCAGACGGTTTCCTGATTGGGCCGGAAGGATGTGAAACCGAAGGCCTCTTGCAGAAGTTCATCGAGGTTCGTGCTCCTCAGCAGACGCCCCGGACTGGGAAGATCAGGATGCGCTGCCGGTTCAGGGGACTCCGGGGCCGCGAGGTTAGGCTGACCCCGTGGAGTCTCGCGGACCTTCCCGACAACGGAACGTACGTATCCGCTGATGCTATCGAGGAACGGTTCAAGCTGCGATTGGCCCAGTTGAATCTTCTTGAGATACGCCTCCCACTGGCCGGTCATCGCCGGGCTCTTCACTTCCGGGTGAACGACTTCGATCAGATGAATTCCCTTTTCCGTGGCCTCCAGGCTTTTGCCCGCGCGCACGATGTAGCCGCGTTTCAAAAGCACCTCGATCATGGCCGCCCGTGTGGCAGGCGTGCCAAGACCGGTTTCCTTCATCGCTTCGGACAATTCCTTCTCGTCCAGACTCTGTCCTGCCGTTTGCATCGCGGTCAGCAGAGTGCCTTCGGTAAATCGCTTCGGAGGCTTAGTCTTCTTCCTGCGGGCTTCGATCCCGGCGAGGTTCTGAAGCTGCCCCTTGGCAAGATGGGCTGGCAGGATCTGATCCGGTTCAGCGTCTTCGGCTCCGCTCTTCGGCTCCCGCCTCTTCCGTTCCGCACCGATGTCGAGCGCCTTCCAGCCTACCTGCTGTACGAGAGTCCCCGTGGTTCGATAGCAGTCGACGAATCCGTCGCTCTTAATCGCTGTAATCAGCGTGGTTACCGACTGCAGGTAGTCCTCATGCCACATCATCAGAAAGCGGCGGCAGATCAGATCGTAGATCTTACGTTCCTCTTGGGAGAGGCTGGCCTTGGCCGAGGAAACCGCGTTGGGGATGATGGCGTGGTGATCGGTGACCTTGGTGTCGTCGACAAAACGCTTTCCCAGCGGGCGAACTCCGGTTCCCGGATCCAGTTGCCCCTGATAACCAGTTGATACCGCGGCTGCGATCCCTGGAGCGGTGGCGGCAACATCGGCGGAGAGATGCCGGCTGTCGGTTCTGGGATAGCTGATCAGCTTGTGACGCTCATAAAGAGCCTGGGCGTGATCGAGCGTCTCCTGCGCGCTAAAGCCAAAGAGGCGATTGGCATGGCGCTGCAATTCTGTAAGGTCGTAGAGCAGCGGTGGTGGCATTCGCTGCGTCTCGGAAGAGATCGACTCAACTGCCGCTTCTCCAGCCCGGGCCCGAAGGATGATCTTCTCAGCTTCCTCACCATCTGCGGGCAATCGAGTGCTCTTCGCCTGAGCTTCTTGATCCTTTTCCGGAGCTCGTTTTGGACGGAACCATGTACCCTCATAGGATTTCTTGTTCAGATCGCCCTTGCCCTCAAACGTCGCCACAACCTCGATGTATTCCTCAGGACTGAAGTTCCGGAGGACGAGCTCGCGGTCGACAAGCATGGCCAAAGTTGGTGTCTGCACGCGTCCGACGGAAAGCTCCTCACGGTAGATCAGCGAGTATGCTCGCGACAGATTCATGCCGACAAGCCAATCGGCGCGGCTTCTTCCGTTTGCCGCGTCGGCCAGCCGATCATACTCGCTGCCTGGACGCAGCTTGTCGAACCCCTTCCGAATAGCATCCGGCGTAAGCGAGGAGATCCAAAGCCGGCTGACCGGCTTCTTGCTTTGAGATGCCTCGTAGATGTAGCGGAAGATCAGCTCACCTTCTCTGCCCGCATCCGTGGCGCACACAATCCGCGAGATGCGGGGCGAAGTAAGGATTTTGCGAACGACTTCAAACTGATCTTTGGTGCGCTCGTAGACGACCAGCGGCCACTGGTCGGGCAGCATGGGCAACCAGTCGAAGCTCCACTCACGCCATTGGGGATTGATCTCGTGAGGTTGGGCCAGAGAAACAAGATGTCCTATGGCCCAAGTGACCACGTAGCCGTTTCCCTGAAGATAGCCTTCGCCGCGCTTGTCGGCTCCGAGAATACGGGCAATGTCCCGCGCGACGGAAGGCTTTTCGGCCAGAACCGCAATCGCGCTGGAATCGCCTGGATTCATGTGTAATTTCAGTATGCCATCCGAATACGCGGGCCGCAGCGAAATGCTGCTCGCCCCGCTTTTTGCGCTTAGCTTTTATGGACCACCTCGAACGAATACCCGTCCGGATCAAATACATCGGCGGCGTAGTATCCGGGATAGTATTCAACCCGTGCCCGCGGCGAAATATTGTCCCTGGCACCAGCTGATATTGCCGCCCTGTAGAATTCATCGACCTTCATATCGTTTTCGGCCACGAACCCCCAGTGAATGGACGCTGGATCAGGCTTGCCTTGCTTGATCCAGAAGAACGCCCTGTTGCCATCGCCAAAACCCCACAAATCAGGATGATCATCCTCTCCCTTGTAAGGCAGGAAGAATCTGATATTCAAGGGCTTCAAGGCCGCCTCATAGAACGCCAGCGATCGTTCGATATTGCTGACCGTCAGAATCATGTGGTCAAGCATGGTTCCCTCCTTCATGAAATCCTACGTCTTATGTCGTCCATTGGACAGACGGGAGTTCAGTTTTTGTTAAAATATTGCTCCAGAACTTCACATTCAGAGGTCGTTTTCCAAATGAACGCGCAAGGTACGCAACTTCAATTTCACAGACGGAATAACGTTGATGGCATGTTGGAGTCGATCTGCCTCAAGTGTTTTCTCACCGTGCGGCCAGAGAAGGGCTTGGCCTTGGAAGCCGCCGAGCGAGTCCACAGCGATCACTGTTCTCGGATAGTTGCGACCGATGTCAGTGAGCGCTCAAAACTGGTGTCCCGGAAGTCTGCCTAGGAAGTGACTGCTGCCGGCCACGCGGTAGCTCCCTCTCTGGCAGCCAATTGCTTCTATCCACATGTTTTGACGGTCTTCGGTGTCGGAAGATGTGCGGAAGTCGGTTGGTGAGGGGACAGTCTATGAGCGATCAACTCAACTTCCAGGGCTGGGCGCTGAACTCTGTTTTCCGCCAAGGATGACGGCAAACGGGCAGTTGCGTTGGCTGAAAGGTGCGGCATGGAGGCCGCCCGATTGCCGTCGTCCAGTTCACTCGCAGTTGTGACCTTTCCAAGCGCATTTTGATCCAAGCCGCCGGTCCTATGGGACCGGCGGCAATGGGCGCGGCTTTTCGAACGTCTTGAAAACCTCAAAGAGCGGATCTTCCGTCATTGTATGGCCTGGTGCGTTCGATGTAGATCCAAAGTGCAGCAGCCAGGATGGGATGGAACTGCATCCTGGCCGGAGCACAAAGGTGTTTTCCTCGCAACCTGGAAGAAGAAATGCTAGCGGCAGTCCTTCTGGTTGGCTACACTGGTTAGCTCGCTGTTGGCCGCGGTAAGCGTGCGGCTGAAGCAGTTGCCGAGCGAGTCTTTGAAGACATAGCTCTGCGTGCTCTTCTGTCCCGAGGTGGATGAGAGAGAGAAGCCTGTGGGTGAAGGTACGAATACCGCGGAGTCCTGGGAAGTGAGCTGGTTGCTTACGTTCGATTGCAAGACGGGAATTCCTTCGAGCGTTTCAGCCTCGCTGCGCAGGAAGTTCTGCGCAATGGAGCTGGTTTCGTCGATATTTCCGCTGGTTTCGAGAGTCTCGAGAAAGCCGCCGTTGAAGGGGTACGACACGCTGATCTTCTTGGCAGTAATGAATGGACCTGTTTGGGTGGTCGTTGTTCCGTTGATGGTAGAGGTTTGCACAACGCTCTGACCGAACTGGGTTGCCGTCGAAGTGACGGTCTGCGCGTTGCTGAAGTTTACGTTTTGCTGGATTTTGGTGCTCACGCGGCCGTGCGAGGTGTTGACGTAGCCGGCGATGGTGAAGTTCTGAGCGTTCGTTACCGTCACGACGCCGGTGGCGTTGCCGTTCGAATCGACTGTGACATTATTCACCAGGGCTGGATTTGGCGCGGCAAGATTGTTCTCAGTTACTTCGCCGGTGACCTCCTTGCTTGCGTGATCTTCATAGATGAGCAGGTTGGCCACTGTGCTGAAAAAGTTGAAGGCGTTGAAGACGGTTACGCCGACAGTATGGGGCTTTCCATTACTGAGAACACCGGCGAAGGGTGTGAGGTCAACGCGATAGGGTTGGAGGTTGAGCGTTTGCACGCCGGGAATGGGGACCCATAGGCCGGGATCGATGCCTCCGGTATAGATCCAGGGAAAGATAGGCGCTACGCCTGCTGGTGTGCCGTCAATGCTGATGTCGACCTGACGGAAGGCGGTATTGCCGCAGACGCCCAGACTGGTGCCCAGAGCGTCGGGCAGGCAGAAGAACCATTGCTCTTCGTCACTCTGGCTCTGTGCGATTACGTCGAGATAGGCGTTCTCAACATTGGTGGGCAGAGTGAAGGTCTGAGTCAGTTCGGGGCTGGTGTTGTTGAGCTGGACGCTTCCGCTGCTGTTGTCGGGCAGAGGCAGAACCAGGTCTGCTGTGCGGGGAGCAGGATTGAAGAAGTTCGCCGGGTAGAACTCCAACTTGAAAGTGCCGAAGATGATCGAATTGAGGCCATCTTCTCCGACGATGTTGCCGAGGCTTGCGAAGCCGGTCTGAGAGGTCTTGAAGAGTGGCGTGTAGTCGGTGAGGTCGCGCTCGACGTGCCAGGTGTCGGTCTGGGTCTGGAGCGGCTCGGCGGTGGTGCCGAAGAAGATGTTGACGTCGCCGAGGAACAGTTGGCCGGTGCGGTCGAACTGCACTCCGGGCTGGATGGAGAAGTCCGCGGTGAAGACCACCTTGGCCCATGGGCCTGGACACTGCGCCGGCGGGGTGTAGGTATAGTTGGCATTGTTGAAGTTCTCAAAGGCCTGGTCGCTCAGCAGGGTGACGATGCAGGGCTTGGTGTTGGGTCTTGGGATGGTTGGGTCCGCGATTGCCTCAAGGGATGAACCGACCTGGAATTGATCCGGTGTGCCTGTGCTCGATTGCGCCTGGAGGGAGGTAGTTGCAACGAAAAAGGGGATTGCTAGCAGAAGGCCGCTGGAGGTGAGGGCCTTCAGATTTTTCGGTCTCATGGTGATTTCCTCTCAGTTCTGGTTTCGAGTGAATTTCGAGGTGAGTCTCGAAACATCGGGAGAATACCATCGGACGGGTTAGTGTGTCGCCGGTCTGAGGATGATCAGATTCGCGCGGAGGAAAATGGCAGGAACTAAATCTGTGATTTGGACTTCGGGTTCCTCGTCGGTGCTGCGTCTGGCCATCGGCCCAGATTCGATGGGCAGTCGTCCTTGCCCTTGTTCTCGACTACGAACTCGCGATGGTCGGAGCTACATTGGTGTAAAGACGTGGCTTATCCATGACCGCACCATTCTCGCATGCATCGTAAAATGGTCCGAACCGTCTTTCGATGCGCGCGAGAAAGGTCAAGCCGCTTTATCTGCCGGGAATTGAACCATCCGCTCGGCAGCTGCAGTTTCAGGCGCTCTGTTTATTAGAGGCCTGTCCCCATCTCCATGCCATACGCGTTCGTTATGCAATTGGACATAAAGAATTCGCTCATTGAAACTTTTGCCGTTATCGCGGGCTTTTCTCAGCGGCAATCTCTCTTCTGGATACATGTTCTCCTGCCATTCAGAAGAACATCCGCCCGGGATTGCCCACGCCGACTGCTCTTGCTCTGAGGTGTCCTCTCCGATTCCATTCGATGTGGGCCGCGATTCCGGTAGAAACCAAAATGCAGACCGCATCTCACCGGTATTACTTGATCACTTCCACCGGAATCGGTGGACCACATTGACCGGAATCCCCCATGAAAGGTTGCCCGCCTCTTGCGCATCAGGATGAGGAGTGCGGTCCGCCCCTTGAATCACTTCCAGCCGTTGAATGCGGCGAAACAAGGTTGTCCAGGATCTTGTTCCTGCCTTGTCGAGCCTCCCCGGTATTCGGGCAGTTTTTTGAGAATTCCTGGCTCACATGTCTCTTCGTTCGAGATCGATATCGAAGAGTCTCCTACCGCAAATCTGTCGGAGAAAATCGGTTTCTTATCCGCGCTTGATGATAAACACGGTCTTGTCGTCGACGCGATCCTCTTCTCCGTTCCGTCTCATCTGCTCATCCTGCTGAACGGCATAGGCCAGGATTGCATTGCAGATTCCTTTGGCTGGCTCATTTTGATGCTCACGGATTACATTCTCAATCTGACGGCGATCCTGCTCGTCGCTGCCGTCATAAACTCCGTCTGTATACATCACGAGGATGTCCCCGGGGCTCATGAGAGTGATCTCTGCCAGGTCGGAAGAGTCTATTTCGCGGGCTCTCATCGCCATGGACAGATATCGATTCCGGTCGGGATGATCCTCGGGGATTGCCATCCCGAGCGGCAGAAATTGCACAATACGAGCCTTGCCAATATCCATGAACTTCTTGTATTCGGCGGAAAACACGAGCGGGGGCGGATGGCCGAAGTTCACGAAACGGAAATGGCCGCCAGGACGAATCTCACCGTAGAGCATGGTCGCATTTTCTCGCCAATTCTCATCCGTTCTGGAGCCCAGTTCGTTTCTCGCGGTGACCGACTCGGCAAGCCGCAGATTGATCCTCTCGAACATATCCGGCGTTGTCTTTCCACTGCGATCGAGCTCGGAAAGCAAGCATGCATGAAAGGTGTCGTGCACGGTTGAGGCAATCTTCGCTGAGATGATGTCGTGACCCTGGGCGTCAACCAGGAGCACTCCGGCAGTCGTCGGGAGTTCGTGTAAGTCCTCGGCGATTCTCAGTTGCTCTGACCTCTTGGCTCCTCTGTACTGGGCCGCATCTGCAGCGCAGAAATTCGGCTTGGACTGAATCCACTCCACATGCGCGTCCACCAGGTTTCGCGGCGACCCGCCGTCGGGAACAGACTCCAAGTATTGCTCGGACAGGCGCAGAGCCGATGCAATACGGGCGTCGATGTCGTAACGTTGCTTGAAGTTGATGTACTCAAAGAGGTCCCCGCCCACCGGTCCAGCAGGAATGGAGTTGCCATACATATCGATTCCGGCCATGTGAGGAATTGCGCCATCAACGGGCATCAGTCTCTTACGGAAATAATCATCGATACTCAGTTCAGTCTGCGGCGTTGCCATGATGCAACTCCTGAAATGCGATTGGGGATGACTCTGGAGTCGATGATCTCATTGCCGAGCACTGTTAGCCAAACGTGAAGGGAAAAGCCTGAACTCCCGGATCAAGGAATTCGATCCTAATAGCATCGTTTTCTACCGGACCCTTTTGCCGGATCAGCTAATCGAGTCGATTTTCCCCAATCACGCCACTGCCCTCATGGGTGGAATTCGATCCACAATCATCGCCGGAGCACGGCCGGAAGCATGCCGCTCTCCGGGCTCCGCCCTCCCCATCGATGAAAGGATGACCTTACCGGAGGGCCATAGGTCTTTTCCAGATCGTGAGCTTCCTCGCCGGGAATGCGAAACGCTCTTCCTCATCGTAGCTGAAATCTGTTTCCGGCGAAGAGATATCCGGAAGGACCGCGCTTGCACGCTGCTCGAAGATCGACTGCGACCACCCTCCTGGCTCCGTTTTCCTTCACACGCTGCTCGTAAAGGCCGTAACTGAGCTTTTCGCATTCCGGCGTAAAACAGAATCGGTACCAGCAGGAAAGCTCGGCTTTGGGCGACAAGGGAGGTTTTTGCGAGTGTTTTCCGCGCAGTAGAAGGCGAAGTCAAGGCCCGGAACGGACGGGCGCGCGCCTATGCTTTGGCGGTCGGGGCCGAAGAACTCAGTGATCGGCTTTCGCGTTGCATCTCCCGCGGCCGGACCTTTCTATGGGCAACGCTCATTGTTCCTGCCGCGACTGCTCAGTTGGGCAAAGGCTCCCTCGGCTGAGAACGAATTGAGCGGTGAGCGTGAACAGCGAGCGGATTTCGAGAAAACAGAAGCGTACTCCTAGATCAAACTAATCGCAAAGGCTGACCTCGTCCTATTCTCAGCACTCGTCTCGTCCACTTGCGCCGAGCAGGAGGTCGCGAGCGCCGTGAACGGAACCGGTCGTCAGAGCTTAGTTGAGAGCAAGTAATTCGATGTATCCCCGTGATGATCCATTGGTTATTGCATTCCTTCCTCCCTTCGGCATGATCCAGAGTGAAGCTGGGCCATTGCACCATGACGTTCACCGTCACGATTATTGGACCTTAGCAGTTTGTGCTCAGGCCACCGACTTCACACAAGATCGTCACTTTCCCGGCAGCATCGATCAAAGCTGATGGCTCGTATCCTTCGATCGCCATCGGCTTGCCCGGTTAGATGATAAGTCAGCTTCTGCGTCGCAATTTTCTAGGCCTGCTAACCATTTACTCGTATTACAACCTGCCTGCTCACGGAGCAGCCAAGTGCCTCCATCGATCGACGGCTCCAGCAGATTGGTTACCTCCACGACCTCTGCGATGGTTTCCGGGTGGAACGAACCGGTTCCCGGACGGCCCCAGCCGCTGTCAACCGGGCAAGCTCGACTGGCGAGACTCTCAGTCGCTCAAAGCGCAGCGAGCTTGGCAGCACAACGAACTGTCCCCAATCAGAGCCGGATTGCATTTCTGGCCAGGCATAGCTATCTGCCTACCCAGCCGGTTCCTGAAGCGTTTTGTACTCCCGAAAAGGAAGACTTTTCGAGAAGGGGAAGCTCAGGCTGCCTAAAGAACATCTACTAAAAGTCGTTGGAGGGCAAGACAACCATGACCAGGATCTGGCAGTTGTTTGAGTCCATCGGAAAAGTTACTTTGTTCGGGCTCAAAGCCGTGCGGGACGCCTTCCGGCCGCCGTTCGAGTTTGAGTACTTTCTGAAACAAGTCCGGGAGATCGGCTGGAACTCCCTCTCACTCATCTTCGCTTCCGGATTCGCCCTGGGCATCGTAATGACGCTCCATACCCGCAGCACGCTGGTCCAATTCGGCGCGGAGGCGGAGATCCCGAACCTCCAGTCGATGTCCTTCTTCAATGAGATCGGTCCGCTGGTGGCGGCGTTGTTAGTGGCCGGTCGCGTCGGCGCAGGCATCGGCGCAGAATTTGCCAACATGCGGGCGACCGAACAGATCGACGCGATCGAAACGCTCTCCATCAATTCGTTCAAGTTCCTGGTGGTGACTCGAATTGCGGCCTGCGTTCTCATTCTTCCGATGTTGACCCTCTTTATGGATTTCGCCGGCATCGCCGGCGGATTCGCATCCGAGCATGTGCTCTCGAACCTGAGCTGGCGGCTTTATCTCGATCGAGCCTTTGCGAATGTCGCGCTGGCCAACTTCGTTCCGCCGACCTTGAAGACTGCGGTCTTCGGATTCATCATCGGCACGGTGTCCTGCTACTTCGGCTACACCACCAATGAGGGATCGGATGGAGTTCGGCGCGCCTCAACCAACAGTGTTGTTCTTTCTTCGATGCTGATCATCGTGTCCGACGTAGTGCTGGTGAAGTGCATCTTCTTTTTCTTCCCGGATCAGGCCATATGATGAATGACACCAGAAACATAACCAACGAAATCGTCTTCGAGCAAGTGTCCAAAGCTTTCGGGCACAATACACCCCTGCGCGATGTTTCGTTCACAGTCCCGAGGGGAGAGGCGCTCTGTATCCTCGGCCGGAGCGGGACCGGCAAGAGCGTGACACTGAAGCTAATGATCGGCCTGCTCAAGGCGGATCGCGGCAAGGTGCTGATCGACGGACAGGACATAGGAACACTCGACGAGGACGGACTTTCGCGCGTCCGTCGCAAGATGGGGTTCCTGTTCCAAAGTGCTGCTCTGTTCGACTCCTTCAGCCTGGGCGACAATCTTGCGCTTCCATTGCACCGGTTGGACAAGACGAAATCGAAGGACGAGATCAAAACGATCGTCGATCAGGCTCTCGACGAGGTAGGGCTGAAGAAAGACAAGGACAAGTTGCCGGTCGAGTTGTCTGGTGGCATGCGCAAGCGGGCTGGATTGGCGCGGGCACTGGTGCTGAAGCCCGAGATCCTGCTGGCAGACGAGCCCAGTAGCGGACTCGATCGAATCACCTCATCAGAGATCGACGAGCTGCTCATGAAGGTAAAGACCGAGCGGCACACCACGGTTGTCGTTGTGACACACGACATTCGCGGAGCCCGGCGTATCGGCGATCACTTTGCCATCCTGGATCAGGGCGATTTAGTTGGGTACGGGACAGCAAGCGAACTGGAGAAGAGCGAAAACAAACTGGTTCGGGAATTCATATCGGAGGCGTAATCCCATGAACAAACAAAATGTTCTTGTCGGCATCTTCGTGGTTGCTGCTGCGGCCCTGTTCAACGCCGGCCTGTTTCTGATCGGGAATCAGCATAAGGCGTTCAAGCGCCACCTCGAGTTTTACACCGAGTTCGCCGACGTTTCCGGCATTGCAAAAGGGGCGAAGGTACGGGTCGCAGGCATGGATGGCGGCCAGGTGATTGGAATCCAGATACCGGACCGGCCTTCCGAGAAGTTTCGCCTGAAGCTGCAGGTCGAAGACAGCCTGCACGGATTGATACGCAATGATTCCGTTGTGACGATCGAGAGTACTGGCATCGTGGGCGACAAATTTATTCTCATCCATGAGGGTACCGACCAGAAGCCCGCTGCTGAACCGCAAAGCACGCTCGCCAGCAAAGAACCGTTAGAGATGGCAAAACTTCTCGAGCAGGCCTCCGGGATCATGAATGAAGCTGGAACTACGCTCGCCGATGTGCACGGGAGGCTCGACGAAGCTCTTGAGGCCGTCACAACGACTGTAAATAATAGCAACGGAATCGTGACCGACATCCGTGCCGGCCGAGGCACAGCAGGGATGTTGCTCGAAGACCCGGCTACCGCCGGACAGGTGAAGCAGACAATCGCGAACACACAACAGGCAACCGCCAATCTCAATCGGGCAACAGTCCAGGTGAACGATCTGTTGACCGACTTCAAATCACGGAATCTCTTCGAGAAAACGGAGGCAACGCTCGATAACGCAAAGAGCGCATCGCAACATATGGACCAGGCAACGCAGCAGATCAGCCAGACTCTTGCGACTGCCTTGGGGAAGATCAGTTCGGAGAGAACGCCGGATCCAATCTGCGTCAGACTCTGGCCAATGTAAATCAGGCAACAGGCAATATGGCAGACGATACCGAAGCCTTGAAACATGAGTTCTTTTTCCGCGGCTTCTTCAAGAAACGCGGATACGAGAGCCTGGATAACTTGCCGCCGGATGACTACCGCGACGACAAGGTTTTATCCAGATCCGAACGTCATCGGGAATGGTTTCCGGGCGCGAGCATCTTTGTGACGGGAGCAGATGGTACCGAGACACTCTCTTCTGATGGGAGGGAGCAAATCAGCCGCGTCGTCGGGGAACTACCAAATCTCTACGGAAATGCACTCGTCGTCGAGGGCTACTCCTGTGGCGGAACAGCGGCACAACAACTGATCAAGTCCAGGCAGCGCGCGATTCTGGTGCGGCAGTACCTCGAGATTCATTTCCACCTGTTGCCAAAGAACGTTGGTATTGTCTCACTGAGCGGCAAACCTCCTGCTTCGGCGGGAAAGGAAACATGGGATGGCATCGGCCTTGTCGTGCTCACCCCGAGAATTTGAGAGCAGGGAGCATCCCAGAATACGTCGATCGGTGTAAACGCGTGCAGGTGTTGCTCGGAAGCCTTGGTATGTATCGGAGGATGCCAAGGTTCGTGCGAAGGCACTCATCGGGTGAATATCTATGAACGCATCGGAAGTGTTGATGGCGCCGACGTTGGGCGGGTTCTGGATGCTCCCGGCTGTCTCCTTCTGTCTTTAGACCGTTCCTGGTCTTCGCCGACGCTCTTGGTGTCTGCCTAGAGGACGGCGACCGGATCGGGCATCGCCAAGTTGAAGCCTTTCTCAGAGCGTGAGAATATCTCACCGTGGGTCGCTCACTTGTCTTTCAGCTTGACCGTGACCTTGTCCGTGACGGCGGCCGGTCCTTCGCCAAAATTGGATCAGGATGCAGCCCAAAACAGTTGATCGAAGGCATCCGATACATCTGTTCCGAGTCTGAATCCGCCGAATTGGCAGCTTAGGCAGAGAGGTCGTAGCGATGGTCGAAGCCGCCGAGCTTTGGTGTCGACAAAATTGTATTTCCTGGGCTGGGATTGTTTTCGGCCACGCAGCTCATGGGAGCTCCCTGATCCAGCCCAAGATGAGCTCGGCTCCTCATGATGGTAGGAGAGATATTCGATTGTTTGACCTTCGCGAGGTTTTCCTTGGCTGACCGGTTCGCGGAAAATTCCCCGGAGATTTTATTGGTTCCGTAAATACTGAACCTGCTCAAGAATGGGCCGCCTGAAATGCGTGAGAACCTGGGACTGTCCAGGGCCGAGGATACGGCAATTGAAATCGACAGGGTTGCTTTGGGGATTATAAGACGCCAGGAGAACAGTGAGAGAACATGATTGCGGATTCAAGAGGTTCGTTGCCGACACCGGAGACGGCGCGAAACAGAGCTTGAAATTGACTGCTCAGGGCAGCGAAGTTGTAGAAAAGGACGCCGTAAAGGGAGCTGCCAGAAGCTCAAAGCTCGCCGAGGATTACACTGAGGACCGAGGCACGAGTAGCTCATTTCCTTGAGACTCGGTTTGAGAATCTATCAAGGGGGCTTTGAAGATGCCAGGTTGCAATTGGGATATTTGATAGGATTCAATCTTCCAGACCCCTGATGAGCCAGGGATGGGACAAACCCAGTAAGGTATTTAGATCCGAATAAGGAGAGTGCCATGGCGAATCAGACGGTGGCCGAGTTGCTCGTGCAAACCCTTGCATCTGCGGGTGTTGAACGCATCTACGGAGTTTCGGGTGATTCCCTCAACGGAATCACCGATTCGATTCGAAAACAGAAGCAAATTCAATGGATTCACATGCGGCACGAGGAAGCAGCTGCCTTTGCCGCCGGCGCCGAGGCGCACCTCAGTGGAAGACTGGCGGTGTGCGCGGGGAGTTGTGGCCCTGGGAATCTGCATTTGATCAATGGTCTCTATGATTGCCATCGCAGCCGTGTACCCGTCCTTGCGATTGCGGCGCAGATTCCGAGCAGCGAAATAGGAAGCGGCTATTTTCAGGAGACGCACCCGGAGCAGGTCTTTGCGCAGTGCAGTCACTACTGCGAACTGATCTCTCAAGCCGAACAGATGCCCCGTTCCCTGGAGATCGCGATTCAAACCGCTCTCGCGCGTAGCGGCGTTTCTGTAATTGCCATCCCCGGAGACATTGCACTGAAGGATGCAGTAGGGAGTGGCCCGCGGCTGCATTTTCCTCCGCCGCAGCCGACGGTCTCTCCGTCTGCCGAAGAGATCGCGGCATTGGCCGGTCTGCTGAACAAGTCACAGAAGATAACAATCCTCGGCGGCGCTGGCTGCGCGGGAGCTCATGCGGAACTCATTGAACTGGCGTCAAAGTTGAACGCGCCAATCGTGCATGCGATGCGCGGGAAGGAAATCATCGAG
>Ga0116129_1001113_pt1 | contig 15349 bp, 12 predicted proteins | sample June2015DPH_17_2_FD_89732 | JGI IMG/M metagenome (GOLD analysis project Ga0116129, IMG submission 89732) | Peatland microbial communities from SPRUCE experiment site at the Marcell Experimental Forest, Minnesota, USA - June2015DPH_17_10 | ecosystem: Environmental > Terrestrial > Soil > Wetlands...
ATCTTGCCGACAAAGGCATCGTGCCGAACGGCGAAATGCCGCCGGGTCTGCGCTCCGTGCCTGCAGCCGTGCTGGTCGCGCCCGAGGGCACGCCGATTCTCCTGACTAGTTGATCGGCACCACGATGCGGAATTTCAGCTGCAGGCCGTCATCGACCTGCAGGGCACCGTGCAGCAGGCTGTACGGCGTAAGACCGATGGCCGTCTGACGCAATGCCAGGGAACCGACTGCCGTGAGGGTGTGAGCGTCGCCCTGCAGGCTGCATGGCGCGGAAACGCTGGCCTCGCGCCCCGCGATGACGATGGTCAAGTCGGCGGTCAGCGCGTCGAGCGTGCCGCTCAAGTTCACACTCCTGACGGTGATCGTCGGAAACTCCGCGGCATTCAGCTGCACCGCGCTCAGCATGTGGAGGCGGGTGCCGGCTTTGGCGTCTTCTTCAATATCGCCCTCGAAATCGCTGCCCTCCTCGCGCCGCGCTTGAGGTTCGTCGACCACGAAACCTTCCACGGGCACCTGCAGCGTAAATGACGACGCACCCAGCGTAGCGCCCACTTGCACCACGCCGGTCACCCCGTGGTTGACCATGACGTGGTTGTGGCCGAGATTTGCCAAGGGTCCCGCGCGGTACACCAAGACCCTCAGTTCGGAATTTTGCGAATCGACCGGATAGGACCCCGCCGGCGGCAACGATTGCAGCCTCGACAAAGGTGGCGTCGTAACAGGTGGCGCGGACGGGCGCGGGTGCCGCGTTGCGCAGGCCGAGAGGCTCAGTGCCAGCAGCGCGACGGCCATCTTGTTGAACATAAATTGCGGCCTCGCTGACTTGCTAAACTAGGCAGCGCATTTTGCACCCGGAGGTTATCGATGCCAATCTCAAGTTCGCCGAGCCGCTACAGTGCGGTGGCTCAAGGCTTTCATTGGATCATCGCCGGGCTCATCGTGACGCAATTCACCCTGGCGTGGATGGCGAACGATCTGCCATTGGGAATGCATAAGCTCGCCGTGCTCGCCCGGCACAAGAGCTTCGGCATGACCGTGCTCATGTTGGCGGTGTTGCGGCTGCTGTGGCGCCTGTTCAATCGTCCTCCGGAATTGCCGGCGGGCATGTCGAACGCCGAAAGAAATCTCGCCAGGGGCACTCATGCCGCTTTCTACGTCTTCTTGTTTGCCATGCCGCTGACCGGGTGGCTGATGTCCTCGGCAAAGAATTATTCGGTGAGCTGGTTCGGCCGATTCACCTGGCCGAATCTGATCGGCCCGAACGAACGGTGGTTCGACGCGCTGAGAACGACTCACCAGACACTGAGCTGGCTGCTGCTCATGCTCGCGATCCTGCACATTCTCGCCGCACTCAAGCATCATTTCTGGGACAAGGATGATGTGCTCAGGCGTATGCTGCCATTCACCAAATCGGAGAAGCGAACATGAAACGAACCATCGTTGCCACAACCACCGCAGTTCTCCTGGCGGCCGCAGCGGTGGGCGCCGACAATGCCCCGAGCTACACCGCGGACACCCAACAGAGCAAATTGGAATTCACCGGCGTGCAGGCAGGTGCGGAATTCAAAGGCGTGTTTCACAAATTCACCGCCGGCGTCGATTTCGCCCCCGACGCACCCGCGGCCTCGCGCATCGATGTCCAGGTCGACATGAATTCCGTCGATTCGATGGACAAGGATCGCGATACGACGATGCGCGGCAAGGACATTTTCGACGTCGCGCACATGCCGACGGCACACTACGTCACCAAAACCATTTCCAAGACCGCCGCAGGCTTCAGCGCCGTCGGCGCACTCACGTTGCACGGCGTCACCAAGGATGTGCCGATCGACTTCCAGTTCACGCCGGCCGCGGGCGGCGCCAAGCTCTCCGGAACCGCGAAGCTCAACCGTCTGGATTTCGGTGTGGGCCAGGGCGATTGGAAGAGCACCGAATGGGTCGGCGATGCGGTGAAAATCAGCTTTTCGCTGGTACTGAAGCCTAAGAGCTAGGGGCGGCCCGTCTGAGTACCGGCTCCTAACATGCCTCGCAGCTTCGATGATGTAGCCGAATGCGTCGAGACCACCTTGAGCCGCGTCGGACCGCACATCGTGCTGGCGCTACCGTTGGGTATAGGCAAACCCAATCCCCTGGCCAACGAGTTCTATCGTCGCGTGCGGCGCAATCCGGCCCTGACGCTCAAGATTTTCACAGCCTTGAGCCTGCGAGCACCGCCCTGGCACGGCGAACTCGAGCGCCGCTTTCTGGAGCCCTTGGTGGCGCGCTTGTTCGGCGGTTGCGTACCGCTGGACTACGTGACGGCCCTGCACGGCGAGGGGCTGCCGGACAACGTGGAAATCGTGGAGTTCTTTTTGGACCCGGGAGCGCTGCTGAACGTTGCGCACTCGCAGCGCCACCATGTCAGCACCAACTACACCCATGTGGCTCGTGATGTGGCCGGCCGCGGCGTCAATGTCATCGGCCAACTGATCGCCAGGCGCAGCATCGAAGGGCGCACGGAATATAGCTTGGGATCCAATCCCGACGTGACCGTCGACCTGCTGCAGCATCTGGCGCCGCAACGGCAGCTCGGCAGAGATGTCGTCGTGATCGGAGAGGTCAATCGGCAAATGCCCTTCATGTTCGGACCCGCGGCGGTCGGCGCCGAAACGTTCGATTTTCTGATCGAGCACCCGCGCTACGATTACGACTTGTTTGCGCCGCCCAATCAGCGGTTGAGCACCGTCGATTTTGCGATCGGACTGTATTGCGCTCGCTTGGTACGCGACGGCGGCACCCTGCAACTCGGCATCGGCGAGCTCGGCGATGCCGTGGTCTACGGGTTGCAGCTTCGTCATCAGCAGAACGCAGAATTCCGCGAGATATTGCGAGGACTGAAGACGGCGGAGCGATTCGGCGGCACCCTCGATGCAATCGGAGACGCCGCGCCTTTCGAAGCGGGCCTGTACGCCTGTAGTGAGATGTTCATTGACGGGTTCTTGGACTTGTACCGCAGCGGCGTGCTGCGCCGGCGCGTCTATGACGACGTTAGAATCCAGCGGCTGCTGAACGAAGGCAGCGGCGAGCGCATCGACGAGGCTTTTCTCGCGGCGCTCGCCGGAGCAGGTTTTGCGAGTCCGCTCAGCGCCGCCGATTTCGCCGTGTTGCAGAGCATCGGTGTATTTCGCGGCGACTGCCGCTACGCCGATGGGCGCGTCGAAAACGCCGAGGGGCAGCACGCCGCCGCGAACCTCGACTCGGCCGCGGCCCGGCGCGAGCTCCTGGCGCTATGTACCGGGCGTCAATTGGCCGGCGGTGTTCTTTTGCATGGTGCATTTTTTCTGGGGCCGCGCGGCTTCTATGCAGCGCTTCGCGATTTGCCGGAATCGGAATGCCGCCAGTTCTCCATGGGCGGAGTTGCCTTCGTCAATCAGCTCGACGGCGCCGACCAGGCGCTGAAGATCGCGCAGCGGAAGCACGGTAGATTCATCAATTCGAGCATGATGGTGACGCTGTTGGGAGCGGCCGTGTCGGACGGTCTGGCTGACGGCCGTGTCGTCAGCGGCGTCGGGGGACAATACAACTTCGTGGCGATGGCCCATTCCTTGCCGGAGGCGCGTTCGATCCTCACCCTGCGCAGCACCCGAGCCCAGGGTTCGAACGTCACCTCGAACATTTTGTGGAACTACGGCCACACGACGATTCCTCGGCATCTGCGCGACATCGTGGTGACCGAGTACGGGGTCGCTGATCTGCGCGGCCTGACCGATCAGGATGTGATCGCCGCATTGCTGAACGTCGCCGATTCGCGCTTTCAAGACGGCCTGGCGCGCCAGGCGCAGGCGGCGGGAAAACTGCGGCCCGACCATCGGATTCCCGAGGTGCATCGGAACAATACGCCGCGAGCGTTGGAGGAGCGATTCATGCTGGCGCGGGCGCGCGGCCTTTTTTCAGAATTTCCGTTCGGTACGGATTTTACCCGGGAAGAAATTATTCTGGCGAAGGCGCTGAAGGGATTGAAGGAGAGAACGACAGGTTGGCCCGGTGTCAAGGCCCTGATGACGGCGGTGACCTCGCGCGGCGTTCCCGTGGCCATCAGGCCGTATCTGGAGCGGATGTCGCTGGGCGCGCCGCGAACACGCCAGGAATGGCTTTGGCAGCGTCTGCTCGTACAAGAATTGCGCGCCATCGCCTAACTATTAGGGTGCGGCTACTTTCCTCCTGGATTGTTTTTAGGCCGCCGAGTAACCTTGCCTGCCTCAAGGCTTTCGGAGCGAGTTATGAAAATCGGCGTCCCCAAGGAGATCAAAATTCATGAATACCGCGTGGGTCTGGTGCCTGCGGGCGTTCGCGAACTCGTCGATTCGGGACACCAGGTCCTGGTTCAAAGCGGGGCGGGCGCGGGGATAGGCTTCGAGGACTCGCACTACCAAGCGGCCGGAGCCTCGATCTCCAAGAAGGTCGAAGAGATCTTCGGCGTCTCCGACCTCCTCGTGAAGGTCAAGGAACCGCAACTGGCCGAGTGCCAGCTGTTGCGCAGCCATCAGGCGCTGTTTACTTATTTGCATCTGGCGGCCGATCGGGAGCAGACGCTGGCGCTGCTCGCCTCCGGCGCAACCGCCATCGCGTACGAGACCGTGACGGCGCCGGACGGTTCATTGCCGTTGCTGACTCCCATGAGCGAAGTTGCCGGACGCATGTCGGTGCAGGTCGGCGCCAACTGCCTGCAAAAGGCCAACGGCGGATTTGGCGTGCTGTTGGGCGGGGTCCCGGGCGTTGCTCCGGCGAAGGTTGTCGTTCTGGGCGGCGGCGTTTCGGGCACCCATGCAGTGGAAATGGCGGTGGGACTGCGTGCCGACGTGACCGTCGTCGATCGCTCGGTCAAGCGCCTGCGGGAGCTGTCTTCCATTTTCGGCAGCCAACTCAAGACCGTGTACTCGACGGCGCACGCCATTGAGGAACTCGTGCGCGACGCCGATCTCGTGATCGGCGCCGTCCTGATCGCGGGCGCGGCGGCTCCAAAATTGGTGACCCGGGCGATGGTCAAGACCATGAAACCCGGCGCCGTACTGGTCGACATTGCGATCGATCAGGGCGGCTGCTTCGAGACCAGCCGTCCCACGACCCACGCGGAGCCGACCTACGTGCTCGATGGTGTCATCCATTACGCGGTCACCAACATGCCGGGTGCCGTGCCGAGAACTTCCACCTTCGCGCTCACCAACGCGACGCTCCCCTATGTCAAGGCGCTGGCGGATCACGGTTGGCGGGCGGCGATCTCAAAAGACAGCGGATTGGCGCAAGGCCTCAACGTGCATGCGGGTCAGTTGACGCACCAGGCCGTGGCGAGCGCGCTTGGATTGGATTATCGAGCCTATCGCGCGGCCTAGCCGCTTCGTCTGAAGAATCCAGGAAGGGTTCTGTATACTTGGATCAAAGGGAATTCGATGAAGAAAAAGCGGCATGTTCCAAAATTCCGCCGTGCCACGCCGGCGGTACGCCGCGAGGCGCTGGTCGAGGCGACTCTCCGCTGTTTGAAAAAGTACGGACATGACGGCGCTTCCGTGCGCCGCATCAGCGCGGCGGCGGGCGTGTCCATTGGGTTGATCAACCATCACTTTCCGAGCAAGTCGGGGTTGATCGCCGAGACTTACGAGACGCTGGCCTTGTCGCTGCAGGACTCGTTGCGAGCAGGTGCGCAAAACAAAGCGGCGTCGCCCCGGAAACGATTGAGCGACTTTTTCCGCGCATCGTTCGCGCCCGAACTTCTGGATCCGCAACTCTTCAATGTCTGGGTGGTTTTTTGGAGCATGGTCGCGCACTCTCCTGAGATTCGCGCCGTGCATGATCGAACCTACGGCAAGTATCGGTCCATCCTGGAGGCGCTATTGGGCGAACTGGTCAAGTCCGGCGCCGCGCCCGGGTTGAAGCTGCGCTCCGCTGCGATTGCACTGACCGCGTTGCTCGACGGCCTGTGGGTCGAATTGAGCCTGAGCGCCGAGACTTTCAAGCCCAGTGAGGCAATCGCCATTTGCGAGGATTGGGTAGGCGCCCTCTGCGCAGGCGCTTTCCCGCAAATCTTGCGCGAAAAACCACTCAAAGCTCGATAGGAGCCTGATCTTGTTATACTATCGTTCAGCAAGATTCCGGAAGAGTTGCCATGGATGCGAAGCGCCCAGCGCCCGACGAAAACTTCAGCCTGCCCGGATGGATTTACCACGACGCGGATTTCCTGCAGGCTGAAAATGAGCAGGTGTTCGCCGCCTCGTGGCAGGTCATATGCCATTTGAACGACATCCCCAATCCCGGCGATTACCACACCCTCGATTTCCTCGGAGAGCCCCTTGTGGCGGTGCGCGGCCGCGATTCCGGCGTGAAAGCGTTTTTCAACGTTTGCCGGCACCGCGCCGCTCGCCTCGTCGACGGCGGTTCCGGGCATTGCCCCGGCCGAATCGTCTGCCCCTATCACGCCTGGACCTACGATCTGGACGGAGCGCTCGCCGCTGTGCCGCATCGCGGAGAATTCGCGGAGTTCTCGCTCGAGCAATTCGGGCTCAAGCCGGTCGAGTCCGAGGTCTATCAGGGATTCATCTTCGTTCGTCTGCAGCCGGGTACGCCGAGCGTGGCCGACATGCTCGCACCCTACGAGCGAGAGTTGGCGCTGTACCGCCTCGAGGAGCTCAAGCCTCTGGGGCGCGTGACGATGCGAGTGCGCCGCGTGAATTGGAAGAACGTGACCGACAATTATTCGGACGCCATGCATATTCCAGTTGCACATCCGGGTTTGTCGCGGCTGTTCGGCCAGACCTACGGCGTCGAGGCGCAGCTCTGGGTGGACAAGATGTGGGGTTACCTTCGCGACACGCCGTCCTCTCAGCTCTCAGAGCGCATGTATCAGAAGGTATTGCCCAGGTCGCCTCACTTGGCCGACGACCGGCAGCGGTTGTGGACTTATTTCAAGCTCTGGCCGAACGTAGCTTTCGACATCTATCCGGACCAGGTCGACTTCATGCAGATGATTCCGCTCTCGCCCACCGAGACTCTGGTCCGGGAAATTGCGTATGCCCACCCCGATGATCGGCGCGAAATGCGCGCAGCACGCTATCTGAATTGGCGCATCAATCGTAGAGTGAGCTTGGAGGACAAGGCGCTCATCGAACGGGTGCAGGCCGGCATGGTCTCGCGCAGCTACAGTCCCGGTCCTCTGGGAAGCAACGAGGTATCGTTGCGAAGTTTTGCGCGGCGCATGCGTGAGCTCATTCCGGAGAGCCGGCTCGAGCGCGCGCCGCGCCCGGGGTGGCGGACCGGCGGCGCGCTTGGAACGCACCGTGGCTGATTCGCTGCGCGACGTGGTGATTGTCGGCGGAGGCCACAATGGGTTGGTCTGCGCCGCGTATCTGGCAGCGGCCGGCCTCAAAGTCACCGTACTCGAACGGCGCCACGTCGTCGGGGGAGCCGCGGTGACAGAAGAATTTCACCCCGGATTCCGCAATTCCGTGGCCGCGTATACGGTATCGCTGCTCAACCCCAAAATCATCCGCGAGCTCGAACTGCCGCGACACGGCCTGCGCATCGTCGAGCGCAAGCTGGCGAATTTTCTTCCCTTGGACGAGACCACCTATCTGAAGGTCGGCGCCGGCCACACCGCGCGAGAAGTCGCAAAGTTTTCCACCCGCGATGCGGAGCGCCTGAGTGCCTATGGCGCACGCCTCGACGTGATCGCCGATGTGTTGCGCGACCTGGTGCTCGAGACACCGCCCAACGTGACGGCCGGCAGCTGGCGGAACGCGCTGCCCGAACTGTTGCGTGGTGCGCATCTGGGGAGGCGTATCGCCCGCTTGGATCTTCCGATGCGGCGCGAGCTGCTGGATTTATTCGTCAAGTCCGCCGGCGACTATCTGGACTCGTGGTTCGAAAGCGCGCCCATCAAGGCGGCCTACGGCTTCGACGGGGTCGTCGGCAATTTTGCCAGCCCGTACGCGTCGGGGTCTGCCTACGTGCTGCTGCATCATGTGTTCGGCGAGGTCAACGGCAAGAAGGGTGCCTGGGGGCACGCGATCGGCGGCATGGGTGCCATCACTCAGGCGATGGCGAGAGCCGCGGCCGAACGTGGCGTGGACATTCGGGTCGCCAGTCCGGTACGCGAAATCCTGGTTGAAGGCGCGCGCGCGGTCGGCGTGGTCACCGAGACGGGCGAGGCGATTCGCGCGCGCAGTGTCGCGTCGAATCTGAATCCGAAATTGCTGTATGGATCGCTCATCGATGCCTCGGTGCTGCCGCAGGACTTTCGCGAGCGCATCGCCCGTTGGCGCTGCGGATCCGGGACCTTCCGCATGAATGTCGCACTCGCGGAGCTGCCTGATTTCAGGGCCTTGCCGGGGCGCGTGGCGGCCGATCATCACACCGCCGGCATCATCATGGCGCCCAGCCTCGAGTATATGGACCGGGCCTATCTCGATGCCAAGGCAGGGGGATGGTCAAAGCGTCCCATCGTCGAAATGCTCATCCCGTCGACCCTGGACGACAGTCTGGCGCCCTCGGGCCAACACGTGGCCAGCCTGTTCTGCCAGCACGTCGCTCCGGTGCTTCCGAACGGCGCATCCTGGGATGCGCACCGCGAAGAAGTCGCGGATGTGATGATCGATCTGGTCAATTCGCATGCTCCGAACTTCAAAGCCGCCGTGCTCGGCCGGCAGATCATGAGTCCGCTCGATCTCGAGCGCACCTTCGGGCTCATCGGCGGCGACATTTTCCATGGTGCCTTGAGCCTGGATCAACTGTTCTCGGCACGGCCGATGCTGGGGCACGGCGACTATCGGGGCCCTTTGAAGGGCCTGTATATGTGCGGGTCGGGCACGCACCCGGGCGGCGGGGTAACCGGGGCGCCCGGCCATAACGCCGCGCGCGAAATCATTGCTGATTTTCGCCGCGGGCGGCTCAAGCCAGCTTGAGCTACTTCTTTGCCGGATCGGGATAGTCGAACGGATCGGTCACTGCCGGCTGCGTGGGCAGCGTTTTGCGCGGCAGAGGTTTATCGGCATTTGCCGCGGCCATGAGAACCGTCGCCAACACCACGGACGCTTGACGCAGATCTGGCGGCCGCAGGTGATCAAAGGTGTCGAGGTCGGTGTGATGAACCCGCGTCTCGTAATCCAAAGGGTCCTGTATGAATTGGAACGCGGGTAAGCCGAGACGGCTCATGAACACATGATCGGTCGCACCCGTCGGTTCAGCAACCACCGTGCTCGCCCCGAGGCTGGCGAACGGAGATAGCCACTCGCGAAACAGCGGGACCACTGCAAAATTGCCTTCCGTGTAAATGCCCCGAATCTTGCCGGAGCCATTGTCCAGATTGAAATAGCCGTTGAGCTCGGAGAAGCCGGGCAGCGTCTGCACCGGATACGAATCGGTCAAAAAATAAGGCGGTAGTTCAGCTTCGGCCGGATCGGTGGGCATCGGACGGTGCGCGAGATGATTCTCGACAAAGGCGCCGGAGCCCAATAATCCTTCTTCCTCGCCGGCCCACAAAGCGAATCGAATGGTGCGTTTTGGCCGCACGCCGATGCTCGCCAGAATGCGCGCCGCTTCCATCACCACCGCACTGCCGGCTCCGTTGTCGGCAGCGCCGTCGCCCGCGACCCAGCTATCCAAATGCGCGCCGGCCATGACGTATCCCGCGTGCGGATCAGAGCCCGGAATGTCGGCAAAAATATTGTAGGCATTGTGATCGGCGTCTTCGAAGTGCACTCGGCTGTCGATTTCGAGCCGCACCTCGCCGCGCTTGGCCAGCCTGGCAAGCCGTCGATAGTCTTCCGCCCCGAGTTCGACGGCCGGAAGCTTCGGCGTTTTGCCGACGCGATAACCGTAACCCTCACCATGCACCAGGCGGCCTTCCGTGCGCGACATTTGGACCAATGCAACTGCACCCTCCCGCGCCAAGAATGCGTCCAGATTGGGCCTGAAGCGAAAGCGCTCGACGCGTTTCTGCCGTTGCGCGGGGTCAAACGTCGGCTGCTCGTACTTGTCCAGCCTGGCCATCTCGGCATCGGTCAGCCGTTGAAACGGTGCTTCGCCGTCGTCCTTGGGCGGCGCGGGCCAGGTGACCAGCACAATCTTGCCGGCCAATTTTCCCTTCCACTCGTCGAAATCGCTCTCCTTGGCCATGGGCGCGACAATGATCGGCGCGGACAAGACACCGTTGGTCGCGGGCGTCCAGGCAAGAGGAATCGCCCGCAGCTCCAGGGGCCGGGGTGCAATCATTCGTACGTGCGATGACTCGATCCACCAGCCCCGGCCGAAATCGAAGGCTTCGGTCCTGACGTCCTTCAGACCCCAACCGTTGAACTTGTCCTGCGTCCACCGTTCGGCTTTGCGCATCGCCGGGGAATTGGTCATTCGACCCCCGATTTCATCCGCCAGATAGGCCGCCGTGTTGAGGACCTCGCTGTGGTTGAAACCTGCGTCGGCGATTCGATTGATGGTAGTGGGTTCACCCGGAAAGGTGGCTGCCTTGGGTGTCACCACCGCGGCCGGTAATGACGCGCTCAGAAGGAAACAGGCACTGAAAACACACAGCTTTGTCGACACCGCTCACCCCTCATGAATAATTGTCGTTGGATCAAGGCAATCTACTGCAATCGCTGCGAATCCCGTCAATCATCTTCCCAGCTGAACCGCCAGACGGCGATCGCTGCAAACAGTGCGGACCAACCCACCAGGATTGCCGTGGGCAGGAATGCGGATTGCAACGGCAAGCCGCGCCAGGTCATCTGATCAAATCCGTCGACAGCCCAGCGGGTCGGCACAAACTCAGTCAGATGCTGCAGCCATTCCGGAAACAGGAAGGATGGCACCCAGGCGCCCCCCAGCATGACCAGAACGAGCACCGCAAACGTCGCCACTCCGCGGGTCGCGGCCACCGAGCGGCCCAGCGCGGAAATCATGAGCCCGGTCGTGGCCGCGAGCAACGAGAAGGCAATCGCCACCATCACGAAGCCCGGCACGCTGCCCGCGATGCGCACGCCAAAGAACAGGCCGGCGGCGAGGTACACGACGGCGAGGATCATCATCGAAATCAATGTCGTGCCGGCCACCCTGCTGCCGAGCAGCACGGCGCGAGAAAGGGGCGCGGCGCGCAATCTGCGCCACATGCCTTCCTGGCGCATCAAGAGCAGTGTCGCGCCGGCATCGATGCCCACGAAGAGAATGAACTGGATACTCATGCCGGCGAATGAATGCGCGTATGAGTTATATCGCGGACCGGTAGTGACCGCGGTGTTGACGAGGTTGAAGGGCACCGGCCTGCTGCCGCCGATGAAATTAGGCCGCGAGATCCGCTGCATGACATGTTGCGTGAGCAGGCCCGCCACCATGGGCCGAACCATGGTTTGCGACGGGTCGTAGAAAAGTTTGACGTCCGGCATTTGCCCCAGGCCGACCAGCGCTCCGGTCGCCGCAGTCTCGAATCCGGCTGGAAACACAATGGCCGCGCGCAGCTTGCCGCTCTTGACCAGTTGCCGCGCCTGGTCCTCGGGCAGCACTTGCATGGCCAGCGACTCATCTTGGGTGAGACTCTCGATGACCGCTTTGGTGAGCGCGGTGTCATCCAGGTCGGTGATGCCGACCGCCATGCGCGAAATCGGATTGCCGCCTGAACCCGTGCCGCCGAAGAGCGAGCCGAAAAAGGCCGCCAACACAATGGGCGTGAGCACGCTGATGACCAACGCGCGCCGATCGCGAAGAAACAGCGCGATATCCTTGCGCACCAAAACCTTAAATGCCGTGAGGGTGGGACTCATGTATCGCGCAGCGTGCGGCCGGTGAGTGCGAGGAAAACATCCTCGAGATTGGCGCGCCGGCTGGTCAGCTCCTGGCAGCTAAAACCGCGCGCCGCCAGCCGCTCGAGCACGCGCGGCGCCGCGGTGCCTAAGTCCGTCGCGGACACCGACAGCTCAGTGCCGGTCAGATCGACCTTGGTAACGCCCGGCAAGTCAGTGATTTCGGCGAGCGCAGCGGCGTCCGGCGGCAGGTCATACGTCAATGTCAGCTTGTTCGCGACCGGTGCGCTCGCCAGCAGGCCCGCGAGCGTGTCGTCGGCGAGAACTTTGCCGTGATCGATGATCACAACTCGATCGCACAGCCGCTCCACCTCTTCCATGTAGTGCGTGGTATAGACCAATGTTCGCCCTTCGCCAGCCAGCACCTCGATGGTTTCGAAAATGGCGTTGCGGCTTTGCGGATCGACGCCCACTGTCGGTTCATCGAGCAGCAGAATCTGCGGTTCATGGAGCAAGGCGCAGGCTATGTTCAAGCGCCGGCGCATGCCGCCGCTGAACTCGCTCGGCGGGTCGCCGGCGCGGTCCGCGAGACTGGTCAGCTCCAGCACGGCCGTGATCCTTGCCGCCAGAGCGCGGCCGGAAAGACCGTACAGCCCGCCAAAGAATTCCAGGTTCATGCGCGCGGGCAGTTCCTCGAGCAGCGCGATTTCCTGAGGCACCAGTCCCAGTCGGCGCTTGGTGGGGTCCGCGCCCGTTCCCAAGGTCGCGCCGTCGATTTTCACCGAACCTGAGTCCGGTGTCGTCAAGCCCGCGAGCATGCTGATGGTGGTCGACTTACCGGCGCCATTGGGCCCCAGCAGCCCCAGCACTTCGCCCCCCGTCGCAGCGAATGAAACTCCGGCGACGGCGGTGATCGCGCCGAATTTCTTTTGGAGCCGCTCAGCGACCAGTTGCATCGCACGGATACTGCCAGCAGATGGGCTCGAAGGCTATGCTTCCAGCCCTTGCGCCTTTAAATACTCATCGTACGTGCCCCTGAAATCCGCCATTTTTCCTTCGGGGCGCAGCTCAATGATGCGGGTAGCGAGACCGCCGACGAACTCACGATCGTGTGACACGAAAATGAGCGTACCGGCGTAGTGTTCGAGTCCGATTTGCAGGGACTCGATGGTTTCCATATCCATATGGTTGGTCGGCTCATCCATGAGCAGCACATTGGGTTTCGTCAGAATGAGCTTTCCGTAAATCATGCGGCCTTTTTCACCGCCGGATAGCACCTTCACGGATTTTTTGGTCTCCTCGCCGGAGAACAGCAGCCGGCCCAGGGTTGCGCGCACGATCTGATCATCGTCCGCCTTGCCCGTGTATTGAGACATCCAGGCAAACAAGTCGATCTTATCCTCGAATTCCGCCTGCGGATCCTGCGGCATATAGCCGGGTTGGGCATTCTCGACCCACACGATGCGGCCTGCGGTGGGGCGCAACTCCCCCGCGAGACAGCGCATCAGGGTCGTCTTGCCGACCCCGTTGGGCCCGATGATGGCGATACGCTCGCCGCCCTCGACGTTGAAGGTCAGGTCGTCGAGTACTTTTTCATCTGACCCCGGGTAGCTGAAGCTCAGGTGTTCCACCGACACCGCGGATCGGTACAGCTTCTTGCCTTGCTCGAACCGGATGTAGGGATTTTGGCGCGACGAGGGCCTGATCTCTTCTATCTTGATTTTTTCGAGCTGCTTCTTGCGAGAGGTGGCCTGGCGCGCCTTGGAGGCATTCGCCGAAAAGCGCCGCACGAACTCCTGCAGGTCCGATATGCGGTCCTTGGCCTTGGCGTTGGCGGCCTCCACGCGGGCGCGCGCCTGAACCGAGGCCAGCATGAAGTCGTCGTAGTTGCCGGGATAGATCTTCAGCTGCTGAAAATCCAAATCGGCGACGTGCGTGCAAACTTGGTTCAAGAAGTGCCGATCATGGCTGATGATGACCATGGTGGCGTCGTAGCTGTTGAGCGCACCCTCGAGCCAGCGGATCGAGTTGATGTCCAGGTTGTTGGTCGGTTCATCCAGCAGCAGTACATCGGGCTTGGAGAACAATGCCTGGGCCAGCAGCACGCGCAGCTTCAATCCTGGAGGCACTTCGCGCATCGGGCCGTTGTGCCGCGATTCATGAATGCCCGCATCCGTGAGGATGCTGGCTGCGCGGGCCTCGGCATCATAGCCGCCATATTCAGCGAACACGCCCTCCAGCTCCGCGGCCTTCATGTAATCTTCGTCGGTCGCCTCGGGATCGGCATAGATACGGTCCCGTTCCTGCATCGCCGCCCACAGCTCAGTGTGGCCGCGCATCACGACATCGAGAACGCGGTCATCTTCGTAGCCGAATTGATTCTGATTGAGCTTGCCGAGCCGCATGCCCACTTGCAGCATCACATCGCCGGCGCTTGCCTCGAGATCGCCGCCCAGCACCTTCATGAGCGTGGATTTGCCCGAACCGTTCGCTCCGATCAGCCCATAGCGATTGCCGTCGGAGAACTTAACGGTCACCTGCTCGAAGAGCGGCTTGGCGCCGAATTGAACGGCGACGTTGGATGTGGAAAGCATATGGTCCGATCACATTGAAGAATGCGGCCGCCGTGGCCGCGATTGCCCTGAGGAAGCCCGTTTAATGGAGTGCCGTGTCGTTGCGTGGCGGGCACGCGAGGCGTCTAAGCCGCAAAGCGCCCAATCCGGCCGTGACATTCTAGCAGTTATTCTTCGAACGACCTGATGAGATTCAACAACTCGTCGCGGGCGTGCGGATTCGCGAATTCAACGACGATTTTCCCGGCGCCCGAGGTTCGCTGATGCAGCTGAACCTGCACGCTCGATGTGCGCATCACCTCGCTGACGAGCGATGTTTCGCGCCGCTTCGTGGAAGCGGTCGCGCCGGCCGACAGGGATTTTCGCACCAGGCTTTCGGTTTCACGCACCGACAATCCACGCTCCGCAACCCATTTTGCCAGGCGCTCCCGCTCGCCTTCGTCGGGAAGTCCCAGCAACGCCCTCGCATGCCCCATGCCGAGGACCTTGGCATCAATCAATGCGACCACCGACTCCGGCAAATCCAGCAATCGCATGAGATTACTCACCGCGGCGCGCGACCGCCCGATCGAATCGGCGACCTCCTGATGGGTGAGCGAGAATTCCAGAGTGAGCCGCCTGAGCGACCTCGCCTCCTCGGCCGCCGTCAATTCCTCGCGTTGGATGTTCTCGATCAGCGCGACTGCGACGGCTTCTTGATCCGATAGCTGCCGAACAATGACGGGGATGTCGGAAAGGCCGGCGAGCTTCGCGGCTTGCCAGCGCCGCTCGCCCGCAACAATCTCATATCGGGCAGGCCCCGCGGACCCTGCCGGCAGCGGGCGCACGACGATCGGCTGAATCACGCCCTTCGCCTTGATGGAAGCGGCGAGTTCCTCGAGCGGTTCTCGATGAATCTCCCGGCGCGGCTGAAGCAGGCTCGACTGCATCAGCGAAATGGGCAGCGTGCCGCCGCCCCGGCTCGCGCTGGCGCGCGGTTCCGCGCCCAACAGCGCGCCCAAACCCCGCCCTAAACCTTTG
>Ga0116129_1001115_pt1 | contig 15334 bp, 16 predicted proteins | sample June2015DPH_17_2_FD_89732 | JGI IMG/M metagenome (GOLD analysis project Ga0116129, IMG submission 89732) | Peatland microbial communities from SPRUCE experiment site at the Marcell Experimental Forest, Minnesota, USA - June2015DPH_17_10 | ecosystem: Environmental > Terrestrial > Soil > Wetlands...
CCAGGGTCAAACTGTAGGTAGGCGCTATAACTGTCACCTTGTTCGGATCGAAGATGTAGGTGATTTGATTCTCACCCAGCTTCATGGTCGCGAGGGGCGGCAACTTGGCTGCATGAGCCGCAACCGGCATGATGAGCGCCGCGAACAGGATGGGCGTGGCGTATTTCGATTCCATTGCCGTTCCCCATATCTGGATGCGATACGCAGAATGCACAGGTTTGCGGCCACCTCGCGGCGCATATGGTGCGCTTTATGAATAGAGTTTCCGGGTTATCGCACTCTTTTCCGCCGCGCTCGGTCCGGCGATCCGCCGCCAGCGTCTCCTAGTGCTCCAATTCCGAAGTTCGCTAGCGTTGGCCGCACCACCTATGCGAACTTCGGAATCTGAGGAGCACTAGCAAACTGAGGTTTCTAGTGCGGGTTGGAGTTTGAAGTTCCTATGACGAGGTTACCGCGAAACTGATAGGAACTTCAAACTCACCGCACCAGCCGTCACTTCCGCTCCGGATGCAGCGCAACCTTCTTCGCTTCCAGTTCAGCGACCAGGGCCGTGATCCTGTCGATGGTGAGCTGGTCGGTCATCGCCGACATCACTTTCCTGTAGTGCGCGATCTCTTCGTCGAGCCGGTCGCATGCGTCGCACATCTGGAAGTTCCATTAGTTCTGGCAACCAACAAGGGCTGCTGCCTGATATGACGGCTGAACCCCGAATTGGTTCACGCAGGTGCGCCGCATGGCGTTCAAAGGAGGATTTTGGCGAATACACATCATCGTCAACAGAGCCGTCCCGTCTGGCCGACGCCATGCCCTCCCGGTACGATCGGCGAGACATGAACGAGAAGGTGCAGAACATGAAGCGACCTGCGGCGACGGCGCCAAAGATCTCCAATACGCAGCCCATCGATCTTGTCCGCCGGTCGCTGCCGATACTGCTCGCCGCAATGGCGCTCGCGGGCGCGGGCATTGCTCCCGCCGCCAGCCAATCGGAGCCCCTGACTGGAAGTGCAGCCTTCGGCGACTGGCACACCGACAAACCGGGGCTCGCCCGCCATATCCGGCCAACGGATTTGCCGAAGCCGGGAGCAACGGTCTCAACCGCCAATATGTCCCATGTGGTGCCACGGCCCGCGGCGGCCGCACCCCAGGTGCCCGCAGGGTTCAAGGCCGAACTGTTGGCCGACGGATTGAGCGGACCGCGCGAAATGCGGACGGCGCCGAACGGCGATATTTTTGTCGCGGAGACCCGCGCAGGGCGCGTTCGCGCGCTAAGGCTTTCGGAAGACGGTTCAAAGCTTGTCAAAAACGAAATTTATGCCGGCGGACTCAACCAGCCCTTTGGGATCGCCTTTTATCCGAGCGACCATCCGCAATGGGTTTACGTCGCCAATACCAACAGCGTGGTCCGCTTTCGCTACCAGGACGGCGACCTGAAAGCCGCCGACAAGCCCGCGACCGTGGTGGCCGATCTTCCGCATACAGGCGCTCACTCGACCAGGGGCATCGTCTTCACCAAAGACGGCAAGCGGATGCTGGTGTCGGTCGGCTCCGCCAGCAATGACGCGGAAGGCATCAAGGGCAGCCCGTCCGACGATCCGGAAATCCGCGCCCGGTGCAAGTTCAAGCTATGAAGCCCGCCGCGCCGACGTGCTTTCCTTCAACCCGGACGGAACGGACGCGACCATCTTCGCCACCGGCATCCGCAATTGCGTGGGCCTCGCCGTTCATCCAGCGACAGGCGATGCCTATTGTTCGACCAACGAGCGCGATGGTTTTGGCGACGACCTCGTTCCCGATTACGTCACCCGCGTGCGCGAGGGCGCGTTCTATGGCTGGCCATGGTTCTATATCGGCAATCATGAAGACCCCCACCATGCGGGCGAGCGTCCCGACCTGAAGGACAAGGTCACCGCACCTGATGTCCTGATCCAGGCGCACTCGGCTTCGCTCGGTCTGACATTCTACAATGGCAATGCATTCCCGGCGGAATACCGCGGCGATGGTTTTGCCGCCGAGCATGGTTCATGGAACAGAGCCAGGCACACCGGCTACAAGGTGATCCGCATCCGGATGCAAGACGGCGTTCCGACCGGGGAATACGAAGATTTCATGACCGGTTTTGTGGTCAACGATTCCGACGTGTGGGGACGTCCTGTCGGCGTGACGGTGACACATGACGGCGCCCTGCTCGTCTCGGAAGACGGCAACGGCACGATCTGGCGGATCACGCATTAGCGCGGCAGTCACCAGGCGGACCTACGACTTCTTCTCGGTCCAAACCAGCAACGAGAGCTATTCGGTGCAAAGCGGCGATGTTTTCGGCAATTGATTTTATTTTCGGCAACTGATTTGCCTTGGACCGATGCATCCTGGCGAGAGCGAATATCGGGTCCGCTTCACCAAATGCGTGATCCCCCGTTTCGGGGTCGACAAGGCGGCGAATAATGGCGACAATCCGCGGTGTCTTTGATCCCCTGAATTCAGCGCCGGACGCCGTTGTCGATGGCATCACGTAACCAGATTGTCATGATGGCGGCGATGATCGGCTGCGCCGCGCTTTCGTCGTCGCAGGCGCGCGCGCAGTGGTGGTCGCGCGGGCCGGCCGATTTCGAGGAATGTGCCGACATCGCCGAGAAGACCCCGAGCAAGGAAGCCAGAACGGCCGCGCTTTCCGAATGCAACGCCAAGTTCGCCGGCCGCCGCAAGCCGGGCGGCGGCTATACCTATTTCGATTTCATGCAAAATCGAAGCTTCGATATCGCGGGCCCCAATCCGACGCCGGAAGAGCAGAAGCGGATCGACGAGCAATATACCGTCTATCTCGAAAATCAGCGGCGCAGCAGCATCGCGGCGGCCTTTGCCGCAAAACAGCAGCAATTGCAGCAAGCCTCGCTAAAGAGCGGCGAGAGCGAACGAACGCCCCCGGCGACCGGCAGCATCGCCAAACCGCCGCTGCCCGCCAGCGACCCCCGGCGAGCCAAGCCGACCGGCTGTCAGCAGCATTCCTTCTCATGCGAGTGGCCGCGGCTTTCCGAAGGCATCAAGGACCTGAAAAAGGCGCTGTTCGGATCTTCGTCGAGCAAGGACAAGCGAAGCTGAGTCTTCGCCTGACACTACAGCCTCGCCCGAATTTGCTCGACCGTCAGCCGCGGCGAGCCTTGCTTCGCGGCCTCGGCATCCCTGACCAGCGCCACGATACGGCGCGACAGCGGGACGCTCAATCCGCGGCGGTCGGCGAGCTCGGTGATGACACCCTGAAGGTAGTCAATCTCGGTGCGGCGGCGACGATCGAGGTCTTCCGACATCGACGAGCGCGCCTGCGGATCGATTTTCATCGCCGGTGCGAGTGCAATCGCAAACAGCGCATCGGGCAGCCGCAGCAGATGTGGCGTCCAGCTCAGCGGGACCGGCGTCGGCGATACCGGGTGGGTCCCTTCGGTCCGCACGGCCGCCAAACCTTCGGCGATCTGATCGGCAAACAATTTGCGCCAATCGCGCTGCGCGAGTTGCTCGTGCAACGGCAGACCGGACAACGCATTGATCGCGTTGTTGAGGTTGACGAGCAGCTTGCCCCATTGCACGCCCGCGATGTTGTCGGCGGCGCGCATCGCAAGACCGGGGACCGAGAGCTGCGCAGCGGTATCGGCCGCGTCACGCTCGATCACGATATCGCCTGAGGTCGCGCGGCGAAATCGCCCGTCGCCTGATGCGACCACATTGAACGGCACCATGCCGCCAAGCACCATCCGTCCCGGCAGGTGCCTGCGCAGAACAGCCGCATTGGCGATGCCGTTCTGCAAGCTGACGATGACGGCATCAAGCGGCGCGTGACGTGCGATGGCATCCGCGATCTCGGCCGTATCCGCGCTTTTGACCGTGACCAGCACCGCGCTCGCATCGGCCAGAACGTTCGGGTCGTCGGACAGCTTCAATTGCTGAGATGCCACATGCCAGGATGAGCCCTCCAGGCTCGTCAAGGTCAACCCGGACCGCTCGATCTCCGCGATCACGCGCGGACGCGCCAATAGCGACACGCGGCGGCCGGCACTGGCCGAGACGCCGCCGACAAAGCAGCCGATGCTGCCGGCGCCCGCCACGACAATCGGCCGATCCTTCTCCATCCGTTGCCCGGTAAAAATTTCAGCAAATAAAAGCCTTTGCGACCGCCCCTGTGGTAGCCGACATCAGAAGACTTGTCGCCTTGTAACCGTCATAGCGCCTCGTTATGATTTCGACCCGCGGGGCAGACAATCGGCAGGAGATGACGATGGGCTTTCTCGACGTATTGAACGGAATGCAAAACGGTCCGCGCGGCCCCTCCACCCCGAGCGCGCAATCCGGCGGCGGGATGTCGCCGATGACCATGGCGATCCTCGGGCTGCTTGCCTACAAGGCCGTCAAACACCTCAGCAGCGGCTCGGCTTCAACGCCGACGCCGGCTCCCGCACCTGGCGGAGTTGGCGGCAGTCTGGGCGACGGGAGCCTCGGTGGTGGAAGTCTTGGTGGTGGAAGTCTTGGCGGACTTGGCGACGTTCTGAAGGGCGGGCTTGGCGGCCTGCTTGCGGGCGGCGCGGCCGGCAGCGTCATCAGCGGCGGACTGGGCGACCTGCTCAAGCAACTCCAGCAGAACGGTCACGGCGAAACCGCCAACTCTTGGGTGAGCCCGGGGCCGAACAAGCAAATCGCCCCCGGCGATCTCGCCAACGCACTCGGCGCCGATCAGATCAACAGCCTGATGTCGCAAAGCGGCCTGTCGCGCGACGATCTGCTGAACGGCTTGAGCCAGCATCTGCCGGAAGTCGTCAATCACCTGACACCGGACGGACGGCTGCCGACGGAAGACGAATTATCGGACCGGCTCTGAGGAGCATGATCCAGAAAAAGCCTGTCCACGCGAAGGCGGGGATGGGAACCGGTTCTCCTCGGGACAAACGCGAAGTGTTTGCCCGGAGATGCTCAAATAAGAAACGATATCGCCAAGTTTTGAATCGCGGTTATTTCGAGGAGGACGACGGCTATGAGCGGCATCATCTGGATCATCATTATTGGCTTTGTCGCCGGCATTATCGCGCGGTTGCTCTCGCCGGGCCCCAACAATCCGAGCGGCTTCATCTTCACCACCGTGCTCGGCATTGTGGGCGCATTTCTCGCCACATGGGTCGGCCAGGCCATCGGCCACTACGGCCCGAACCAGGGCGCAGGCTTCATCACCGCCACCATCGGCGCGCTGGTGGTCCTGTTCATCTGGAACCGCCTGGTGGCAAGCGGCGTGCTCCGCGACTTCAACAGGTAGGCATCGTCATTCCGGGGCGCGAGTGCAACGAGCGAACTATGGTGCGCTATTGCGCACCTGAGAATCTCGAGATTCCGGGTCTGGTGCTTTCGCACCATCCCGGAATGACCGCTCTGTTACGTGATGAGGTGCGCGCCGGCATCGATCCGGACGATCTCGCCGGTCATGTTGCCCGATTGCGGCAAAGCGAGGAAGCAGACCACGTTTGCAACGTCCTCGGCTGTGGAAGCCCGCTTGAGCGGCACCTTGGCGACGACGGAATCGCGAACCTTGGCCGCTCCTTCGACGCCGCGGCCCTTGGTGAACCACGGCGTGTCGATATAGCCCGGGCACACTGTATTGACGCGGATGAGTGGCGCGAGCGCACGCGCAAGCGAAAGCGTGATGGTGTTGAGCGCGCCCTTGCTTGCGGCATAGGCGACCGACGAGCCGATCCCGCTGATGCCTGCAACCGACGAGACATTGACGACGGAGGACGCGCGGCCGGATGCGTTGGCGCCAGCTTCCAGCAGCGATCTCGCGGCCCGCACCATCTGGAATGGTCCGATCGTGTTCACGCCGAACAGCCGCTGAAAGTCTTCTGCCGACAGGCCATCCATATTTTCGTGCGGCATGTGTTTGGTGGTGCCGGCATTGTTGACCAGCACGTCGAGCCGGCCCCAGGGAGCGGCCGCGGCTGCGATTTTCCGGCAATCCTCGTCGCGCGACACATCGCCCTGAACCACGACCACGTCACCGCCGGCGCTGCGGCAGAGATCGGCGGTCTGTTCGGCCTCTTTCTGGCTGGAGGAATAATTGATGACGATGCGCGCGCCACCCTTCGCCAGAATGGCCGCGGTTGCAGCGCCAAGTCCCGAGGCAGAGCCGGTTATCACAGCGCACAGACCATCCTTCGACATCGCATTTTCCTCATTTTGTTTTCGAATGTTTGTGGCGATCTACCACATGATCGCATTTCAAGAAACTCCATTAATCCGCGCCCTGCCAAGCATCGCTTCATTCCGCACCCGCAGGGGCCCCTGCGACCACTAACGCTTGTCAGGCTTGCGTCTTTTCCCCATCATGGCCGCAATAAAAGCCCGCCGAGGAACGCCGTGGAAGAAGCCGAGAACATCGTCGCGCAGACCGCCGAGCGGATATTTGCCGATCTGGCCGATGCGCAAACCATCAACCGCGACAAGAAAGGCGGCTGGAAGGCGCCGCTGTGGCGGGCGCTGAGCGAAGCCGGCCTGCCCTTGTCCTGGGTTGACGAGGAGCATGGCGGATCGGGCGCTTCGTTGGCCGAGGGTTTTGCCGTGCTGAGCGCCGCAGGCCGTTTTGCGATCGGCGTGCCGCTGGCCGAAACCATGCTCGCGGGCTGGCTGCTGTCGCAGGCGAAGATCGCCTCGCCTGAAGGTGAAATGACGGTGGCGCCCGCTGGCCCGAAAGACCGCATCACGCTTCATACCGACGGCACGCTATCAGGACGGGCGCGCGGCATCCCGTTCGGCCGCGAAGCCAAACACATCGCGGTGCTCGCGCATGATCACAGCGGAAAAAGATCGATCGCGTTTGTCGCTGCCGCCAAGTGCCGGATCGAATCCAACCTCAATCTCGGCGGCGACAGCAACGACACCGTGACGTTCGACCGCGTGTCTCCCATTGCCATTAAGCCCGCGCCTGACGGTTTCGATCTACCCTCGCTGCTGTTGATGGGCGCCGTCGTGCGCAGCCTGCAGATCGCGGGCAGCCTTGAATCGATGCTCGAGATCAGCGTGCGCTATTCCAACGAACGCGTGGCGTTCGAAAAGAAGATTTCGAAATTCCAGGCGGTACAGCACAACCTCGCAAAGCTCGCCGGGGAGTCGGCGGCGGCATTGGCGGCCGCGACCTCGGCTGCGGATGCGTTCGCCAGCGGTGCAGCGCCCACGGACGCAGCTTTTCTTGAAGCGGCGTCCGCGAAAATCCGCTGCTCGGAAGCGGCCGAGAAGGCGGCAGCGATCGCCCATCAGGTTCACGGCGCGATCGGCTTTACCATCGAACACATCCTGCATCGCTATACGCTGCGGGCGCTGGCATGGCGCGACGATTTCGGCTCGGAGAGCTACTGGGCTGTCGAACTCGGCAAACGCGTGGCCGCCGACGGCGCCGATGAATTGTGGCCGCTGGTGGCTTCGCGCTGATTAGGAGCATGATCCGGAAAAGTGGGAACCGGTTTTCCGGAAAAGATCATGCTCGAACAAAGAAACTTCGCTTGCACGAAAGCTGAGATTTCCAATGACCGCAGCCCTCCGTTTTGATCCGATCCGCCTGCCGAGCGAATGCGTCGCGCTGCGCAAGGAAGTGCGCGCGTTTCTCGCGGAAGAAATCGCCGCCGGCACCTTCGATCCGCACCAGCCCAACCGCGAGGACAGCGACGCGCCGGAATTTTCCCGCCGCGTCGGCGCGCGCGGCTGGCTCGGCATGACCTGGCCGAAAAAATACGGCGGCCACGAGCGGACATTTCTCGAGCGCTATGTGGTGACCGAGGAGATGCGCGTCGCCAATGCGCCGACGCGGCGTTTCTTTGTCGCCGACCGGCAGAGCGGGCCGGTACTGCTGAAATACGCGAACGAGCGCATCAAGATGGACATCCTGCCGCGCATCTGCCGCGGCGAGGTCTGCTTTGCGATCGGCATGAGCGAACCGAATTCCGGCTCGGACCTGTTCGCGGCCAAGACCAAGGCGACAAAAACCGACGGTGGCTTTCTGATCAACGGCACCAAGATCTGGACCTCGTCGGCCCATATTGCCGATTACATGATCGCGATCTTCCGCACCTCACCGCCGACCAAAGAGAACCGAAGGCATGGCCTGACGCAGTTTCTGGTCGACATGAAGACGCCGGGCATCAAGGTCAACCCGATCGGCCAGATCACCGGGCAGTTCGAATTCAACGAAGTCGTGTTCACCGACGCCTTCATTCCGGACGATCACGTGCTGGGCGAAATCGACGGTGCCTGGAAGCAGGCGACCAGCGAATTGGCCTATGAGCGCTCGGGTCCCGAGCGCTTTCTGGAAACCTATTATGTGCTGACCGAGCTCGTGCGCGCGGTCGGACCATCGCCCGACACGCGCGCCGCCGAAGGCATCGGGCGTCTGGTGGCGCAGCTCCACACCATGCGGCGGATGTCGGTGTCGGTAGCAGGCATGTTGCAGGCCGGTAAGGAGCCGGTCGTCGAAGCCTCGATCGTCAAGGACATCGGTACCATCTGGGAGCAGCAATTGCCGCACCGGGTCCGCGACCTCGCCGCCTTTGTCGACGCGGACGCTTCCAACCGCGAGACGCTGGAAAATCAACTGGCGTTCGCGATCAAGACTGCGCCAAAACTCACGATTCAGGGCGGCACGACTGAGGTATTGCGCGGCATCATCGCGCGCGGGCTGGGCTTGAGGTAGCACTGATGAAATTGAATTTGGAGCCACGCACTCGGACCACCTCTCCCTTAGGGAGAGGTCGGCGCGATGCGCCGGGTGAGGGGTTAAGGACTAACGATAGACCGTACCCCCTCACCCCAACCCTCTCCCAATGGGAGAGGGAGCGCACCACCCGTGCATGAACGGAGATAAGATCAAATGAGCACCTACAAGGATATCGGCGTCGAGAAGATCGGCCATGTCGGCTTGATCGAAATCCGGCGGCCGCCGCTGAACTTCTTCGATATCTCGCTGATCAACCAGATCGCGGATGCGCTCGAGGAATTCGACCGCGACATCGAAATCCGCGCGTCGGTGCTGGCGGCGCAAGGCAAGGCATTTTGCGCCGGTGCCAACTTCAACGATCCGGCGCGGCAGGAGCAGGAGGCGCGCGCGAAAGCCGATCCGGCATCCAGCCTTGGCCCGATCGCGCATCTCTATATCCAGGCCGTGCGCATTTTCCGTGCCCAGAAGCCGATCGTCGCCGCCGTGCATGGAGCCGCCATCGGCGGCGGGCTCGGGCTTGCGGTATCGGCGGACTTCCGCGTCACCTGCCCCGAGGCGCGCTTCGCCGCCAACTTCACCAAGCTCGGCTTTCATCCCGGCTTTGGGCTGACGGTGACGCTTCCCGAACTGGTCGGCAAGAATAATGCCGAACTGATTTTCTACACCTCGCGCCGGGTGACCGGCGAGGAAGCCTTTCGGATGGGACTTGCCAATGAATGCGTGCCGCAGGACCAGGTTCGCGAGCGGGCATTGAGGTTGGCGCAGGAAATCGCCGAGTGCTCGCCGCTCGGCCTGCTCTCGACCCGCGCCACGATGCGCGCCGGGCTCGCCGACCGCGTCCTGGCCGCCACCAATCACGAACTCGCCGAGCAGACGCGGCTGCGCGCCACCGAAGACTTCAAGGAAGGCGTCAAGGCGACCGAAGAGCGGCGGGTCGCCAACTTCAAGGGGCAGTGAGCTCTTTTCCTTCTTCCCTTGTGGGAGAGGGTAAGAAAGCGTTCGCGGGGACGACTGACGTGCTTTTCTTTACGCCAACACCGCGGTCGCAGGCGCAGCGATGCTCTCATCGACCGCGTTGCCTCAGTGCCCCTGAAACGCCGGCTTGCGCTTTTCGACAAAGGCCTTGGCCGCTTCCTTGTGATCGGCCGTTTCGCTGGCGCGCGAATGGTGAAAGGCCTCGGCGTCGAAACAGGCCTCCAGCGGCAGCCGTTCGGCGTTGTTGATGTTGCGCTTGATATAGCCGAGCGTGATCGACGGTCCCTGCGCCAGCGACATCGCCAGTTCATGCGCGGCGGCGTCGATTTCGGTATCGGGAACGACGCGCGTTACCATTCCAAGCGCGAGCGCCTCCTGCGCCGTCAGGATCGGCGACATCAGATAAAGCTCGCGCGCCTTGGCGCTGCCGAGCATCTGGGTGAGGAAATAGGTCCCGCCATAATCGCCTGACAGCCCGACGTTGGCGAAGGCGGTCGTGATTTTCACCGAGCTCGATGCCACGCGAAGGTCGCAGGCGAGCGCAATCGAGAGCCCGGCGCCGGCGGCCGCGCCATCGAGCTGGGCCACCACGGGCTTCGACATTTCGTGCAGGATTCGCGAAACCTCCATGCCGCGCCGCAGATTGACCATTTTGGGCTCGAAGGACATTGGGGCACGGCCTTCCGCCATCGATTTGACGTCGCCGCCGACACAGAACGTGCCGCCTGCACCTTTCAGCAGAACCGCGCGGACCTCGTGATCTTCGGCCGCGCGCCGAGCGGCAGCCACCAGCCCCAGCGTCATGTCCGGATTGAGTGCGTTGCGCCGCTCAGGCCGGTTCATGGTGATCGTCAGCAGGCCGGATTCGAGATTTTGCAGGACGGTTTCGTTGCTCATGATGGCACCTTTGTTGTTGGTCTTATTCCGTCATTCCGGACTGACGCTTCGCGTCACTTCTTCACCAGCGGACAGCGCGACTCCGAGAGCGGCTGGAAGGCCTCTTCACCGGGAACGGTCGCCACCAGCTTGTAATCGTCCCAGCGGCGCTTCGACTCCGACGGCTTCTTGACCTCGAACAAATACATGTCGTGCACCATGCGGCCGTCTTCGCGAATCCGGCCGTTCTTGGCGAACATGTCGTTGATCGGGGTTTCCTTCATGATCTTCATGACGGGCGCCGCATCGGTGGTGCCAGCGGCTTTCACCGCTTTCAGATAGTGCAGCACCGAGGAATAGACGCCGGCTTGCGCCGCGCTCGGCATCCGCCCCACCTTGTCCATGAAGCGCTTGGAAAAAGCGCGGGTTTCGTCGTTGAGATCCCAGTAGAACGCTTCCGACAATAGCAGGCCTTGCGCGGTCTCAAGCCCGACACTGTCGATATCGGTGACGAAGGCGAGCAAGGGCGACAGCTTCTGCCCACCCTTCATGATGCCGAACTCCGCCGCCTGCTTGATCGTGTTGATGGTGTCGCCGCCGGCATTGGCGAGCCCGATCACCTTGGCTTTGGAGGCCTGCGCCTGGAGCAGGTAGGACGAAAAATCCGAGGTATTGAGCGGGTGCTTGACGTCGCCCAACACCTTGCCGCCGGACTTCTGCACGACATTGGCGGTGTCTTTCTCAAGGTCATGACCGAAAGCGTAATCGGCCGAAATGAAGAACCAGGTATCGAGGCCCTGTTTGACCGCGGCCAACCCGGTCACGTTGGCCTGCGCGTAGGTGTCAAAGACGTAGTGAACCGTGTAGGGACCGCAGGCTTCGTTGGAGAGGCGGATCGATCCGGGGCCTGAGAACATAATGATCTTGTTGCGCGCCTTGGCGATCTCGCCGGCGGCAAGCGCCGTTGCGGACGCCGCAACGTCATAGATCACCTCGACGCCCTGATTGTCGATCATGTCGCGGGCGATATTGGCGGCAAGGTCGGCCTTGTTGAGATGGTCGGCTGCGAGGATTTCGATCTTGCGGCCCAGCACTTCGCCGCCGAAATCTTCCGCCGCCATTTTTGCGGCGGTCTCCGCGCCCGGACCGGTGATATCGGCATAGAGCCCGGACATATCGAGGATACCGCCGAGCTTGAGCGGAGGTTTGTCTTGCGCAAGCGCCGCGGTCGCCGCCGCTGCACACATCACGCCGAGAAAGCCGGACAGAGCCCGTCCCATGAAAACCTCCCTGGTAACCCCCTCGCATTGCGGTAGAACCGCAATTGCCTTTATCGCGATCATGCCGCAAGCACCTCGCAGCGGCAAGGCAGGGTCCGACCGACATCTTTCCGTCGCGTGGAACGAACTGGGATGAGCCAACGCAGCGTGCACATTTCGGCGAGATCAAACTGGCTTCATCGGTTGACGATTGCATTGGCCGCGGTCGCAGCCACGGCTGCCGCGCCGTCGTCCGCGGCAACTTGCGCATTCGAACCGCTGGGCGAGGGCCGCGTGACGGCTGTGATCGATGCTCGCAACTTCCGCCTGGAGGACGGACGCGACGTGCGCCTGGCCGGCATCGAGGCGGCTTTCCCCGAGAAGGCCAGCGGGCAGACGCAGGCGCTCGCCGCCTTGGTTGCAGGGCGCGATGTCCGCCTGGACGGCGAAGATGACACGCCGGACCGCTATGGCCGTCAGGCTGCTTTCGTATGGCGGCTACCGGACGAGACGCTGGTGCAACAGGAACTTCTGGCGAAGGGCGAGGCCGTCGTTTCTGCCGATGTGAGCGACAAGGACTGCGCGGTCACGCTGCTTGCCGCCGAAGCGGCGGGGCGCGATGCGAAAAGAGGCATCTGGGCCGACCCCGCGGTCATAAAAAACACCGAAAGTTCGGGCGATATTTTGGCCGGGATCGGGCGTTTTATGCTGGTCGAGGGCAAGGTTTTGTCCGTCCACCAAGCAGGGGCAACCACCTATCTGAATTTTGGACGAAACTGGACACGGGACTTTGCTGTGACTATGCCAAGGCGCGCGCTTGCCAATTTGGCGGCTGCCGGCCTTGTCCCTAAGTCACTGGAAAACAAGCGCATTCGTGTTCGGGGTTTCGTTGAAGGGCGTACCGGACCTCGAATTGAGGTGCTCCGGGCTGGACAAATCGAGCTGCTCGGCGGGAATTAGCCAATGCGGTGGATTTGACATTCGTAAAGGCAGTCGCTGCAACGTGATACGAATGTCAGAATCGGAACACTGGCTGAAAACCATCAGAGTAGCAGTTGTGGTGGACGGTGTGGGACATCGTAAGGGAACAATGAGCCCGAACACGGGCGTGCGGCTTTGGACTGCACCCAAAGTGATGGGCGCCGTCTTCGGCGCATCGTTCCTGCTCGCCGCTTGCGGCGAGCTCGGCCGATTTCAAACCGCGGGCCCCGCGCCAAGCGCCACCACGCCCGCCAAGCCCAAAAGTACGTTCGTCCAGAGTGCGGCCTCCGAAAAGGAACACGAGCGCATCCTGTCGTCCTATGGCGGCGCCTATGACGATCCGAAGCTCGAGGCGCTGATCGGCAAGACCGTCGATCGGCTGGTGGCAGCGTCCGACCGGCCCGACCAGGCTTACAAGGTCACGATCCTCAATTCAGGCGCGGTGAACGCCTTCGCACTTCCCAACGGTCAGCTTTATGTGACGCGGGGCCTGATTGCGCTCGCCTGCGACACCTCCGAATTGTCCTCGGTGCTGAGCCACGAGATGGCGCATGTGCTGGCCAAGCACGCCGCCATTCGCGAGAATCAGGCGCGGGAGGCGGCTGCAAACGCGACCCGTGCCGTCGCCGACGTGGGCAGCAGCAGCGATTCGGATATCACGGCGCTGGCGCTGGCAAAGACCAAGCTGACGCTGGCAAGCTTCTCCCGCCAGCAGGAGGTCGAGGCGGACGGGATCGGCGTTGGCATCTCGGCGCGCGCACACTTCGATCCCTATGGCGCGGCGCGGTTTTTGACCGCAATGGAACGCAACGCCGACCTGAAAGCGGGCAAGACTTCGGTCGATCCGCGCGTGCAGGACTTCCTGTCCTCGCATCCGGCAACGCCGGAACGCGTCGCCAACGCGCAGAACATCGCGCGGAATTACACTTCGACCGACTCCAGCGAACGCGACCGCGATGCCTATCTCGCCGCGATCGACAACATCGTTTACGGCGAAGACCCCAGTGAAGGTTTTGTGCGCGGACGGAGATTCCTGCATCCCAAGCTCGGCTTCACCTTTACCGCGCCGGAAAACTTCACGCTGGACAATACCGCGCAGGCGGTGATCGGCGTACGCGACGGTGGCGCGCAGGCCATGCGCTTCGACGTCGTACGGGTACCGGGCGAGCAGTCGCTCGGTGACTATCTCAATTCCGGTTGGATGGAGAACGTCGACAAGGCGTCGACCGAAGACCTCACCATCAATGGTTTCCCGGGGGCTTCCGCGGTTGCCACCGGCGATCTATGGCAATTCAAGGTCTATGCGCTGCGCTTCGGCAGCGACGTCTACCGCTTCATCTTCGCGACCAAGCAGAAGACCACCGAAAGCGAACGCAACGCGCGGGAAACCGTGAACTCCTTCCGCAGATTGACGCTGGATGAAATCCAGTCGGCGCGGCCGCTGCGCGTCAAGGTGATCAACGTGCAGCCCGGCGACACCGTGGAATCGCTGTCGCATCGCATGGCTGGCGTCGACCGGCCGGCCGAGCGCTTCCGCATCATCAACGGGCTTGAGGCCCATGCCCAGGTCAAGGCGCGCGATCGCGTCAAGATCGTGGTGGATTGACGCGCGGAAGGTTCGTCGACGACAATGAAGAACATTCAAGCCATAGACGGCGCTACAAACTGCACCTTTAGCCTTTTTCAGGCGACCGACGAAGAGTTTGAGCTGCTGTTTCCGGAGCCTAGACAGGACATTCAATACGCTGAAGACCTCGGCGATCTTCCTCGACAAGACGAGATCGCCGTCGCCTTACAACGAATTTGGGAACGTCCGATCCGGAAGCAGGACATACAGGGTATCCACGGAACGCTGTTTTACCAGCTTCAGCACTACAAGAATATTTATCGCGAAAAACGAGAAGATGCGGTTGAGCGAGGTGCTATCAATGCAGCGCAACGTCGCTTATTCGGCATCCCCTAGCTCACCGTCATTGCGAGCCAACGGGCCGCGCGAATGCGCGCCCGATGACAGGCTCCGCGAAGCAATCCAGATTGAAAAGAACTGGATTGCTTCGTCGCTATCGCTCCTCGCAATGACGAGATAGCCTACGCCAAACAAAAAGCCCGGTCTCGCGACCGGGCTTTTTCATCTGATCGGTTGAAAAATCTTATGCGGCTTCATCCGCGACAGCAGCATCGTCGCCATCGGCCTCGGCATCCGCCTCATCGGCCTCGGCGTCCGCTTCAGCGCCGGCCTCGGCCTTGGCGCCGCGGCGCGGGCTCTTGGCGAGCTGGCCTTCGATCTCCTTGACCGCTTCGGTTTCCGTCACATGCTGGACGACGGCGATCTCGCGCGACAGGCGATCGAGGGCGGCTTCGTACAACTGGCGTTCGCTGTAGGACTGCTCGGGCTGCGATTCGGAGCGATAAAGATCGCGCACGACCTCGGCGATCGCGACGATGTCGCCCGAATTGATCTTGGCTTCGTATTCCTGGGCCCGGCGCGACCACATCGTGCGCTTGACGCGGG
>Ga0116129_1001116_pt1 | contig 15314 bp, 12 predicted proteins | sample June2015DPH_17_2_FD_89732 | JGI IMG/M metagenome (GOLD analysis project Ga0116129, IMG submission 89732) | Peatland microbial communities from SPRUCE experiment site at the Marcell Experimental Forest, Minnesota, USA - June2015DPH_17_10 | ecosystem: Environmental > Terrestrial > Soil > Wetlands...
CGTGAACGGGGTGGCGCTTGAAACTGAATGTTCACGTCCTTGGTCGTCACGTCGCCGTCCTTGAACAAATCGGCGACTTCAAGAGCGTGACGACGTATGTCCCGGAGGTCGCGCCAGGAGACCTGGTGTCTTTGACGATGCCCGTCCGTACGGAATCGTACCAGTGGGACGCGCCCCTTCCCCCAATCTTTCAGATGAACCTTCCGGAGGGCTACCTACTCCAGGTTTTGCAGGAAGAATTCGGCCCGCACATTGGCGGGAACCTAGTCAATCTCCTATCGGTCATCGGTCGGAACATGGTCGGAAGGATACAGGTAGCTCCGCCGGGCGCCATATTGGATGAGCCAGCCAAACCGATAGAAGTCGCAGAATTGTTAAAGGGCGACAACTCGGAGGAGGCTTTTTCGCAGCTGGTTAGAGAACATGCGAAGAGCGGAGTTTCGGGCGTTCTTCCCAAGTTCTTAGACACCGAGGAAAGAAAAGAGGCCGGGATAGGGAAACTCAATAAGGCTACACTGCTGGCCCACGACCACATTATCAAAGGGTCGTCAGCCAAACTCCCATTCGCGACGGCCAACGAGCACTTGTGTATGCAAGTAGCCGCGAGAGTTGTCGAATGTGCGAAAACCGAACTCTCTCAGGATGGCAATGTCCTAGCAGTGAAGAGGTTTGATGTCGATGAGAACGGGAAACCCTTCAGGGCACTGGAGGATTTCTGTGCGCTACTCGGACTTCCGCCATCAGGAAAGTACGACACTACGTGGGAGAGAATCGCGAAGGCAGTTCGAAACTTTGTGCCTGGCCCAGACCAATACGAGACGTTCAGAAAGCTAGCCACAGTTCTGCTCTTGACCTACGCTCTAAGAAATGCCGACTGCCATTCGAAGAATGTGGCCTTACTGTACACATCGCAAGCAGACGTACGCTTGGCTCCCGTATACGATTTCTTCACGACATCGGTCTATGCCAGTTACCAGAACAATCCGCCCGGCATAAGCTACATGGGCAGAAGGACATGGTTACCGGGGAAAACGCTGGGGACATTTATCACTTCGACCTTTGGAATCTCTCAACGGGAGCAGAAGGTAATCTTGGAACGCATCAGCGATTCAATAGCAGATACTGCTCCTGCCGTTCGCGAATTGATGAACGGGTTAGCAGGTTTCAAAGATATCGGAAAACGAATGCTTGCCACTTGGAACGACGGAGTGCATGTTCTGCGCGACCGTCCCATGTACGCCTTGAGTCCTTGGAAGTCGAGCAAGGCTTTCGAGGGAATTTCCGACCCGCCGAAACTCAAGAGCCCTAGAAAGGTCATTGGTCGTTCAGAGTTGTTGGCCGTTCGCAGCAAATCCAAGTCGAAATAAACCGTACAGCGGGTCGGGCACCCGGCAGCATTTGATGCCTGTGCTTGTCGTAGTAGTCGTCGTAGTAGTAGCAGCAGTTCGTTGTTCTTGTTGTTGCTGCTGGATTGTACTTCTTGTCGTTGCTATCGCTATTTTGCGGCTGTCGGTCGCGGTGGTGGGGATGCTGGCGTCGCGATCGAGATTGAGGAATCTGCCCGCTAACCTGTTGATTCTGCGATTCTGGTCAAGCGGCGCGCAAAGCTTGGGGTGCGAGGGGTCGGCAGTTCAAATCTGCTCATCCGACCAATTCTGATCATAGTTGCGTTCAATGCATTATGGAGCGCCCCGCTTCAGAAGGTCGAGGCCGCGTGAGGCGCGCCTCCGCTGCGCTACGCGGTGCAGGGCTTCGCTCCGCTACGGCGGGTTTCTGATTTAAGTGGTGCTCTTTGTTATCGCAGATCAGTGCTGTTGGCGCAGCGAGCGTCACGTTGCTCGCGGCCAATAGTCGCCTGTTGGTTCCTTTTCTTAATCGAAGTCTGTATTTTCCGTCATCAAACATTACGAAGCTTTACGAACATTTAACCGACTATTTATCTGGCTGCGTCCGTGTATGTGAGACTCTGCCTTCTCCGGAGGCGTAAAAAAGATGAAAAGAACAACGTCAGCCATCTTAGTGGGGACGATGTGCCTTGTAGGTGCAGCGGCCCTTAGAGCTAACCCTTCAGACGGTGATCCGTTTGGGTTTTTTTTTGTGCCCGATACTCTGGTGCTCACAAGGAGCGTCTATGAGGGAACTGCCGACACGGTCACCGTCGGCGAGAATTTGCCACCCGGATGCGCCGGAGGCGCAAACGGCAGTACGGTCGTCGCCGTGCCAACGACCACCCCGGGCGTCACAACCAACGTGACCGTTCCCTGCGGCATTGCGAGTGACAATGGTGAGTTTCCCAACGATTTCAATTTGCACAACGTGTGGAACAACGCGAACAGCGATGGCAGCTTCGGCGTTACTTCGCCGATCTTTCTGGATGACCTTACACCAGACGGCCAACCGCTCGGCACGTTGGCTGTGCCCTCCAACCTGATCGTGACCAGCTTCAGCTCGAAGTCGGAGTTGGCGCTCAACCTCTCTGCGGATGGAAGGTCCTTGACATTCATGGGCTACCAAGGCGGCCCAGGCTGCGGGGGCGGTCCGATTTCGCCCACGGCGCCGAACCTCATCGATGTTTCGGCTTCCAACACGCCCGGCATTTGCGACCCGACCAACCCTGTCATCTCCAGCTTCGTGAGCGATCCAGTTGTTCCTACCGCCTACTATCGTGCGGTCGCCGAAGTGGATGCGTTTGGCCACATTCGTGTGACCGATGGAAATGCTTACAGCGGAGATAACGGGCGCGCCGCCATCAAAGGCGGCAATAGTTTGTACTATATGGTTGGAAACGACAATGACGGGAATCTCTCGAAGAGCCAGCTTTCGATTACCCCTGACGGCATCGACCTCGTAAATGCGACCGGCGCAGAATTATTAGTGCCCGGGCAGACGCCTCCGGTGCCGCCGAATGTCGACATGATTGGCAGGTTGCAATTCGCCGGAGACAAGCCGGGGAAAGACACCAACTTCCGCGGCCTGACCATCTTCAACAACACGCTGTACATCAGTAAGGGCAGCGGCTCAAATGGAATCAACACGGTCTATCAGGTGGGCACGCCGGGAACCTTGCCTACAGGTAGCGCCGCAGACCTCGCGACTGTACCCATCACCATCCTGCCCGGTTTCCCCAGCACGGCCGCTAGCACTTCCACTGCGTTTCCGTTCGGGATGTTCTTCGCCAATGCCAAGACGCTCTATGTGTGTGATGAGGGCGACGGAACGCTCGTTCCCAATCAGGCCATCAACGGGCAGACCAACGTTGCCGACGCGCAGACCTTGGCTACTGCCGGCGTACAAAAATGGGTGCTGCAAAACCGCACGTGGGTACGGTTATACGTTTTGCAGAACGGCCTCGACATTGGCGTCCCGTACAGCGTTCCGCAGTATCCGTCGGCACTCGATCCGGCAACGGACGGCTGCCGGAACATGACCGGACAGGTAAATCGGGATGGCACAGTTACGATTTGGGCCATCACCTCAACCGTCAGCGCCAACGGCGATCAGGGAGCTGACCCCAACAAACTGGTGCGAGTCACCGATGTGCTCTCGGCAACAACACTCCCAACCGGCCATGGATTTGACCATGACAGCATAGGCAATTTCGAGACGATCCGCGCGGCTCGCGCCGGTGAAGTCTTCCGTGGAGTTACTTTCGCTCCAACCGAGGGTCGGGACCGTTAGGCAGACTGCTGCATTGAAAACAGAACTCACAGGGTCGGACCAACGCCGGCCCTGATTTCTTTTATTTGAAACAGCAGCGGGGGCGGGCCTATTTTCTGTTTGCGATGAGAGCGGGAAGTAATGCTCCCGCAGGAGACGGCACACGTCTCCCTGATAAAGGTAACGCCAATATCAGGCAAAGAGACTCTGGGTACTTGGTAGTTTCATTTTCAGCGTGGTGGTCGGACACAGAGCCGACGTAAGCCGACGCAATGAGATGGAACTAAGCTGAGAGCAAACGATTCGGGTCGGGGCGTATGCATACCAGCGCTTGAACCTCGCGGCGAAAGGGAAGGCTCACAGACAAGATGCCAAGACTTCAAACCGGACCTGGGAAATTCGGCCGTCCGGCGTTATGGGGGGCCTCGGAAAACGTGGCTATGGCGGAATTGTGAACCCATCTCGCAACCGAAAGGGTGAGAATGGAAACCCTCTACCGAAAGCAAACGCGTCCGAGTTCTATCCCAATCATAACCACGTCGTGAGTATCAGCGCCTGCTTGCGTCAACTGCGATCTCGCCTGGCCGTCAGACCCACTTACTTGTTCTTCGAATTCTCCGTGCTCAAGATAAAGGCCGCCACATTATCGTGTAGTTCTTTCAGCGAGGCCTCGTGCGCGTAGACCATATGCCCGGACTCATAGAATTTGAACTCAATATTCTTCTGCAGCGCGGCCGGAATCGGCAAATGCTGCATTTCGAATATGCCTTCGTAGAACGGCGTTGCCAAATCGAAATAGCCCGCGTTTAAGAGAACTTTCAGCTCAGGGTTATATTTCATGGCGCTCGCGAGATCGATCATCACATTGGCGGCCTGGGGCAGCGGTATGGGAACGCCCGCGGGTTGATGCAGCATATTCCAATTTTTCTCGACGTCAATTTCCGGCTTGTATTCCCGATTCTCGGTGAATTTCAAATCCTTGCGCACATAGTCGTTGAAGGCCGAGACGTAGGCTGAGCCGATCGCCGCCGACTGCGGGTCGTATTCCGCCTCCTTGCTCAGCGGATCGAGTGTCGGCCCGGAGAAACGCGTGTCGAGCCGACCGGTAGTTAGATCGCTGTCGCCCTTCAGGTTTTTTTCGAATTCTCCGACGTTAATGCGCAGGTCCGCCTTCTCGATGTAGTCTGCGGGTAGCCCGGTATATTGATGCAGCTTGGCGACGATTGCCTTCCGCTGCTCCGGCGCCAGCGTGGCCCCGGCTCCGAGCGCCATTGCGTACTCCGTCATCGAAAAATGCTCCACCTCCGCCAGTAGCGGCGCCAGTTCCTTCGGTGAATCCGGCAGCTTGTGGTGATACCAGGCCGATGCCGTGTAAGTTGGCAGCGCGAGCTGGTAGGGCAAATCAATGCCAGGATTGAACTGCGGGCTGTCAGCGTTGTTGTCGAAGTTCAATATCTGCGAGAGCAGAATCACACCGTTAAAATCGACAATCTTCACCGTTTCGAGCTCATTCACCAGCACCGCCGACCGCGTGGTGCCGTAGCTCTCGCCAAATAAATACTTCGGCGAATTCCAGCGTCCGTACTTCGTCAAGAACTGCGTAATGAAATCGGCGAAGGCGTTGGCGTCGGCATCGACGCCGTAGAATGCCTTCTCCCGGTCTTTCCCGCTAAGGCGGCTGAAGCCGGTTCCCGGCGCGTCCACAAAAACCAGGTCGCTGGCATCGAGCAGGCTGTAGTCGTTGTTGACAATCGGATACGGCGCGGCCGGAGTATGGGAATTGTCAGCTGTCACAACGCGCCTGGGTCCAAACGCTCCCATGTGGAGCCAGACGGTCGATGAACCCGGGCCGCCGTTGTAAAGGAAGGTGACGGGCCGCTGCGAGTTCTGTTCGCCGGACTTGAAATAGGCAACATAGAACATGCTGGCCTCGGGCGGCAGATTCTTGTCGTCCTTGTCGGCGTTCTGAGGTACGTCGTCCCAACCCTTGGGATGGACAACGAGAGTGCCGGCAAAAGCGTCATAGGCGATGGCTTTCCCGCCAATCGTGACCGAGCCCTTGCTCGTCTCCTGCTCCGGCTTGAACTCTTCCGCCTTCGCAGCGTTCTGCTTGCTCTGGGCTGCGTCGTCCTTATCCCTCGATTGGGCACAAAGCGGCTTGAGAAGTAATCCTGCTTCCAGAACGGCGAGAGCGGCCATTCCAAAAATCACCTTTCGCATCGGGACTTTCTCCGTGAACCACAGGTCTTAGACTCCATATTTTTAATTTTCACACGCATGGAATGCAACTTTCGGCATTCATTTGCGCCTTCGCCTGCACTTCCTACTCTCCCTGAACCAAGAAAAGCACTTATGACCTGCGGCATGGCTCCATGACAATCGTGAAAAGCTCCACTCGCGTCACGCTCCTCGGCGCGCTGCTCGTAGAAGATCTTTCCAGGCCACACGGAAAGTAGTAAGCACTTGGGAGAATAATTATGTCCGGACAAGTCATTTTGTATTTCGAGGATCAGGCGGATGCGCTGCGTTTTGCGCTGGCCGCTGGATCGGTGATGGCGGGGGACGGAGCCACCGCCACTGACGATCTGATCAACGAAACCGCACGCGTCAGCCGCATTCGTCTCGACGCAGCCAATGCCGGCAAGCTGAAGAAAACCGCAGTGGCCTGAAGAGATGAGCTAGAGAGCTAAAAAATGACCGCAGCTATCCCGTACGCCGCACGGAGAGCAGGTTCAGGATCTCGCGCAGTCCCTGGCGGATATGCTGAATTTCGACGGGTGACTGGGCAGGGAATGGAATTGCCGCTTGCCCTTTCTCGGTTTTTGTCTCGGAACGCAACTGCTGGCGAGCGCCCACAATCGTAAAACCCTGTTCGTAAAGCAGTTGCTTGATATGCAGGATGCTCTCCACATCCCGCCTCCGGTACATGCGCTGCCCAGTGCTGCTTTTCACCGGTTTAAGCTGAGGAAACTCGCTCTCCCAGAAGCGTAATACGTAAGCCGGGAGCCGGCACAGAGTCGCCACTTCGCCGATGCGAAAATATAACTTATCCGGAATGAATACTTCGTCGGTCTTATTCTTGTTCTTGGCCGCGCTTTTTTTTCTCGGATTCATGCTCGCATCGGCGATTCCAGCCCGCGCCGTCCCCGTATTGTGACACAGGCAGGGGATCGATATGAAGAATTTCGACCGGCTTCGTCCGGTGCCGGTGTTGGGGGCTTCTGTTTCAAAACGGAAATGCCTCTCAGAAGGTGCTTCTCCTGAGAGGCTAGTTAAATTCTTGGCCCAGCGAAGTATCGTCTCGCAGACGGTTGGTTAGTGTTTCTTCTTTTTTGCCTTCTTCTTGGTTGCCATGAAGGTTCCTCCGTGAAGATTTTTCCCTTGCGACTTCGGGTCCCGAATGCCAAAAGCTACCCAACTTGTTGTACTGGTAGCGTCCTTAACACAAGATATTGAGGGAGTATGAACGCAGTGTCAACACATTTTTTCATTTTGCGCAAGAATTCTTCGGACGCTGCTGGTTTTTGTCATCCGCTGAGGCATCATCACCCGCCAGTTCAACGCCGTCCCTTCCGACTGGTGCCGCATTCGCGCTTCCGGTACACTGCGCCACATGCGGCGTGATCCCATCGAGTTGGAAATCTTCAAGAACCTTTACCACTCGATCGCCGAAGAGATGGGCGCGGCATTGCGGCGCACCGCGTTTTCCGCCAACATAAAAGAGCGGCGCGACTACTCCTGCGCGATCTTCGACGGCGCTGGTGAAGTGATCGCCATGGGCGACCACATGCCCGTGCACCTGGGCTCAATGCCGAGGTCGGTGAAAGCCGCGATCGATGCCGGAGAGATGGCTCCCGGCGACGTAGTGATGCTGAACGATCCCTTCCGCGGCGGCACGCACCTTCCGGATATAACGCTGGTGGCGCCGGTTTACGTGAAGCACGGTGGTGCGCTGAATGGCACACGCAAGGGCCCTACCCGACGAAAAGGCGCAGGTCTTCCTGACTTTTACGTGGCAGCGCGCGCTCACCACGCCGATGTCGGCGGAACTTACGCGGGATCGATGGGGCCATGCCGCGAGATTTATCAGGAAGGATTTCGCATTCCTCCGGTGAAAATCATGCGGACGGGAGTGATGGAGCGCGATCTGCTCGCGCTGCTTCTCAACAACGTCCGCACACCCGAGGAACGCGAGGGCGATCTGGGTGCGCAGATCGCGGCTTGCCACACGGGCGCCGAACGCCTGCGCGAGATATGCCTGCGTTACGGAGTGAGTCGCTCGAAGATGGCCGCGGACGGATTGCTGGAGTATTCCGAAGAACTGATGCGCGCATTTCTGCAGCGGGTTCCCCCCGGCACATATCGCGCTCAGGATTTTCTAGATAATGACGGCGTCAGCGACCGTCCCGTGAAGGTAGCCGTGAAGGTGAGCGTGTGGGGCCAGGTCAGAGCTCGCGGGGAGCGAATCCGAAGGGACCCGGCGAGGACGGCTCGAAAACCCGTGGTCACAAAGCCGATGGTCACGGTTGATTTCACCGGAAGCGATCCTCAGGTAGCAGGCAGTGTGAACGCAGTTGAGGCCATCACCTACTCCGCGTGCTTTTATGTGTTTCGTTGTCTGTTGGCGGATGACGTACCCGCCACGGCCGGATTGATGCGTCCTATTCAGGTCATCGCACCGGAAGGAACAATTGTGAACGCGCGCCCCCCGGCGGCAGTGGCCGGCGGGAACGTTGAAACGTCACAGCGCATCGTCGATGTTCTGCTGCGCGCTCTTTCCCAGGCCATCCCTGACCGCATTCCGGTGGCGGCCTCGGGAACCATGAACAACTTAACCATCGGCGGATTCGATCTGCGTGCGGGCGACCCGCGCATCGGCAATCCCTTCACTTACTATGAAACCATCGCCGGCGGCATGGGCGCGCGGCCTACCAAGCCTGGGATTTCCGGCGTTCACACCCACATGACGAATTCGCTGAACACGCCCGCCGAGGCCTTGGAGTATAGCTATCCCCTGCGAGTGCGGCGATATTTGCTGCGAGCAGACAGCGGCGGCCCCGGAAAGCACCCAGGTGGCGATGGCATCATCCGCGAGATTGAAGTCCTCACCGATTGCGAAGTAACCTTGCTCTCCGAACGTCGCACGCGCCCGCCATGGGGACTCCACGGAGGCGGCGACGGCGCTTCCGGGAAGACGACCGTGATCCGCAATAATGGCTCGGTGGAAATAATGCCGGGAAAGTTCAGTACGCGGTTGCAATCTGGCGAGCGCATCAGAATTGAATCGCCCGGCGGCGGCGGCTGGGGCCGAGTCAACGAAACAGACGAGGCTTAACGAATAACGCACCTGCGACTGATTCGGCATCTAAGGAACGTTTATGACTGAGCTCGCAACTCGCTATCTTGACGAAGCACGCCGCCAAATGCGCGGTCAAAAGCGACTGGCCGACGGTGCAATCGCGCAGCTCAAAGACGAAGAGCTATTTGTAACCTTAGACGCGGAATCGAATTCCGTTGCCATCCTCATCAAGCACTTGGCCGGGAACATGCGTTCGCGCTTTACCGACTTTCTTACAACCGATGGCGAGAAGCCCGGCCGTTTTCGTGATCGCGAATTTGAGTTGAATGCCGCGACTTCGCGAGCTGAAGTGATGCGCTGGTGGGAGGAAGGCTGGTCGCATGTATTCGCAGCGCTCGATTCGCTCAAGCCCGAAGATGTCATGCGCACGGTCACCATCCGCGGCGAGCCCCATACCGTGTTGCAGGCTATTAATCGCCAGATCGCACATTACGCCGGGCATATCGCGCAAATCATTTTTCTGGCGAAGCACTTGCGATCGAGCGAGTGGAAGACGCTGAGCATTCCGCGCGGCAAGTCGGAGGATTACAAGGTAGCTCCGCCGAAGTCTGACAAAGGGTTGCCGCAGTGATCGCGAATTAGGGCCATGCTATCGAGCGGGCACCAGAATTCCCCCGGTGCTAGAATCATATGTTTTGTGCCTGAGCCTGAAATCATAAGGTAACCTTTCATGCCTTCCACCATGCTGGCGGTCGTCAAGCCGGAGGCCGCGCCCGGCGCGGAGATTCGCGAAGTAGAAGTTCCCTCCTACGGACGCACCGACGTGCTCGTCAAAGTGAAGATGGCCTCCATCTGCGGTACCGACCTGCATATCTTCAACTGGGATCGCTGGGCCCAGAGCCGCATTCACCCCCCGCTGATTCCGGGGCACGAATTTTGCGGTGAGGTGGCCGCGTTCGGCGCTGAAGTAACCAGCCTCAAGGAAGGCGATTTCGTCTCAGCCGAGATGCACGTGGCGTGCGGCAAATGCCTGCAGTGCCGCACCGGCGAAGCCCACATCTGCCAAAACGTAAAGATCATCGGGGTAGATGCCAACGGCGCCTTCGCGGAGTATGTTGTGATTCCGGAGTCGAACATTTGGAAGCTTGATCCGTCTATTCCAGAGGAATACGCCTCCATTCTCGATCCCTTGGGCAACGCGGTTCACACCGTGCTTGCGGGCGAGATCGCCGCGAAAACTGTGGCCATCACGGGGTGCGGTCCTATCGGACTTTTTGCCATTGCGGTAGCACGCGCCGTGGGCGCCGCCAGCGTATTTGCCATCGAAGTTAACGAGCACCGGCGCAAGATCGCGTGCGAGATGAAGGCCCAGTACGTGCTCGATCCGTCGAAAGAAAATATCCGCGCGGTCGTGATGGAAAAAACCGGTGGACTTGGCGTCGACGTAGTCCTTGAGATGGCGGGCCATCCGGATTCGATTCGAACCGCCTTCGACATTGTGAGGCGGGGCGGCAGAATTTCTCTCCTCGGCTTGACCTCAAAACCCATCTCACTGAATTTTTCTGAAGACATTATTTTTAAAGGCATCACCGTGCAAGGCATCAATGGACGCCGCATGTACCAGACCTGGTATCAGATGACGGCGCTGCTGAAGGCCGGCAAACTCGATTTGCATCCCGTGATCACCGACCGCATCCCCATGAATGATTTCTCGAAAGCCATGGAGCGGTTGAAGACCGGCGAGGCCAGTAAAATATTGGTATACCCGAACGGCGTGCGATGAACGGGCGAAGCAGAAATTGTGGACCGTGGTGAACCGTGAGCCTTGACGCATTCGTACGCTGTACTTGCATACGCGACGGCAGGGCCAAGCCGCATCCATTTCCCGATCGCCTCACCTTCGATGAGTCCGGTGGGCCAATCTTAACCGGGGATCCCTCCGAAGAAGAATGGAATGCTCACGACCACTGGCTTGGCGAATCGTGCGAGCACCAGGGGTATCTTCTCTCATTGCTTCTGGGCAACATCACGCGCGTGAAAAACCTGCGCGGTTTTCTGCGCGGATTGCAGGGAACTCCGGGGCCGCGATTTCCCATTCTGCTGGAAAAAGTTCTTTATGACGGCACACACACCGGCGACTGGATCTCCAGCAAAGTTGCGGCAAAGCTATTGCAAGAAGTAGATACCGTGCTCCACTCCAGCGATATTCTGGCCGATTCGGAAAAGGAATTCTTCACCAACATGAAGCTTCTGTGCGAGGCCAGCATCTCCACTGGAAATCCGATCATGTTCTGACCATCGCTCGCTCTTTTACGCGTGGAGAAGATTGAGGAAACCATGACGACCGCAACTCGCACCAACCCGCTTTCTTATCTCACCGAGCAACTCGATGAACTTAAGGCCAAGGGCACGCACTTCAAGTTACGAGTGCTGGATGACGAGCAGGCGCCGGTCTGCACGTTCGATGGTAAGAAGGTCATCAATCTGGCGTCAAACAATTATCTTGGACTCACCACGCATCCCAAGCTGCGCGAAGCGGCGCTCGAAGCCACGCGCAAGTACGGTGTCGGTTCGGGCGCGGTGCGCACCATCGCCGGCACGATGAAGATCCACATGGAGCTTGAGGAAAAGATTGCCCGCTTCAAGAACGTGGAGGCCTGCGTAGTCTTCCAGTCAGGCTTCGCGGCCAATGCGGGCACTGTTTCGGCAGTGCTCGGTAAAGAAGATTTCATCATTTCCGATGCGCTGAACCACGCCTCCATCATCGACGGCGCTCGCCTGTCGAAGGCGAAGATTCTGGTTTTCCGCCATAAAGATGTTGCCCACGCGGAGGAGCAACTGGCCAGCGTGAAGGACGAGCCCGGCAAGAAGTTACTGATCAGCGACGGCGTTTTCTCCATGGATGGCGACATTGGCCCCCTGCCCGGCCTGTGCGATGCCGCGGAAAAATATGGCGCCATCATGATGGTCGACGATGCACACGCCTCCGGAGTACTCGGTCGCAACGGCCGCGGCACGATCGACCACTTCAAAGTGCATGGCCGCGTTGATATTCAGGTCGGAACTCTGTCGAAGGCCATCGGCGCGCTCGGCGGGTATGTCTGCGGATCGCGCGATCTGATTGATTTTCTCTATCACCGCGCGCGCCCGTTTTTATTTTCCACATCGCATCCACCGTCGGTGGCGGCAACCTGCATGGCCGCGTTCGATGTTCTGGAAAATGAACCCGAGCGTATGGAAAAACTCTGGGAGAACACGCGCTTCTGGAAAAAAGAGCTCGGTCTGCTCGGCTTCGATATCGGTGGCCGCGCCACTCCCGCCAGCGAAACTCCAATCACGCCCATCATCATCGGCGACGGCAAACTCGCCATGGATTTCTCCCACGAACTTTTCAAAGAAGGCGTCCTCGGCACCGGAATCGCCTTCCCCACGGTGCCCGAAGGCAAAGCACGCATTCGCACCATCATGACGGCAACACATACGAAGCAAGAGTTGGAGCAGGCTCTGGAAGTGCTGGGAAGAGTGGGAAAGAAGATGGGGATTGTGAGTTAGTCAATCCGTCCGATACACAATCTTCCCACCAACAACCGTTGCCACAACCTTTCCCGTAAACTGCCAGCCCTCAAACGGCGTGTTGTGCGACAACGACCGCGATTTGGAAGCCTCAAACGTCCAACGCTTTTTAGGATCGAAGATGGTCACATCGGCAAAGCTGCCGCGAGCTAGAGACCCACGGCCGTGGAGATCGAAGACGCGGGCGGGGCCGACAGTAAAGAGTTCCACGATACGCGCCAGCGGAATCTTGTGCTCGCGGTGAAGCTTCGTGATGGCCAGTGCCAGCGCGGTTTCGAGTCCAGTGATGCCAAAGGCCGCGCGCTCGAATTCAACTTCCTTTTCGTGCGTGGCGTGCGGAGCGTGGTCGGTGGCAATCGCGTCCACCGTGCCGTCGGCGAGCGCAACCAGGATTGCCTCGCGGTCGGTGGCCGAGCGCAACGGCGGGTTCATCTTGAAATTTGTGTTGTACTCGCCGACATCCTGATCGAGCAGGGAGAAGTGGTGAGGCGTAACTTCACAGGTCACGCGCGCTTTGGCACGCCTGCCACGGCGCACCGCCTTGAGCGCGTCGGACGTGGAAAGATGTGCGACATGCATGCGCGATTCGCGAATCTGCTGCGCCAGAGTGACATCGCGATCCACAATGTTCGCTTCCGCGGCAGTGGACATACCACGCAGGCCAAGGCGAAAGCTGGTGGGTCCTTCGTGCATGGAAGCATTTTCCGTAAGCCGCGTATCTTCGGCATGCTGCACGACGGGCAGATTCAATTCCGCGCCGAGCCGTAAGGCCGCACGCATGATCTCATCGTCCAGGATAGGCTTGCCATCGTCGGTGACGGCCACAGCGCCGGCCCGCTGCAACGCGGCGAAATCCGTAAGCGCCGCACCGCGCGAGTTCAGCGTTGCCGCGGCAATGGGAAAAACGTTGACCACAGCGTCGCGCTCGGGATCCCGCAACCACGCGATCCACTCAGCGCTGTCGACCACGGGCGCGGTATTCGGCATGGCGCATACGGACGTAAACCCTCCCGCCGCCGCCGCCGCTGTGCCCGTGGCAATGGTTTCCTTGTAGCCCTGACCCGGCTCACGCAGGTGGACATGAAGATCGATAAATCCCGGGGCAACGATCAATCCGCGCGCATCGAACTTTTCATCGCCTCCGCCGCGAATCTTATTGGGCAGGGCAACCTCAGCAACCCGGCCATCGCGCAGCAGAATGTCCATGGACGCGTTGATCTTCGCCGCCGGGTCGATCAGGTGACCGCCTTTGATCAGCAAACTCGCGCTCTGTCGCTCTGGGTTCTTGGCACTCAGCATTCAGCACTCGGTTCCTGCGCTGTTCCCAACTGATGAAACAATCCTTGTCGATCCGTATTCACATCGCTTTGCCCAACGCACGCGCCAAAATTGCCATGCGCGTGGGGACTCCATTGTGAACTTCGTCGATGATCATCGATTGTGGACCATCCGCAACTTCCCCGGTAAGCTCAAGTCCTCGAATGATCGGCCCGGGATGCATCACGATGGCATCGCATTTGGCCAGCTTCACCCTCGCCGCTGTCATCTGATAACGCGTAATGTAATCTTGCAGCCGAATCTTCTGGCCAGCAAGACGTTCCTTTTGCAGGCGCAACAGCATAATCACATCGGCACCGCGCAGCGCCTCTTCCATGTGCCGGGTCACGTGCAATCCGGGGACGAGCGTTGCCGCCACGTCAGGCACGAATTCCGGCGGGCCGCACAGCGTGATCTTCGCGCCAAACCGGCTTAACAAATGGCAGTTCGACCGGGTCACGCGGCTGTGATAGATATCGCCGATGATCGCGATCTGCAAACCTTTCAGCGAGTTCTTATGCTTCAGAATCGTAAACGCGTCGAGCAGCGCCTGGGAGGGATGCTCATGCATGCCGTCGCCCGCGTTGATGACTGGAATATCGAGGTGCTTCGCCATCAGGTGAGGCGCGCCCGCCGCAGGATGCCTCATCACGATCGCATCCGCGCCCACCGCTCGCAGCGTGTAACCCGTGTCGAGTAAAGATTCGCCCTTCTCGATGCTCGATCCCGAAGATTGCACCAGCGTAGTAATCGCGCCCAGCGACTTCGCGGCGATCTCGAAGGACGTTCGGGTGCGCGTGGAAGCTTCGTAAAACAGCAGCACAATGCGCTTGTTCCGTAGCAGCGGCCGCGCCTTGAGCGGATTCATTCTGCGCGCCAGCTTCAGCAAACTCAGGATCTCTTCATCCTTAAGGTGCTCGATGCTGAGCAATGATCCGGGTGCCGGTTTGTTCATGACAGAAGGCAAACCGTGCATCATACGCGGCCTGCCTGACCTGCGGCAAGGTCCGCGCTGAGAATACCGCTGAGAAAGTCCGCGCTGAGAAAGATTACGGTCTGTTCCGGCGCCCCAGGAACGCTCCGGTCAAAGCTCCTGCCAAGCTGCCCGCGGCAATCGAAAGCAGGAATAGGACCACCAGCCCGAGAACCAACATCAAGGCCATGCCTTCCGGCGTCTTGAGGCTCTCGAAAGCAGCCTGCACTTGCGGATCATTCGAGCGCGCCGCCGCTTGCTGAAGCGCTTCCAGCATCTTCTGGCGAATCTGGCCTCCGGTGTGAAACAGCACTACGGCAATCGTCTCGAAGATAGCCGAGATACCAAAGAACAGAATGCCGCACACTGCGCCGAGTTGCGCTCCGGAGCGCGCACGGACGCTCCAGGCCGGGTTCCGGCGGTGGTTGAGAGTAACGGCCAGAAATCCGGCGCCAAATACGGCGAGCAGAGGAACCATCAGGCCAAGGGTCATGA
>Ga0116129_1001117_pt1 | contig 15313 bp, 12 predicted proteins | sample June2015DPH_17_2_FD_89732 | JGI IMG/M metagenome (GOLD analysis project Ga0116129, IMG submission 89732) | Peatland microbial communities from SPRUCE experiment site at the Marcell Experimental Forest, Minnesota, USA - June2015DPH_17_10 | ecosystem: Environmental > Terrestrial > Soil > Wetlands...
CAAATCACGACCGGCGCCGGCACGATTCCCTTCATTTGCTTCGATCTGTCAGGCGGCGGCAACATCGCCGGCTCGAATGTACTGGTGGGCGGGCCCAACGGACAGCTCGACTTCCTCTCGGTGGCCGGCTACAACAAGCTGGGACTGCCCGGCACCATGGTGCCCAGTGCGAGCGCCTCCGGCAGCTTCGTCGATGCCAGCTTCGGTCTGCGATTTCACTCGGACAGCGCTCACTTGCGCGGCATGAAGATGCGCGCCAGTGCCAAGGCCATGAGCGGCACGACCGGCAGCGTGATTCCGGCGCTGTCGCAGAACGACACCGACGTCAATCCGCACAACCCCATGTACGCCATATACCAGTACGGCGCGCGTGGCGCGCTCTTGAACCTCATCGGTTCCGAAAATTCGGTATCGGGCGGCAATTCCATGGCGCCGCCCTCGATGATCATCCCGGCGGCGCAACCGAGCACGATCTCCAGTCCCGCGGATACCACGGGCTTGGTGAGCACCGGACAGCTGGGCACGCTGCTGCCGAATGCCTCGGACGTCACCAATGTCATGGAGTCGATGAAGCGCATCAGCGACGCGAAGTACGCTACGGTACAGGCCTACGCGAATGCGACCAGCAATACGAACGTGCTTGGAACCAACGGGATCGAGGCCTGCGGCTACACCAAGGCAGCCTACATCGTCAATAAGTACAACAACCCGGGTTCGGTAAATCCGGCCCTGGATTCGAACGTCGTCGGCACCGGCGGCATCTTCTCGACGGCGGAGTTCCAGGCGAGCTCGGACTACCAGAAAACCGCCTCCGTGATGAAGCTGGTGATCGACGGCAACGCCGCGGCGGGCACCATCGAAATGGACGGCTTCGACTACCACGACGGTACCCGGGCCACGGGCGAGACCCGCGACTTCACCCTCGGCAATTGCATCGGTGCGGTGCTGGAATATGCCTCGCGCGTCAGCAAGCCGGTCATGATTTACGTGTTCACCGACGGCTCGCTTGCCAGCAGCGGCATGATCGACAGCACCTCCGCAGGGCGCGGCAAGTGCGTGTGGACGGCAGACAACCAAAGCGTGGCCGCCACCTACTTTCTGGTCTACAACCCGAACGGCAAGGCGGTCTCGGCGCAAGCCAATCCGGAGATGAGCTTGCAGCTCGGCAATTTCAATCCGGACGGCTCGATCAATACCACCGGCAGCCCGGGCGGCAACAACGTGTTCAACCTGGCGCAGATGGTGGTGCTCAACTACATCGCGCTGCACGAAGCCGATGCACCCACGGCATTCGCAAATCTGTATCCTGCCGCGCTTCAGAACAACACGCTGGGCACCGGCTCGGCGCTCTCGTCCCTGATCGCCTATCAACCGCTGGCGGGTCTGCAGAACGGCCGGATCGTGGGCTGACCTTGTCTCATGGCGGAGACAGTACGCCCGCGGCTGCGCAGCTGTAATACTCAGCTGCGCAGCCCGACTTCAGGGTGCATTGCCGGATCAAACGCATTCATGTTCTCGAGCAAATTGCATGAATGTGCGCCAAGTCATACTGATAGCTACAAAAGGCGCCGTCTGCCGCGTTGACACTGCGGCTTGCAGTGTGCGATTTTGCCATAAGGCCTTAAGGCAGCGGGGTTAGCAGCGTGATCGAGGAATCGCCGCGCGTCGGTTTTTTGCACGGGCTGATGCTCGCGAGCGGCGTGATACTCGCTGCCGTGCTATTCGGGCCGGCGGATGCGGCGGCTCCAACCCTCGTCGGCAAGGATGCACCGGATTTCGTGTTGCGGGCGCTGGACGGACGCAACCTGAGATTGTCGGAATACCGCGGCCAAGTGGTGCTGGTCAACTTTTGGGCGCGTTGGGAAGGCGATACGCGTGAGCAGATGCACGCGCTCGATCGTATCAATGGCACGTATCAGCGGGCCGGCCTGGTGGTGCTTGGGATATCGGTGGATGAGGATGTGCGTCGCGCCCGCGAGTACGCGGACGCCATGGCCGTGTCTTATCCGATCTTGTTCGACAACGGGTCCAATATTGGCAAAGACTACATGCTGCAGAAGATGCCCGTGACGATTCTGGTTGACCGAGCGGGCGTGGTGCGCTATTCGGTCGTCGGCTTCAAACCCGGCGACGAGCGCGGGTATCTTGATCAAATCCGCGAGCTGCTGCGCGAGTAAACGACAGGTCAGTCAGTTATGAAGTTCATTCGTCGAGTTGGTCTTACATTCATTTGCGGCGCGTTGCTGTCGCTCGGCGTAGCGGCGGCTGCGGGCGCCGCCGACACGCCGGCGGCGCCCGCCGATAGCGCGCCCACGGCGCCCGCCGATGCGCCCCCCGGAGACGTGAAGACTCTGGATCAGGAAGTGCAGGGACTGAAGAAGGATGTCATCGATTTGAACAAGGATTTGTTCGTGTTGCAGGAAGAGCTGCTGTTTCCCGCCAACACTCAGGTCGCGGTCTATATTTCCATGGACGTGGGCGCATTTTTTGCGTTGGACTCGGTGCAGGTGAAGATCGACAACAAGGAAGTGAAGAACTACCTATACACGGCACGCGAGGCGGATGCCTTGTTGAAGGGGGGCGTACAGGAGATCTACCTCGGCAATTTGAAAGTGGGCAAGCATGAGCTGGTGGCCTTCTTCACCGGCAAGGGTCCCATGACTCGGGATTACAAGAGAGGCGCCACCATCACCTTCGACAAAGGCGTCGGCGCGAAATACCTGGAACTAAAGATTACCGATCGTGTCGCCAAGCATCAGCCAGAGTTTTTGATCAAAGATTGGGAATGATGCGTGGGACGAGTGACTCATAGGCTGCGGCCGTTGCTTCTCGGCGGATTGCTACTCGCGCCGCCGTGGGCGTGCGGCGCGGCGAAGAACGTCCCGCCGGATCCGAACGGGCTGCCGCCGCACGCAGTCGAAGACCTGGCATATGGCGACGTGTTGTTCTACTTCTTCGAGGACGACTACTTCGATTCCATCACGCGGCTGCTGGCTGCCCGGCAACTGGACCGCGTGCCGCACAGGCGCGAAGAGGCCGAGTTGCTGCTGGGCGGACTCTATCTGTCCCTCGGAGAGCACGTAGAGGCCGGCAAGATTTTCCAGGATCTCCTCAACAAGAACACCACCGAGCTGGTGCGCAATCGGGCGTGGTTCTATCTGGGCAAGGTCTGGTACCAGCGCGGCTATCTGGATGAGTCCGAGCGCGCGCTGCGCCAGGTGTCCGACAAGATCGAACCGCGCATCAGCGCCGAGCGCTACATGTTGCTGGCGCAGGTGATGATGCAGCAAGGCCGCTACGATGATGCGATCACCACGCTCAGCAGCTGGCACGGTGCCCCCGACTGGACGGCCTACGCGCAATTCAATTTAGGCATTGCGCTGGTGCGCAAGGACCGCCTTCAGGATGCCATCGGCTTCCTGGACGGGGTGGGCCAAATGAACGCGCGCGGCGAGGAGCTGCTGGCACTCAAGGACAAGGCGAATCTGGCGCTGGGTTTCGCGCTGCTGCAAGCGCAGCGTGCCGCGGAAGCCAAGCCGATTCTGCAGCGCGTGCGACTCGAGGGGCCTTATTCGAGCAAGGCCCTGCTCGGTGTCGGCTGGGCCAATGCCGGTATCGGCGACTTCGAGCGTGCGCTGGTTCCGTGGCTCACGCTGCGCAAGCGCGACTTGCTCGACTCGGCGGTGCAGGAATCCTATTTGACCGTCCCCTATGCCTATCTGCAGCTGTCGGCGACCGGACAGGCGGCCGAGTATTACAACTCCGCGATATCATCCTTCGACACGGAGATGAAGCACATCGACGACTCGATCGAGGGAATCCGCAACGGCAAGCTGCTCGATCGGCTGCTGACCGACGACAAGAAGGACACGTTGACGTGGCTGTGGCAGCTGCAGAAGCTGCCGGATGCGCCCGAATCGCGCTACCTGTACCAGCTGCTGGCGAGCAACCAATTCCAGGAAGGCTTGCGCAACTACCGCGAGCTCAACTACATGAGCCGCAATCTGGCGGATTGGCGCGAAAGCGTATCCGCCTATGACGACATGCTGGATACGCGGCAGGAAAAGTACAAGCAACGCGTGCCCCAGGCCGACGCCGTCCTGGCCGCGACCGATCTGGATGCTTTGAACCAAAAGCGCGTCGACTTCGAATCGCGCATCAACGAGATCGAAAAATCCAACGACGTTGCCGCGCTCGGAACGCCGGAGGAGCAGCAGACTTGGGCGCGTCTGAAGCGCATCGAGGATTTCCTCGCTGCGCATCCCGATGACCCCGATCTGGCCGAGATGCGCGAGAGGCATCGGCTGCTGAAGGGCGTCATGTACTGGCGCTTGTCGCAAAGCTTCAGAGCCAGGCTGTGGAACGAACGGCGTGCGGTCAAGGAGCTCGAGGCCAGCATCCAGGACACGCAGAAGCAGGCGGTGCTGGTGACCCAGGCGCGCCAGACGGTCCCTGCCAGCGACGGCGGCTTCGCCGATCGGGTCAGCGCGGTACGCGCGCGCATCGATCAGTTGCAGGAGCGCCTGGCCCAGACCTCGGAGAAACAGAATCGCTATCTGCAGTTGCTGGCGATCCGCGAGCTCGAGGCGCAAAAGCAGCGCATCGAAACCTACCAAGTGCAGGCGCGTTACGAACTGGCCGCGATCTACGACCGGGCGTCGAATGCTCCGCCCAAGGCGAAGCCATGAGGCCGGACCGCCAGAGCGCAGCGCTGCGTTTGCTGGCATCGTTGGCCGGTGCCGCCGTGCCGTGGGTGTTCCTGACGCTGGCGCCGGCGGTTTCCACAGCCGCCGACCAGAAGCCGCCGGCGACCATCAAGGATCTCGACAACCAGCCGGTGGACATCAACATGGATCCGCCGAAGAACGTGGATTCGACCAAGACCATGGATAGCTACAAACGCTTCCTGGACCTGAATGCAGGCGACGCGGCACTGCGTGCCGAGGCGCTGCGCCGTCTGGGGGATTTGAACCTGGAGAGCTCGGAGTCCGAGAGGATCGAACGCGAGCTCGTCACCAACGAGGGATTGCGCGCGACCGAAGCCATTCATTTGTATTCCGCGTTGCTGAAGACCTACCCGAAATACGAACGCAACGATGCGGTGCTATACCAGCTGGCGCGGGCCTACGAACTCAACGCGCAGCCTGACCGCGCGCTGGCCTCGCTGGATCAACTGGTGACGCAGTATCCGAACAGCCGCTACATCGACGAGGCTCAGTTTCGGCGCGGCGAGCTGCTGTTTGCGGACAAGGCCTACGTCAAGTCGCAGGCCGCGTACGAGGCTGTCATAAAAATCGGTGCGGCGTCGGCCTTCTACAATCAAAGCCTGTACAAGCATGGCTGGTCGTTGTTCAAGCAGGGCGAGAACGAGCGCAGCTTGGATTCCTTCGCCGAGGTGCTGGATTCGGTGCTGTTGTCGAAGCGCGATCCGAACCAAATGATCGATATCGATTCGTTGAGCCGGCCGAATCGCGAACTGGTCGAAGACACCTTCCGGGTCATGTCGATCACATTTTCCTATCTCGACGGCCCGAAGAGCATCGGCGAGTTCCTGAAGCGCCACAAGCAGCGCCCGTATGCCTATCTGATGTACGCGCGCCTCGGCGATCTTTACATGGAGAAGGAGCGTTATACCGACGCGGCCGACAGCTACCGCGCCTTCGTCTCTCAGGATCGCACCAACGAACAGGCACCGCTGCTGGAAATGCAGGCCATCGAGGCGTACGCCAAGGGCGGTTTCCCGCAGCTGGTGTTGCAGGGCAAGAAGGAATTCGTCGAGAACTACAGCTTCGGCACGCCTTATTGGCGCGGCCGCGATCCGCAGCACGAAGCCAAAGTGGTGGCGGTGCTCAAGACCAACTTGAAGGACGTCGCTCAGTATTATCACGCCCAAGCGCAGCGCACCAAGGACGTGGCGGACTATCAAGAGGCGGCGAAGTGGTACCGCAGCTATCTTACTTCTTTTCCGGACGATCCGGACTCCGCGGTCACCAACTACCTGCTGGCCGACACGCTGTTCGAGAGCAAGCAGTATCTGGATGCGGCCCACGAATACGAGAACACGGCCTACCACTACGGCGCTCACGAGAAGGCCGCGGCTGCCGGCTACGCCGCGGTCGTTGCCTACGGCAAGCAAGAGGACACGCTATCGGGCGAAGCGAAGGCGGCGCTGCACGCCACGAACATCGACAGCGCCCTGAAGTTCGCACAGACCTTTCCTGCGCATCCGGAGAGCGCCCAGGTGCTGACGCGCGCAGCCACGGATCTTTATACCGCCAAGGACTATCCGCGCGCGCTGGCGGCCGCGCAAGCACTGCTGGCGCGCCAGCCCGCGGTGGACCCGCCCAAGCAGCGCATCGCGTGGACCGTGATCGGCAATACCAATTTCGATCAGGGCGCATTCGACCAGGCAGAGGCAGCCTACACCCATGCGCAGGTGCTGATGCCGGCGAACGATCCCGAGCGGCCGGTCATCGTCGAGCGGCTGGCCGCCGCCATCTACAAGCAAGGCGAGCAGAAGAGCAAGTCCGGCGACTCCAGCGCGGCGGTGGATGATTTCCTGCGGGTCTCGGCACTGGCGCCCGACTCGAAAGCTCGCGCCAATGCTGATTTCGACGCCGCCGCATTGTTGATCACGCAGAAGCAGTGGGATCGCGCCATCGTCGTGCTGGAAGGATTCCGCCGCAATTTTCCGCAGAGTCCGCTGCAGCCCGATGTGACCCGGGATCTGGCGGTGGCCTATTCCGAATCGAATCATCCCGCGCAAGCGGCGGTCGAGTTCGAGCAGATCGCGGCTTCGCCCAAGGAATCCCCCGAGGTGCAGCGCGAAGCCACGCTGCAGGCGGCGGATCTGTACGAGAAGGCCGGCAATACGCAGAAGTCGCGGGCCATGCTCGAAGCCTTCGTCAAGCATTTCCCGCAACCCTTGAATCCGGCCATGGAGGCACGCAACCGCCTGAGCCTGATGGCGGCGAAGTCGGGCGATTTCGCGGCGCGCGATGCGTGGCTCAAGGAAATCGTGGCAGCCGACCGCGCGGCAGGCGCGGAGCGCACCGATCGGAGCCGCGCGCTGGCGGCCAGGGCGACCTTGAGCTTGGCGGCCCCGGCGCGCGAGGAATTCAAGAGCATCAAGCTGGTCGCACCTCTGAAGAAGTCGCTGGCCGAAAAGCGCAAGGCCATGGAGGCTGCGCTCAAGGGCTACGAGCAGGCTGCCGATTATCAGGTGGCCGACGTGACGACCGCCGCAACCTACGAGAGCGCCGAGCTGTACCGGCAACTCGGCAAGGATCTGCTGAGCTCGGAGCGGCCCAAGAATCTGAAGAAGGATGAATTGGAACAGTACGACGTGCTGCTCGAAGAGCAAGCCTTCCCCTTCGAGGAGAAGGCCATCAAATTGCATGAGGTCAACGCTGCGCGCGCCAAGGACGGCACCTACGACGAGTGGGTGCAAAAGAGCTTCGCTGCGTTGGCGCAGCTCAACCCAGGCCGCTACGGCAAGGTGGAGATCGGTGAGCAACTGGTCGAATCGATTCGTTAACCTCGAGACTGCCGCTGCCTGGGCAGTCCTGGCCGGCGTGAGCGCTTGCCAGGGTGGGTCGCCGCCGGCCGGGGATCGCGATGCACCGCACGAAATCTCCGCGGCTGCGCGGGCGTCAGTGCCTCCGGCCGAGGAGCCGGTTCCGGAGCGCGCGGCGCAGCAATATCGGCAGGCGCTGGACTTGATGAGGAGCGGACGAGATGCGGATGCGGAGCTGGAACTAAAACAATTGTCCGTGGCCTATCCTCAATTCGCCGGTCCGCAGCTGAATCTGGGGCTGCTGTACCTAAAGGACTCCAAGCTGACCGAAGCGGAGTCCGCCCTCAAGGCGGCCGTGCAGATCAATCCGGCCAATGCGCCGGCGGGCAACGAGCTGGGTATCGTGGAGCGCCGGCTGGGTAAGTTCGCGGATGCGGAGGCCGCCTATCAGCGTACGATCACGGCCGAACCGAATTACGCGCCGGCGCATTTGAACTTGGGCGTGCTTTACGATTTGTATTTGGCAGAGCCGCAAAAGGCACTCGATGAGTTCGAGCGCTACATCGAAATCGCCGGGCAAAGCAAGCAGGTAGACGGCTGGGTGGTGGAATTACGCAAGCGCGTCGCCGCGCCTGCAGCCAAAAAGGAGCCCGTTTGAAAATCTCAATCAAGAGCCTGTTATTAACCGCCTCGTGCTGTTGTGCAAGTGCAGCATGGGCGCAGCAAACAGCGCCGGCCGACGTGCCGCCGAAGCCGGCGGACACGCCCCCGGCACAGAGTGCTGCGCCGAGCCCGGGCCCTGCGGCCGCCACGCCGGCAAGCGCCGCGCCGGCAAAACCATCCAAGGCGACGGCGCAATCCGAGGCGGGCGAGCCGCGCGCCAATACCAGCGAGCCGCGCGCCAGCGACGCGCGCGCCGGCGCCCCGGCGCCGTCCGCGGCGCGAACGGCGCCTGCAGCAGGGCAAAAGTCCCCGAATGCGGCCGATAAGCTGCAACTCGGCACCGCCACGGTCACCGGCGATCGTGAGCAGCCCAAGGTCATGTACGTCGTGCCGTGGAAGAAGTCGGATATCGGCGATCAGGAAGGCAGACCGTTGAACAGCCTGGTCGATGAGATCCTGTCGCCGGTGGACCGGGACGTGTTCAAACGCGAGGTTAGCTACTACCAAACTGTAAAGTCGCAGGCGTCCCAAAATGGTGCGCCGGCCGCGGGACAGGGTGAGAAGTAAGTCCTGGCCGACTTTACGGAATCTGTTTGAATACTGGTCGAATGGGATGACTCTATTTAGTGTAGGAGCGCGCAGATGAATTTCATGAATTCAGTGGTCAATTTCTTCAAGGACGGCGGGCTTTTCCTGTACCCGCTGGCCTTGATATTCGTGGTCGGCGTCGCGATCGCGATCGAGCGGTATCTTTACCTGACGCGCGAAACCGTTCGCAATCGCAGCCTGTGGGACGCACTGGTGCCGGCCTTGAGTTCGGGCAACTTCAAGCAGGTCGTGGCCCTCACGCAGAACTCCAAGGCGTCGATCGCCACGATATTGAACTATGGCGTGGCGCGAGTTGCCAGCGCACGCCGGCGCGACGACATCGAAAAGGCCATGGATGAGAGCCTGCTGGAAGTCATCCCGCGAATCGAGAAACGCACGCACTACCTGTCGTCGCTGGCCAACGTCGGCCTGTTGATCGGCTTGCTCGGAACCATCACCGGTTTGATCGGTGCATTCAGCGCCGTGGCGACGGCCAACCCGGCGGAAAAGGCCAGCCTGCTGGCCGCCGCCATCTCGGTGGCGATGAACAATACGGCATCCGGTTTGGGCGTGGCCATCACCTTGCTGCTGTCGCACATGTTCCTCGAGTCCAAGACCACCTCGCTGATCGACAGCCTGGAGATCGCATCGGTGAAGTTTCTGAACTCCATCACCGAACGCCAGGGAGAGCCGGTCGCGGCAGCCGCACCGGCCGCCGCGCCGGCGGTACGGGCGCCGGCCGCCGCCGCGCGCGGCACCATCTGACCGTCATCCTCGAGCGGTGCTCAACGCATGAAGTCAAAGTCTGCGCGCCTCGTACGACGCAATCACGCCCGCTACCATCACGGGCGCGATGACCTCAACATCGTGCCGATGATCGACATGATGGTGATCCTGGTGTTCTTCTTGATTTTCACGGCGGTATTCTCCAAGACCAATATCCTGCAGCTGAATCTTCCGGCCACCAACACCACTCCGGTGGAGCTGCCCAAGGATTTGAAGCTCGAAGTCATCATTCGTCCCGATGATCTGGTGGTCAACGACCGCAACTCCGGTCCGCTCAAGACCATCGCCAACACCGCGTCAGGTTACGATCTGGAGCATCTCTCGGAATTCATGCGGCAGGTGAAGTCGCAATTTCCGCAGATGACCGATGCCACCATTCTGCCCGGCCCGGCCGTGCCCTACGACACGCTGGTGCAGGTCATGGATGCGGTTCGCGTGTATCAGCTGCCGGTTGCACCGTTCTCCAAGGCCGAGCTATTCCCCGATATCGCCATCGCGGATGCGCCGATATGATTTCCTACCGAATCAAACGGCATCGACAGCGCCGCCACGGCGCCAATCATTTCGCGCTGATACCGTTCATCGACATGATGACGATCTTGGTCGTGTTCTTGCTGGCGCATACGGCAGACGTGGACATCCTGCCCAACACGAAGAACATTTCCATTCCCCAATCCATATCCGATCGCAAGCCGGATGCGGCGGTCGTGGTCATGATCACCAAGGATTCGGTGTACGTCGACGGTCAGTTGGTGGGTGCCTTGAGCGATGTGATCGCCAATCAAGGGCCATTTTTCGCGCCGCTGAAAGATGCACTGGTGGCGCAGAATGCGCGCAGCCTGCAGGGCGGCCAGCAAACCGACATTGCCAAGCGTGAAGTCACCATCATGGGCGACAAGAGCACGCCGTACAGCGTGCTGAAGAAAATCATGTTGACCTGCAGCGAAGCCGAATACGGCAAGGTATCCTTCGCCGTGGTGGAACGCGAACGGGCGGCGACTTAAGATGGCCGCCGCCAACCCCACCGCAAACCGCGGCAGCGCGTCGCTGGCACCGTACTACCGGCGCTACGATCTGCCGTGGTCGCCGTCCGAGGAGATGGAGCGGCGCTTTCGCGTCATCCTGCGCAACCTGGCGATTTTGTTCGCCGTATGCGCGATCATTCTGCCTTTTCTGCCCCGGCACCAACGCGTGGTGAACACGGAGTCTTTGCCCGAGCGCGTGGTGCAATTGGTGATGGAGCCGCCGCCACCACCGCCGCCGCCGCCCCCGCCGAAGCCGGAAAAGCCGGTGGAGAAGGCGCCCGTCAGCAAAGTGCCGACGCCCCCCGTCCCGGTGGACCCGCGCATCAAGGCCTCGAAGAGCGGCTTGTTGGCGAACATGGATGATCTTGCGGCGCTGCGCGACCAGGTCGATTTGGACAAATTCGCGAAGAATCAGCCCAACACCACCGATCCCGGCGACGTCAGCCAGGTGACGCGCAATGTCATCTCGTCGAAGGCGGGAGGCACCAGCGGCGGGATCAGCGCACCGACGAGCAGCGGACTGGCGTCCGGCTCCGGTTCCCTGAAGGGCATCTACACCACGCAGGTGAAGGATCCCAACTTGGCCACCGGCCAGGCGGCCACGCGCGCCGGCGGCAGCGGCAGGGCCTCGCGCAGCGCCGATGAAATCGCGCTGGTGTTCACGAAGAACAAGGGCGCCATCGACATGATGTATGCGCGTGCCACGCGCGAGAATCCGGCGTTGCAAGGCAAAGTCGTCATCGAGCTGACCATCGCCCCTTCCGGCGACGTGACGTCGGTGCGCATCGTCTCCTCGGAGCTCAATGATCCGGAATTCGAAAACAAATTGAAGGCGCGAATCCAAATGTTCAAATTCGAGCCCAAGGATGTGGCGGCCCTTACCGCCACCAAACCCATCGACTTTTTCCCCGCCGGATGAACATTCAATCTGAAATCGAATTCTTCGCCGATTTGGGCCTGGTCGACAAGGCCAGATTCGTGACGCGCTTGCTCTATGAGGTCGCCGAAGAGGCGAAGGTCGGCGCCGGCGACGGCGCGGATCTGCAGCGCCATCGATTCGCCAATGAAATGACGCAGCGTTTGGCGCGTTTTGCCTATCAGCTGCTGAGCGAAGATCCGGCGCGGCCGCAGGATGACGTGATGATACGCATGCTGCTCGGTGCGCGCGCCGACAAGAACGCGGAGCGCATCATGCACAATGCTTATCGGCGCGTGCTGCTCGGTTTCGAAAGCTTCGACACCACCGTTCTGATGAATCCGGCGGCGCGCGGCTGACGGACGCGCGCGCAACCTAACTGTTGGCGGCCGGACGGCGCACGCGGCTCTGGTCGGCGTCCTCGCGGTCGGCATCGCTGTCGCTGTCCGCTTCGAACAAGCGCAGCAGCTGCTCGGCGGATTCGCGCGTGGTCTGCAGGAACTTGCTCTCATCGTCCTTGACCGACAGCTGCTTGGCCATGGTCTGTTCGTCGTGGACACGGAAGCGATGCACCGTTTCCACGGCCCGGGACTTCGACGAGCCGAGCGCCTCGAGCACCTGCACGGACAGCTCGAGGCTCGACACCAGGGTCTCGCGGATGGTGTAGCGCACGCCGATCTCCATCAGCCGGAAAGCATGCTGCCGATTGCGGGCGCGCGCAAAGATCTTAAGATGCGGAAAATGCGTGGCGATAAGCTCGGCGGTGCGCACCGAGGCTTCCACGTCATCGACGGCCAGCACGAAAACTTCGGCGTTTTCGGCGTGCGCGGCGCGCAGCAACTCCAAGCGCGAAGCGTCGCCGTAGAACACCTGGTTACCGAAGCGGCGCAGGAAGTCGACCTGCGTCTGGCTCGCCTCGAGCGCGGTGAAGGCGATCTGCTTGGCGCGCAAGATGCGCCCCACGATCTGACCGAAGCGGCCGAAGCCGGCAATGATGACCTTCGGATACAGCTCCGCCGGCGTATCGAACGGCCTTGCGTTCGAGGGCGCCGGCTTGAACGTGACATCGTACAAAGCCAGCAGCACGGGACTCAGTATCATCGAGGCGGTCACTACCAACACCAGCAGCTCGGCGTCCTGCGGATCCATGATGCGGAGCGTTGCGGCCAGACCGAACACGACGAAGGCGAACTCGCCGCCGGAGGGCAGGCTTACGGCAAGGCCGCGGCTCGCCAGCGGTGAGAGGCCCGACAGGCGTCCGATCATCCACAGTACCGCCACTTTCAATGTCATCAAGGCCGCCGTCAGGCCGATGATGGTAAAGGGCTTGGCACGAACCAGGGATAAATTCGCGGACATGCCGACGCTGATGAAGAACAGTCCGAGCAGCAGTCCCTTGAACGGCTCTATGTCCGCTTCCAGCTCGTGGCGAAATTCGCTGTCGGCCAACAAGACGCCGGCGAGAAACGCACCCAGCGACAGCGATAGTCCGACCTGGCTCACGAGCAGTGCGGTTCCCAAGACGATCAGCAGCCCGGCGGCCGTGAACGCCTCCGCGACGCGGGTCGCGGCCACGATGCGCAGCATGGGGCGCAGCACATAGCGGCCGCCGACGATGACTACGCTAAGCACCGCGAGCAACTTCAGCACCAGCCAGCCGCCCGTGCCGGAGGTACTCTTGGCGGCGGCCGCGCCGAGCAACGGCAGCAGGGCCAGCACCGGCAGCACCGAGATGTCCTGGAACAACAGGATGCTGAACGCGGAGCGTCCGAATTGCGAGTTCAGCTGGCCGCGCTCGGCCAGCAATTGCAGCGCCAAGGCGGTGGAGGACATGGACAGGCCGAAACCGATGACCAAAGCGGCTTGCCAGGTCGATCCCACGGTAAAATAGGCGGCCGCCGCGATGAGGACGGTGGTCGCGGCGACCTGCGCCAACCCTAGGCCGAAGATCGGCTTGCGCAGCACCCAGAGGCGCGAGGGCTGCAATTCCAGGCCAATGACGAACATCAGGAGTACGATGCCGAACTCTGCAATTTGCTGGGTCGCATCGACGGTATCGATGAGCGCCAAACTCGAAGGCCCGATGATGATTCCGGCAGTCAGGTAGCCCAGCACCGAGCCTAGCTTGAAACGTCGGAATATCGGAATTGCTATGACCGCAGCGGCGAGAAATATAGCGATCTGCGCCAACAAGCTCATACTATTTCTCCGTGTATCGGCACGAGCCTAGCATTTATGGATCGCCAAGCAATTCAATTTCAGGTCAAGGAGGAAGCGTTGCGCGAGGACGTGCACGCGCTTGGCGCATTGATCGGAGAGACGCTTCGCGACCAGGGCGGCGAGGAATATTTCAGGATGGTCGAGGCCGACCGGCTTGCGGCGATCCGCCGCCGCGAGGGCGAGGCCTCGAATACGGCCGAATTGCAGTCGCTCACGCAGAATAGAGCGCCGTCCCTCGCCACCGACTTGACGCGTGCTTTCTCGCTGTGGTTCATGACGGTGAACACTGCGGAGAAGGCGCACCGCGTGCGCAGGCGGCGCGAATATCTGAACGATTCGAACGCCGTGCAGCCTGGGGGGATCGCCGACTGCATCGGCCGCCTGCAGCGCGACGGCGTATCCTTGACGCAGGCATTGGCGCTGATCGAATCGATGAGCATCGAGCCGGTGTTCACCGCACACCCCACCGAATCAACACGCCGCACCATCCTGCGCAAGCAGCAACAGATAGCCCACGACCTGCTCGAGCGGCGCGACCCGACATCGACGCGCGCGGAGCTGGAGACGCTTTGGGCGCGCGTGCGCCTGGAGATCACCAGCATCTGGCAGACCGAGGATCATCCTCGGGAGCACCTGACCGTGGCCGACGAGCGCGAGCACGTGCTGTTTTACCTGATCGACATCTTGTACAGCGTGGTGCCGCTGTTCTACGAGGAATTGGAGGCGGCGCTGGCGGTCGCCTACTCGGTTCCCATGGAACAGCTCGACGTGCCGAACATCCTGCGCTTCGCCTCCTGGGTCGGAGGCGACATGGACGGCAATGCGGACGTGCACGGCAAGACCATCCGCGAGACCTTGCACCGTCACCGGCAGGTCATCGTATCGAGCTACTTCACCGAATGCGGCCGACTCGCCGAGTCGTTGAGCCAGAGCGCAAACCGCGTGGGCGTGAGCGGCGCGCTGGCGGCGCGCATCGAAGCCTACGGCGCTGTGCTGCTCGGTGCGCAGGCACTGGCGCCATCACGCCATGATCGTATGCCGTATCGAATCTTTTTCGGTCAGGTCAGCGAGCGGCTCCAGGCGACCTACGAGGGACGGCCGAACGCCTATCAGAGTCCCGACGAATTGCTGGACGATATCGGCCTGGCGGCGACGAGCCTGCTGGAAAACCGGGGCCGGCATGCCGGGTATTTCTTGGTGCGCCGGCTGCTGCGGCGCGTGCGCACCTTCGGATTCCATCTGGCGACGCTGGACGTCATTCAGCATGCCCAGGTGCACAACGAGGTCATCGCGCAGGGCCTGGGGGTGAGCGGCTGGCCGCTGCTGCCGGCCAAGCAGCGCGTCGAGCAATTGCGGGATCTGCTGGCGCGCGACCAGGGGCCGACGCATGCCTTCGACGCGGCCGGACGGCGCTGCCTGTGGGTGTTCGAGGCGATTGCGCAAACGCGGCACAAATATGGATGGCAGGCCGTCGGCGAATACATCGTCAGCGGCGCGCAGGGACCTGAGGATGTTCTGGCGGTGTTGCTGCTGGCGCGCTGGGCGGACATAACCGACAAGCGCAGCGGCGAGTGCCCGTTGGATGTGGCGCCGATGCTC
>Ga0116129_1001118_pt1 | contig 15303 bp, 14 predicted proteins | sample June2015DPH_17_2_FD_89732 | JGI IMG/M metagenome (GOLD analysis project Ga0116129, IMG submission 89732) | Peatland microbial communities from SPRUCE experiment site at the Marcell Experimental Forest, Minnesota, USA - June2015DPH_17_10 | ecosystem: Environmental > Terrestrial > Soil > Wetlands...
ATTCGTGCAATGTGTCGGCGGTGGCGCCCACCGCGATGGTATTCGTGCCCTGCGCGGGCGGTTTGAGCCACAACGAGGCGGAGAGCGCGACGGCGGCGGATCTGGCCGCGGGAGCCGACGTGCTGCTGCACGCCATGCTGGCGCTGGCCGATTGAACGAAGTCGACTGCATCGTCATCGGCGCCGGGGTCGTTGGACTCAGCATTGCGCGCGCCATCGCGCGCGATCGCGAGGTGGTCGTCATCGAACGCGAGCGCCACGCCGGCATGCATACCAGCTCGCGCAACAGCGAAGTCATTCACGCCGGCATTCATTACGCCCCCGGCTCTCTGAAAGCGCGCCTTTGCGTTCTTGGCAAGGATCTTCTGTACCGGTACTGCGAGGTGCACGGCATCGGCTATCGCCGCTGCGGCAAGCTCACGGTGGCAGCGGGCGCGGCCGAGGAAGGGCAGCTCAAACACATCGAAGCGAATGCGCGCGCCAGCGGCGTCTCCGATCTTCAGTGGCTGGATGGCGATGCGGCGCGCAGCTTGGAGCCTGAACTCAGGTGCACGCTGGCGCTGCATTCGCCATCCACCGGCATCATCGATTCGCACGCGCTGCTGCAATGTCTGCAGGGCGATGCAGAAAGCTATGGCGCCAATGTCGCCTTCGGCACCGCGGTGACGGGTCTGCGCTCCGCCGCCCAGGGCGGCATCGAGGTGTGCGTGGACTCGCAGAGCTCGCCCAGCGTGCGTACGCGCTGGATCGTGAATTGCGCCGGCCTTTCTGCCGCCGCCGTGGCGGCATCGATCGCCGATTTTCCGCGTGCGCACATCCCCAGGATGCACTATGCCAAGGGCAGTTACTTTTCCCTGGCCGGCCGTTCTCCGTTCTCGCGCCTGATTTATCCCGCGCCCCCTGCGGGCGGCCATCTGGGAGTTCACCTCACCCTCGATCTTGCCGGCAGCGCGCGCTTTGGTCCCGACACGCAGTGGCTGAAACACTTTGAAGGTGCGCCGGACTACGCCGTCGACGCCCAGGGCGCACCGGCATTCATCGAGGCCATTCGCCGGTACTGGCCAAACGTACCCGCGGCGCGCCTGGCACCCGCTTACGCCGGCGTTCGGCCGAAGCTGTCGGGTCCGGGAGAGGCGGCGCGGGATTTTCTGATCTCGGGGCCCTCGGATCACGGCGTCCCCGGCGTCGTGAATCTCTTCGGCATCGAATCACCGGGCCTGACCGCGTGTTTGGCCTTGGGCGATCTCGTCGCGTCAATGATCCAGGCTTGACTTTTCGCTGCCCGGCAAAGCGGCTAGGATGGGGCCGCTGCGGGGGGCCGCACCAAACAGGCGGAGCACGATAATGCCAACACAAGATGTTGCCGACCGGCTGGCGATCATGGAACAGATTTACCGCTACTGCCGCTCGGTGGACCGGCTGGATGTGGAACTCGGCCACAGCGTCTTCCATCCGGACAGCTGCGCGGATTTCGGTCTGTACAAGGGTAGCGGGCGCGGCTGGATCGATTTCATCTGCCAGGAACATCGCAAGTTCCTGCACCACTCGCACCAGGTGACCAATATCGTGCTGGATCTCAGTGGCGACCGTGCCGGCAGTGAGTCCTATGTCACCGCGACGCTCAGGGCGCGAGACGGCGACAAAATCATGCAACGCCAGTTCTGGGCCCGTTACGTGGACCAATGGTCGCGGCGCGACAGCCATTGGGCGATCGACCGGCGCGAATGTGTCATCGACTTCGACGCGCTCTCGGAAGTCACACCCATCAACGATCACAAGCGCAGTCAGCGCGACCGGCAGGATCCCTCGTACGCCGTTCTGCCGAACGTGAGATGAGCGCCATGACCACCACGAGCGTCGACCCGAAACGCTATGGGCCGTGGGCGCTGATTGCCGGCGGGTCGGAAGGCATAGGCTCCAGCATTGCTTCGAGCCTCGCGAGCGCCGGGATCCATCTATCGTCAGAACCAGGCGGACCGAGCGGAAGATGTGGCGCGCTTTGCGCTGGAAAACATCGCCAATGGACCGGTGGCGGTCGTGCCCTCGATGCAAGCGCGCTTTCGGGATCTCGCCACGGTGGACCGACGCCGCGCGACCGAATTGAACGGTGAGCTGGTGATGGGCAACACCAAGGGCACATGGCAACCTGCGGATTGAACCAGCCAGCCTGCTATGGTGCAATTCGCGCCCCCGCTCAGTGAAGGTCAACGGATCCAAACCCATGCAGCAGCGAATTCTCACATGTGCCGTTTCAGGTGCCGTCGCGGCCTTCGCCACAGTCGCCGGCGCGCCTTCAGGATGGACGGCCGATGCGCCGCAGGTCTTGGCACTGCAGTGCGGCCACCTCATCGACACCGCGGCCGGCAAAATGCTGGGCGAGAGCACCGTGGTGGTGGAGGGCGGACGCGTGCGCGAAGTGACGAGCGGCAAGAGCGCGCCGGCGGAGGCGAAGATCATCGACTTGAGCACGCAGACCTGCATGCCGGGCTTGATCGACGCGCACACGCACTTGACTGACCAGACCAGCCGCACCGCCTACGTGGATCGCTTTCACTGGAATACGGCCGACTACGTGATTCGCTCCACCGTGTACGCGCGCCGCACTTTGCTGGCAGGCTTCACCACGGTACGCAATCTTGGCGACTCCGTGAACGAATCGGCCTCGCTGCGCGATGCCATCAATGCCGGCATCGTACCGGGCCCGCGCATCTTTACCGCCGGCAAGGCCATCGGTTCCACCGGCGGGCATGCCGACCCTAGCAACGGTATGCGCCAGGATCTGACCAAGGACTTAGGCCCCACGGACAGCATCATCAACAGTCCCGAGGATGCGGTCAAAGCGGTACGCGAGCACTACAAGATGGGCGACGATCTCATCAAGATCATGCCCTCCGGCGGCGTGCTGGATGAGGGCGCCAGCGGTGATAACTCGCAGATGACCCTGGAGGAGATCCGCGCCGTGGTGACCACCGCGCACGATTACGGCTTCGCCGTCGCCGCGCATGCGCACGGCGCCGAGGCCATCCGCCGCGCGGTCATCGGCGGCGTCGATTCCATCGAGCACGGCACTTTCATGGATGCCGAGGACATGAAATTGATGGTGGAACACGGCACCTACTTCGTGCCCACCATCATCGCCGGCGACTTCGTGGCGCAGCAGGCCAAGATCCCCGGCTATTATCCGCCGCAGGTGGCGGCGAAGGCGCTCGCCATCGGCCCGTTGATTCAGGCCACCGCCGGCCGCGCCTACAAAGCGCACGTGAAAATTGCCTTCGGCACGGATGCGGCGGTGTATCCGCACGGCCAGAATGCGCACGAGTTCGAGCTCATGGTGGGCGCGGGCATGCCGCCGATGTTCACCATTCAGGCGGCCACCATCAACGCTGCCACGCTGTTGCGCAAGGATAAGGATTTGGGCACTCTGGCGGCCGGCAAGATCGCCGATGTGGTGGCCGTTCCCGGCAACCCGATCGACGACATCAGCTTGATGAAGCAGGTGAGCTTCGTCATGAAGGATGGCGTCGTCTACAAACTCAATTCCACGCCGGTGCCGTTGGCGCCGTGATTGTCGCAAGTCAGCGAGAAAAATATGGATCTACAACTTAGCGTCAAAACCGCGCTCGTCACCGGTTCGACCGCCGGCATCGGCTTTGGGATCGCCGCCTCGCTGGCGAGAGAAGGCGCCACGGTGATCGTCAATGGCCGCAAGGCGGATGCCGTGGAGCGCGCGGTGAGTGAGATGCGCCCGGCACAGGCCGGCAAGGTCTTGGGTTTCGCAGGCGACTTGAGCCAGGCGGCCGTGGCCGATGCATTGGCGGCCAAACACCCGAACGTCGATATCCTGGTGAACAACTTGGGCATCTTCGAGGTGCAGCCCTTCGAAAAAATCAGCGATGCCGATTGGCAGCGCTTCTTCGACGTCAATGTGTTGAGCGGTGCGCGCTTAGCGCGCTTGTACCTACCCCACATGCGGCAGCGCAATTGGGGCCGCATCATCTTCATCTCCAGCGAGAGCGCTTATCACATTCCCGCCGAGATGATTCATTACGGCATGACCAAGGCGGCGCAGATCGCGGTGGCGCGCGGGCTGGCCGAGAGCCTCGCCGGCACCGGCATCACCGTCAACAGCGTACTGCCCGGGCCCACTCGCTCGCGCGGCGTCGGCGATTTCCTCAAGGATTGGGCCGCCAAAGACGGCAAGACTGCCGAGCAAGTCGAGAATGATTTCTTCAAGGTGGCACGGCCGACATCGTTGCTGAAGCGCTTCGCCACCCCCGAAGAAGTCGCCGCGATGGTGACCTACGTAGCAAGTCCGCTGGCCGCCGCCACTACCGGCGCGGCGCTGCGCGTGGACGGCGGCACGGTCAAAACCGCTTTCTAAAGATACGGATTCTGAAGCACGATGGGTGTAGCGCGGTTGACGCCGTAAGTGCGTATGGGGTGATCCATGATGTGCATGAAATAGATTTGCTTGAGCCACGGCGCGCGGCGAAAAATGCGGCTGGATTCCAGGAAATCATGCCGCAGCGCCTTCCTGTAAGGATGTGCGTCGTTGAACTCGCGCACCGCCAGCTCCTCGCCGGCGAACGGATTGTGGTGCTCCAAGGAAGTGTCGTCCAGATAAAGCAGCGTCAGCGGCAAATACAGTTCGGCGCGGCCGTCGAAGAGCTTGAGCGCATCGACCGTGGAGCTGTAGTAGTCGACGTCGATGACCACATAGGCGATCGGCGCGGAAGCTTCAAGGCGATGGTCTCTGAACTCGGCAATCGTGTCCTGCAGCTGCCCCAAAATCAGTTCACCATTGGGCGGCAACTTGGCGCGCAGGGCCGCATGGTTCATTGGGAAGTCGCCTTCCTGGTAGTACTCAGGGTGATCTCGAAACCCCTGTGGCGGCGGCATGCCGGTGCCGCTGTCGAAGCCGATCACCCTGATCGCAACGCCGGTCGCCTTGGTCACGCGCTGCGCGATCTCGCACATGTTGATGAGGCCGGCGCCCGCCGCCACGCCGAATTCAACGATGGTGATGCTCTTTTGGCCGTAGTCAATGGCCCGATCGGCGGCGCTCAATATCGAATACGCATTGTACTGACGCACCAACAAATCGAAGTTCACGCGCTGCCGTAGAGAGCCAAAAGCCGCTACGCCCAATGCCAGCAAGTTCAGGTGCAGGGGTTCGGTCAGGCGCTCGAGCAGTACGCGCCGCATGATGCGCGGTTGCAGCAGCTTTTTCCAAAGAGACAAGGTTACGGACGCATTCTGGATAGCACCCGGCGGGCGCGCCGCGCCACGGCCTCATCCACCATGATGCCGTTGACCACGCCCACGCCCTTGGTGTTCTCCTCGAGCACGGCGCGCGCATGCGAGATTTCCGAGCCCGAAGGGACCAGCGCGGCGTTGATCATCGCGACCTGCGAGGGATGAATGGCGCACTTGCCCGAGTAGCCGAGCGCAATGGCGTTCGCGGTCTCTTGCACCAGGCGCTGCACATCCTTGATGACGAAGAACGGCGCATCGATGGCGAGCAGGCCGCGCAGCGCGGCGGCGGCCACCAAGCGCGAGCGCGCGTACAGCAGCGAATTCCAACTCAAATCAGCGCCCAGGTCCGCCGCCATGTCGGCGGTGCCGAACATCAGGGCCGCCAAACGTGGAGTCGCGGTCGCGATAGCCTCGGCTTGTGTCAGGCCTTGCGCACTTTCGATCTGCGCCACCAGGCGGGTTTTCTTGCCGGCGCTGCTGAGCAGGCGGTCGAGAATCTGCAGATGGCCGGACGAATCGATTTTCGGCACCACAAGATAGGGAGGGTCCGCCTCGCTCGAGAGCAGGGCCTGCAAATCGGCAAGACCCGCCTGAGTGTCGATGCCGTTGATGCGCAGCGCGCAAATCACCGAGGGCGCGTTACCGCCCGAGTGGGCGCTCAGGCGCGGCACGAAGTCGAGCGCCGTGGCGCGCGCAGTAGCCTTGTCGCCGGGCGCCACGGAATCCTCTAGATCGACGATGATCACATCCGCACCGTGGGCGGCGGCGTTGGGAAAGCGTTCGGGGCGCGTCGCCGGCGTGAACAGCCAGCTGCGGGTGGGCAATTGAATGGGGTCGATGACGAGTTCTCCGATAAGTCTTAGGCAGCGACGCGTGCGTCGCGCCGCTGATTGATATCAGCGTACAGTTCTCGAGCGGCGGCGCGCACTGCGTCCGGGCCGCCGGCGTAGATGATGCTGCGCGAAGCGCTGATCAAGAGCCCCGAACCGGCGGTGTTCAAGCCCGCCTGCAAAATGGCCGCAAGATCGCCGCCCTGTGCACCGATGCCGGGCACCAAGAAGGTGAGCTCGGGATGCGCGCGGCGCAGCTCCGCCATTTCTTTGGGATACGTCGCGCCCACCACCAGCATGAGATTGCCGTGCACGTTCCAGGAGCCGGCGGCGCGTTCCGCGACCCGCCGGTATAGCGGCAGGCCGTCGATATCTAGATCCTGAAAATCCTGGGCGCCGGGATTGGATGTGCGGCACAGCAGGATGGCGCCGCGATCGGGACGCGCCAGGAACGGCCGCACCGAGTCCTCGCCCATGTAGGGATTGACGGTGACGGCATCGGCGCCGTAGCGCTCGAAGGCCTCGCGGGCGTAGGCTGTGGCGGTGTTGCCGATGTCGCCGCGTTTCGCATCCAGGATGACGAGCGCGTGCGGCGCCTTGGCGCGGATATAGGCGATGGTCGCGGCCAGTTCATGTTCCGCGCCGAGCGCTGAATAAAATGCAATCTGCGGTTTGTACGCGGCGGCGATGTCGCAGGTGGCATCGACGATGCGCCGGCCAAAGGTGAGCAGCGGGTCAGGCTGGCCGTCAAGATCCTTGGGCAGCTTGTCCGGATCCGGATCGAGTCCCACGCACAGCAAACCGCCGCTATGCTGGTGCGCTCGCGCGAGAATTTCCGCAAAAATGGGCACGCAGGCATGATACCAAGCGCATCCGGCATTAGGGAGTATGCTTCAATATCACCGTGAGAACCGCATTGCCCAGTAAGCCTCGTACAGGACCGCGATTGGTACTTCAGCCCGCGAGCCGGCGCGCCGCGCGCCACACCAGCAGCAACGTGCTGAAGCGATTCTTTGCGATCGCCGATGCCTGGGAATTGTCGCCGCTGCAGCAGTGCCGGTTGCTGAAGATTCCCTCACCGCAGGTGCTCGAGCGCTATCGCCTGGGTCAAGCGCCGCGCCTTTCCGCCACGCAGCAGGAGCGGGCGGCCTTGATCGCCAACATCCAGTATTCGCTGACCGTGGAGAAGGGCTCCAAGGATCGGGCCTGGGCCTGGGTGCATGCGCCGCACAAGGGCGCGCCCTTCGACGGCGACAGCCCGCTGTATTTCATGCTGGAAAATGGCCTGCCCGCCCTGCGGGAAGTGGCGCGATTATTGGTGCGGGAAAGCGAACCCCGCTAGCTGCTATACTTGCCGGCTGTTTCGGTTGCGAATGTGGCGGAATTGGTAGACGCGCCAGACTTAGGATCTGGTGGGGCAACCCGTGCGAGTTCGAGTCTCGCCTTTCGCACCAACGCAAGATTTTAGGCAGGAATTCAATCGAAGAGGATAGACATGCAAGTGTCCGTGGAGAACATCGGCAAGCTCGAGCGCCGCATGCAGGTGCAGGTGCCGGCCGAACAAGTCACCAAGGAAATCGCAGCGCGCCTGAAGACCATCAGCCGCACCGCACGCTTGAACGGCTTCAGGCCCGGCAAGGCGCCGCTCAATGTGATTCGCCGCCAATTCGGGCCGCAGGTGCACCGCGAGGTGATCGGCGAGCTGCTGCAGTCGAGTTACGAGCAGGCAGTGACGCAGAACAGTCTCGCGCCGGCCGGCAGTCCGCGCATCGAGCCGCAGAGCATCACTGAGGGGCAGGACCTCAAATACGTCGCCACTTTCGAGGTGTATCCGGACGTGGTCATGCAGCCCATCGAGTCGATGGAACTCGAGCGCGTCACCGCCGATGTGGAAGAGGCCGATGTCGATGCCATGATCCTGCGGCTGCGCCAGCAGCAGATGAAATACACCGAGGTCGCGCGTGCCGCGGCGCTCAAGGACAAGGTGACGGTCGATTTCGAAGGGTCCATCGACGGCGTGCCCTTTGCCGGAGGGAAAGGCGAGAACATCGCCATCGTGCTGGGCGAAGGCCGCATGCTGCCCCAGCTCGAGCAGGGGCTGATCGGTACGCTCGCCGGCGAGAAGCGCAGCATTGCCGTGAATTTCCCCGCCGACTATCGCAGCACCGAGCTGGCCGGCAAGGAAGCGATTTTCGCCACCAGCACCAAGAAGGTCGAGGAGCCGGCGTTACCCGAGCTGGACGATGAGTTTTGCAAGGCGTTCGGCGTGAGCGAGGGCGGCTTGCCGAAGCTGCGCGAGGATGTCACCGCCAACATGCGCCGCGAACTGGCGGCAGCGCTGCGCAACCGCCACAAGAGTGCAGTGATGGACAAGCTTTATGGCAGCAACGCGCTCGACATTCCAAACGTGCTGCTCGAGGGCCAAATTCGCGACATGCAGATCGAAGCCATGCGCCGCTCGGGCGCCAAGGATGTCTCGCAGGCGCCGCCGCGCGAGCCCCTGGTGGAACCGGCCCGTCGCCGGGTGGTGCTCGGGCTATTGCTCAACGACATCATCCGCCGCGAGAAGATCGTGGTCGATCGCGCACGCGTCAATGAGCGGCTGGATGAAATGGTGAGCGCGTACGGGGATGCCGCGGCGATGAAGCGTGCCTACATGGCCAATGCCGACGCGATGCGGCAGGTGGAGAACCTGGCGCTGGAGGATCAGGCGGTGGAATGGGTGCTCGCGCATGCTAAGGTGCATGACAAGGCGTCCTCGTTCAAGGAATTGATGAACTTCGAGGCGTAGTCGAGGGCTTTTGACTTGAAATAGCGCTATTAAGTCCTCAAAGAGCCATGGAAGGATATGGGTTTGCAGCTCAAGGGGTTTAGTTAATGACGACACGGGCGCTGAATTTGGTTCCGATGGTGGTCGAGCAGACCGCGCGTGGCGAGCGCGCTTACGATATCTATTCGCGTTTGCTCAAGGAACGCTTGATTTTCATCGTGGGTCCGGTCGAGGACTACATGGCGAACCTGGTCGTGGCGCAGCTGCTGTTCCTGGAGTCCGAAAATCCGGATCGGGACATAGCCATTTACATCAACTCGCCGGGTGGCTCGGTGAGCGCCGGGCTTGCCATCTACGACACCATGCAATTCATCAAGCCGCACGTCAGTACCACCTGCATTGGGCTGGCTGCCTCCATGGGCGCAGTGCTGCTGGCGGCCGGCGCGCCGGGCAAGCGCTATGCGCTGCCGAACTCCAAGATCATGATTCACCAACCCTCGGCCGGGTTTCAGGGTCAGGCCTCGGATATCGATATCCACGCCCGGGACGTCATGGAGACCAAGACCCGCCTGAACGCCATTCTAGCCAAGCATACCGGCCAGACCGTCGAGCGCGTCAAGGCGGATAGCGACCGGGACAACTTTATGACCGCCGAACAGGCCAAGGCCTATGGGTTAGTGGATTCCATGCTGGAGAAACGTGTCGAGCTCCCCAAACCTGTTTAAGGTAACGATTTGACTTGGCGTGTCCCAAGCATGGACCCCGGTCACATGGCCAAGGCCTTATCTTTGCGCCGGGGTTGCCGGGTGCTATATAGTCGGAACCGTAGCCATGTTGCCGGCCGCCAACGGCCGAGCGACACGGTCAATTTGAGGACAGCATGAGCGAAGATTCGCGCGGCAAACATGATGATGGCAAGCTGTTGTACTGCTCCTTCTGTGGAAAGAGTCAACACGAAGTTCGAAAGCTGATTGCCGGGCCCTCCGTTTTCGTCTGCGACGAATGCGTAGAGCTTTGCAACGACATAATCCGGGAAGAACTCGAGGAGCGCGCGGAGCGCACCCGCGACAAGCTGCCCAAGCCCCAGGAAATCAAGAAAGTCCTCGACGAATACGTCATCGGCCAGGAGCGCGCCAAACGGGTCCTGTCGGTGGCGGTATACAACCACTACAAGCGGCTGCAAACCCGCGGTGCAGAAGGCGTGCGCGGGCGTGATGAAGTCGAGTTGGCAAAGAGCAACATCCTGCTGATCGGCCCCACCGGGTCGGGCAAGACTTTGCTGGCCGAGACCCTGGCGAGGCTCTTGAATGTGCCGTTCACCATCGCCGATGCGACCACCCTCACGGAGGCGGGCTACGTCGGCGAAGACGTCGAGAACATCATTCAGAAACTTTTGCAGAAATGCGACTACGATGTCGAGAAAGCGCAGACCGGCATCGTCTACATCGATGAAATCGACAAGATTTCGCGTAAGTCCGATAACCCGTCCATCACCCGCGACGTCTCGGGCGAGGGCGTGCAACAGGCTTTGCTGAAACTCATCGAGGGCACGATAGCGTCGGTTCCGCCGCAGGGCGGGCGCAAGCATCCGCAGCAGGAATTCCTGCAGGTCGACACCACCAATATTCTTTTCATTTGCGGCGGTGCGTTCGCGGGCTTGGAAAAAATCATCATGAACCGCACCCATAAGAGCGGCATCGGATTTCTCGCCGAGGTGCGCGAACACAATGCGCGGCCGCACGGCAACGATGTGTTCCACGACACAGAACCCGAGGACTTGATCAAGTACGGTCTGATCCCGGAGTTCGTCGGCCGCCTGCCGGTGGTGGCGACCCTGGAAGAATTGGACGAGGAAGCGCTGATATCGATATTGATGCAGCCGAAGAACGCATTGACCAAGCAGTATCGCAAGCTGTTCGACATGGAAGGCGTCGAATTGGACTTCCGCGAAGATGCACTGCGGTCGGTGGCGCGCAAGGCGATGCAGCGCAAGACGGGAGCACGAGGCCTCCGCACCATTCTCGAGAATGTGCTGCTGGACACCATGTACGACCTGCCCTCGCTACGAAACGTGCAGAAAGTGGTGGTCGACGAGCCCGTGATCGAAGGCCACAACAAGCCGTACATTGTCCACCGAACCGAGGAAACTCGCTTGGTGGCACCGGTAGAGGAACAGCGCCGCCCGACCGGCTCGGATCATCACTGACACCGAGCTTGAAACTGAAGCCAGGCGGCCGCATGGTTTATTACCGGTGTTACCGCCGAGACCTAACCATAAGGCAGCCAAGTGAGCGACGAACCCGTAGTTAATGTCCCTGAAGTGGCAGCGCCGTTGCGTGGCATGCCGGTTTTGCCGCTGCGCGATGTAGTGGTCTATCCCCACATGGTGATCCCGCTGTTCGTGGGGCGGGAGAAATCCATCGTAGCGCTGGATCTGGCCATGAAGGCCGATAAGCGCATCCTGTTGGTGGCGCAGAAACAGGCGGATGTCGACGATCCCAAGCCCGAGGATTTGTACCGGGTCGGCACGGTCGCGACCATTTTACAGCTCTTGAAGCTTCCCGACGGCACGGTGAAGGTGCTGGTGGAGGGCGTGGATCGCGCCAGCATTCAGAAACTGGTGGAAGGGGAGTTCTTCTCCGCCGAAGTAACCGCGTTGCCGGACTTGGAGCGCTACGAAGAGCGCGAAATGGACGTGCTGACGCGCTCGGTGATCACCCAGTTCGAGCAATATGTCAAATTGAACAAGAAGGTGCCGCCCGAGATTCTCACCTCGCTGGCCGGCATCGAACAGGCAGGGCGCCTGGCGGATACCGTCGCCGCCCATATGTCCCTGAAGCTTTCGGAGAAACAGAAGGTTCTCGAGATCCCCGACGTGCGCAAGCGGCTCGAACACATGCTGGCCGTCATCGAAGGCGAGATGGACGTGCTGCAGATTGAGAAGCGCATCCGTGGCCGCGTCAAACAGCAAATGGAGAAGAGCCAGCGCGAGTACTACTTGAACGAGCAGATGAAGGCCATTCAAAAGGAACTGGGCGAGCTCGACGACGCGCCGAACGAGATCGGCGAGCTGGAAAAGCGCATCAAAGCGGCGGGCATGCCGAAGGAAGCGCGCGAGAAGGCCAATTCCGAGCTGGCCAAGCTCAAACTCATGTCGCCCATGTCGGCGGAAGCCACCGTGGTGCGCAACTACATTGATTGGCTGGTCAAGTCGCCCTGGAAGAAGCGCAGCAAGGTGCACCTGGACATCGCCGCGGCCGAGAAAGTGCTGGAGGCGGATCACTACGGCCTCGAGAAAGTCAAAGAACGCATCGTCGAGTATCTCGCGGTGCAGCAGCGTGTGAAGAACCTGCGCGGCCCGATCCTGTGCTTGGTCGGCCCTCCCGGAGTAGGCAAGACCTCCCTGGGGCAAAGCGTGGCGCGCTCCACGAACCGCAAGTTCGTGCGCATGTCCTTGGGCGGCGTGCGCGACGAGGCGGAGATCCGCGGGCATCGGCGCACCTACATCGGCTCCATGCCAGGCAAGATCATTCAGAATCTTGCCAAGAGCGGCGTGCGTAATCCGCTGTTCCTGCTCGATGAGATCGACAAGATGTCGACGGATTTTCGCGGCGATCCCTCCTCGGCGCTGTTGGAAGTGTTGGATCCGGAGCAGAACAGCACATTCAACGACCATTACCTGGAAGTGGATTTCGACCTGTCGGAAGTGATGTTCGTGTGCACGGCCAACAGCCTGAACATTCCCGCGCCGCTGCTGGATCGCATGGAAGTGATTCGCATTGCCGGCTATACGGAGGATGAGAAGAGCAACATCGCGCGGCGCTACCTTTTACCTAAGCAGGTGAAGCAAAACGGCCTGAAACCCGATGAATTGGTGCTGGCGGATGCGGCCATTCACGACATGATCCGCTACTACACCCGCGAAGCGGGCGTACGCAATCTGGAGCGAGAGATCTCCAAGATCGGCCGCAAGTCGGTGAAGCAATTGCTGCTGAGCCCAACCGAAAAAGTGGTGACGGTGGACTCTGCCAACCTCGACAAATACTTGGGCGTGCGCCGCTTCCGCTACGGCAAGGCGGAGGAGAACGATCGCATCGGCCAGGTGACCGGCCTGGCGTGGACCGAAGTGGGCGGCGAGCTGCTCACCATCGAGTCCGCGGTGGTCACGGGCAAGGGCAAGCTCTCGCACACCGGCCAGTTGGGCGAGGTGATGCAGGAGTCCATTCAGGCGGCGATGACCGTGGTGCGCAGCCGCTCGACAATGCTGGGCCTGGACCCGGATTTCTACCAGAAGGTCGACGTGCACATTCACGTGCCCGAGGGCGGCACGCCCAAGGATGGTCCGAGCGCCGGCGTCGGCATGGCGACCGCCTTGATCTCGGCGCTTACCAAGATCCCAGTGCGCTCGGATGTGGCGATGACGGGTGAGATTACACTGCGCGGCGAAGTGCTGCCGATCGGTGGCCTCAAGGAAAAGCTGCTGGCGGCGCACCGTGGTGGCATCACCACCATCTTGATTCCGGACGAGAACACCAAGGATCTTGCCGAGGTGCCTGACAACATCAAGGAAAAGCTCGATATTCGCCCGGTGAAGTGGATCGACGAAGTGCTGACCGTGGCGCTGACGCATATGCCGACGCCGCTGGCCGATACGAAGCCGGCGGAGGAGATTGCAGGCGAGAAGCGCCGCCGGCGTCCCGCGCGCGTGGCGCCGCGGGCGGCGCACTAAGCCGCCCTGCCGGCAGGACCCCTGGTTGTTGGGAGGCCAGGGATCATAAGGTTTTCCAGGAGCATATGCGGCCGATTGCTCTGGTCGAGTTGAACGAGGTTAACCTTGAGTTTGTGCGCTTCTATGTAGAGCGCGGCTCCCTGCCGACCCTCGGCCGGCTTATCGCAGAGCACGGGGTGTCCCGGACCGTCTCCGAGCAGCATTACCACCACCTTGAGCCGTGGATTCAGTGGGTTACGGCACACACCGGCAAGAACTTCAGCGAGCACGGCATCTTCCGTCTCGGTGACATAGTAAAGCACGACATTCCGCAGATCTGGGACATGCTGGAGGCGGCTGGATTGCGCGTAGGCGCGGTGAGCCCGATGAACGCGAAGCATCGGCTGCGCAAGCCCGCCTTCTTCATGCCCGATCCGTGGACGCCTACCGACATCACTGCGCGTCCCGCGCTCACTCGCCTGCACGCGGCGCTCGCTCAAGGCGTGAATGACAACGCACAGCGCCGGCTCACACTCGCCTCCGCAGTAGGGCTGGTACGCGGTATGCTGGCTTATGCGCGCTTCGGCAACTACCGCCGGTACATGCGCCTTGTATTGTCGTCACGCAAATATCCCTGGCGGCGCTCGCTCTTTGTCGATCTGCTACTTGCTGACGTATTCACCAAGGAGCTGCAGCGCGAAGCGCCCCAGTTTGCGAGCCTGTTTCTGAATGCGGGCGCGCACATCCAGCACCACTACATGTTCTCGTCTGCGGCGTACGACGGGCCGCTTTCCAATCCATCGTGGTACATCAGACCGGGCGCAGATCCTCTGTTCGAGGCGTACGAGATGTATGACAACGTGATCGCCGGAATCATGGCCGCGTGTCCCGGCGCGCGCGTGATGCTCGCGACCGGGCTGCACCAGGTGCCGCACGGCCAGACTACCTACTACTGGCGTCTCAAAGAGCACGAGCGCTTCCTGAAACGGGTCGGGGCATCGTTCGCCACGGTGGAGCCGCGCATGTCGCGCGACTTTGTCGTGCGTTGCGCGGATGCCGCCAGTGCGCAACGGACAGGGCAAATGCTTGGGGGCATGCGCGTCGACGACGGCGAGGTTCTATTCGCGGTCGACAATCGTGGCCTGGACCTGTTTGTCGAGCTCGTGTACTCGCGGGAAGTCAGTGCCAGTACCGTCGTGTGGTCTGGCACGCAGCAAGTGGTCGGCTTCCACAACGAGGTGGCGTTTGTCGCCCTGAAAAACGGTGAGCACGATGGCATCGGGTACTTCGTCGACAGTGGTGTGGCCAAGGCCTATGCACCGCAGGAGTTTGCGCTCGCAGACCTGCCGCATCGTATCCTTGCAGCCTTCGGCCTGGGCCTGGACCATACCCATTCCAAGTCGTGAGTGCGTATGGACAACGGACGGCAGGCTCGCTAGACTTCCGCGCCTCTTCCAGAGGGTGCTTAGCTCAGCTGGTAGAGCATCGCCTTTACACGGCGAGGGTCGGGGGTTCGATCCCCTCAGCACCCACCACACCAGCGGAGTGGTAGTTCAGCTGGTTAGAATACCGGCCTGTCACGCCGGGGGTCGCGGGTTCGAGTCCCGTCCACTCCGCCATTTCCCGACGAAGCGCTTGCGCGGCCGCCCCTCCCGGCCGCGCTCGCAGGCGTGCATACGGGGCAGGGGTAAGAGGAACACAAAGCTCATGCTGCAGACGATTCATGACAAGCTCAAGGGA
>Ga0116129_1001120_pt1 | contig 15299 bp, 14 predicted proteins | sample June2015DPH_17_2_FD_89732 | JGI IMG/M metagenome (GOLD analysis project Ga0116129, IMG submission 89732) | Peatland microbial communities from SPRUCE experiment site at the Marcell Experimental Forest, Minnesota, USA - June2015DPH_17_10 | ecosystem: Environmental > Terrestrial > Soil > Wetlands...
AGTCCCACAAGTCGTGATGCACGGTCTGAAAGATCCAGCGCACCTTGCCGGTCGAGACATCGATGGCCACGATCGATGAAGCGACAAGCTCCGCAAACTTCGACCGCATGCCGCCAAAATAGTCGGGCAGGCTGTTGCCGGTCGGCACGAACACGAGACCCAGTTTTTCATCTCCGCTCGGTACGCCCCAGGCGTTCGGCGTATCGCGCGTGTAGACCTCGCCCGGCTGCAGGAGCGTCTGGTCAGGTCTTGCCGCATCCCATGCCCAACGCAGCGCGCCCGTCTCGGCGTCATAGCCGCGGATAACGCCGGAAGGGGCGTCGAGCGATCCGAGGTCGCTCACGGATTGCCCAACGACCGCGACGCCATTGACGATGGCCGGCGGCGAGGAGGGCATGGCGAGAATGGCGCGGGTCGGCGGTGGCAGCGGTCCCATGCCGATCCGCATATCGACCGCGCCATCTTTGCCGAAGGAACGGCAACGCCGGCCGGTGACTGCGTCGACGGCCATCAAATAACCGTCGCCGGTCGAGAACAGAATGCGCTTCCGGCACTCCGCAAGCGGCAGCGGCGCTTCATAATAGGAAACCCCGCGACACTTGCCGCCGAACAGCATGGTGAAGTCGAGCTTTTCGAAACCCGGGGTCGTGTAGCGCCACATCTCGCGCCCCGTGTCCTGATCGAGCGCGGCCACGATGCCCGGCTGCAGACAGACGTAGAGACGTCCGTCGGCAGCCAGCGGCGTGGCTTCGAAGCTCGGGATGGCTTGCTCCGGCCGATGCGAGTCGTACCGCCAGGCAAGCTCCAGACGGTCGACGTTGCCCGTGTTGATCTGGCTGGCGGGCACGTAGCGCGTTCCGCCGACCGTATTTCCCCAGTGGCGCCACTCCGTGGGGGCTGCGGGTGACGCAGCGACCGTGGCTTGTGGATGGGAGAGATAATCTGGGTAGACGGCAAGACCTGCGGATAGACAGATGACGGATACGACAGCGAGCACCGGTGCGGCGATCCACCACGCCCCGGGCGCTCCCGACAGCTTGCGGATAGGCGGCGCGAGAAAGAGCAGGCCAACGATGGCTGGGCCGAGCAGACGCGGCGCGAGCGCCCATCCATCGAGACCGACTTCCCACAGGCTCCACACGAGCGTTGCAATTAAGAGGCCGGCGTAAATGATCGCGGTGGCCCCCTTGCGCTGTATCAGGGTGACCGCCGAGGCGATCACCGTGATCCCTGCGGTCATGTAATAAAGGCTGCCGCCCGCCCTTATCAGAATGATGCCGCCTGCGAGCAGCGCAAGTCCGACCACAGCCAAAAAGACTGTCAGCACGCGGACACCTAAGCGCTCCATCAAAGCTCAGTCGCTTCGCAGGTTGCGGAAGAATGTTCGGAATTCATAGAGCACGCCGGCGGGTTGTTCGGACATGCCGAAGTGGCCGCCCCGCGGCATCACGGTCCAACGCTGAAGGTTGGTCATTCTGGCGGCGACCGAGCGGGGCACCAGCATCACGTCCTTTGGGTGCACCGCGAACGCACACGGCACTTCAACTACCGGCGTTCGGCTGTGCAGCGGCTTGATGGGCATGCCCGAGCGAAAGTGTTCCCAGTAGATGCGCAGTGATGTCCCGATCGAGCGCGTCAGATAGTAGATCGACGCGAGCGTGCAGAGGAAATCCCGATCGTGGACGGCGAGCAGGTCGCCGTCGCAATCGCTCCACGTGCGCCGCCTCTCCCATAGCCACGCCGCCGTTCCCACTGGCGAGTCTACCAGGGCATAGGCAAGGGTCTGGGGATCGTTGCTGTGGACGGCCACGTGACTCGCGCTCAAGTTTCCGGTCGCTGCCCTGCGCTCGATCATCCACTTCTCGTGCGCATCATGGTCCTGCGGCGTGATCGCCGTCAGGTCGAGGCCGGGGAAGAGCGGGATCGAGGTGAGAAGACCGATCACGTTTTCCGGATGGGCGTGGGCCATCTGCCCACAGAGCACTGCACCCCAGTCGCCGCCCCCGACAGCGAAGCGCGAATAGCCGAGCACGTCCCTCATCAGCCCTGTAAGCAACTCGGCGCTGCGCGGGACATCGAGTCCGGTCTGGGTGAGCGGCATCGAGAAGCCGAAACCCGGCAACGAAGGAATGATGAGGTCAAACGAGTCAGCCGGATCCCCGCCGTGAGCGGCGGGGTCCGATAGCGGCCCGACCAGCGCATAGAAGTCCATAAACGTCCAGGGCCAGCCGTGGAGCAGGAGCAGCGGCATGGGATTCTCGCCCTTGCCTCGCACGTGGACGTAGTGCAGCGGGACCCCATCGATGGGGACTCTGAAATTCCCGAGCTGATTGATCTTTCGTTCCGTGGCGCGCCAGTCGTACTCCTCGCGCCAGTACAGGACCATGTCCTCGAGCCAGCCTCGTTCGACACCGTAGCGCCAGTCCGCGTTGCCAAAATCGTCGGCCCAGCGAGTCCGCGCGAGGCGCAAGTGCAGGTCATCGAGTTCCGCATCGGGCACGGCGATCTCGAACGGTTCTGGCTTCATGTGTGCACGCCCTCTCGCTCCTCAGTGCTGAGAGTCCCGAAGTTCAAGGTCCGGTAACTGTCCAGCGTGACGCCGCGGTCGTTCACCGTGAAGCCCATTTCAATCTTCGGGATGAGAGGAGCTTCGTGACGGGGCGGCCGTACCCCGGCCAGTCTCCGCCGCAAAAGGCAAGCATCAGTGGAATCTGTTTCAAATTCGTGTGGGATTCAGTTGCAACGAACCCGTGGCCGCGAGTCCGAAAGCCAGAATGTAACTCCCGTCACGCCAGGTGGTCTCATCAATTTCCGCCCTTGCTTCCACATCTTGCGCCAGCTGCGAGTATCGGGCGGCTTTTGCAGATAGAGCGGCGCAAAGTGATGAGAGGCAGCTGGTCAAGGCTGCTAGGCTGAAATTAACAAGGCTTGACGAGCGACTACCGCAATCGTCTATGTGCATACAGCTGCATCTCATCGGTGCGGCTGTCGGGGAGAGTGTTGATGAAATGCAGGTCACTTTTGGTGACGATGTCGGTACTCGCGTGGCCACTTTTGTCGAACCAAGGACTTGCCCAGCAGGCTCAAGGAAGCACTGCGCAGAACAGCGCCAGCAGCGAGCAGGGGCTCGAAGAGGTCGTCGTCACCGCCGAGCGCCGTGAGCAGAGCGCGCTATCGGTGCCAACGTCCATCCAGGCGACCACGGGGGTTCAGTTACAGAAGCTCGGCATTATTGACACCACTTCTCTGCAGCAGGCTACCCCCGGCTTGATGCCGAACACAAATAATGGTTTCGTGCAGCCCTACATTCGGGGTATCGGAAATAACATTTTTGTGGGTGCAGACCCGAGTGTCGCTACCTTCATCGACGACGTGCCGCAGATTTATGGTGCGATGGTGGACAATCTCATTGACGTGCAGCGCATCGAAATTCTCAAGGGTGCGCAGGGCGGTCTTTATGGCCGCAACGCCACCGGCGGTGTGATCAACATCATCACGACGCAACCCAGCACCGACAACGTCCATCCGGACCTGATGGTGCGCTACGGGTCGCTGCACACGTTCGAGGAACAGGCTTATCTCAACTTGCCCATCAACCAGGAGCTTGCGTGGAACTTGTCGGTCTATCGCGAATCCCACTCACCTTACGTGACGAATACCGCGCCGGCGGTTCCCTACAGCGCTGCTAATTTTCCAAGCGGGTCTTTCGTCGGCACCCCGCAGCAGACTGCTAACTTCTTCAACGCGGCTCAGTCGCCTCCCCGGATCGATTACGGCGACCTCTATTCGGTGCGCAGCAAGCTCTTGTTCAAGCCGACCGACGACTTCTCCTTTACTATCGCGGGTAACTTTAGCGACAAGCACGACAGTAGCAGCGGCCAGTTTGTTACCACCACGCCGGCCTATACTCAGGACGCACTGGTTGGATTGTTCTCAGCCGTCGGGGTAGCGACGAATCTCCCTCCCGGTCTGATCCAGGGCGCCTCGGGAAAATGGACGGCTGGCATCGGCGTCGACAATTTCAGTTACATCAAGGACTATAGCGTATCGGGAACCGCCGTGTGGAACGGGCCGGGCTTCGATCTCACATCAATCTCGGCATACCGGAATATGCAAACTTCAGTCGGGGGTGATGCAGGTACAACGACGGTCCCCTTTGTTCCGCTGGCAGTCGGTACCGGGCGGGACTATGCCTATGAGGAATTGCGGGCAACTTCGACCTTCGCAGGGCCTTTGAAGTTACTCGGCGGCGCAACTTACCTCAGCAATCATCTCGAAGATAATACAGATCTGTATTTGCTATCTTTTACCATCCCGGATGCGACCACCGCAGTCGATCAAGGCATCATCAACTGGTCGATCTACGGACAAGCGGGCTATGACTTCACCGATCAGTTGAACTTGACGGTCTCTGGCCGTTATATGCGTGAAAGAAACCACGCCGATTTCACAAAGCCAATCGACTCGGATGAAAGCTCCGTCGAGCAGCATTTCATACCGTCCGCCACGCTGAGCTATCAGCTCGATCACGGCACCGCCTACGTACGCTGGGCGGAAGGCTTCAAGACGGGCGGCGTCAATATCGAGACCGCACCAGCCTACTTTCCAACGACTCTCGGCAGTATTTTCAAGCCGGAAACGGTCGATACCTATGAGGCCGGGTACAAGAATTCCCTGCTTGATCGCAGACTACAGTTCACGAGCGCGGTCTTCTATAACAACTACAAGAACCTTCAGATCAACGTTACTCCCAGACCTGAATACACCGACATCAGCACGGCCATCCTCAACGCTGCGGCGGCGCGGACCTGGGGCATTGAGGAAACTGCAAGCTGGAGAATCATCGAGCCCCTGACTCTCGGGGTCAATGCCGGCTACCTGAATGCCGTATATACGAACTATCAGCTGACGAACAACACGGTTTATAGCAATTTTGATCAGAATGGCAGGACGATGCTGGACTCGCCCAAGTGGCAGCTCGCCTTCACGGGCGATGTCGATCGGCCGATAAACGGCAATTGGACCTTCGTCGCCAACGCGCTCACGTCCTACACCAGCGCTGTCGTCTTCGACTATTCGCCACTACCCGGGACTATCCCCGATAACATTTCGCCGGCGCATTGGCTCGTCAACGCCAGAGTCGGCGCAAAAACAACAGATGGCCGATACGGGGTCTACCTCAATGCCGAGAATCTGTTCAATCGGGTGTACTACGTCGGTGGCGCTTCAAGCAGCTTCGGTAATCTCCTCAACTACGGCACCCCGCGACTGTTCCTCGGTGAAGTTGACCTTCACTTCTAAGGAAAATGCAGCGCGCACTGACGAATTAGATCGTTCGCAATGGGTAGGTTAAGTGCGGACGGCAATGCCGGCATCCTCAAGCGAGCATGGTGGTTGTCATCCACCGCGAAAAGAGCGATCAGCGGCCCGGAATCAACCAGACAGCTTCGCACGGAGCTTGGCCTTCATCCTTGTAGAGACGTTGCGTGACGCTTGCGGATTTCCCGTGGCCCTCCCGCTGCGTACGACACCGAGCAACTCGGCTGGATTCTTGAGGCCCAACACCCGTTCGAGTGCATCCTTCACGAATTCAGATTTGGTAATGCCAAGCCGGCGAGATTCTTCCGCAGCGCGGGTTTCCAATGTGGGATCCAATCGCACGCTGATGGCCATGTCACTGCCCCCGGGCTGATGTAACACCGTAATACAAAAGGCTCAGATCCGTCTACCTGCGTACACATAGCTCGTCCCGATCCGGTTGTGACAGAGCAGGGCATGGCGATGACGCACTCAAGGCAGTCGAAAGGGCGCCAACGTCGCCCTCCGAAGGTCACGCCACTGGCGAATGCCTACGGACGCCCCCAAATGGGGGGATTGCCCCAGGTAGGCCGCACTCCGCATAGTCGCTCCTACCAGAACAACAGCCTGCTCGTGAGGTAGCTATATGCGGGTTGACCATTTAGCAAAGTGCCTCGTAATGCTCGCCGTCGCGGGACTGACGGCCAGCTGCGAAACGACCAAGGCGGTCGGTAACAACTTCAAGACGGTTTATAACGGCGGCCAGGTCGACACCGCGGCGATCGGCGTTGCGATGAAAACTGACCAAGCGGCGATGGAGGTCCAGCTGCAGGAATTGAAGCAAAAAATGGCAGCCGCCTTCGCGGCTCTGAGGAGCAATGTCCAAAAGCGCTGGGGCCAGAATGACACCAAGACGGCCAACCAGACCACCTACGTCAAATACACTCAAGGATACAAGAGTCGGGTGGTCACGGATTTCCATCGCGGCTTGCTGACGGTCGAGACTCTCGATCAGGCCAATCCGCAAGGTAGTCTGAAGACTGCGATCGTCGCCGCATTGCTCACCTCGAATGACCCGGCATCTGTCGATGTGTTCAGCGACAAAGACGTCAGCATAGAAGCTAATCGGCAGCCGTATCTTTACAATCTGGTACATGACGACCACGGCAAGTCGATCGGCACGCGCGCTCAAGCTGAGAAGTTTGCGGAATACCTGCTTGCCCAGAAATTACAGACCCGAACCATCACGGGCGACCAGGGCGCCCAGACTGCGCGCTACGTGACCGTGTCGATGGTGAGGGATTTCGAGGACAAGGGCGCCGAGCGCTATCGTGCCAGCATCGAGAAGTATTCGTCGAAATACAATGTCAGCCCGACGTTGGTGCTGGCGATCATGCGCACGGAGAGCAATTTCAATCCGTTCGCGGTGAGCCCGGTCCCGGCCTACGGACTCATGCAGTTGGTACCGACCTCGGGCGGGCGGGATGCGTATAAGCGCGTCACGGGCATCGACAAGACTCCGACGCCCGAGTACCTATACGACCCTGAGCACAGCATCGAGCTCGGCGCCGCCTATCTGAGCGAACTCAACTTCAGCAATTTCAGGGCTGTTGGAAATCAGGACTCGCGCGATCTGTGCGTGATCGCAGCGTACAACACCGGCGCGGGCAACGTGACCAAAACCTTCGACAAGGATCCGAAGGTCGCCCTTGTCGATATCAATAATTTGGATTCTCAAGCGCTGTATGAACGCCTGCGTACCGGCCTCCCCTACCCGGAAACCCGTCAATACGTGGTCAAAGTCACCGGCTATCGCAAGCGCTTTGCGCCTATCGTCGCATCGGCCGCGGCATTGCAATAGCAAATCCGTTTAATAGCTCGGTGATGTCGATCGTTATTGCGCAGTGGCGTTTTCCTGCATCGCGTCGAGCGTTCCTCCGACAGCAATTGCGGCGACCCCGAGGTAGCATGGTTGGGTCATCGCATGGGGCGCTTTCGCGCTCGCGAAAGCCGCAAGCTCGCATTGGTTGCTAACTATGAGAAGGCGCATGGAAAACGAAGTCTATAAAACGATTCAGGTCACAGGCTCATCGAAAACGAGTAGCGACGAGGCGGTCCGGACCGCGATTTCGAAGGCAGCCAAAACAGTTCACAACCTTCGCTGGTTTCGGGTGACGGACATGCGTGGCCATATAGAAAACGGCCAAATCGCTCATTGGCAAGTCTCGATCGAGTTGGGATTCACTCTCGACTAGCTGCAGTTGGCCGCGCCTTGACTGGAGTGGCTCCGCAGGGTACTTCGCGCCGCGCCGCGTGGGATCGCGCGCCGCGCGCAAGGAGCAAACGATGACGAGTCCCGGTGTTTCCGGCATCGTGAGAAGAGGTATCGAGCGGGCCGATGCGGCGGCCGTCAAGCGCTTGAGGTGTACCGGCGCGGCCACCATTCATGAGGTCATGGGCCGCATGGGGTTGATGAAGCCCTACATGCGGCCCATTTACACCGGTGCCTATGCCTGCGGTACGGCGGTCACGGTGCTCATGCATCCCGGCGACAACTGGATGTTGCATGTCGCGGCCGAACTCATTCAGCCGGGAGACATCGTTGTCGCCACGTGTTCCGCGGATTGCACCGACGGGTTCTTTGGCGAGTTGCTGGCGACATCCTTCCGCGCACGCGGCGCGGTGGGGCTGGTCATCGACGGCGGGGTACGCGACGTGAAGGACCTGAGCCAAATGCAGTTCCCCGTATTCGCGAAGGCCATCAGTGCCAAAGGCACGGTCAAGGCGACCATTGGCTCGGTCAACATACCGGTGATTTGCGCCGGAACCTTGGTCAACCCCGGTGACGTCGTGATTGGCGATGACGACGGCATCGTGGTCGTCCCGGCCGCACGGGCACCGATAGTGGCGGACGCCGCGGAAGCCCGTGAAGAGAACGAATTACAGAAACGTGAGAAACTCGCCGCCGGCGTGTTGGGCCTCGACCTTTATGGCATGCGGGATGCGTTGCGAAAGGCAGGCCTTAGGTATGTCGACTGATCAAGCTCCGCGGTCGTCGGCCTGGCACACGAAGTCGATGATCGATGGGACGACTGTTCGCGAAACGCCTTCGGTGAGCGGCCGGTCCACCGTCGAAAAAACCTCGTAAAGTAGGCAGGATCTTCGAAACCCAAACGATAGGCAATTTGACGCACATTCATTGCGGTATAACGCAATTGCCGCTCGGCCTCTACCAAGACGCGCAGATGCACAAGCGATACGGGCGCTTGGTCGGTAAAGCGCAGGCACGCGCGCCGCAATTGCGACTCGGAAACCCCTAGTATTCGACAATAGGCCTCGATACTGGTGTGCCTGAGAAAGTTCTGTTCAATCGCTTCGCGAAATTTTGCAACCAAATCTCGATCCTTGGCATTTGGCGCGCTTGCCGCGTTGGCCGCAGGCCCGCCGATGCGGGACGCATTGGCGATGAGGGCGGCCACCAACCCACGCAGCGCCAGGTTCCGTCCGCTGGCCGTGCGCTTAAATTCGACGAGGAGCATGCGGCAAAGCCGCGTCAGGTCGGTTGCCGCCAGCGTGCGTCTCGTCAACGTCACAAAATTCGCGTGATCCAAAAAGCCCTGCAGTTCACCTGACTTACCGACGAAATCCTTGACCAGCCCTGTAGCAAAAGTCGCCACAAGGCCCTCGATATCGGCGTCAAAGTGAAAGGCATGCACGACGTTCGGAGGTACGACCACGATGCAAGGCCCGCGTGCTCTGAGTTGGCGGTCATCAAGCGACGCGTCGACGCCGCCTGATTGCAGGACCAAGATCTGATGCAAATCACGATGTCGATGCGGCTGGATCGTCCAGTCATGCAGACGGCTGCGAGCGGCGATGGTTTCCACATGCACGGTCGCCTCGTCAGGCGCCTGTGGTGCCTCGCCATACAGGAAAAACGCCGGGATTTCCGCAGCCGGTGGAATTCGTGAGCGCAGCGACATGTCGGAAAAGTACAACTATTGCGTCGCCCCGTCCATTCCGTTGACCGAGAAAATCGACGAGGGTGCCAATTGAGTTGGGCATTGGTTGAGCGGGCATGCAAGTCACGAAAACACAGGTAGTCATCGTGGGCGCCGGTCCCTCGGGTCTGCTGCTTGCCCGCTTGCTGGCGCGCGCCCGCATCCAATCGGTAGTGCTCGAAGCGCGGTCGCGAGAATATGTCGAGGCGAGAATTCGTGCAGGCGTCCTCGAGCAGGGCACTGTGGATTTGCTGGAAGAAGCCGGGGTGGCCGCGCGGGTGAAGCGCTCGGGGTTGCCGCACGATGGATTTGAACTGGCTTTCGATGGCCGTACGCACCGAATTGATATTCACCGATTGACCGGCAAACGCGTCACTGTGTATGGGCAGACCGAAATTCAGAAGGACCTTGCGGACGCGCACCTAAGCGATGGCGGCACGGTGTTCTACGAAGCCAGCTGTGTGAAAATAGACAAGATCCGCCAAGCGTCGCCACGAGTTGGCTTCGTTCATCAAAGCATCGCACACGAGATTGAATGCGACTTTGTTGCCGGGTGCGATGGCTACCATGGCATCAGCCGTAAAGCCGTTCCCACCGGGGAGCGCTGTTACTACGAGCGACTCTACCCGTTTGGATGGCTGGGCATCCTGGTCGATCAACCACCGGTCTCGGAGGAGCTTATCTATGTCAATCATGAGCGCGGCTTTGCCCTATGCAGCATGCGATCCAAAAGCCGCAGCCGCTATTATTTGCAATGCACGCTCGGAGATAAGGTCGAGGAATGGCCCGATGAGCGCTTTTGGATCGAATTGCGCATGCGCTTGCCGGTAGAGCTGGGCAAACGTCTCGTCACAGGCACTTCCATCGAGAAGAGTATTGCCCCACTGCGCAGCTTTGTCGCTGAGCCAATGCGTTACGGCAGACTTTTTCTCGTCGGCGATGCCGCTCATATCGTTCCGCCAACAGGTGCCAAGGGCTTGAACCTCGCCGGCTCGGACGTGAACATTCTCAACCGTGCGCTGGTGTCTTTTTACCGGTCGAATACGCTCGCGGGATTGGATGCCTATTCCGGCACCGCACTGTTGCGCGTCTGGAAAGCGACCCGCTTTTCCTGGTGGTTCACATCCCTCATGCACAGGTTTTCCGATGATGCCTTCGCGCACCGGCTGCAGTTGGCCGAATTGGATTATATAAGTCGATCCGAAAGCGCCTCCCGATCCTTCGCCGAGAACTATGTCGGGCTGGATTTCAATTGAAGCCGCCGCCCCCGGCTCCCTGGGCTATGATACCGGAAAGCTATGCTGTATAGCACTCTTGCGGGGAATCTTTAGAATGCTCAATGAATCGCCTGACGAGGCGCGGGAAGCGCCGCTTAATAACCCGCTGGAGCGGCTACTGGGATATCAACTTCGACGCGCATCGCAGATGATGTTGGATGATCTGGTGACGGCACTTCAAGATTTGGAGTTGCGGCCCACCAATGCATCGGTTCTATTGCTGATCGCGTCGAATCCGGGCGTTACCCAAAGCCGCATCGGACAAGCTCTCGCAATCGAGCGCGCCAACATGGCGCCGATGACGGCTAAACTGATCGAACGTGGCCTCATCCGGCGCTCGCGCGCGGACGGTCGCTCTCATGGGCTGCACCTGACGGAGCAGGGGACCAAGGTCGCCGCGACGGTGCGGCGGCGCATCGCGGAACACGAAGAGAGATTTTGGAAGGCAATGAAACCACGTGATCGCACGGTTCGGCTGGCGTTCCTGCGCTCAATTTGGGATTAGTCAAGTCACAGGAGCAAGGCTCATCATGAGTACTGCGCGAAGCCGGGCCGGGCTAAGAACAGCCTTCTACTGCTTTCTCGTAGCGCTGTGTGAAGGAATAGATTTGCAGGCTGCCGGTGTCGCTGCCGCCGGCATTGCGGCGGAGTTCAAGCCAAGCCCCGATCAATTTGGAACGTTTTTCAGCGCCAGCACCGTCGGCTTGTTCCTCGGGGCTGTTGTCGGCGGCCGCCTCGCCGACAGTTTCGGTCGGAAGAGGGTGCTAGTGGCGTCCATTGCGCTGTTCGGCTCGTTCTCACTGCTGACGGCCTTCGCAGGTAAATCTCGCCGGCATAGCGCATCCGCTCGAGATTGGCGATCACCGATGCGCCCAATGCACCGGGAGTCGCCGAAGCCCCTACCACCGCAACCGAACGCGGTCGCAGCAACCGCTCAATCGAGCGCACGCCGTCGCCCATGCCGCCGTTACTCCTTCGGTCGGTTTTGCTTGGTCTGATCGTAGGCGCCCAAGCCCGGCTTGTACGATTTGTCGTCGATGAACTGCTTGATGCCCTCTTTGCGTCCCTGATTATCGAAATAGTTCGCGGCCTCCTGTGCGCGCACGAGAAAATCCTCGGCGTTGTCGTAGGTCATCTCGCTCACGCGTCGCACGGCATCTTTGGCGGCCTTCAGTGCCACGGGGTTCTTCTGCAGCAACGTCTTCGCCACTGATTCGACACGCGCCTGTAGGTGAGCGAGAGGTAGAGCTTCGTTAACCAGCCCCCATTCAGCCGCCGTCTTGCCGTCGATATTCTCGCCCATCAAAGAGTGATACATCGCGCGCCGGAAGGAGAGCAACTCGCGCGCCACTTTGGTCGCGCCGCCGCCTGGCAGAATGCCCCAATTGATCTCCGACAATCCGAATTGCGCTTCCTCGGCGGCAAACGCCAAATCGCATGCAAACAACGCTCCGTAACCACCGCCAAAGCACCAACCGTTCACCATGGCAATCGTTGGCTTTTGATACCAACGCAAACGCCGCCACCAACCGTAGGACTCTCGCTGGGCGTTTCTTACCGCACCCAGGCCCTGCTCCTCGACATCGCGGAAATATTCCTTGAGGTCCATGCCTGCCGACCACGCGCTGCCCTCACCGGCCAGAACCAGCACGCCCACGTCGGGTGCGCTCAAACCTAATCGGATTTTCCCGGGGATTCTGGCTACGTCGTGCTTTTCGAGATTGAGGATCACCGAACCGTTAAGATATAGGCAGTTCGCCATCAACGCGAAGAGGACTACCATTGAGGTTACCGTGCAGCTCGCGGGTCTCCAAGGGTGTAGGCCAAAGCTCCGCCCATTGAGGGGGTAAGTGCGAGTCTTTTCGAGGAAATGAAGGACAGGTGTGAATATGCGAGCAGTGCGGCTACATGGCGTCGGACAGCTTAAATTCGAACAGGTCGCGCAGCCGGACGCTCTCGCGCCGGACAGCGTTCGTTTGCGCGTACAGGCCATCGGGATCTGCGGCTCGGATCTGCACAACTTCCGCACCGGACAATGGATCGGCCGACTGCCCATCATTCCCGGTCACGAGCTTGCGGGCGATATCGTCGAGGTGGGATCCGACATCTCCGACTTCTACGCTGGGGAGTTGGTAGTCGCCGACTCTCGAGTAACCTGCGGTGCATGCCTACCTTGTCAGGAGAATCGCAACAATGTTTGCGAGCGCCTGGGCTACCTGGGAGAAGTGTGCGATGGCGGATTCGCCGAATTTGTCTCACTTCCTCGCGCTCGCCTCTTACGCGTCCCGGATGGCGTCCCCTCGCATATCGCGGCGCTCGCCGAACCGCTCGGAGTGGCGTTGCATGTCATTCGTCGACTGAAGCCCTTGCCGGGAATGCCAGTCCTGATCGCTGGAGCGGGACCTATCGGTGGCCTCGTCGCCATTTTGCTCGATCATCTGGGATTTGGGCCGCTGCTAATCATTGAACGAAATGCCGAACGAGCGGCCTTGGTGGCGGAACTGACGACCGCAAAAATAGTTACTGCGGACTCAGCCGAGATTTCACGTTGCATCGCACCCGCGCGCCTTCGCCATGCAGTCGAAGCTACCGGCTCGCAAGCAATGCTCTCGATGTTGTCGACGGCGCTATCGGGTGGCGGGCGATTGGCGCTGGTGGGGCTCTTCCGCGGACAGCCAGCGTTCGATCTGAACCGCATCGTTGAGCGTGAGATCGATGTGGTGGGATGCAGTGTGTTCTGCGATGAGCAGCGCGAGGCACTCGATCTGCTTGTCCCGTTGAAGCAGAAGCTGGAACGAGTGGTGTCGCCACCCATTCGTCTCGAAGATGTGCCGGCGGAGTACGAACGACTTTTGGCTGGCCATACTAGCTTCCTAAAGACCATCGTGCGGCCGTGAGCCGCCATATCGTATCGCGGAGAGCCGGCGACGATTCAAGCTGGGCAGCGAGGACTGCGCGCTCCGAAGCGGCTAGGGTGCTCGTTGCTCGCCGCCGACGCACAGTTCGACCGCGTGGGTGATTGCCTTCGCGATATCGTTGGCGAGATCCTCGCTCGAGAAGAACAAAAAGTTATCGCCGCCGCCGATACTGTGAAGATCCACGCGAAAAATCGGCGCGGTGATGCTGGTCTTGCGAGTTGGATGCAGGTCTTGATCGATCGCTTCGACTGGGGTGACGGTGACTTCTTCAATGTCATTCAAGAGTACGCCGAGATCCCGATCCTCGATCACTTCAGCGTCTTCGGATTCCTTGTCGTGGTACGAGAAGAGACATTGCACACCGATCTTCGGCTTCTTGTAGACCAATACGTTGACGTTCGAGATATACGCGGATACCTGGGTTTCCAAGGTAGTCCCACTGAGGGTGTCGCGTCGGCGCAGAGCGTAGTTCAGAGGCCCGACCGCGTTCAGTTGCTCCTGAACGAATCGTGTCGTCTCCTTCAAGCTCGGTCCCGACCCCTCCTGCTCACGCACCGTGGCAGCGGGCCGGGCGGCGTCGACCGCGATCAGCGAAAGGAGCACCATCGTGCATAGAACTTTATGTTGGTTCATGGTGTTGAATTCCCGCCGTGTATCGGCCTCCGTGACTAGCGCTGGGCCTGCAACATTCCGCCCGGGCTGCAAGACATCTGCGTCACGGCGAGACTGACATTTCCGCGCGTATTGGCGGTGTACGCCGCCCAGCCGCCAACCGAATGCCCAGGACTGAGTGGGTACGGCAAGATGTCTGACATAGTCGTTGATTGCCCCGTGCCGGCGTCGACATAGGTGTAGTTGAACTGCATCGATGAGATCGTGTTCGAACCCGCGTTCAGAAATCGCCAGGTAAGCGTCGAGTCGTTGACGCGCGATATGTCGAATACCAATCCGGTGCTGCCGAGAACTGCCCAGGCTCCCCAGGGTGCTTGCGGAGAGGGCATATTCGTCGCGGCAACCGACGGACAAGCCGTATTGGCGGCCAAATTGGCGGCCGATGGATTGGCCGGTGCGGCGGAAGTTTGGCTCGCAGTGTTCGCGACTTGCACGGTGGTGCCGGCATTGGCGGCTGTCTGCTGGCTGGGCGCGGCAGCGGCGAGGTTCGTGCTAGCCGTCTGGAATGCCGGAGTCGCGGGTGCTTGCTGCGCGGCGAGTGCCTGCGCGAGATTGGCCTGCGCCGCCGCCATGCGCGTCTGGCAAATGCCTTCATAAGCGCTAGCCGTACTCTGCAGTTGCTGCTGGAGTGCATCGTTGATGGGGTTCGGCTGATCGGCCGCGCTCATTAGAGCGTTTTGTAGATCAGGATCGGAGGTGTTCGCGGCGATGGTTTGCAGCATCTGCGCAATGCCTTGATCTGTCGTGTTTTGTGCGCTCGCCACGCTGTTCACATAGTTCTGATAGGCATCGGCCTGTGCACAACCGGTTTGCGCTGACTGCATTTGCGTCACGGCGAGGTACAGCGGCTGATTCGTCGCGGACACCGGAACGACCGCGAAGCCGGTGGTCATGGGTGGCGGCACGACCGCGGCGTGGGTAACTACCGCGACCGCGGGCCCAGATACGGCGGCGGGTCGCATGACAACGGCTGGAACCGGAGGCGGCGGCGTTTCAAGCTTGGGTTCGGCAAGCTTGGGCTCGGGTTGGATCTGCCGTACGACGTGCGGCGTGTAGACCACCGAGCTTCGCGGACCCGCGACGCCCGTAGCCAGGCCCGCGGTATCGAGCGTCGGCAGCACGCGGGCAGGCGC
>Ga0116129_1001121_pt1 | contig 15285 bp, 17 predicted proteins | sample June2015DPH_17_2_FD_89732 | JGI IMG/M metagenome (GOLD analysis project Ga0116129, IMG submission 89732) | Peatland microbial communities from SPRUCE experiment site at the Marcell Experimental Forest, Minnesota, USA - June2015DPH_17_10 | ecosystem: Environmental > Terrestrial > Soil > Wetlands...
ATTGATCGATGTAGCGGCGCAAGGTGCCGTCGTCGAGAATCTCCCGGGTGATATTGTCCAGCCAGAGGCTTTGACCCAGATCATGCAGGGCTTTCGTCATACTCATGGTCGCACCTTAAAGTCGGTTAGGTTGTGGTTGAGAAGATCCCCGATGCGTTCGATCGTCAGATCCGGCGCCGGTTGTGCGGATTTGGACTCCGGCGCCAGAGCGTAGTGCCCTTGACGCACGAATACCGTCGTCAGGCGCGCCCCCAGCACCAATTTCATCGCGGCCAAAAGATGGGCCTTGTCGTCGACCATAACATAGCCCCGCGCCGGGTAGCGCTGCTGCATGTGATCGAGGACTTTTTCCTTGTGCAGGTAAATCAAGACGCGGCCGTCGGTGGCGGCCCATATGCCGGAGCGGTGAATTTTTCGCGGTTGAAACACGATGTCGCCGTCCGACAGCACCACGGGCAACCCAAAGGTGCGCAGATGGGCGATGGCCTCGAGCGCTCGTGGGAACAAGCGGCTTGCAAATGGGTATTCGAGCAGGAAGTCCGACATCTCGAGCAGTTGCGGATGGTCATCGAGCCCGCTGCGGAAATCTTGCAGGGCGCCCAGGTAGTCGGCGAGGCCAAGCGCCTCGCGCCGCCGGGCAAAAATCTCCCAGTAGCGGGCACGCTCGGCTGCGCCGAATGAACTCTCCAGCCGATCGCCCAGATCCTGCGCGAAACGGTCGTTGTCCAGCAGCGTGTTGTCCACGTCCAGCAGAAATACGACTTTATCGTCGTTCAGCACGGCGAAGATTTCTCGACCTGAGGATCGTGCCAGGTCTCCCCGCCGTCGACGATTTTGGCGGCGGCGTCGGGGCCCCAGGTGCCCGGTGCGTATTCGATCACGGGCAGGGCGCCGGTCAAGATCGGGTCCACCACCCGCCAAGCCGCTTCCACACTGTCATCCTGCGTGAACAACGAGGTGTCGCCGCGCACGGCATCTCCCAACAATCGCTCGTAGGGCGATTTCTCGGACTGTGTGTTGTGGCGCGCGATCAATTCGACCGGCTCGCCGCGCATGTCCTCGCCGTTGAGCTTCGCCAGAGCGCCCTCGCCAATCACCACTTCGGGGCTCAAGCGCAACCGGAAATAATTCGAAGGCATCGTGTCGCTGGGGTCGAAGATTGCCAACGGCGGCCGCTTGAGCGTCACCCGGACCTCGGTGGCGGTGATCGGCAGGTTCTTGCCCGCGCGAATGTAGAACGGCACATCCGCCCAGCGCCACGTGTCGATGCGCAACCGCAGTGCGGCGAAGGTCTCGATCTGCGAGTCCTTGGCGACGCCGTTCTCGTCGCGGTAGCCGCGAAATTGTCCGCGTACCACTTCTTTCGGATCGAGCGGACGCATCGCCCGGAATATGCGCAGCTTTTCCGCCTGCATGGTCTTCGAATCGTGACCCACCGGCGCATCCATGGCCAGCAATGTCACCACTTGAAGCAAGTGGTTTTGCACCACATCGCGGATCGTGCCCACCTCTTCGTAGAAGGCGCCGCGGCCCTGCACACCGAAATCCTCGGCCATGGTGATCTGGACATCTCGGATATATTCGCGATTCCAAATCGGCTCGAGGAAGGTGTTGGCAAAGCGAAAGTACAGCAGATTCTGCACCGCTTCCTTGCCCAGGTAATGATCGATGCGAAAGATCGAGGATTCATCGAACACTTCGTGCAGGGTGCGATCGAGCGCCTGCGCACTCGCCAGATCCCGGCCGAAGGGTTTTTCGACGATAACTCTCGCATTCGCCGCGCAGCCGCACTGTTGCAATCCGCGCACGACGCTGGCGAACATGCTGGGCGGGATGGCGAGGTAGTAAATGGGGCTTTTTGCGAGCCCGATAGCCGTCTTCAGTTTGGTAAAGGTCTCTGGATCCGCGTAATCGCCATCGACATAGCGCAGCAGCGCAGCCAGCTTTGCAAAGCTGGCCTCGTCGAAATCGCCGTTGTGCTCCACGCTGTCGCGGGCACGCGCTTTGAGTTTGTCCAAATTGAAACCGGCGCGCGCCATGCCGACGATGGGTATGTGGAAGCCGCCCCTTCGCACCATGGCGTACAGCGCGGGAAAGATTTTTTTATACGCCAGATCTCCGGTGGCGCCGAAAAATACGAAGGCATCGGATTCCGTTTTGACCATCAGCGTTTTGCCTCGAGCTCCCGACGGAGCTGTTGAAGTTCTTCGATCAGATCCAGGGCCAGCGCGACGCCCGCGAGATTCAATTCCAAGTCCCGCTCCAGACGAACCGCGAGCCGGGCGCGGCGCAGTGCATCGCCGGTGAAGTGCCACTCGCTCCTGACTTCGACCACATTGAGCACTCCTTCTTCGACGAATTCCACGATGTGCCGTTCCTCGACATGGCACATGCGGCTCAAGTCCTTGATGCTCAAGGTCACGGATTGATCGACGAGGGTTCCCGTTAACGCCGGTTCATCGGATGGCGACATCTTAGACCCCCAGGCTGGCGCGAGGATTGAAGGGCAGGACCGCGGCAAAGGCGGCGTAAGCGGCCTTTGCCTCGTCATCGTTGGCGGGGGGCAGCGCGATCTGCAGCACCACGTAAAAATCGCCCGGCGGCGTAGCAGGGATGCCGCGGCCCCTCAGACGCAGTTTGCTGCCGGCGTGCGATCCGGGCGGAATCTTCAAATCAACCGTGCCGTTCGGCGTGGGTGTTTTGACGGTCGCCCCCAGCGCCGCTTCCCACGGTGCGACCGGCAATTCCATCGATAAATCGCGCCCCTCGACCCGATACAGGGGATGGGGCGAGAAATCCACTTCGATGTACAGGTCTCCCTGCGTGCCGCCCCCGGGCGCACGCGCACCCTGGCCTGCGAGGCGGATCTGCTGGCCTGCGAGAATGCCTTTGGGCACCTGAACATTCAGCGTGCGGTCCTTCGAGACCAACCGGCCTTCGTCATCGATCTCCGGCATTCTCAGTGTGAATGTACGGGCGCCGCCCTGCAGCGAGGCCTCCAAATCGAGCAGCACCTTGGCGTGATGATCCTCGCCGCGATCCGGATGAAAATCGCCGCGCGCACCGCGGCCTGAGCGCGCCTGAGCACCGAAAAGGGAATCGAAAAAATCGCTGTAAGTTGAATTGCCCGGACCTGCACCGCTGAATTCAAAGCCTGAACCCCAATCGGGCGGCGGCCGAAACTCTTCGCCGGGGCGGCGTTGACCCAGTTGATCGTATGCCGCGCGCTTTTCCGGGCTTTTGAGCACTTCGTATGCCTCGCCGACCTCCTTGAAGCGCGCCTCCGCATCCTTTTCCTTGCTGACGTCCGGATGATATTTGCGCGCAAGTTTACGATAGGCCTGCTTGATCTGGGCTTCGGTGGCATCGCGCGCAACGCCCATCACCTTGTAATAATCCTTGAATTCCACCGATCACCTGCCAACGGCACACTTAAAGAATACTACGTGTGAAAACTCATGATGAGTCATAACACGATGTCAGATTAATCCTACGCTACAATTGATAAGCGACGCTCAGCAGCAGCCCTTCGCAAAGATCGCGCACCAGACTCGGCGTGCGGCTGTTGAAGGGCGCCGCCTGCACGATCATCCCGTCGATCCAGCGCGCGAGCCAATTGATTTCCGTGGCGCCATAAAAGACCACGGCGCATTCATAGTTGAGCAGCAAACTGCGCGAGTCCAGATTCACGGATCCCGACAGGGCGAGGGACTGGTCGAATACCACAGCCTTCGCGTGGTTCATGTAGGGCAACAGATGAACGTTGACGCCCGCCTGGCTCAAGGAACGCAGCGCTCGGCTGCGCGCGAAGTCCGCCAAACGATGATTGGAACGCGCCGGAATGCATAAATCGATGCGCACGCCGCGCCGCGCCGCGAGGCGCATGGCAGTTTCCAGGCTGACGTCGGGTACGAAGTAGGGAGTTACGGCGAGCATTCGGTCGCGCGATTGAAAGCATGCGTCGATCAGCAAAGCGTGCACGGTATCCTCGGGCTGGTCCGGCCCGCTGGGCAGAAACTGCGCCTCGCCCGAGGCCCGCTGCGCACGGGCCTCGGGTATGGGTGTGCTCTGCGCCGATGCGGGCTTGCCGCCCGCTGCGACCCAATCCAATTCGAATTGCGCGGCGGCGGCGGCGGCCACCGGTCCTTGCAGATCAAAAGTCAGATCTCGCCAAGGGGGTGCGCCGGCCGCACCGTCAAAGTATTCGGCCGCGAGATTGCGTCCTCCGGCCCACAACCGCGAGCCGTCGGCGATGACCATCTTTCGATGGTTGCGCAGGTTGCGCGGACCCTGGGTTCGGCGCGCGAACAAGGGACTGAAAATCTCGGTCTCGACACCGCCCCGTTCCAGAGTCTTGAGGTGGGAGCGGGGCACTTGGAGCGCGCCCACGCCGTCGAGCAGCAGCCGCACTTCAACACCGTTGCGCGCTCTTTCGATCATGCGCTGCATGGCCTCCCGGCCGAAGTCGTCATCGCCGAGAATGTAAGTGCAGACATCCAACCGCGAGACGGCGCCGGCCATGGTCGAAAACAATGCGGCCGCGGAATCGCGCCCATCCTGATGCAGGTTGATCACCGCAGGCGAAGACGGCGCCAATCCAAAACTCTCGATGAGATCCTGCGCCCAGTGTCCGGCAGAGGGCCGCGCACCGGCGCGCTGCAAAGTCCTGCGGGGCAGCTTGCGCCGGCCGAACATCAGGTATGCGGGCAAAACCAGATAGGGCAGGGCGATCATTCCCAGGACCCAGGCAATGGCGATGGAAGGCGGGCGCCGCTCACGTTCCGCGCGGGCGGTCAGGATGTAGGCCAGCAAACTGACGACAATGGCCAGTGAGTGAATGCTGACCGTGGGAAACCAGGTGCTCATGAAGGCTCGGGCCGTCCGAGCCGCTGCAGAACGCCCGGCAAGAGATCGGGCAAATCCTCGGCCAGCAGCCCCAATCCGAATCCTGCGGCGCAGGCGCCATGCATCCAGACCGCGGCTGCGGCCGCCGGAAAAGCGTCCATGCCTTGCGCAAGGAGGCCGAGAATGAATCCGCTGAGGACGTCTCCCGATCCTGCGGTGGCCAACGTGGCCGGCGCATTGGCATTGATGATCGCGCGTCCGTCGGGGGCCGCGATGACGGTGTCGGCACCCTTCAGCACGATGATCGCGCCGCTGCGGGCGGCGGCTTGGCGGGCGCGCGCCAATTTGTCGCCCGACAGATCGAAGATTCGTTTGAATTCTCCTTCGTGCGGCGTGATGACGCAGGGTGCGCGAATGGCCTGAAACAGTTCCTCCGGCCGCGAAGAAAACACGCTGATGGCATCGGCATCGAGCACGGCAGGCCTGCCGGTTTGCAGCAATGCGAGCGCCCGTTCGCGCGTGGCATCGGTGGCGCCGGCACCGGGTCCGATCGAAAATGCGGTGTAGCGTGGATCTTTCAGCAGGCCGGCAAGATCCTGATCCGGCTTCAATGGCTGTACCATGATGCTGGTCAACGCCGAAGCATAGATCGCGAAGGCGTTTTCCGGCACGGCGATGGTGGTGAGGCCAGCGCCCATGCGCGCCGCCGCCCGCGCCGTCATCCGCGCGGCACCGGTCATGGGATAGCCGCCGTACAGCAATGCGTGGCCGCGGCTGTATTTGTTGGCGGTGGGCAGGAGTTGCGGCAACCGCTCACGCCACAGCGCGGGGGTGTTTTCCCAGGTATCGATGGGGAGTGAATCGAGCACGCTTTGCGGCACGCCAATGTCGGCCACGACGATCTCTCCGCATAGATCGCGCCCAGGCAGCAACAAGTGACCGGGTTTTTTTGCCACGAACGTCACGGTGCACACCGCGGCCGCGGCCCCCAAGTTCTCGCCGCTGTCTCCCATGATTCCGCTCGGTATATCCACGGCGATGATGGGCAGCCCGCGCCGCGTCGCGAACGACAACGTGTCGCTGACCTGCGGGTCCAACGGGCGGCTCAAACCCGACCCAAACAGAGAATCGACCACCAACTCGGCATGATCGATGACACGCGGGGTCAGCGGCTCGATAGCGTGTGTCCAGCGCCGTGAGTGATGTTGTGCATCCCCGCGTAGGGCGTCGGCGGTGCCCAACAGGGCAAGACGCACCGGCCATCCGGATTGCGCCAAGCCGACGGCGATGACAAAGCCGTCGCCGCCGTTGTTGCCGGGTCCGCACAGGACAGTGACCGGCCGCGGCTTCCAGCGGCGCAGAATCTCGTGTACCACGGCTTCTCCGGCACGTTGCATGAGCAGCGAGCCCGGCGTACCTGCCGCCATGGTCAATCGATCGGCCGCGTTCATCTGCGCGACACGCAGCACGGCAGGCCAGGCAGGTAATGGCAAGTTGGGCATCGCTATCCTGTATATGCGAACAGGCTGTTGGGGGTGGACCGCACTGCGGCGAATCCAATGGTAGCGAGCGCCATGCAACCCGGGTAGTCTTTGCTTGAAATAATAACGCCTCGCCAAACGCCCCGGTTGGCGGCTGAAGTAAGGGAAATCGCCGAATGTACAGTCCTCTGTTCTGGATAGAGTGGCTTGATCGTCTCGATCGCGTGCTGACGAGCGCTCGCCAGGACGTCGCTGTGCTGAAGCGCGCGGTTAGTCCGCGCGGCCTCGAGTCCATCGAGCGCTCCAAGCGCCAACTCTGCGCGCTGCTGAATGATTTGCGATTGCTGGATCGCGATGTACTGGCGGCGGGTACGGCGCGCAACGGCGCCGACATTCTGGAAAAGGCGCTAGACGCGACGGTGACGCAATTGCGCAATTTGGCGGCGATTCCGGCGGCCAGCGCGCCGGGCGCGCTCGATCGCATGTTGGCGGCCAGTGATTCCGCCCTGCGCGATAGCTGTTACGAAGCAGCGATGCTGCTGACACCCAGCCGTCGGCGCGCCTAGCGAGCGGCGCGCCGTTTGCGCGGCGCTACGCTTTGGCGGTTTTCGGGCCCCAGATATACCAAAGTATGAATCCCAAGATCGGCAGCACCATCACCACCACGGTCCACAGCACCTTGTTACCGGTGTCCGCGCTGCTTTGAAAAATGTTCACGATCGCCCAGACGTCGGCGACCAGAACGATCAAACCCCCCACGCCACCTTGATACCCCATTAGCCTTCCCCCAGCGGTTGAACCAAGCCTCACGCTACACGTTTGAGATGGGCAGCGGCTAAAAAATCAACAGAATTCCACCGATGGCGCACAACGACAGAACGAGCTGCTCGAACAGGTTTTGATTCACGCGCACCAACAGCCAGCGGCCCGCCACGGCGCCGAGCAGCACGGCGGGCGCCAACGCGAGATTGAATCCAAAGCTGGTGGTCGTGATCAATCCCAGATCCACCATGAACGGAACCTTGAACAGGTTCAGCAGCAGGAAGAACACCGCCGCGGTGCCGACGTACTCCATCTTGGGCAGGCGCATGGCCACCAGATAAACCGCCATCAAGGGGCCGGCGGCATTGGCGATCAGGGTGATGAAGCCTGCCGTCATGCCGATGACTGCGCCCACCGACCAGTGAAACGTGGCTCCTTGCTCCTCCGCCGGGCCGGATAGGTATTTTCGCCAGAAACTCAACAGCACCAGCGAGACGATGATCCAACCGACCAGGATCCGTACGGCGTGATCGGATATGCGGCCCATCGTGAAGTAGCCCAGCACCACGCCGACCGCGGTCCACGGAAACAAACGCCACAGATAGCGCCACTGGGTGTGTTTGCGATACAAGAACACGGCAACCACGTCGCCGAATATCAGCAGCGGCAACACCAGACCGCTGGCCTGTTTGCTGCTCGGGAGCACGTGATTGAACAGGGCAATCGACAGGATGCTCAAACCCGCGATGCCAGTCTTGGAAACGCCCACCATGAAGGCGCCCAGCGCTGCCAGTATCCACAGCGACGGGTCGGTCATCACGGGGGCTCACGCCGGTGCGGGCGGCGGTGCGCGGGCGAGGCGGTCAGTTGTTTACGTAGAATTGGCGCAGCTGATGCAGGTTGATGATGACGTCATAGTGCTGGCCTTCAGGCAGCTTGGGTCCCGTCGCGAATTCATAGCGCGAATCCAAATTGGCAATATCGGGATGCAAGTCGTGCATGGCGCGCTTGAACATTTCGCGCGGCACCCACTCGGAATTGGATGACAGCGAACCGAATTCGTCGTGATAAATCGTCGCCGTGGAAATATCCGCGGGCGTCGATGCGATGGCGAAAACGCGCGGCCGAATCGCGGTCAGGTGCACTTGCTTGGCGCCGGCCATGATCAGGTGCCACTCGTTGCCCTGCGGCACGGCAATCAACGCATAGACATGATGTTGCGCCGTGAAAAAGCCAATTGAAATGGCGAGCATCGCCATCGCCCGGCGAACATTGGCGCTCAAGTTTCGGGTCAGCGCGCTCACCGACGCCACGAGGAAACAGAGCAGAACGCCGGTCATCGCCAAAATGGTGCGATAGGTTGCATAGTGCTCCGAGGCAATCATGCTCACCGCGAAGGCGAACAGGGGAAGTCCCATCAACGCGGACACCCAGATGATGCCGCGCACCCGCCCATGGCGGCGCCACTCGAGACAGGCGCCTGCGACCAAAATGGCGCCCACGAGCGCCGCGCAGCCGAAGTACAGCGCATGGTCGCGATGATTGTTGTCGTTCAGCACGAAGAGGCTGAGCGCATTGGGCAGGGGTTCGGACAAGAACCAGGCGATCTTCTCGCCCCAGTGCGATTCGAAGGCAATTCGGCCGGACTTGACGAAGACATGAGCGGCGTAGAGCAGGGACATCGCAACATAGGCCAGTCCCAGCGTGCCCGCGACGAATCCGAGATGGATTCCCGCCCAGCGCGCCGACTGCTTCAATGTGCGTTGCCGCTGAACGATCAGCGCACCGGCGAGCGGTACCAGATAAAAGAGCGCGCTCGGTTGATAAATCAGTGCGCTCACGAGCATCAGGCCGAGCGCCACCGCCCACTGGCTCAACGCACGCCCGAATCCGGCACGCAGGCCCAGAACCAATGCGCCTTCGACCGTGAAAAACCCGCCAATGGCGAGCAGCGCGGCCGCCGCATAGGGCCAGCCGACCGCCCAGCCCGCAATGACCTGCGCCGACGGCACCAAAACCACCAGAACTGCGAAACACAGGCTGGTGTTGATGGACCATCCGACCGCCCTCAAGCCTCGGAAGCACACCAGAGAGATCGCGCCGAGCAGCAGCGCCGCCGTGAATCGCATCCATTGCAGATTCTGTACGGTGCCGGCCTCGCCGTAGGTCGCCTGAAGGAGCCAGCCGTAAATGGGACGGGCATGCGAGGCGCAGAATTTAACGACCTTGCCGACTTCCTCATGAGCTTCGCGCAGATTGGAATAATCATCGCGCAAGCCGAAGTTGTGAAAGGTAGCCGGCCAATACGCCAGCAACGGCACGAGGAACAGCACCGCCGTGAGCATCCAAGCCCGTACCCGAAGGCCGCGGCGCGGCTCGGCAATGGCGCTCGGACTTCCGATGGCGCTCGGATTGCCGATGGGCACGGCAATCGCGGCTTCGCTGAGTACTGTTTTCGGAACGCTGCTCATCGCGGTAAATGACCTTGAATGCTGCAATGCACTAATCTACGCACATGATCACCTATCGCCAGTCGCAAATGACTTAGAAGGCAATGGTTAAGAAATGTCGGCTGGGAACTGATTCTATCGACGATGCGTAAAAAATCAGTGCCGGATTTCGATAAAATGCGTTAAATATCTGTTAACTAAGCGGGGCGGGGCGCTCTTGGGCCGTTAGGCCGCGACGCATAAATTCTTGCCTCCCTGCTTGGCGCGATACAGCGCCGAGTCGGCACGGTCAAAGACGGCTCCGGCCGCATCGTGCTCCTTGAGCTCCGCAAGGCCGCAGGAGACCGTGACGCGCACCGGTGTCCCACGAAAATGAAAGCGCAGCGCTTCCACGGCGGTTCGTACTTCGTTGGCAATGAGCAGGGCTTGCGTGATTTTCGTGCCGGTCAACAGCATCACGAATTCCTCGCCGCCGATGCGCGCAACGAAGTCATCCCCGCGCACCGCAGCCAAAAAGCACCCGGCGACGCTTTGCAAAACGCGGTCCCCGGCACGGTGACCGTAGCTGTCGTTGATGAGCTTGAAATTGTCGAGATCCCACAGGAGCATCACGACGGCCAGCTCGGAGCCGGACTGTTTGGCAATCTGCTCGGAGATTCGCTCCTCGAAGGATTTGCGGTTCCCGATGCCGGTCAAGGGGTCGACCCGCGCGCTTTGCTTTTCGCTGTCTAATTTCGAATGCAGTTCGCCGGTCTCGCGCTCCAGCTCGGCGATGCGCGAGCGCATCCGTTCGGCGCGGCCGTTGATCTCCAGCAGTCGAACGGCCTCGCGAGCGCGGAAACTGCCGATGTGTTCTGCAACGCGTTCCAGCCGCGCACTCACCAATGCCTGCAATGCGCTCAATTCCGAGGCGCTGCCGACTTCGTCGGTGAGTGCGCGCACCTGCGACAGGACGGTGTCATTGTAGGACTGGGTGTCTTCAAAGTGGCTGCGGTTGGCATGATTCGTTTCGGATAAATAGCCGGCCATTTCACCGAGACGCTGGGTGACTTCACCGAGGACCGCTGCGGACTGCAGACGCTCCCGGGCCAGCCGCTCGCAATGCTCATGGACCAGATCGCCGGCCCGCTTGATGATGCTGGCGAGCGCGGCATCATTTTTTGCCGTCGCCAGCTCGGCGATCAAGGCGGGCCCGATCGAACTGACGCCGGCGCCCGCCGGCAGCCGTTCAAGCAATGATTTGATGGCGAGGCGAGTGTGCGTGTCGGCCGGAAAGCTGATGGTCGGAACCGGCGATACCGCATCGACAGCGACCACCGTCGTGGTCAGGGATTCCGCGAGCCGGCTGAGTTCATCCGGGTCGGCATTGCGCCGATTGGCCGCGGCGAGTGCCATGAGTTCATCATCCAGCTGTGGATTCACCCCCATGCCGGCCGCGCACAGGCGCCCGACCAGCCGGCGCAGCACCTGTTCAAGGTGCCGCCAGCGCTTCTCTTCCGCCTCCATTTCGATCAGGGAGTCGCGGTATTTTTGCTTCCACTCACCACTTTCGGACACTGGTTTTCCCTTCGGCAAACCACCATATTACATTCAGGTCGACGCCTTGGTATGTGAGCGGCTCGCTGGATTATGGTCAAGACCAATCCCGGATGCGAACACCGTCACTCGGCGGGGAGATGGGGGCGCTTGCATGGTTTCTTGATGTAAGTCCCATCGGGCCGGAACCCGACGGGATAGGCTTTGCGCGAAGGACCGCCCACCCATGCTGCGACTCGCACTTTTCATGACCACGTTGCTGGCCGCGTCGAGCATCGCGGCGACCGCGAAGATTTACACCTATGTGGACGCGCAGGGCTTGCGGCACTACACCGATGTCCCCGACAACAACCGGTATCGGTTGCTGGTGCTCTCGCCCCAGGACAGGACCGCGAGCGGCGACCGCTACGATATGCAGCTATTGGCGAAAGCCACCCAGTACGACTCCATCATAGAACACGCCGCCTTCGCGGCGGCGGTCGAACCGAACCTGCTGCGTGCCGTTATCGTGGTGGAGTCTGGCTTCAACTCTCGTGCCGTATCCAAGCGAGGCGCGGTGGGCCTGATGCAATTGATGCCGGCGACGGCCAGCCGCTTTGGCGTTTCCAACCCCTATGATGCGCGCGAGAATGTGCATGCTGGCGCGCGTTATCTTAAATTTCTCATCGACCGCTTCGGTCATGATGTCCGCTTGGCGCTGGCCGCATACAACGCGGGGGAAGATGCGGTGGTTCGCAATGGCGGCCAAATCCCGCCCTTCAGCGAAACCCTGGCCTACGTGCCGAGGGTGCTCAAGATCTACAAGATGTTGGGCGAACAGGCCCGGTCCACCTGACGCTGAGCCGCCCACCCGACCTGGCAGTCCCGAAATTTGGGATGATGCGCCATTGGCATTGAAAGCCAAGGGAGCGGGATCATGACCTAGCGCCGGGCAAGGCGCTGCGCCTGCGCGGCGCACTCGGCCCTTTGCAAGGAATGGGCGCCGATGGCGCGCTGACGTGGACGGTGAAGGGCGGCGCGGGGGGAGCCGACATCTCCGTGAGCTATGCCGTCGTCGGCTACGCCAAGGACGGTTTTGACGCCGTGTCGAAGGGTGTCGATCACGTCCTCGGCGAGCAAGTCGAGCGACTGAGAAAACTCATCGACGGTTAGGCGCCTAGCGTTTGACGGCAACTCCGGCTATTTCGAAGTGCGCGCCCCGCACGAGTTTGGCAACTCCGATGAAGGCTCGGGCCGGATAGTTGCCGTGAAAGTATGAGCGATAGACGGCATTGAATTTGTCGTAAAGATCCAGATCCGTGCAATACACGGTGACCGAAACCAGATCGGCCATGGTCAGACCGCCTTTTTCCAGCGTTTGCTTGACCGCATCCATCACCAGGCGAGCTTCGGCTTCGGGGTCCGACGCGACCTTTCCCGTGGCCGGATCGACCCCTAGGTGACCGGAGACATAGAAGGTCCCGCCGACCATGACGCCGTTGTTGTAGGGCGGCGCTGTCTTAGGATCCGCCCCGGGTGGGGCGACAAAGGTGCGCCCTGAATCCGCGCCGTGGGCGGCGAACGCGCCCAGGCCGATGACAAGTATCGCCAATGCTTTGTTCAGATCACCCACTTTCTTCATGAAAATATTCCTCGAGTTCGGATGTGTGGCTCAGGCTTTTGGCGCGGCGCCGGCGGGTGGGATGGCACCCGTGGGGGTCAACTTGTCAATCGCCTGCGGCAGCACCTCTGAGAGTTTCGCCGCGAGAACGTCAGGGGACATGCCGATCTTGGCCGCCAATTCCTTGACCGTATCGGAGCCGAAGGCCTGGTGGATCTGGTCGGCGGTGATGGGCTGATTTGCGCCGTTTCCAATCCACGAGCGCACCGTACCGCTCAAGCCCTGCTGCTCCAATTGGTCGACGACCCCTTGAATGCCGCCATGCTTTTGAATCAAGCCGTTGACCACCATGGCCATCTCGGCACCGACCACGCCGCCCAATATGCCGTCGAACATGCCCATGAGGTCCCCCTGCGATACCAACGATTCACTAAAAGCCGAAGACCAGGTTCACGCTCTCCGTCGAGTCGGACTTCTTGAGCGGAGGCGGTGGTTTGGAATTCTCTTTGATGCCATAGCCGACGCTGAGCGCCAACTTGTCCGTCATCTTGACGGTAAGCGCAAGGTCGTCAGTCAGAAGCGTATTGCTGGCGCCCGCTTCCACCAGGAGTTTGTTGGTGAGGGTCGTCGTTTTCGTGAAGGCGTGTGAGAAATCCACGCCGACCGTTCCGATGGCCTCTCCCTCGGCATCGAGCGGCGTCCGAGAGACCACCAGACCGGTTGGGTCCTTGTCGATGATCTCCGGCCGCAGGCGGCTGTATCCGGCACCGACTTGCGCCAACAATTTTGTGTCATCGGTATTGATGAGCTTATAGCCCACGCCGGTGGTCGCGCTGCCTTGATATTGGAATCCATCGAACAAATCGTGCTCGTAGCGGAGCGCACCGAAGGCAAACAGGTCGCCCGTTATGGTGTAGTTGGATTGGCCGCGGGTTTCCCAGCGCTCGGCCGAAACGATGCCGGAATTCTTGCCGTACAGTCCCGACAAATTGAACTCATTTTTCCATGCACCATCATAGCGCAACAAGTCGAGGGCGCCGTTCACCGACTCCGCATCGCTGTTGCCGTTCGAGTTCAAGAACCCGAATTGTCCCTTGCCGATCCAGACGTCCTGCGGCGGAGGCGGGGCTTCCTCGGCCCACGCGCCCATTGCGGGCGTGAGGACCCATAGCACCGGTGTCAGGGCCGCCAGCGCCGGTGCGAGATGCCATGGGGTGGAGGCCTTGAGGCGATGCGCAGCCATGGATTTTCTAGGCTCCCTTGCTGAGCAGGTCTTTGGCCAAGAGGTCGCGTATTTCCTCGAGAAGCACTTCCGACCTGGGTGGAGGCGGCGGTGGCGCCGCGACTGCAGGCGCAGGCTTCTTGAGCTTGTTGATGCCCTTGATGCACATGAACAGAACGATCGCAATGATGACAAAGTCAAAAATCGTTTGCAGGAACGACCCGTACTTGATGAGGACAGCCTTGCCCGCAGGGTCAGCCCCCAGGCCGATGGCCATATCCGAAAAATTCACGCCGCCAATGACTTTGCCCAGGGTCGGCATGAAGACATCCCCAACCAGCGAGGACACGATCTTCCCGAACGCCGCGCCGATGATCACACCCACAGCCAAATCGACGACGTTCCCCTTCATCGCAAATTCTTTGAATTCTGATGCGATCCCCATGGCAATCTCCTTTTGGTACGCAGAGGATGTTTATATCTGACCGTGCAATCGTACAGCAACTACCGACACGGGTCCTCGGTCGCGGTTGTAGCCGGGATGATTGATCCATTGGTAGTCTAGACTGAGATGAAGAAATTTCCAGACGGCGGCGGAATAGTAGGTTTCAATGATTTGCTCAGGGCCCGGATGCGGCAATTTGCCATCGCCGATCAAAATTCCCAACCCGCCGGCATTCAAGTAATTTTCGCGCTCCGCTGAGATGCCGTTGTTGATGGCTGCCAGCCCCAAGGTATCGCCGGCGCGATGCCAGCCGGATCCTTGCAGCGACAGGCCCGCGGCGAGCGTGCGATCGACGTCGGTGAATTCATACGTTTCAACGTTGCCCGCGGCCTTGCCGGCACGAATAAAGGCCCCCAGCTGCGGCGCGATCTGTTGCTCGACGCTCAAGCTGGCGCCGGATCGGCTGCGATAGCTGCGAACCGCGGCAATGTCCACGGGTCCCCCGGTGCTCTGCGCCTCCTGCACCGCCTGATCGAGAAGCCCCATGCGCCCGCGGCTCTGGAATACGGTCACCAGCCACCGGCCGGCCCGCTCGCCGAACTCATGGCGATGCTCGAGTTCCAAGTCGGTTTGGAACTCATGAAACCCGGGATCCAAATGCACGCTGTTCGGCACGTCGGAAAGATCAAACAGGCCTGCGCGCAAGGCCCAGGCATTTTGATACCACTCTGCAGCGGCGCCCACCGTATAACCCCACGCATCTGCCGCATAGTCGAACGTACCCGCGTCGATCGCCGTCCAGTTGAGAAAATCGTTGCGCGCGTCATGTGCATATTGATTGCCGTCGAACACATCCACCACGCTGAATTTGCCGAGCCACAGCACCACCCGATTTTCACTGTGCGTGGCACCCAGCTGGTTGGCACCGGCCTCGGTCTTTTGCG
>Ga0116129_1001122_pt1 | contig 15266 bp, 16 predicted proteins | sample June2015DPH_17_2_FD_89732 | JGI IMG/M metagenome (GOLD analysis project Ga0116129, IMG submission 89732) | Peatland microbial communities from SPRUCE experiment site at the Marcell Experimental Forest, Minnesota, USA - June2015DPH_17_10 | ecosystem: Environmental > Terrestrial > Soil > Wetlands...
ATATCGCCCGAAGCGGCCGTTCATCTCGATCAACTGAGCGGCCATCCCCGAGCACCTCCTGGAGTCCGAGCTTTTCGGACACGAAAAGGGCGCGTTCACCGGCGCAGTGGCGCGGCGGATCGGAAAGTTCGAGGAAGCCACCGGCGGCACGCTGCTGCTCGACGAAATTTCGGAAATGGACGTGCGGCTGCAATCCAAGCTGCTGCGCGCGATCCAGGAGCGCGTGATCGACCGCGTCGGCGGCACGCGGCCGGTTCCGGTCGACATCCGCATCATCGCAACCTCGAACCGCAACCTGGCCGAGGCCGTGCGCGACGGGAGCTTTCGCGAAGACCTGCTGTTCCGCCTCAACGTCGTCAACCTGAAGATTCCACCGCTTCGCGAGCGGCCGGCCGATATCCTCGAGCTGGCACAGCACTTCGCCAAGAAATATTCGGACGCCAACGGCGTCCCACTGCGGCCCATCTCCGCCGAGGCGCGCCGCGTGCTGACCACCAACCGCTGGCAGGGCAATGTCCGCGAACTCGAGAACACCATTCATCGCTCGGTGCTGATGGCGCAGGGTGATGAGATCGGCGTCGATGCCATCCTGACGCCGGACGGCGATCGCCTCGACGGCCCCAAGACCGTTCCGGCCGTGGCGCATGCGACCTTCGCCGCCGAACAGGTGACCCGTGCCCTCGTCGGCCGCACGGTGGCCGATGTCGAACGCGATCTCATCCTGGAAACGCTGAAGCATTGCCTCGGCAACCGCACCCACGCGGCCAATATCCTCGGCATCTCGATCCGCACGCTTCGCAACAAGCTGAACGAGTATGCCGACGGCGGCCTGCCGATTACGCCAGCCGGTGCCGGCGACATGCATCGGGCGACGGCGATCGCCTAAGCGTCGTCGGAAACTGTCCCTTCCAAGCGACCGGCGCGAGGGCCCCCTCGCGCCGAATTTTTTTAGCCCAGCTCCGAGCCGGGCTTGCGGAAGATGTGGATGGGATCGCCCGGCTCAAACGGGCGTCCGGTGAACGCCACGTAGGCGTAAAGCGCAAGATAGGCGATCGCCAGCGCGCCGACGGCATAGAGCATCCAGGTAGCAGCACGTTTCATCGGCTAGTGCCCATGACTTTCCGAAGTTCGTTAAAGCGGGTGACGCGATCGAGCGCGAACTTCGGAAAGTGGGCACTAGCCGCGCTCACCACGACGGCAACACCGCGCCCTTGAATTTCGCCAAAACGAATTCGCGGATTTCCGGCGCCTGGTAGCTCTGCACCAAGGTCTTGACCCATGGTTTGTCCTTGTCGGCGCTGCGCACGACGATGATGTTCGTGTAGGGCCCCTTGGGATCTTCGCGCAGGATCGGATCCTTGACCGGATCAAGCCCTGCCAGCGTCGCGTAGTTGGTGTTGATGCCGGCGGCATCGACATCTTCCAGGCTCCGTGCTGTCTGCGCGGCATCGACTTCCACGATTCTGAAGTCTCTCGGGTTGTCGATGACGTCGGCAACCCGGGGCTTGAAGCCGACGCCAGGCTTGAGTCTCAGCACACCCTTGTCCTGCAACAGAAGCAGGAAGCGACCGCCATTGGTCGGATCATTCGGGATCGCCAATTTCGCGCCTTGCGGCAAGGCATCCCAGCTCTTGTATTTCTTCGAATAGATTCCAACGGGGAAATTCACGGTCTGGGCGACCGTTTCGATCTTGTAGCCATGTTCGGCCGTCTGATTGTCCAGATAGGGCTGGTTCTGAAAGGAATTGGCCTGCAAATCGCCGGCATCGAGCACCGCATTCGGAGCGACATAATCGGTGAATTCGACGATCTCGATGTCGAGGCCCTTTTTGGCGGCGATCGGTTTGACGGCTTCGAAAATCTGGGCATGGGGACCGGCCGTGACGCCGATCCTGATGGTTTCGGCATCGGCCGGATTGGCAACAGTCAGAGCGACCGCGATGGAAGCCAGGAAAAGGCGAAGGGGCATGACGGTTCACGCAGAATGGAGGGCCGGACTTGGCTCCATCAGCGGTTAGCAAAAGGCCGGCCGTGAGGCCAGCCCTGCGAGCATGAGCAGCAGCGCCGGCCAATGTTTACCGGCAACGCCGAGCCTTAGGTCAAAGCTTGATCGGCACAAAATGGTTGATGGCGATCAGAATGATCAAGAGAACGAGGCCGAGCCCAAGGCTCCATCCGATCAACTTCTTTTCGATCGGCAGCAGCGGCTCGACCTCTTGCGCGGAAAGCTCATCTCTCAGGTTGGGTGACGACATGCGATTTCCTTCCATCAGCTCGCGAGCGGCGGCTTGAAACCGCTGAAGAACAGCCAGGAGATCAACAAGCCCACCCAGATCACAAACCCGAACAGGCTGACGAAATAGACCGCTGCAAGCTTGCCAAAACCCTGCTGCCAGAGTTTCCGGAAATCGGACAGCACGCCGATCGAGAAGAAGGTGAGGACGAAGAAGATCACGCGGAACACATTCGCTTCACCGGCCGCCGCAGGGAGCGCCTTGGCGATCTGCGGCGTCGAGCCGAGCGCAAGCCAGAGCGACACAGCGAACACGACGATGAAGCCGAGAATGAACTTCGGAAACCGCTGCCAGATTTCGACAGGCTTGGCCCGGTCCGGCCCCTTGTTGATGTGGTTGGTCCAGATATAGCCGAGAATGAAGGCCCAGATGCCGATGAAGATGTCGATGAAGAGTTTTACCGTGGTCGTGGTCGCGAGAATCCAGCCCGGCTGATACTTGATGCCTTCCGCCGCCGCTTTCGCCATGATCAGCGATTCCGTGATGCCGCCACCTGCGACCGCGGCACCATCGGTCTTGATCGCAAGCCCGACCCAGGCGCCCGCCACCAAAGGCTCCTGCCACAGGAACGTCTGGGCCAGGAACGGCAGGATCAGGACTTCAACGACGGCGAAAACGACGACCAGCGACGACACCAGGATCGGCACCGCCGGCCGGGCACGGACGGCGCCGCCGGTGGCGATGGCCGCGGCTACGCCGCAGATCGAAATGCCGGAGGCGAGCGGCACCGACCATTCGCGGCTGAAGCCGAACCATTTGCGCGCGACGTAATAAATCACGGCCCAGTAGATCAGATAGGCCTCGATGATGGCCGCAGCGCCCCGCAACAACAGCGACGATGCCAGGTTGAGCTTGCCCGCCGCCGTGATCGCAACGGTGGCGCCAAGGATGACGATCGCAATCTTGATATAGAGTTCGGGCCGGATCGCTTCCTTCAGCCACTCGGCAAATCGTGGAAAGAAATTGGCGATGATGAGTCCGGACAGAAGCGCGACGACGAAGCCGCCTTCATTGGTCAGCTTGAGCGACCAGGCGATGCCGAATTTCTGCTGCTCGGCGGGCGTCACCGCCGCGACATAGGCATAGCTGCCGATGATCCAGCTTGCATAGGCGATCGCAAAGACGGCGGTGAAGGCAAGAGCAAACTTCCGGACATCTGCGCCAAGGGTCGCCACGCCAGCGCTCAGCACCGCGAGCAGCGCCAGATAGGTGGCGATCAGGGCACCCCCGCCGCCGAGCCAGGCATAGGCTTTGGCAAAGGGACTGAGCGCTTGTGTGAGATCGACATAAACCGAAGCGGTGACGGCCCATCCCAGAATGTCGGTCCCGCTCACGCTGATCAGCGCCGCCCCAAACACCAAAAGACCGATGACGACGGCTAGCCAGTCCTCGGTTAACTGCGCGCGCAGCGTCAGCGGCTCGGAAGCCTTGATCGCAATATCTGACATTCTATCTATGTCCCCGGAAATAGTCCTGACGGAGGTTTGCCCGCTCCGTTTTTTATTCAGGATGATGGCGTTTGTTCTTCAGGATAATGGCGCTTATTATCCAAGATGATGGCATTTGTTCTAAGCATGATGTCGTCGATGACCGCTGTCGAGGACCATGGAAAAAAAGCGATGTCCGGCCTGCCGAATTGCTGACAAACGCTGATTTTCTTCCACTGAAGATCGCAAAAGAAGACGATTTTTCCCCGACCGAAACTCAACGGCCAATTTCGAAAATGCCGCTTACTGCACCGCGGCAGATGCGCCTGTCGCCGGCGTCAGTTCGGTGACGGACGCGCTCCCGCCCACGCCGAATTCGCAGCGGCGGGCAGCTCAACAGACCGAGCGCGGCAATGCTTTCGGCCACGGGCGCGGCAATTGCAGCTCATAAAAGATGCCGAATTTCATGACGTCTTTCCCGCGGGCCGGCTCTGTCTTTTGAGACAGTTTATTCCGCGCCAAAGATGAGTCCCGCGGAGGTATATTATGTGACGCGGAAGCCGGCTTGCGCTGGCGGCATGAATGGTTAGGTTGGGTTCGGCTCGCGAGTCGCCGTCTCGGCCCTCCCCAAACGAACCTCATGACAACCTTTACGCCGCATCAGGATTCCGCGTTGAAGGCCGTGGCCGACTGGCTCAAGGCCAAGCCCGGCCGCAACGGCACCCCGCCGGTATTTCGCCTGTTCGGCTATGCCGGCACCGGCAAGACCACGCTGGCCCGCCATATCGCGGAAGACGTCGATGGCGAGGTGAAATTCGCCGCCTTCACCGGCAAGGCGGCGCTCGTGATGCGCAACAAGGGTTGCCACAACGCCTCCACCATCCATTCGCTGATCTACCGTGCCCGCGAATCCGGCGTCGAGCAGCCGAGTTTTGAACTGTGGGACGACGCGCCGGCCTCGAAAGCGAAACTGATCATCATCGACGAATGTTCGATGGTGGACGCCGAAATGGGCCGCGATCTGATGTCGTTCGATTGTCCGCTGCTGGTGCTCGGCGATCCCGCGCAGTTACCGCCGATCCAGGGCGGCGGCTTTTTCACCGACGTCGAACCCGACGCGATGCTGACCGAGGTCCATCGTCAGGCACAGGACGATCCGATCGTGCGGATGTCGATGGATATCCGTGAGGGCCGTGAGCTCGAGATCGGCCGTCATGGCGAAAGCGAAGTGGTCGCGCGGAGCGAACTCGATCCGGAGCGCGTGATGCAGGCCGATCAGGTGTTGGTCGGGCGCAACAACACCCGCCGCGCCTACAACATGCGGATGCGGCAGAAACAGAACATCGAGGATCCCTTGCCCGTTGCCGGCGACAAGCTGGTTTGTCTCCGCAACAACCGCAAGAAGGGCCTGTTCAACGGCGGCCTGTGGCGTGTGAAGTCACGTAACGCGTCGCGATCGAAGTCGCGCCTCGTCGGCATGCGGCTCGCGCCTGACGAAGAGCTCAGCCACAAGGTGACGAAAGTGTCCGTCCGCTGCGACTGTTTCGAAGGGGGGATCGAGGCGATCCCGTGGGAGCAGCGCAAGCCCTATGACGAATTCGACTATGGCTACGTGCTTACCGTGCACAAGTCGCAGGGCTCGCAATGGGACGACGTGGTTCTGTTCGACGAGAGCTTTGCGTTCCAGGACAGCCGCGCCCGCTGGCTCTATACCGGCGTCACGCGGGCGGCAAAGCGGCTTTCCATCGTGGTCTGAATCGTCCCTCCCGCCCTGCTGGCGACCCGGCAAACGTGAAAACCGCCCCTTTTTCACGGACTCGTGTGCTTTCCTGGGTAACGGGCGGGGTTTTGTCCCGTATCTTGGCGAGAGCAAGGGCCGATTGCGCACGGCCACTGCCGCCTTAGATTTGGCGTCCATCGCGCCTCATTCCGCCGCAACCGACAGGAAATCAGGAGCAGCTCCCATGACCAGCCGTCCCCTTAGCCGCTTTTCCATGTATGCCGCAGCCATCGGCTTGCTCGCGATTTCCGCCATCAAGCTCGCGCCTTCGCTGGCTGCGGAAGATGCCGTGGTCATTCCGCCGCCCGCGGCCGACGCCCAGAATGCAAAAGGCATCCAGACCGCCGTTTTGGCCGGCGGCTGCTTCTGGGGCGTGCAGGGCGTGTTTCAGCACACGGCCGGCGTCGTCAATGCGGTGTCGGGCTATTCCGGCGGCAGCAAGATGACCGCCGACTACCACATGGTCTCCACCGGCACGACGGGGCATGCGGAATCCGTCGAGATCAAGTTCGATCCCAGGAAGATCAGCTATGGCAAGATTTTGCAGATCTTCTTTTCAGTGGCGCACGACCCGACGGAGTTGAACCGCCAGGGACCGGACACCGGCACGCAATATCGCTCGGCGATCTTCACCACTTCCGACGAGCAGAAGAAGGTTGCGGAGGCCTATATTGCGCAGCTCAACGCGGCCAAGGTCTACAACAAGCCGATCGTGACCAAAGTCTCCCCGCTGGAAGGGTTTTTCGCCGCCGAGGCCTATCATCAGGACTACCTGACACTGCACCCCACCCAGCCCTATATTGCCTATAATGACATTCCCAAGGTCGAAAACCTGAAGAAGATTTTCGCCGAGAACTACATCGAGAAGCCTGTTTTGGTCAGCGATATGAAGGCGACCAACTAAAGGCCTATCTCTGCACAGGAGGTTTCATGTCCGACGCCAAGACGACGCCGAAAGTCGAAAAGAGCGAGGCCGAGTGGCGCAAGGAACTGACGCCGATGCAGTATGCTGTGCTGCGCGAGAAGGCGACCGAACGGCCCTTCTCCGGCGAATACGAGCACGAAAAGCGGCCCGGCACTTATACCTGTGCCGGCTGCGGACAGACGCTGTTTGAATCCGACGCCAAGTTCGATTCCGGCTGCGGCTGGCCGAGCTTTACGCAACCGGCTGCCGAGAGCCATATCGACGAGGAACGTGATGTAAGCCACGGCATGATCCGCACCGAGGTGCTTTGCTCAAGCTGCAACGGCCATCTCGGCCACGTGTTCGAGGACGGCCCCGGACCGACCGGACTGCGCTACTGCATCAATTCCGCGGCGCTGAAACTCCAGCCGAAATAGTTTTTCGGGCGAGACCGCGCAATTTTGGGTTCCCGCGCCGGAACCGGCTGGGCGGTGTGCTGTTCTTCTTCAACGGCTGGTGGAATTCATCCGCCGGCCGGGTCGTCCGGGAGGAGCGCCATGTCGCTTGGAACGATCCTCATCATTCTCGTGATCCTTTATCTGCTCGGAGGCTGGAGCGGCCGTATTGGCGGATATGGCTACGGCTATGGCCATTCCGGAATGGGGCTCGGCGGAGTGATTTTGGTGGTGCTGATCATTTTGTTGCTGCTTGGCAAGCTGTAAATCCAATAAGCATCTGTAATTAAAAGGCTTTCTATCAAAATAGCGAGCGGTCGGGCAGATTCATCTTCCTGCCCGGCAGGAGTCGCATTTCCTGTAAAGAGGCCTATATTAGAGACCGTCCACAATGAAATGACGTGTACCGGCGCCGTTGAATTTTTGCGCCCGTGCGATCTGTTCGCGATGTCATTCGCGTTCTCACTAAAAAGAACAGAGGTCGGTTACCATGGCTTCCTTCAGCTTCAACACTGCTGCCGAATTGTTTCCTGCCGCCATCCGCAAGAAGAAGCGGGCGGGCTTCGCCTACCGGCGATTTGGCACCGCGGCCGAAGCGGTTCGTTTCGCTATCGAGGAACTGCCGGCGGACTCGCTGAACGGCGCTTATCTCCAGGTCGACGAGGCCCGCTTCGACCAGGTCGGCATTCGCACGCTGTATGAGAGCCAGGATTTCCCGCTGCCACGCCGCCCGCGCGCGCCTCAGCCGGCTCCTGACGTCGCCAAGACGGACGACAAGGCGGCCTGATCAAAGACGCAGCTTTATTGAATCGGATGGGCGAGCAGCGCGATTAGCGTGGCTGCTTGTCCAGCCAGCGCTTGAGCAGCCGCACGTTTCGCATATTGGCGCGAAACAGCACGTCGAATGCATCGCCCGCCAGTGGCACCATTCCAACGACGCCGTCGACGGCGACGTTGCCGAGCATCCGCGCGGTGACGTGCCACGGCGCGCCCAGCGCGCGTGCCTCGCGCACCAGCCAGAGCGAGAACGCGGTGGCCAGGAGATCGCCGACCACCGGGATCAACCTGATGACGCCATCGACGCCGTAGCGGATCTTGGTACCCGGCAGAATGAAGGCGACATCGAGCAGCTTCGCCAGCGTTTCAAACCGCGCCAGGCGTTGCTCGCGGGTGAGATCGCCGAATGGATTGGCGCTGGAATGGGTGAAATCGAAGTGCAGGCGGCTGAACCGCTCTTGCGGCGAGCCTGACGAAATCTCGCGGCCTTCCTGATCGATCACGGGACCTTGCGGCCGCGCAGCACGAAACGATCCCCGACGAGAACCTCGGAAACGCACGTCTTCGGGAGAGATGATTTCTTCGTTGGCCATCGTTAACTTCTGAACCGCCCCACTAGTGCCGCTTCCCATTTGCGGCGCAGGAACTTCAAATTCGCCGCACCAGTCAGATGGTAATGCACGGGATTGGCGCAAGTGCCACCGACTGAACAACAGCGTCAGAACCACAATGTCCGAACGATGATGTCAGGACAGCAGCGCCGCCTGTGCCGGCCGGTCGATGAGGTAATGGGAAACGCCCGAAGACACCGCCCCGGGAACGAAGCCGACCAGACCGTAGAGCGCGAATTGCAGCAGGCCACTGTCCGACCCACGCGAGCCATAGAGCAATTCGGTTACCGCAAAAGCAATCACGCCGACGATCAGGAGGCGCAGCATCGGGCCAATTCGTTTGACGTGGAAGACAATATCGTCGACGGCGCCCAGCATCAGCGCCGGCAACAGGCCGAACAGATAAGAATATTGCAGTGTCCTGACAAACACGATGAACAGCTTGTCGGCTTCCGACAGGCTGGGCGGATGGCTCCAGTAGTCGGACATCACGGTCGTCGAAACGAGAAGCAAGAACCCGCCAAGCAACGGGACCAACGCGGCGAAAACCACATACCGCTTCATCTTGCCACTCCGCGCCCGCTCCTACTCGTCCCAGGCGGCGAATGCATCGTTGAAGGCGCGCTCGCCGGGCGCGCCCTTCTCGATGGCGATGATGGCGCGGCGCTGGTTGACATAGACCAGCGGCACGTCGAACCACGAACGTTCCTTCAGCAGTTGCATGTTGCGCGAGCGGTCGGCATCGACATTCGACAGGCCCACGAGGAAGAAGCCATCGGTGACCTTGACGGCAAGGCCGGCGAGCGGCGTACCGCGCGCCTGCTCGTTGGACTTCATCAGGATGCCCGGCACGTTGCTGACGCCGCCGCCCGAGAAGTCCGGCGGCAGAATAAACGTCAGTTCCGCGGTATGGCTCGCCGGCAGCGACGTATCGGTGTTGCGGCGGAAGGACATTGTCATCTTGAACTTGCGATCGGGGATTTCGATATCGGCGCGCACGGCAATATCGGCCTTCTGGTTACCCGAGGCCTTGATCTGCTCGGTCCGCCAGATCACAGAGCCGACATACTGCTTGCCCTTGGGATCGGAGGGATCCTCGTCATACAGCACGACCTTCTGCGCCACCGGAGCGAGTTGATCGCTCGATGACGGTTGTCCCACACGATCGGCAATCTTCGGCTTTGTGCCGGGGACACCGGAATCCTTGGGGGCCTCGACGACGGTCGGCGAGGATTTGAGCAAACCGCTCACCGCGGTCACGACCGACTTGCCCCACAGGAGCGCGGCGCCGACGAGGATCAGAACAATGCCGACGGCGATCGCGCTCTTGAACGGAAATACGGTCCCCCGTTTCGGCTCGCGCGCCCGGTCCGGGCGCGGACGCGGCGGGGCAGACTGCGGCGAACCGTAGCGCTCCGCCTCCTCGACGGACTCGTCGTAGGAATAGGGCGCCTCGGAATCGAAGCCGCGGTCCTCCATGCCCGGTTCGAGCCGGTCGAACTCCGGGGAAGGCGAAGGAACGTTGGCATAGGTTTTCCGCGCCGCGCGGCTGGCCTGTGCGGCGGCGCGGCCAAGATCGTCGGCATCCGCCGTGATGTCGCGAAATCCGCGCATGCCCGGCGCTTCTGACGCGTTGTTGTCGGTGCCGCGGCGGGCGGCTTGCCGCTGCGTCGGCGGCAATTGCGGATCCTGCATGGAAACCTGCGGCGGACGCGGCGGCTCCGGCCGGGTGCCGCGCGCCTGAACCGGATCCTGCCGATCTTCCTGGCCCAACGGCGGCCGATCGTTGCGCGGCAACGGCGACGGCGCTGGTTGTTGGCGCGGTCGCGGCTGGGCTTGTGCTGGGGCCGGCGCGGTCTCCGGCGGGCGCATGGGAGGACGGGCACTGGCCCGCAACGCGCTGCCGGCCCTTGCAGCGGTTCGCGTCGGGTCCGCCGCCGCGCGCGACGCATCGCGCGCCCGCTGGGCCGCCTCCGATTCCACCTTCCTCACGGCCTCTTCCAGCGACAGCCGCTCGCGGGTGATTTCTGACTCGCTGAGCGGCGGTTCGACGCTGCGAAGCTGCGCGATCAACGCCGCGCGCGCCCGTTCATAGAGCGCGCGACGACTTTCGCCGGGAGCACTGGGGTCCAGTCCGGCGATGGCGCGGGCAATCAGCGGGTAGTAATCAGCCATATCTACTCAACAAAATGCGGGCTCTGTCAGCGGTCTGATTCTAACATTCGCCTCCGCCGCAACGAACACCTTTGCAAATGTTAGAATCAAGCGACCACTGGTGAATATTAGATTCTAGTGTCCCGATTGCGAAGTTTGTCTCACATTGCGGCCCCAAGTTTACGAGCTTCGGAATCGAAAGGACACTAGCAAACCTGGATCTGGTGTGGCTTTGGTTCAGAAGTCCGCATGATGAACTCGCGGCAATAATGATGCGGACTTCTGAACCGCCACACCAGTGGAGCCTGGGATTGGACATTCGCTTAAGACCTTGTGGCTAGGCGGGTTACGAATGTCAAATCCACTCCACTTGTAACATCTCGTTAAGCCTCGAACGGATTCTGCACCAGGATAGTATCCTCGCGTTCGGGGCTTGTGGAAAGCAACGCGATCGGACAACCCACCAATTCCTCCACACGGCGAACATATTTGATCGCCTGCGCCGGCAAGTCCGCCCAGGAGCGGGCATTGGCGGTGGGTTCCTTCCAGCCCTCGATCGTCTCGTAGACCGGCGTAACCCGGGCCTGGGCGCCCTCGCCAGCCGGCAAATGGTCGATTTCCTTGCCGTCCAGCAGGTACCCCGTGCAAACCTTGATGGTTTCAAAGCCGTCAAGGATATCGAGCTTGGTCAGCGCCAGGCCATTGATGCCACAGGTGCGCACCGTCTGGCGCACCAGCGTCGCGTCGAACCAGCCGCAACGGCGCTTGCGCCCCGTGTTGACGCCGAACTCCTTGCCGCGACGGCCGATCTCCTCGCCGATCTCGTCATGCAGTTCGGTTGGAAACGGCCCCTGGCCAACCCGGGTCGTATAGGCCTTGCAGATTCCGAGCACGTAACCGACCGCGCCGGGCCCGAGACCTGTTCCGGTCGCGGCCTGCGCCGCGACGGTGTTGGACGAGGTAACGTAAGGATAGGTGCCATGATCGACGTCGAGCAGCGCGCCCTGCGCCCCCTCGAACAAGATCCGCTTGCCCTCCCGCCGTTTGAGATCGAGCAGCCGCCACACGGTTTCGGCATAAGGCAAAAGCTGCGGCGCCAGCGCGGTCAGCTCGCGCAAAATCTCTTTGCCGTCGATCTCTTCGAGATTGAGCCCGCGGCGCAGCGCATTGTGATGCGCCAGCAGCCGGTCGATCTTGTTTGGCAGCGTCGCAAGGTCGGCAAGGTCCATCAGGCGGATCGCGCGCCGCCCGACCTTGTCTTCATAGGCCGGGCCAATACCGCGCCGCGTGGTGCCGATCGCGGTGGCCGCATTCGACGACTCCCTCAGCGCATCGAGCTCACGGTGCAACGGCAGGATCAGCGTGACGTTTTCGGCGACGCGAAGATTTTCGGGGCTGACCGCAACGCCCTGCCCCTTCAGCTTGATCACCTCATCGAGGAAGGCCTGGGGATCGAACACCACGCCATTACCGATTACCGCGAGCTTCGAGGGCCGCAGCACACCGGAGGGCAAGAGCGCCAGCTTGTAGGTCTCGCCATTGATGACGAGCGTATGGCCGGCATTGTGGCCGCCCTGGAAGCGCACCACGATATCGGCCTGCTCCGACAACCAGTCGACGATTTTGCCCTTTCCTTCGTCGCCCCACTGGGCGCCGACGACGACGACATTCCCCATCCGCAGCTATTCCCTCTGCAACTCTCGATGTTCAGCGTGATCTGTTCGAAAAAACCGGTCCTAGTGTGTCGGATTTGACATTCGCTTTGCCGCTAGTGCGGTGACTTTGAAGTTCCTATCAGTTTCGCGGTGACCTCGTCGGAGCTCTAGTCCTCAAAGGGCGAAAAACTGGCCCCGCCGGGGTCCGGTCGCATGCGGGGTACACACCGGATAAAGGATGCGGGCTATCGACGCAAGCCGGAAGGCGCCCCAATTGGCCGCAAGAAGGCCTATCAACCCATTGATATCCCCCGAAAATATACGGCCTGCCGAGATCTGCCCAAGCACGGCTCGCGACCTTGCAGATATTGAGGCGGGAGCAGGGCAGATCGCGACGCCCCCCTCTCCGCCCGTAGCCGCACGCCCGCCCCCTATCCGGCCCGCCGATGCATGGTAGGTTCGGCGGCGAAACTCAAAACTCGGAGGCCCATCATTTCATGCGCAGGGATATCGGATCGGCTGTATTAGGCGGCCTGCTCGCGTGTCTGATCGGCAGTACGCTGCGCGCGGGCCCCTACCCGGATCAGCCAATCACCATCGTCGTGCCATTCGGCAAAGGCACCACCGCCGATCTCATCGCCAACGCCGTAGCGGAGGCCATGTCCAGCCAAACCGGACGAAAAGTGACGGTCGAGCTCAAGCCCGGCGCGGGCGGCGGCATCGCGATGGAGCAAGTCGAGAAGGCGGCGCCGGACGGCACCACGCTCGCCATGATCACGCAAGGCACCCACGTCTTCAATCTCAGCCTGTACAAGACGCTGCGCTACGATCCCGACAAGATCATTCCGATCACACCGATCGCCGCCGTCTCCAACGTGATGACTGTTCATCCGTCCAATCCGGCGAACACGCCGCTGGAAGTGGCAGCAGCGGCGAAAGCAGCCCCGGGTCAACTGACCTATGCCTCCGGCGGAGTCGGCACGTCACATCACCTTGGCGGTGTGCTGTTCGCATCGATCGCCGGCGTCGACATCCAGCATGTACCGCACCTGGTTTCGGTGGATGGCGTCAACAAGATCGTCAACGGTGAAATCACCATGGGCTTCTTCAACCTGCCGACAGTCATTGACCAAATCAAAGCCGGCAAGCTCAAGCCGTTGGGAGTGACCAGTCTCGCGCGCTCGCCGCATTTGCCTGCCGTGCCGACGCTCGACGCCTCAGGACTCAAGGGCTACGACCTCGTGACCTGGTTCGGCTTCGGTGCACCTGCCGGTACGCCGCCCGAGATCGTGCAGCGGCTTCGCGACGAATTTGCGAGAGCCGCCGCCGACCCAGCCGTCAAGGCGAAACTCGACGAAGCAGGCCTTGATCCAATCGATCAAATGCAACCCGCGGAATTTGCCCGTCTGATTGCATCCGACCGCGCCAAATGGACGCCGATCATCGCGGCGGCCCACGTCACGGAGCAGTGACAGCCGGCTGGCCAGTGCGGCGGTTCAGAAGTTCGAAACGTGGCCCCGCAAAATACGACGAACTTCGGAAAATGGGCACTAGCGCATGGTCGCGATGCATCCGGCAGCATTGATGGCTTGCGAAAATACGTGTCTTTGGGGCGGCCGGGCCATCATCCTCCGGCCGGGCGTGTGCGCCAGGCCGGGCTGCGGCATCGTGACCCCTGCTTCGTTGGGCCTAAAGCCGCATGTCCGCTTCCGAACAGATCTCCGATGCCACGCCCCGGGGCCGGGGCGGCTGGCTTTTCAACCAGCCTTATGTGCTGCTTTCGATCGCCGCTTTGTGCTGGGCCGGCAATGCCATCGTCGGCCGGCTCGCCGCAGGCCACATTCCGCCGGTGACGCTCGCATTCCTGCGCTGGTGGCTCGGCTTTCTGATTATCCTTCCCATGGCGTGGAAATATCTCAAGCGCGACTGGGGAGCGATCCGCGCCAACCTCGGCCTGATGGTCTTCCTCTCTCTTACCGGCGTTGCTGCTTTCAACACCCTGCAATACTGGGCGCTGGAGCATACCCAGGCGCTGAACACGCTGCTGCTGCAATCGGCCGGGCCGCTGTTCGTGGCCGGCTGGTCGCTGATCCTGTTCGGGATTCGGCTAACGCTGGCGCAGGCCATCGGTATTGGGGTGTCGTTGACGGGCGTGCTGGTGATCCTGCTGCATGGCGACCTGACGGCGATCACCGCGATCGACTTCAACAAAGGCGACCTCATCTTCACCGTCGCGCTCCTGATCTTCGGACTCTATTCGGTGATGTCGTCCAAGCGACCCGCCATACATGACCTGTCATTCGTCGCCTTTACTTTTGGCTGCGGCTTCGCCGTTCTCATTCCGGTGCTGATCCCGGAACTGATCTTCCGTCCCGCCATGAAGTTCGACATCCCCAATCTGCTGTCGACGCTTTACGTCGCCGTCTTTCCCTCCACCATCGCCTATCTCTGCTACAATCGCAGCGTCCACCTGATCGGCGCCAATCGCGCGGCGCCGTTTTTTCACGTTGTGCCCGTATTCGGAACGGCGATGGCGATCGTCTTTCTCGGCGAGCGGCCGCAGATCTTCCATTTCATCGGCTTTGCGCTGGTGCTGACGGGCGTTTTCGTGGCGTCGAGAAAGCCGTCCGCAGTATCGGGATGAGCGCAACCCCACCGCCATCGTCTTTCGATCCGATCCGGTGGCTCAACCATCAACCCTATCTGCTCCTGAGCCTGGCCGCGCTGTTCTGGGCCGGCAATATCGTGCTCGGCCGCTATGTCGCCGGCCATGTGCCGCCGATGACGCTGTCCTGCATCCGTTGGATCGGCGCGTGCCTGATGCTGCTGCCGTTTGCGTGGCCGCATTTAGCGCGGGACTGGCCGATCCTGCGCGAACGGCTGCCCCTCATGATCGCGCTGTCGGCAACAGGTTTTGCTTTCAACAATGCGTTGTCCTATTGGGGACTGCAATTCACCGAGGCGCTCAACGCACTGCTGATCCAGTCGTCCGGACCTTTGTTTATCGCGCTGTGGGCGCTCGTTCTGTTCAGCGTGCGGCTGACCTGGGCGCAACTCGCCGGCATTGCGTTGTCGCTGCTCGGCGTTTTCACCATCGTCCTGCGTGGCGATTTTACCGCGCTCGCCGCCATCCACTTCAATACCGGCGACCTCATGATGACCGGTGCGCTGGTCGCCTTCGGCCTGTACTCCGCGCTGATGCTGCGCCG
>Ga0116129_1001123_pt1 | contig 15263 bp, 16 predicted proteins | sample June2015DPH_17_2_FD_89732 | JGI IMG/M metagenome (GOLD analysis project Ga0116129, IMG submission 89732) | Peatland microbial communities from SPRUCE experiment site at the Marcell Experimental Forest, Minnesota, USA - June2015DPH_17_10 | ecosystem: Environmental > Terrestrial > Soil > Wetlands...
CGGCGCTCGATCCAGCCACATACATGGCGTCCGTACTGATCGTTTCCACAGCGGCCCTGATCGCGAGCTACATCCCCGCGCGCCGGGCCTCGTCAGTGGACCCTATGGAATCGCTTCGGGCGGAATGACGCGGCTAGAGCCGCCTGTTGGTGGCCCTAGGGTGAGACATTCCCGATTTCTGGGAAAGGGTAAATTTTGAATGTATAGTCAAAGTAGATACATTCATGACTACTCAACTTTCCAAGTGGGGTCATAGCCTGGCCCTTCGTGTTCCTAAGGCTGCCGCGAATAGCGCCGGACTCCGCGAGGGAGATAAGCTGAGCGTGACGGTGGAGCAAGAGGGCGTACTTGTGATTCGAGCGGTTCGCAAGAGATACAGCCTGGACCAACTGGTGGCGGGAATTACCAAAAAGAATCGTCACGACGAGGTCGATTGGGGACGGCCTGCCGGGAAAGAAGTCTGGTAGTGCGTGGTTATGCGCCGGAGGCGGGCGATTTGGTCTGGCTGACTTTCGACCCGCAGGCGGGGCGCGAACAATCCGGGCGGCGGCCTGCGCTGGTGGTTTCGCCCGCAAGGTACAACCGAAAGAGCGAGTTGGCGTTAGTTTGTCCCGTGACGAGCCGGGTAAAGAAATATCCGTTTGAGGTTCCGCTTCCCGAGGGTTTGCCGGTCTCAGGGATGGTGTTGGTGGATCAGCTCAAGAGCGTAGATTGGTCCGCGCGGCGGGTGGAATTCATTGCCAGTATGGGCCAGGATTTGTTGGAAGAGGTCCTGGCGCGGCTGGGCCCGCTGCTGGGATATTGATTGGGTGACTTCCTTGACACTCGTTTCATGCGGGCGGGATCTACATGTATAGTCTAAGAATCAACGTAAGGAATTGTTTTGACTCCGGCAACTGCGTTTGGTCTAAAGGTTGAGTTCTCCCGTGAACGGGACGGACGATGGATCGCGGATGTTCCCGCGCTGCCGGGTGTCACGGTTTACGGCCGGACGCGAAAGAAAGCTTTTGCCTCTGTCGAGTTGTTGGCGTTGAGGGTGATTGTGGATCGTTTGGCGAACGGTGAGGCGGTTCCGGGATCGACGCTCTCGAAAACAGCTACGAAGGCACCGCTCCCTGCGGTCACGGCTCGGTAACGATCCGGAAGGGTGGGCGTTTGCAGCGATTGGGTGCGTCAAAAGCATGTGTCGGTGCGGCAGAGTTCCCAATTTTTCGGCGCGCCACGTTAATTTGAGGGGGTCCGACTTTTTTGAGGGGAACTGCGTCTTTATGAACGGAGCCATTCGTTGATCTTCCGCGAGGTTGAAGATCGGGACTTGATTGCGAAAGCGCGGAAGGGGAACGTGGAGAGCTATAACCTCCTTGTTTCCCGGTGGGAGAAGCGCGTCTTTAATTATCTGCTGCGGCTGGTTTCGAATCGCGAGGATGCGATGGATGTCAGCCAGGAAGTTTTTTTGAAGGCGTATCAGAGCTTGCCGAAGCTCGATGATCCGGAGCGGTTTGGGGCCTGGTTGTTCCGGATTGCGCATAACGAGGCTTTTTCGCTGCTGCGGCGGAGGAAGCCGGAAGGCGAGATGCCGGTTGAGCGGGGGACGGTCGGACGTCAATTGCTGCCGATTGAGCTTTCGCTGGCGGTGGAGACGGCGCTCAAGAGATTGTCCGAAGATCAGCGCGAGGCGGTTCTGTTGAAGGTTTATCAGGGATTCAAGTTCGAAGAAATGGCGGAGATTCTGAGTTGCCCGGTTTCGACGGTGAAATCGAGGCTTTATACGGCTCTGGATCTGCTGAAGGCGACGTTATGCGAGGTGCATCATGAGTTGTGAACAATACGACTGGAAAGCTTACGCGCTGGGGGAACTGGCGGGGAGCGAACGGCGCGAGGCGGAGGCGCATTCGGCCACTTGCGAGGGTTGCCGGGGCGAACTGGCGCACGTGCGGCTGACGATCGAGACGCTGGCGGTGTTGCGCGAGGAAGAAGTGCCGCGGCGGATCGCGTTCGTTTCGGACAAAGTTTTCGAGCCGCGCTGGTGGCAGACATTTTTGCGGCCGTCGTTTGCGGCGGCTTGCGTGATCGCGGCGGCGATTCTGGCGCATGGATTTATGATGCGGCCGGCGGCGGTGGATAATGCCGAGATTCAGGCGGCGGTCAATAAGGCCGTGGCCGAGGTGCAGCAGCGGAACGAGGATGCTGTCAATCGGGTAGATAAAAAAGTCATGAGTTTTTACAACGTGGCGACGGGGATTAAATACCAATGAAAAAACTATCGAGTTTCCTTTTCGTGATGGCTATTTGTGTGGCTGCGGCGACTACGACGCATGTGAGCCGCAATGTGCTGAAGACGGTAGAGGGGAGTCTGGACGAGCGGATTAAAGGCTTGTGGCCGGAGAATCCTTTCGCGCTGGTCGGAAACAACACGCGCGGGCTTTATTTAGACGGCTACGGAGCGGTGTTTACGGTGGATGTGAGTCCGGTGCTGTCGATGACTTCGCTGATGCACCCGTCGGTGACCAAGGAAGAAGTCGCGAAGGCGCACAAGGAGCGCATCGAGCATATCGCGCAGTTGAAGCAGGTGATGCGCCTGGCGATGGCGGATGCGGCGGCTTCACTGGATCCGGTGCCGGCGGATGATCAGATTACGATGGTGGTTTATCTGGCCTACCATCAGTGGGAAGATATAAGCGGCACACCGGGTCAACTGACATTCCAGGCGAAGAAGAAGGCTCTGCTGGACGCGCGGCGCGGTGGGGCAGAGGCCCTGGCGCAGGCTGTGAAGGTTACCGAAAACTAAAAATGCGATTAGGCGAGATCCTGCTGGAACGAAAACTGATTACCGGCGAGGATCTGGATCGCGCGCTCGAATTACAGAAAGAGCGTGGCGGAGAGAAGCTGGGGAAGATTCTGGTCGACCTGGGCTTTATCGCCATGCGCGACGTATTGAGCGCGCTGGCGGAGCAGTTGCAGGTTCCTCTGCTGGTGATCGAAGGGCCTCCGGCGACGTCTCCCGAGACGGAAACGCTATCGTCGAAATTTCTGCGGCAGTTCCGCTGCCTGCCGGTGGCCTTGCACGATCATACGCTGACGCTGGCGATGGCGGATCCGCTGGATTTCGAGACGCGGTCGACAGTGGAATCCTGCACAGGGCTGGCGGTGCGGGTGGGGATTGCCAACGAGCAGGAAATTCTCGACGCGATCGATCGGTTTTACGGACAGGCGGAAAAGAACGAGACGGAATTCATCACGCCGGGCGGGGATGCGGAGGATCTGGAGCATTTGCGCGATATGGCGAGCGAGGCTCCAGTGATTCGCCTGGTGAACGCGATGGTGGCGCAGGCGGTGGAGAAGCGGGCGAGCGATATCCACATCGAGCCGTTCGAAAAAGAGTTTCGCATCCGGTACCGGGTGGATGGGGTGCTGGTGAGCCAGGATTCTCCGCCACGGGAGATGAAGGCGGCGATCATTTCGCGTGTGAAGCTGATGGCGAAGCTGAATATCGCTGAGCGAAGGCTGCCGCAGGATGGCCGCATCAAGGTGAAGACGCTGGGGCGCGAGGTAGATTTGCGCGTTTCGACGCTGCCGACGCTTTATGGAGAGAGCGTCGTGATGCGCTTGCTGGACCGTTCGGCGGGAGATTTTTACGATCTCGAGCGGCTGGGATTCGATTCGCACATGTTATCGCGGATGGAGTATTACACGTCGCTGCCGCATGGCATTTTCCTGGTGACGGGGCCGACGGGGAGCGGGAAATCGACCACGCTTTATTCGGCGCTGAAGCGCATTAATCAAAGCGACAAGAAAATTATCACGATTGAAGATCCGGTGGAATATCAGATGGACGGGATCAATCAGATCCACGTCAATACGACGATTGGGCTGACGTTTTCGCAGGGTCTGCGGCATATTGTGCGCCAGGATCCGGACGTGATTATGATTGGTGAAATTCGCGATCGGGAGACGGCGGACATTGCCATTAGAGCGGCTCTGACGGGCCATTTCGTATATTCGACGCTGCACACGAACGATGCTCCGAGCGCGATTTCGCGGCTGACCGATATGGGGGTCGAGAATTATTTGATCACGTCGTCGCTGGTTTCGGTGCTGGCGCAGAGGCTGGTGCGGGTGATCTGTCCGGATTGCAAGGGTCCGGCGGGGACGGCGATTACTCCGGATGGGGACCTGATTCAGGTTTTTCGGGGGAAGGGCTGCGAGAATTGCTTCAATACGGGGTATCGCGGACGAATCGGAATTTTTGAATTAATGGAATTGAGCGAGGAGATTCGCGGGCTGATCATGACCAATTCGGACGCGACGAAACTGACGGCGGCGGCGCTTCGGAATGGGATGCGGAATCTTCGCGACGACGGATGGTTGAAGGTCCGCAACGGCGTGACGACGGCGGATGAAGTGATGCGCGTGACGCAGGAGTTTTAGGGATGCGGGCGGGAAACAGATTTCACGCGGGAAGACGTGCCGCGGAGCCGGACCGGGGGGTCCGGCGCGGACGAGGGCGTCCGCCCCACGGGACAGGACACTAGCGTGGCTACCTCGTTTTTCTTCCGCGCCGTCGCCTCCGATGGCAAGCTGCGCACGGGCACGATTACCGCAGAGACGGAAAAAAGCGTCGCCCAGGAACTGAAGCGGCAGGGGCTGATTCCGGTCTACGTCGGGTTCGAACAAAAGAAGAAAAATTTCGAAGTGAAGATGCCGACGCTGGCGCGCAGCCATCGTAAGGACGTACTTTTCTTTACGCAGGAATTATCGACACTGCTGAATGCCGGTGTGCCGCTGGATCGCGCGCTGGGAATCACGGCGGAGTTGACTGAGAAGAGCAGTTTCCGGCCGATCGTGCTCGATGTGATGAGAGTGCTGAAGGGCGGGAAATCCTTCGCCGACAGTCTGGCTACGCATCCCCAGCATTTTTCCGAGTTGTATATCAACATGGTGCGCGCGGGAGAAGCGTCGGGGTCGCTGGGGACGATTTTCGAGCGGCTTTCGGAGTTCGAGCGGACGCGCGACGATTTGCGGGGCTATATCATCAGCTCCTTGATTTATCCGGCGCTGCTGACGCTGGTGGGATTGGGCTCGGTTTTTATCCTGTTGAATTTCGTGGTGCCGCGGTTTGCGGCGATCTTTTCCGACCCGCGAATGGTGATCCCGACGCCGACGCTGCTGCTGATCCAGACGAGCGCGTATGTGCGGGCCTATTCGCTGCCGGCGTTTGCGGTTCTCGTAGCGTTGATTGTTGCATTCGAGATCTATATCCACACCGTGTCGGGAAGATTGTGGTGGGATACGCTGCGGCTGAAGACGCCGGTATTGGGCGACGCGCTGCGGAAGGCGGAGACGGCTCGTTTCGCGAGGGCGATGTCGACGCTGGTCGCGGCGAGCGTGCCGCTGGTGCAGGCGCTCGGGATCGCACGAGGGATTTTGAATAATCGAAGAATCGCGGGGACGCTGGAGCAGGTGGCGCAAGGGGTGAAACGAGGCGAGGGGATCGCGGGACCGATTTTGCGCGCAGGGCAGTTTCCTCCGCTGGCGAGTCATTTATTGAGCGTAGGCGAGGAAACCGGCAATCTGGATGCGATGTTCAACCGCATGGCGGATATTTACGACGCGGAGACGCGCACGGCGATCCGGCGGTTTACTTCATTGTTTGAGCCGCTGATTATTCTGATAATGGGTATTTTAGTAGGCTCCCTGATTCTGAGTATGATGCTGGCTATAACTGGCATCAACGATGTGGCGATGTGATTATGAAAAATCTAAAACGAAAATCTCAACGCGGTATCACGCTGATTGAAATGCTGGTGGTGGTGGTGATCATCGGCCTGTTTGTGGGGTTGGTCGGCGTCAACATGTTTAAGAAGGCGGACGATGCCAAGCGCACGGCGGCGCGTGCCAATATCAGCACGTTTGTCGAGGCTCTGGGACTGTACAAGCTGGACACGGGGACTTATCCGACGACGGAGCAGGGGTTACAGGCTTTGCGGGTGAAACCGGAGGATGCTCCGCAGTGGGCGGGTCCTTATTTAAAGGCGGATGTGCCGCTCGATCCGTGGGGCCGTCCTTATTTATACAAGTATCCGGGCGAGCATGGCGACGATCCCGATGTGATTTCGCTGGGCGCCGACGGGCAGCCGGGCGGAGAGGGGAATAATGCCGACATTCTCAGTTGGAGTAATACGAAATAGGCGGCGCGGCGTCACGCTGATCGAGATGTTGATCGTGCTGGTGCTAATCGGGCTGGTGGCAGGCCTCGCGGCACCGTCGGTTTCGGCGGGGTTGGATACGCTGCGGCTGCGCTCGACTTCGGATGCGATGATCGGGTTCCTGAATACGGCGCTCTCGCGGGCCGATACCAGGCAGCAGGTGGTGGAGATCCTGATTTCGCCGGCCGAGGGCACGATTACCGCCAACAGCGCCGATAAAGGGTTTCATAAAGTTCTTGAGATTGCGAGCCCCATTAAGATTCTGTCGGTGCAGCCTGGGGTGATGGCTGAGGCGGACGGGCAGAACCAGACGCGGCGATTCCTGGTCTATCCGGGTGGCACGGTGCCGAAAATTGCGATCGAGATCGGCAATGCGCAGGGGCGAAAGCGGCTGGTGAGTATCGATCCGATTACGGGAGTTCCGCAGGCCGATGCGAAGTAGGAATCAAAGCGGTTTCACGCTGCTGGAGGTGCTGGTCGCGACCGCGATCATGGGCGTCGCGGTGGCCGGCCTGTTGAATACGATCTCGGCGGCGGCACACAATGCGGCGCGGCTGACGCAGTACGATCGGGCGGCGCTGCTTGCCAAATCGAAAATGGACGAGCTGCTGGCTGAGCCGAAGCTACAACGGAACGTGCCTATGGCCGGCGCCTTCGATGCAGTGGTGACGGGCGGCGTCCCGTGCTCTTGGAGAGCGGTGATCACGCCGTTCGAAATCCTTCCCAATGCGGCTCCGGGATATTGGGTGGTGGACCGTATCGAGCTGGAAATCGATTGGATGGATGGCACAACGAAACACAGCTTTTCGCTGGAAGGTTTCAGGCGGGGAATTCTACAGCCCGGGGACATGCCACAGTGAAAAGCAAACAAAAAGGCTTCACGCTGATTGAGCTAATGATCTCGATCACGCTGGTGGCGGCACTGGCGACAGGCATGCTGATGGCGATGCGGACGAGCCTGCTGTCGCTCGAAAAAATAGATTCGCGGCTCCAGTTCAACCGGCGGGTGATGGGGATGCAACACATTCTTACACGCCAACTGGGCGGCGTGATGCCGGTGGTGAGCAATTGCGGAACCCTGAAGACGTCGACTTTTCAGGGCACTCCGGAAACGCTCCAGATGGTGTCAAGTTTCTCGATGGCGGAGGGCGCACGGGGCTATCCTCAATTCGACCAGTTTCAAGTGATCAAGGGCGAACAGGGTCTGCGGCTGGTTGTCACGGAGCGTCCTTATTCCGGCCCATTGAGTACCGCGCCTTTTTGCGGGGATCAGGGTGATCTTGCGCCGCCTACGCCATCGTCGATGATTCTGGCGGACCGGCTGGCCTCCTGCACTTTTTCTTACCGGGAGGCGATTCCCGATCAGTTTCCATCCGCGAACTGGCTTCCCTCCTGGAACAAGCCGGATCTGCCGGGAGCGATAAAAATCGAAATGAGGCCGCTGGACTCCGGTGCGCAACTGCTTCCTGTTCTGAACGTCACGGTGCCGATTCACATTACGCGGCAGGTGAGGAACGAGTATCAAGATGCCAAACAATAGGGGCAGCGCGTTGTTAACGGTGCTGTGGCTCTCCGCCGCGCTGGCTGCGATTGCATTCTCGGTATCGTCGAGCGTGCGGGCGGAAACGGATCGGGTGGAAGCGGGTTCGAACGGCCTGCGCGCCTGGTACCTGGCGACGGGAGCGGTGGAGCGGGGAATCCAGTGGATGAGTTGGGGCGAGGAGTACCACCATCCAGATGGGACGCCGTTCTGGAAGTTCGGCGCGCCGCGCATGAACATGAGCTTTCCGAGCGGCAACGCGGTGGTCGAAATGATTCCGGAATCGTCGAAACTGAATGTAAACCAGGCGACAGTCGAGGACCTGACGAAGGTCATTACGGTGGTGAGCGGGGATGCGGAGCGGGCTCACGAAATCGCTATGGCGATTGTCGATTGGCGCAGCGGATCGGCCGGGCCGACGGCGTTCGACGAATATTACTTCAGCCTCAATCCGACTTTTCAAGCCCGCCATGCGTCTTTTGAAGATATAGAGGAATTGTTATTCGTGCGCGGAATGACTCCGGAAATCTACTATGGAAATTTCGTGGCCGGCACCGGTCCGGATGGCGCGCCGGGAGCTTTATATGCGAGCGGGGGCTTGCGGGACTGCCTGTCGATATGGGGGTCGCCAGGTCCGTTCGACGTCAATGCGGTGAGTCCGGCGCTGATGACTGCGATTGGAGTGCCTCCGGAGGGCGTGGCGGCGATTGTGGCGCGGCGCACGGTGGCGGCCTTTAAAGATACGAATGACATGGCGTCCCTGGGCGTTCCCACGCCGCGATTAACGGTGGGTGGAAATTTCATCTGGACGCTGCGCGCGGCGGCGCGGCTGAAGCGGCCGGACGGCACCCCTTCGGAAACGGTGCGGACAGCGTCGGCCACGGTAAAGCTGGTCGACCGGCGGCGCTTCCAGATTCCGGTCCATATTTTGCGCTGGTCGGACGATGCATGGTCGGAGTCGGCCATTCTTCCGCCCGGCACGATCACGCCTCCACAATCATGATTCCGGCAAGCCTCAGGAAATTTCTCGCCTTCGGGAGCGGCGTGGGGATCGAAATCACCGGGCCGCGCGGCGCGGAAACGCTCCGTATTTCGGCGGTACAGGTTCGTCCGACCGGGGCGCGGGTGGTGGGAGGATTCTCGATCGAGAACGCCGCCCAGCAGCCTGCCGCGGAATGGGGCCGAGCCTATTCGGGATTCCTGAAAAAGCTGGGATGGAAGCATATCGCGGCGACGGTCCTGTTGCCGCGCGAGGATGTGATGCTGCGGCAGGTGGCCGTTCCGGGCGTTTCCGATAAGGATCTGGCCGCCGCGGTGGGCTTTCAAATGGATGGCTTGCATCCGTACGCGGAAGCCGATGTCGTTTCCAGTTGGACGCGCCTGCCTCTGACGTCGAAGCTGGGCACGCCGATGGTGCTGGTGGCAATCGCGCGTCGCGCTGCTCTCGAACGGTATACGGCATGGTTTTCAGAAGCCGGGGTGCAGATCGCGAGCTTCACGTGTGCTCCGGCAGCCATCTATTCGGCGCGGCGTTTGTTCGCGCCCGGTCCGCCTCCGTCCGTTCTCGCAATCGAGGAAATCAACGGCCGGATGGAGCTGTATGGGGAGAGCCCTTCGCATCCTTTATTCTCCGCGGCGTTCGATGCCACGCCGGAACGCGCGGTCGCGCTGGCCTGCGCGGAGCTGCGGCTCGATCCGTTGACCGAAACGCGTTCCTTCCACGCGTTGTTGGGCGCCGAACCGGCGTTTCCTTACGCGGCGGCGCTGGCCAGCGCGTGTCCTCATTTATTCCTGCCGCTGAATTTATTGCCCTCCGAATTTCGCTCGTCGAGCTCCCGTGCGCTGTGGATCCCGACCGCTGTAGCCTGCTCCCTGGTCCTGGTGGCCGGCGCGGCACTCGCGGCTTATCCGACCATTGAGGATCGCCGCTATCTGCGTTCGCTCAATGCCGAAATCGCACAGGTGAAGCCAAAGGCGCAGATGGCCGCCAAATTGGACAAAGATATCGAGACGGCGCGGCAACGGACGGTATTGCTCGATCAGTTGCGGAAACGCTCCAAAATGGATATCGACGTGGTGGGCGAGATGACGCGGATTTTGCCCCCTCCGATCTGGCTGAACGGACTTGAAATCACGCGCTCCCAAGTGACCGTTTCGGGGGAAACGGAGCAAGCCGCGCCTTTGCTCAAGCAGATTGACGCGTCACCATTTTTTGAGTCGTCTGAATTTTCAATGCAGCCGATGCGGCTGGCGTCGGGCGAAGCATTTCGCGTCCGTACCATGCGGGAGGCGGGGAAATGACCCTATCGCCCGGTTTTCGCAGAACCCTCGCCTGGACCGTTGTTTCCGGTGTGATCTCCTTAATCTGGAGCTATTGGCCGGCATCGTCGAGCCAGCCCGCCGTTGCCATGGCAGCCTCCGCCGATTCGGTCCCCACGGCGGAAAAGACGCTGGCCAAGCTTCGCGAGGCTGCCGCGACCGTCCCGCAAAAGCAGGAAGTCCTGAAGCAGGTTTCTGGCGATCTGGCGCTGCGCGAAAAAGGCGTCATCAACGCCGATACCGCGCAGCAGGCACAAGCGCAGATCATGCAGGTGCTGCGTAAGCTGGGGCACGATGAGAATCCTCCGGTAGAAATTCGCTCCCAGGAATTCGGCGCCGTGCGCCCGCTCGGCGATGTCTACGGTGAGGTGTTCGTGACCGTGCAGATCGATTGCGGAATCGATCAACTGGTCAATATTCTGGTCGGACTGGCGGCGCGCCCGGAACTGATCGCCTCCAATGAGCTGCGCGTCACCAGCTCCAACGCGAAGGACAAAATGATCGGCGTGCGACTGATGGTCAGCGGCGTGGTGCCGCGAAAATTGGTCCCTGGCAAGAAAGCAGGCGCATCTTGAACCGCAAAATAATCTTTCTAAATCTTGCGCTGCTGGCGCTGGCGGGCTGGCTGTTCTGGCTGCTGCGATTGAAGTGGCTTGAACTGCACATGCATGAGCATACGGTGCTGTCGTTGTCTCCGCAGGTCCGGAAAAGGATGCAACTGCCGTCGCCGCCCCTTTTCAAGCCGCCGCCGGCATCGGACTACAACGAAGTCGCGCAGAAGACGCTGTTCGCTAAGGATCGCAATCCGAACGTGATTGTCGAGGTCAAGCCCCCGCCGCCGCCTCCTCCGCCGCCGCCGATGCCGGCGCTTCCGGCTTACTTTGGCGAAATGACGTGGGGCGATCCGGTGATTCTGCTGAAACTTCCGAAGGGAGCGCAGAAAAGATACCACGCCGGCGAAACGGTGGGTCCATTCGAACTAGTGAGCTTCGATGCCGAGAAAGTCATCTTCGGATGGAACGGCAAGACGGTGGAACGCAAGCTGGACGAGCTGAAGGAAAAGGATCCGACTCCGGACGCGGTTGCCGCGGCTCCGGCGAAAGCAGCGCCAGCAGCGGCGGCGGCCACGCCGAGTGTCAAATCGATCGGCGCGAATGACAAGAATGACAAGAAGGTTTCGGACAAACTGGGTATCGATGAAGGAAGCGTCCGGTTGTGCGTCGCGGGAGACGACTCCCCCGCGGGCACCATCGTCGACGGCTACAAGAAAAAGGTCGTGAACGGGTTGATGGGCGCAAGTTGCTTGTGGGAGCAGGTGAATCCGTGATTGATGATGGGTCGAAAGCATAAATGAATAAAAAAATAACGGCGGTGATTCTCGGGTTGGCGGTATTGGTGAGCGGCCAGGCTCCCGTGGTGGTTCCTGTCGTTCCGCAGACGACTCCCACTCCGCAGACGACCACCGCTCCTCAGACGGCGGGCGCGCCCAAGCCGGCTCCGATGGGAAAGATCAATCTGGAGAACGCTTCATTGACCGCTGTGATCGATCAACTGGCCCGGCAGTTGAAGCTCAATCTCATCGTGGATCCCTCGGTAAAAGGCAGCATCACGCTCAACACCTATGGCGACACATCGAACCTGGACCCGCGCAATCTGCTCGAACTGATTCTTCAAATTAACGGCTTCGATTTGGTTCAGGATGGAGATCTATACCGCGTCGTCCCGCTCAAATTGGTCTCGCATATGCCCTTGCATCCGGAGGTCAATCAGAAAAATATCCCCGAAGACGATCAGACCATTCTTAATCTCGTTTTTCTGAAGTATGTGGCTGTCGACGAACTGACCAAAGTATTAAAAGAGTTCGCCGGAGAGAATTCGGACATGATCTCCTATGCGCCGGCGAATCTCCTGTTTCTGCTCGATAGCCGCCGGAATATGCGCCGTACGATGGAGTTGATCGCGCAGTTCGATAGCGATGCATTCGCCAACCAGCGTGTCCGGTTGTTTGAAGTTAAGAACGTCAAGCCGAGCGAGGTGGCGAAGGATCTCGACGGCATCTTCAAATCGATTTCTCTCGATGCAAAAACGTCTCCGGTGCATTTTATGGGAATCGATCGCATCAACACTCTGATCGCGGTGGCGCCGAATCCAGGGGTGTTCGAGAACATCACGGAGTGGCTGAAAAAGATGGATGTTCCCGTGAAAGTCACACCGGGCAACATTCAGATTAATGTCTACCCGGTGATCTACGGCCGCGCGGAGTGCCTGGCGCAGGCGCTCAATCAGTTATTCAATCCCGGTTACGGTTCGGGCTACGGTTACGGCGGAGGCGCCGCTCTTACGAACAATGGAAACACCGGCTACACCAACAATGGCCTTGCCAGCCCCGGTACCGCCGGCGGAATTCAACCGATCGGTGGCGCTGGAACCAACGCCGGCGGCTACGGGAATCAGAACAGCTTCAATAGTGGATTCGGCGGCGGCGGCGGATGCAGCGCGAATGGTTTGGGCGGCGGCGGCGGGTATGGCGGCGGAGGTTATGGCGGAGGATACAACGCCTCCCAGGTCTACGGTGCTCCCGCCTTTGGCGGTTATGCCGCCCAGACACCCGCCACCACCAATCTGACCGGTCAGCCGCTCGGCGCGGCGGGCACTGTGGCGGCAGGCGCAGTGCCAGGGACGCCTGCGGTGCCGCTGGTCGTCCCACCGCGCATCATCGCCAATCCGCTCGATAATAAACTGATCATCCAGGCCGACGCGCAGCAGTATCAGAATATTGTGAAGATTCTGAAGGAGCTGGACGTTCCCCCACGCCAGATTCTCCTCGAAGCGAAAATTTATTCCGTGACGCTCTCGGATTCTTTCACCAGTAATATTTCGGCGCAACTTGCCCAGCTCGGATCGACCTCAAACCAATTGCTCGGAAATTTCGCTTCGGCTGGCCTGGGCATCACGGTCGGCGCGCTCGTCGGGCAGAGCCGCCAGTTGCTGCTCACGCTCTCCGCGAACGAGAGCCGTACCTATTCGAAGCTTCTTTCGGAGCCGAGCCTGATCGCCACCGATAGCATTCCCGCCACCATCACCGTGGGTACCCAAATTCCCGTCAGTACCGGTACCACGACCATTCCCTCCGGCGGCAGCGTCGTGACGTCCTCATCGGTTTCCTCGGAAAACACCGGCCTCACTCTGCAAGTGAATGCGCGTATCAATTCCAGCGGCGTCGTCACGCTGATTATCAACCAGGAAAACAGCAGTGTAAATGCGGCCGCCTCGAACACCAATGGCACGGCATTCTCGCAACAGGTGGTGCAAACGCAGATTACCATGATGGACGGCGATACCATCGCCATCGGCGGCCTCATCGACGAGAATTACTCGAACAACGTCAGCGGCATTCCCGGATTGGTCCGTCTTCCCTGGATCGGATGGCTGTTCGGTTCGAAACAGGTCACAAAAGAGCGCGACGAACTGATCATGTTCTTCACCCCGCACGTGATCTTCGATGAAAGCCAACTCATCGAGGCAAGCGACCAGCTCAAATCCCAAATAAAAATACTCAAAAGAGACATCCGGCGTTTGTAAGGGAGGCTTGGCTATCCCTTACCGGGAAGCCTCCGCTCAGGCCCTTCGATTCTCCATTCGAGCCCCGTTTACCCCCGTTCCCTGTTGCAGCTTGACCCCGGACCCGCCCCCGTGCTCGAATAGAGAAACTGTGACGGGAGCACCCGGAGCAGGTTTTGAAGCACAACTGCCACTTTATGCTTGACTTGGTCGGGCGGAGAGTGGTATCAATGATTTGACTGCGTCCAGGGTTTAAAGCAGTTTAGGCGGATTCATTGACCGTGAGTCCCGCGAGCACTGAAAAAAAGTAGTCGAAACGAGAAGTCTTAAAAGTAACGATGAGCTTAGGTAACAAAGTAGTCGAGCGAAGATCAGCCAGAGTGAAGTCTTGCGGCTGGGAAGCTCGGTTCCCGAGGTTCTTAAAAGCTGAGGGGATTGCAGATTGAGGCTCAGGTTGAAAAAAAGAACTTCCATCAATTCAATTCCACAAATTCACAAGGAGAAGGAAATGGCAGATTTTCGCAAATGGTTATTCGCGCTTGCCGGAGTGGCTCTGCTCGCAGGGCTCACTGTCCCGGCCAGCGCTCAGTCCACGGTAGTGTGTACCGTCCAGTCGGCTACCGATAATTTACTCCGTAGCCAAGGCTATACGGAACAGGTTGGAGACGTTGTTTTGGCATGTACCGGCGGTACGCCCACTGCGACGGGCGTAAACGTCCCGGCGATCAACATCACAGTGTTTCTAACGCTGAACGTGACCAGTCAGATCACGGCGGCAGTTACAAATTTGGGTACGACGGGTGGCCAGTTCCTCGACGCGCTGTTGATCGTCGATGAGCCGAATTCGGCAACCAACCCCGCCACCCAGATTCGAAACTGCGGTGCAGCGGGAACGAACGAGCTCAGCGCTCCTGGTCAATCCGGCTATGGGATCTGCGCGATCACCAGTGACGGTTTCGCAGGTGATACCTACAATGGCACCGTTGGACACCCCAATGTGTTTCAGGGACGCCAGGCTCTTGGTAGCCTCTCCAACACGGCGATCGTGTTTCAGGGCGTGCCGTTCGATCCTCCGGGTTCTGCAACCCGCCTTCTGCGGTTTACCAACATCCGCGTGAACGCCAACCAGCTTGGCATCGTGTCACCCACGGCGCAGGTTTCGGTAACGATGGGAATCACCTCTTCGGGTAATGCTTCTCTCCCGCTGAGCATTTTATCGTTGGCAGTCGGTACGGTTGAAAATGGCCTGACGGTTAGCGGCTTAGGAACTGTGGCCTTCGCGCAGTGCGTACCCACCAATCCGAATGTCTCGGGTCCGTTTGGAGGCTCCCCCACCTCGCCTTTTGCCGCCACCTCGTCGTTTATCCGGTTTGCGGAAGGTTTCAGTAACTCCTGGAAGCCCAGAAACATCTCGGAAACAATCGCGAATGGTACTCCTTCGGCATCGAACGGAGACGGGTTTATTTACAGTCCGAACCCGGTCACTAACCCGCCGACGACCAATAAGAATACAATCCTGAATCCGGCAGACGCGAATCAGAACGTTCCTGGATTTAACTATTACACGGAAGCCGGCTTCGAATTTATTTCCGTCGCTGCCAATCCGGCGCAGAATCCCCCGACCGGTGGACTCACCA
>Ga0116129_1001125_pt1 | contig 15225 bp, 10 predicted proteins | sample June2015DPH_17_2_FD_89732 | JGI IMG/M metagenome (GOLD analysis project Ga0116129, IMG submission 89732) | Peatland microbial communities from SPRUCE experiment site at the Marcell Experimental Forest, Minnesota, USA - June2015DPH_17_10 | ecosystem: Environmental > Terrestrial > Soil > Wetlands...
CAGGATCGTGAACGGTCACCCCAACAGCGATATTGATCAGCTGTTGCCCTGGGCCTACCGAAAGCCAGAACTCCAGGCCGTGGCCTGAGGACGACGCTTACGATTGTTCGAAGCGACCGCAAAAACAACGAGTAGCGCGGCGAAGGCTGTTGCGGCTAGTTCCGCAATGTTACCCCTAGTCACCGCGCAAACCGTAGCTTTTGACCGTGGGTTCGGAGGACGGATTTTGCGAGGGGGGAGCACATGCCCGGCAAGCTCAAGCCGCTCGACGTCGATCGTGAAACTCGGTCCGGCAAATATCCCGACGGCGACGGCCTCTACCTCATCGTCGCAAGTCCCACATCCTCGATTACAACTGTAGAGCAACTGCGAGCAGGTAGTACATGATCTCGGATGTGACCTATCCCCGGAATGAGGGCTAGGGGCGCTAAGAGAGTTGTCGCCGACGCTAGCGCGGTGTCGCGTACTTACTTGGTGACTTTCCAATTTTCGTTGTAGCGATCAATAAGGCGGTGGTTTGCGTCGTCGCTGTGCTCTCGCGATTCGGCCTACCAAATAAGATCGTCTGCAAAGCGCGGCCCATATCGGATAGCGCACCATGTCATATCGTCCCGGCTCGCGCGCCGGATAGGGCGTGGGGCTAAGTAGTTTCCGAACCTACCTTCGTAGCGTCGTTGGGACGTAGTGTCCTTGTTCACTGACGATCCGAAAAGGCAACCTTTTGAGCGCTAATAGCGCTGAATTCTGGAGGTTGTCTCACGGGCAGCGAGCCTGAGTATTTGGGTCAAGCAGATGATAAAATTTAGAGGACGGATATCGTGACCTACAGAACGTTGATGGTTCATTTGGAGCCCGGACAAACGAATGCGGGTCTACTGAAGATCGTAGGCGACCTCGCAGACCGTTTCGAAGCTAGGGTGATCGGTATCGCGGCATGCAAACCCATGCAATTCAACTACAGTGAGGGTTACGTTCCCGCGGACCTGATCGAGCAAGACCGAAATAGTCTGGAAAAAGACATCCATGTGGCTGAAGCGGAATTCCGAAAGGTGCTTCAGACACGTTCAAGAACTCTCGAATGGCGATCGAAAGTGACGTTTGGCGCGCTCACAGAATACATCGCATGCGAGGCGCGCAGTGCTGATCTTGTCGTTACCGGTCCTGGCTTCGGCGCCAGATTAGACGCAGCGCGGTTCGTAAACATCGATGATCTTGTTATGCAGTTGGGGCGACCGGTTCTCGTCGTTCCCCCAGCTGCAGACGAATTGAAGCTGGAACAAGTTGTTATCGGGTGGAAGGACACGCGCGAGGCACAACGTGCGACATTCGATGCGTTGCCATTGCTGAAAAAGGCAGCTCACGTGACGGTCGTCGAGATCTGCGACGAAAGGCAGATTGCTGCAGCACGGACGCGCGTCGAGGATGTCGTCGGCTGGCTCAAATGGCACGGCGTTGTAACGGAATCCCGTGCATCCCTATCAACCGGTGACGACGCAGGTCTGTTGAACGCCATCGCTCAGGAGCATGGAGCCAACGTCGTCGTTGCCGGCGCTTATGGACACAGCCGCCTTCGCGAATGGGTGCTCGGCGGTGTAACCCGTGATCTTCTGTTGCGGGGTGATAAGTTTTCGCTCCTATCTCATTGAGCATAAGCAGTCGATTTTACTCACGGAAGACAGCTTGGCATTGAATTCACGATAGAACGAAATCGGGAACCTAGGGATCAGCGATCGTGTGGCGCTTGTTACTGGGGCGAGCGCCGGAATTGGTTTTGCGATAGCAAAAGAGCTCATCGAAAATCATGCATCTGTAATTATCGTGGCGCGAGGTGCTGCGCGGCTCAGAGCCGCCGAGGCCGCTTTGCGGTCGCAGACGACGAAGCAGGTCCTTGCCATTGTTGCGGATGTCGCATTATCCGATGCGCCACAATCCATTATCGATCAGGTGGTTTCCCAATTCGGCCGGCTTGATATTTTGGTGAACAACGCGGGTCGGGCTCAGGCGGGCGGTTTGTTGGAATCCAGTGAACAGGATTGGACGGAGATGACTGACATTAAGCTTTCAGCGACGCGCAGACTTTGCAAGGCGGCCATTCCCGTCATGCGCGCGCGGCGTTGGGGGCGAATAGTCAATATATCTTCGATCGGGGGTAAGTATCCGAACCCCAAACTATTCGTCTCTCACGTACTCAGCGCAGCGATCAACAATTTTACAAAGTCTTGGCGCTCGAAGTCGCAGCTGACGGCATACTCGTAAATGCGATCGGATGCGGTGCAATTGACACGGATAATTGGGCCAACAACATGGTTCCTGCTATCCGCCGAGCTAGCCCCGAACTTGCCTGTTTGTCGGATCAGCAAGTGATAGCAAAGATATCCGCAGAGCTTACCCCTGTTGGCCGGGCAGGCTCCCCTCGCGAGATTGCCGCGATCGCAGCGTTTCTTGCGTCCGACCGGAATGGTTTCGTGACCGGGGACACGATCGAAGCCTCTGGTGGCGCAGATAGATTCATGTAGCTGGCGAGCAGATTCCGACGAAATCCGCATTCGGGGTCACGACTGCGCTCAGCATCCCCTGCAAATATTGTTTATTTTGCTGTCGAGAGCCTTCTCCTTTGATGTCGGTGCTACGGCATCGTCGGGGACGTTAGCCGCGCGAGGTTGCTGATGCGGTGGGAGCGGCACATACCGGTGGCTCCGGGGCGAGTTGCGCGTTTCGCCTGCATCCTGCGCAGAAGCCCCATATCCAGCCAGCAGAAAAGTCAAGGTTAGTATTACTGCGGTCAGCTTTTGCATGTCACGGTTCCGATCCAGCGATGTACGAATTTTCTTGCCACCAAATTTTGCAATTCTACGAGCGTGCTCCAGGGTTCGACGTCGTGACGGTAACCATCGGCATTCGATTCGAGTAAAGTCCAAGCGTCAACGCCGTGCCCGCTGAACGAGCATCGGCTCAAGTGGCAGGATGCCACCCGGGAGCTGACCACGGGAGGGCCGGAAACTACTCACTGAGGATGACTGGGTCGCTAACGAGCTCCGCGCCATTGCCGCGTAGCCATTTATTCCTATCAAGCACACGGCCCATGAGTAGTTTCCGAACCTAGCGGCGTGAGACCGAAGGTCCATGGTCCTTCCGGTGCGTTTGGCGAGTGGTGCGGTGTTTTGCACTGAAAAACACCGGGAACTCTGAAGCGACAATCGATGAACGAACAGTTCGCGTGGCTACGGTCATGTTGAGGACTGTTTATTTCGTCTCTTACAAGACGTCTCAATCTACGCGGGATGCTTATTGGTCTGGCGTCGATGGTGAGAGGCGCGAAAATGAAGCACCCGTATGGTGCTTCGAAGACCGGAGACCAAATGGACGAAGAGATCAACTCAGCCCCGAGGGTTCCTGAAGAAGCTAACCCTCCCCCGCCAGAGAAACGTGATCTCGTTCCGATCCATCGGGGGCGCAACCTGCAGACCGTAAGTTTGGCAGGCAAGCGGGTCAGCCGGCGTTGGCTTCGCCTAGCACTGCTTCTGGCCATCATGGTCGGCGGCGCCGGCGGCGGGTTTTATTGGTGGTTACATTCGCAATCTGATTTACCGCCAGGCATCGCGTTCGGTAACGGCCGGATCGAGGCGCTGGAGATCGACATCGACACCAAATTTGCCGGGCGTATTTCCGAGATACTGGCCGACGCCGGCGATATGGTCAAAGCCGGCCAGGTGTTGGCGCGGATGGACACCAGGGATATGGCGGCCTCGCTCAAGAAGTCCGAGGCGGCGGTGGCGCAGGCGAAGAAGGCGATCGACGAAGCCAACGCGAATGTCGTCCAGCAACAAACCCTGGCTTTATTGGCCCAACAGGAAATGGATCGGGCTAACACCCTTTTCGCCAGGGGTTTTCAGACAAAGGAGGTTGTCGATCAGCGCCAGCAGACGCTAGACGGGACCGGCGCGGGGCTGAAGGCGGCGCAGGACCAGGTGGTGGTATTGCAGCATGCTTTGGAAGCTAGCGCCCATGAAGTTGAGCTTTACGAGGTCAACATCGCCGACAATACCCTGGTCGCGCCCGTAGATGGACGCATTCAGTATCGCATCGCCAATATCGGCGAGGTATTGCCGGCAGGCGGCAAAGTCTTCACCACGCTCGACATCACCTATGTCTACATGGATGTCTATCTACCGACAGCCTCTGCGGGAAAGGTTAAGCTTGGATCGGACGCGCGCATCGTACTCGATGCCGTTCCTCAGCTCGCCATACCGGCCAAGGTATTGTTCGTGGCCACCGAAGCGCAGTTTACGCCGAAGACGGTGGAGACCCAAAGCGAACGCGATACCCTGATGTTTCGCGTCAGGGCGAAAATCGACCCTGAGCGTCTGCGCGCCCGCGCCGAGAAGGTGCGGAGCGGTTTGCCTGGCGTGACCTACTTGCAGCTTGATGCGGCGACGCCGTGGCCGGCGCGGCTGCAAGGAAGTGCTACTCCATGAGCGCCCGCGAAAGCCCGGTCGCCCAAGTCGAGAATATAACCCAGCGATATGGCAAGATGGTCGCGCTCGATGGTGTCACGATCGATCTGCCCGCAGGCTGCATGGTCGGGCTGATCGGGCCGGACGGGGTCGGAAAATCCTCGTTGCTGAGCATGATCGCAGGCGCGCGCCAGATCCAGTCAGGGCGCGTCATCGTGCTTGACAACGATATGGCGGATTCAAGGGCCCGGTCAGAAATATGCCCGCGCATTGCCTATATGCCGCAGGGGTTGGGCAAGAATCTTTATGCGGACCTCAGCGTCCGCGAGAACATCGAGTTCTTCGGTCGCCTGTTTGGACAGTCCCGCGCAAAGCGCGACGCGATGATCGCGGAGTTGTTGTGGAGTACCGGCCTTGCGCCGTTTTCCGACAGGATGGCAAAGAAGCTGTCTGGTGGCATGCGGCAGAAGCTCGGGCTTTGCTGCTGCCTGATCCATGACCCGGATCTCTTGATTCTCGACGAGCCGACCACCGGCGTCGATCCGCTCTCACGCCGCAGGTTCTGGGAGCTCATCGACCAGATGCGCGCTCGCCGCGAAGGCATGAGCGTGTTGGTTGCAACCGCCTATATGGAGGAGGCGGAGCGGTTCGATTGGCTGGTAGCCATGAACGCCGGCAAGGTGCTGGGGACCGGCACCTCCGAAGATCTGAAGGCCAAAACCGGCGCCTCGTCTCTGGAGGACGCGTTCATTGCGTTACTGCCTGAACAGATGCGGCGCGGTCACAAGGTGCTGCAAATACCGCCGCGTCGCATCGTCGACGCTGACCCCGTCATCGTCGCACGCGACCTTACTTGCCGTTTCGGTGATTTCACCGCCGTCGACAAGGTCAATTTCACGATCGAGCGAGGCGAGATCTTCGGGTTCGTCGGGTCGAATGGCTGCGGCAAGTCCACTACCATGAAAATGTTGACCGGCTTGCTGCCGCCTACCGAAGGCGAGGCATTGCTGTTCGGAAAGCCGCTTGATTCCTCGGACATGAGCTCACGCTACCGGGTCGGCTACATGTCGCAGTCGTTCTCGCTCTACACCGAGCTTACGGTGCAACAGAACCTCGATCTTCATGCGCATTTGTTCCATATCCCTGCACAGAAGGGGCGAGCCCGGATTGCGACGCTGGTGGACAGCTTCGGTCTTAAGGACTACCTCGATCAGCAGACGCTCGATCTGCCGCTGGGGATCCGACAGCGGGTATCGCTCGCCGTCGCCATCGTGCACGAACCGGAGATCCTTATTCTCGACGAACCGACCTCCGGAGTCGATCCGCTGGCCCGGGACCGGTTCTGGGAAATTCTGGTCGACCTGTCGCGCAATCAGGACGTCACAATTTTCATCTCCACGCATTTCATGAATGAGGCGGAGCGCTGCGACCGAATATCCCTGATGGATTCCGGGCATGTGCTGGCGACGGATACGCCGGCGGGCCTGGTCAAGGCCCGTGGCGCCGCGACCCTTGAGGATGCTTTCATTGGGTATCTCGAGGAGGCGACGCGGCAACGTTCCTCCGGAAGCGCACCCCGCCCTCCGATGAGGACCCATGACGTGGCGCGGCCTACGTCCATGCATTCGCTGTTCAGCCTGCAGCGCCTGCTCGCCTATACCATCCGTGAAGCCCTCGAATTGCTGCGCGATCCAATCCGGCTCGGATTCAGCCTGTTGGGAACCACGCTGTTGATGCTGGTGTTCGGGTTTGGGGTCTCTACCGACGTCAACAATCTTTCTTTCGCGGTACTGGATCAGGATCAGAGTCCCGAGAGTCGCGCTTATCTGGAGGAGCTCAGGGGATCCACCTATTTCGTCGAGAAAGCGCCAATCGCCAGTGAGGCGAGCCTCATCAGCCGCCTCAAGAGCGGAGACATCAAGGCGGCGATTGAAATTCCGCCGAACTTTGGTCTCGATATCAAGCGAGGACGCCCCGCCTGGGTCAGCGCGCTGGTCGATGGTGCGATGCCATTTCGTGCGGAAACCATCCGCGGCTATCTGCAAAGCATGCATCAACTATATCTTGCGGATCCGACCATCAATACAACGGCGGCCGTCGTGCGATCGCCCTCTGACATCGAAATCAGGTTCAAATACAATCAGGATTTCGACAGCATCTACGCCATGGTTCCATCGAACATCGCGCTGCTGCTCGGACTGTTCCCGGCGATCCTGATGGCGCTTGCCATCGTTCGGGAAAAGGAGCTTGGGTCAATCACCAACCTCTATGTAACGCCGGTCACCCGAATTGAATTCCTTTTGGGTAAGCAGCTTCCCTACATCGCGGTCGCCATGACGAATTTTTCTTTGATGTTTTTGATGGCGCTGTTTGTTTTTCAAGTTCCGCTGAGGGGAAGCTTTCCACTCCTTTTGATCGGAGTTTTGATTTACGTCACCGCGATGACGGCTTACGGCATGCTGATTTCCATTTTTACCAGCACGCAGATCGCGGCTCTGTTCGGAACCGCCATCCTGACGGTTCTGCCGGCGACCCAATTCGCGGGCATGATGACTCCGGTGTCCTCCCTCGGCACCGGAGCGCAAATCATGGGACGGGCGTTCCCGATGACCTACTTCGTGCCGATCAGCGTCGGCACTTTCACCAAGGGACTCGGTTTCGACGATCTCTGGACCGATCTCTTGGCGTTGGCCTTGTTCATGCCTGTGCTGGCGCTGCTAAGCGTTCTGATGTTGCGGAAACAGGAGCGCTAGGCGCGTGGGCAAGGTTGAAAACATATTCTGGCTTGGAATAAAGGAGTTGCGGAGTTTTCTGCATGATTTCGTGTTGTTGGGACTCGTAATCTATTCGTTCTCCCTCGCGGTCGTCATGCAGGCACGTAGCAACTCCCAGGAACTGCACAATGCGTCTATCGCATTTGTCGATGAGGACAATTCGGAACTGTCGCGCCGCATCGCCCACGCATTCCTGCCGCCTCTTTTCCAGTTGCCACAGCAGATCCGCGAAAAGGAGGTCGTATCCCTGATGAACAGGGGGAAATACACCTTTATCGTCGATATCCCGCCGGAATTCGAACAATACGTCCTTGCCAGACGACAGCCGGTGATCCAGGTCGACGTCGACGCGACCGCGATGGTTCAGGCCGGACTCGGATCCGGTTACGCCCAGCAGATTATCACTACCGAAGTGGCGGACTTTCTCTCTCATTCGGAGGGAGTTCCGTTGTCGCCGGTCAACCTTGACGTTCGGATCGCATTCAATCCGAATCTCACAACGGCATGGTTCACGACCGTGATGGGCGTCATCAATAATGTGACCATGCTGGCTATCATCCTCGCGGGAGCGGCGATTGTTCGCGAGCGCGAACATGGCACCATGGATCACCTGCTTGTCATGCCATTGACGCCGTTTGAGATCGCGATGTCCAAGGTCTGGGCGAATGGATTGGTGATTACCGTCGCGGTCGGTCTTTCGCTCTATCTCGTTATTCACTGGATGCTCGCGGTCCCGATCGCGGGCTCAATCCCGCTTTTCATGGTCGGTGTCGTGATCTATCTGTTTTTTGCCACCGCGATTGGCATCTTCCTGGGAACCCTGGCACGGTCGATGCCGCAACTGGGGCTGCTGTTCATGTTGGTTTACCTGCCGATGAATATGCTTTCCGGAAGCAATACGCCGCTGGAGAGCATGCCGTCATGGCTTGCGACAACGATGCAGACGTCGCCGTCGACCCACTTCGTGCTGTTTGCGCAGTCGATCCTCTATCGGGGAGCTGGAATCGACGTGGTCTGGCCACAGTTTCTCGCAGTGGCGGGGGTCGGAGGCTTGTTTTTTGGCTTCGCGATTCTGCGCTTCCGCTCGGTCGCCGCGCAGGCAGCCTGATCTGTGCCAATGTCGCGCAACGTCCAGAGCTAGGTATTTTCCGAACCTATCTAGGCCGCATTGACAGGGCGTATCGTCATGTTTCGCTGCTGCAATTGCCGAACGTGCAGCCCCCAGCAGCGCCATATTCCGGGCCGGCGTGAGAGGAATCCGACGGATATCTCGCGGAGGAGGTGTCCAGGTTCCTGATCGGGCCTGTAGACCTTGCTGACACGAGCAAGACGGGTTCCCTATCTCATTTGCTGCACCCAGAAGGACGCCATGCCCGAAACGCCCTTGCTCGTCCCTAAGCGGCTGATTTCGAAAAATCCTGATCCGGTGGAGACAGGGAAGCCGCCCATAAGTATGCCGGAAAGTCTCGATCGGATGCTGCACGTTTGGCAAAGCCGATACACCGGTGGGCGATCGCCCAGTACAGTCAGCCTCGCATTACTTGATTGGGCCGCCCACGCCACCAACTCGCCGTTCCAGACGGCGGCGCTGGCAGGCACTGCATTCGCGCAATGGTCGCGTTTGGCCCACACCGCGATGGGAGCCGAAGCGGCGATCACGCCAAAGCTGGATGATCATCGTTTCGTGGCGCCGGCGTGGCAACATTACCCTTATAATTTGCTCTCGCAGGCGGTGCTGCTGGGTGAAGAATGGTGGGACAGTGTCGTGCAAAGTCCGAACGGCGTCGGCCGGCCGAATGCGCACATCGTTGCCTTCACCGTGCGGCAATGGCTCGATCTGATGTCCCCGTCCAATGTTCCCTGGCTCAACCCGGAGGTGATCGAGGTCACCGGTGCGACAGATGGCGCCAATCTCACAGCCGGAATGAGCAACTTGATGCACGACCAAGCCGTGGCAAACGGCAGCGCGCCAGCCGGTCGCTTTATCGTCGGCAGGGATATAGCCGCGACGCCGGGTAAAGTCGTCTTTCGAAACGCGTTGATCGAACTGATTCAATATGTGCCGACGACGGCGCAGGTAGGTGTCGAGCCGATATTGATCGTGCCCGCCTGGATCATGAAATATTACATTCTCGACCTTTCGCCGGGTAATTCGCTGATCCGCTGGCTGGTGGCGCAGGGACGCACGGTCTTTGCGATTTCCTGGCGCAATCCGTCCGCGGAGATGCGCGATACGTCGCTGGATGATTATCGTACACACGGCGTGATGGCCGCGATCGACGCGGTACAGGCGGTCTGTGGCCATGCGAAAATCCACGCCACCGGCTATTGCCTCGGTGGAACATTGCTGAGCATTGCGGCCGCCGCAATGGTGCGCGACAACGACGGTCGGCTTGCGAGCCTTTCGCTGTTTGCCGCCCAGACCGATTTCACCGAGGCTGGTGACCTTCAGCTGTTCATTACCGAAGATCAGCTCGATTTTCTCAATGACATCATGCAATCCCAAGGATTTCTGGACAGTGCTCAAATGGGCGGCGCGTTCCAGATGCTGCAATCAAAAGATATGATCTGGTCCCATGCGATCCGCGACTATCTACTCGGTGAGCACGATGTACGGAACGATCTGATGTCCTGGAATGCCGACGGAACCCGTCTGCCGGCGCGCATGCACATCGAGTATCTGAAGGGCTTGTTTCTCGACAATGATCTTGCAGAGGGCCGCTTTCAGGTTGCGGGGCGTCCGCTCGCGCTGGGCGACATCAAGCTGCCGATGTTTGTCGCGGGAACGGAGCGCGACCATATCGCGCCCTGGCATTCGGTGTTCAAGTTGCATCTGCTGAACGATGGCGAGCTGACTTTCGTCTTGACGTCGGGAGGCCATAACGCCGGCATCGTCAGCGAACCTGGTCATCCGCACCGTCATTTCCGCATTCGCGTTCGCGACGCCGGTGCCCGTACCCTTGGATCTGAGGAATGGCAACGCGAGACGCCGCCGCGGGACGGATCTTGGTGGTTGGAATGGAACGCATGGCTCCAGCGGCATTCGGGCAATCAGGTCGATCCACCGCCGATGGGCGCACCTGGCTCTGTGCCGCTGTGCGAAGCCCCCGGCACTTACGTGCTCGAAAAATAAGTCTTATGCAGGACGGAACCGTGGACTTCTTTATCGAGAACCGCACCTTCGACGAAATGATCGTCGGTGAGACGGCCAGTCTGTCGCACACCGTCACTCAGCGCGACATCGACCTGTTCGCGGCTGCGACCGGAGATGTGAACCCGGCACATGTCGATCCGGCCTATGCCGAGACGGATATGTTTCACCATATCATCATCCATGGGATGTGGGGGGCGGGTCTGATTTCTGCTGTGCTCGGCACCAGGCTGCCAGGACCCGGAACGATTTATCTCGGTCAGGAGCTCCGCTTCCTCCAGCCCGTGAGCATCGGCGATACCATGAAGGCGACGCTGACCGTGCGCGAGAAGAAGCCGGCGAAAAGCGACGTTACGCTTGATTGCGTCTGTACCAATCAACGCGGCGAGACGGTGATCACAGGTGCCGCCTACACGCGTGCGCCAACCGAGAAGATCCGCCGCCCGCGAGTTGCGCTGCCTTACGTGCGTGTAGGCCGTCACGACGGCATGCGCGCTATCCTTGATCGTGCGGCGAGCGGCACGGCGGTGACGACGGCCGTCGTATATCCGGTCGATGCCGCGTCACTGCAGGCCGCCGTGGACGCGGCAGCGGCTGGACTGATCGTACCGATCCTGATCGGACCGTTGGCACGTCTGCAGGCGGTAGCCCAATCGGTAAAGGCCGACATTTCCACTCTTCGTCTGATCGATGCAGCGGACGGCGGGGCTGCCGCGGCGCAGGCCGTCGCCCTTGCACGCAAGGGTGAAGTCGCGCTGCTGATGAAGGGCGATCTGCATACCGACGAGCTCATGCACGCCGTCGTCGATCCCGAGACGGGGCTGCGCACCGCGCGCCGGATAAGTCACGTCTATCTGATGGACGTGCCCGACTATTCGCGTCTGCTGCTGATAACGGACGCCGCCATCAATATCGCGCCAACGTTGCAGGAAAAGGTGAGTATCGTCCAAAATGCGATCGACTTGGCTCATATGCTTGGCATCGCGCAACCCCGCGTGGCCATCCTCGCCGCGGTGGAAACCGTTAGCGGAAAGATGCGCTCCACCATCGACGCTGCCGCGCTATGCAAGATGGCCGACCGCGGCCAGATCACAGGTGGGCTTCTGGACGGCCCGCTCGCGTTCGACAACGCGATCAATGTGGCCGCCGCCACAGAGAAGGGCATTGTCTCTCCAGTCGCTGGTCGCGCGGACATTCTGGTGGTTCCCGATCTGGAAGCCGGCAACATGCTCGCCAAGCAGCTCTCCTTCCTCGCCGGTGCCGAGGCCGCAGGAATCGTGCTGGGCGCCCGGGTACCCGTCATCCTGACCAGTCGCGCCGACAGCGCGAGTAGCCGTCTGGCGTCGTGCGCATTGGCGGTGTTGATGGCCCGGAACATCGAGGTGGCTTCAGCATGACCGGATCGATTCTCACCATTAACGGCGGCTCATCCAGCTTGAAGTTCGCCTTGTTCGACAATATCGCCGAGCTGACGGCCACGGTACGTGGCGAGATTGAGGACCTGGATGCGGCGCCCCATTTGCTCGCCCGCGACGCGGCCGGCGCCGTCCTGGCCGAGCGGCGCTGGTCGGCGGGTAGCGATATGCATCCGTTCGCTGTCGCCCTCGACGCCTTGCTGAATTTTGCGGACGCCCATCTTGGTCGCGATGGCTTGGCGGCCGTCGGCCACCGCGTCGTGCATGGCGGGGCCGATCATATCGCGCCCGAAATGATCACCCCAGCACTTGTGGCGCTGCTGGAGACACTAACGCCGCTCGATCCGCTGCATATGCCGGATAATCTTGCGCCGATGCGTGCGGTCACGGCCGCCCGGCCGCAGCTTGCGCAGGTCGCATGTTTCGATACCGCGTTCCACCATACCATGTCGCCCCTGGCCGCAAGGTTCGCGCTGCCGCGTGCCCTGGAGAAAAAAGGCGTGCGCCGCTATGGATTCCACGGCCTGTCCTACGAGTACATTTCATCCTGCCTGAAGACGCAGTCCCCAGCTTTGGCGCGCGGTCGAGTGATCGCGGCGCATCTAGGTTCCGGCGCCAGCCTCTGCGCGCTGAGCGACGGCAGCAGCATCGCCACGACCACTGGTTTCAGCGCGCTGGACGGATTGGTCATGGCCACGCGCTGCGGCAGCCTTGATCCCGGTGTGATCCTTTATCTTGGCCGGCAGGGATATAGCTTCGCAGATATAGAAGACTTGCTGTATCGCAGCTCCGGTCTTTTAGGCGTGTCCGGCATCAGCGGAGACGTGCGCGTCCTGCTCGCAAGCGACGATCCGCATGCGCGCGACGCCATCGAACTGTTCACCTATCGCATCGCGCTGGAGGCAGGCGCGATGATCAGTGCGTTGGGAGGGCTCGATGGACTGGTCTTCACTGCCGGCATCGGCGAGCACGCTCCGGCGGTTCGATCTGCGGTATGCGCCCGCCTGAGCTGGCTCGGTCTGCGCATCGACGAGACCGCGAATGCCGCGAGTGCAGGTCGCATCAGCATGACGGACAGCAAGGTCGAAGTCCGTGTCATCGCCACGGACGAGGAACTCATGATCGCGCGCCACACGCAGGCAACGATCAATCGAGCCGTGATCCGACAGAAACTAGCGTCATGAAGTCCTCTATCGCGACCAGCCTGCAAGGTAAACGCGGCCTCGTCGTTGGCATTGCGAATGAAGCCAGCATTGCTGCCGGTTGTGCGCGCGCCTTCGTTGCCGCGGGTGCTGAAGTCGCTGCAACCTATTTGAACGACAAGGCGCGGCCGTATGTCGACGCTGTCACCGAACCCCTCGGCTGCAAATTGCTGCTGGTATGTGATGTTCGTGTTCCCGGCCAGTTGGAGGAGGCGTTTGAGCGGATCCGCAGAGAATGGGGTCAATTGGACTTCTTGCTGCATGCGATCGCTTTTGCGCCCGCTGACGATCTGCACGGCCGCGTGGTTGACTGCAGCGCCGCCGGATTTGCTATGGCGATGGATGTGTCGTGCCACTCATTTCTGACCATGGCGCGACTGGCAGAGCCTTTGATGAAAGCCGGCGGCTGTCTGCTGACCGTCACCTTCTACGGTTCGGAACGGGTCGTTGCGCACTACAATTTGATGGGCCCGGTGAAGGCGGCGCTGGAAAGCGCGGTCCGCTATACCGCCGCCGAACTAGGCCCGAAGGGAATCCGCGCGCACGCGATCTCGCCTGGGCCGATCCGTACCCGAGCCGCCAGCGGAATAGACCGCTTCGATGAACTGCTCGATGCCGCGGCGGCCACTGCGCCGGAGCACCATTTGGTCGACACCGACGACGTTGGCGCTCTTGCCGCGTTTCTCGTCAGTGACGGCGCGCGCCACATCACCGGAACCATCATCCCGGTCGATGGCGGGCAGCATTTAGTCGCATGAAATCGGACCTCAAAGTGTCCGTAAGTGATTCAAGCGCGCAAGCAGTTGGCGACGTCCGTGCCGTCATGAATGTTGATGCGCCGATCGGGCAAGTCCCCAATCCAGTTGTGTCTGTCGGTACCGTCATATCGGTTCGAGGTGCCGTCGTTGACGTAAGCTTTGTGAACAAACTGCTCCCCCCGATCAATACTGCACTGGTCGTCGAGTGGGATCGGCCCGAGCCGTTGGTCCTCGAAGTGCATAGCCATGTCGATCCGGTGACCGTTCGCGGTATTGCACTCCAGGCGACCGGGGGACTTGCCCGCGGGACGCCGGTGCAAGCGACAATGGCACCCATATCCGTCCCGGTCGGGGAGCGGGTCCTCGGCCGTCTCCTCGATGTTATCGGTTCTATACAGGATCGCGGGCCTGCGTTGCCATCCGATACCCCTAGGCGTGGCATCCACAATCCACCGCCCGCGCTCGAAGATGAGACGTCGGCCACCGAAGTCTTCGAAACCGGAATCAAGGTCATCGACCTTCTGGCGCCTCTCGCCCAAGGCGGGAAAGCCGCGATGTTTGGCGGCGCCGGCGTCGGCAAGACCGTACTTGTCATGGAGTTGATCCATGCCATGGTCGAGAAATACAAGGGCATCTCCGTCTTTGCCGGAGTAGGGGAGCGCTCCCGCGAAGGTCATGAACTTCTGACGGATATGCAGGGCTCGGGCGTGCTTGCGCGTACGGTGCTGGTCTATGGTCAAATGAACGAGCCGCCCGGCGCCCGCTGGCGGGTGCCGCTCACTGCACTGACGATCGCCGAATACTTTCGGGACCAGAAGCATCAAAACGTGCTGCTACTGATGGATAACGTCTTTCGCTTTGTTCAGGCCGGAAGCGAGCTGTCGAGCCTGCTCGGTCGCCTGCCGTCTCGCGTCGGCTATCAGCCGACGCTTGCGACCGAAGTCGCTTCGCTGCAGGAGCGCATCGCATCGGTGGCAGGCGCCGCGGTCACCGCAATCCAGGCCGTTTACGTCCCTGCCGACGACTTCACCGATCCGGCGGTGACGGCGATCTCAAGCCATATGGACAGCATCATCATGCTGTCGCGAACACTGGCGGCCAGCGGCTTCTATCCGGCCATTGATCCGCTCGCCTCGTCGTCGGTATTGCTTGACCCACTGGTGGTTGGCGAGGAGCATTATCGGATTGCCGAGCGCGCCCGTGAGGCGCTCGCGCGGTTCAAGGATTTGCAGGACATCATCGCGCTTCTCGGCGTCGAGGAGCTTGGCGCGAGTGACCGGCTGATCGTCAAGCGGGCACGCCGGCTCCAGCGTTTCCTCAGTCAGCCTTTCGTCGTAACGGAAGCTTTCACCGGCACGCCCGGACGCAGCGTCAGTCGCGCCGACACGCTCGCCGGCTGCAAGGCCATTCTCGACGGTGCGGCAGACGAATGGGCGGAAAGTTCACTCTACATGATCGGAAACCTGGACGA
>Ga0116129_1001126_pt1 | contig 15222 bp, 15 predicted proteins | sample June2015DPH_17_2_FD_89732 | JGI IMG/M metagenome (GOLD analysis project Ga0116129, IMG submission 89732) | Peatland microbial communities from SPRUCE experiment site at the Marcell Experimental Forest, Minnesota, USA - June2015DPH_17_10 | ecosystem: Environmental > Terrestrial > Soil > Wetlands...
GGCCTTTTCGAAGTCACTAGTGTCACGCGAGACGATCGTTAAGTCGTGATGCTGCGCCGTCGCGGCGATGATGAGGTCTGGCTGCGAGAATGTGTGACCGATCTTGCGCCCCTCCTCGACTAGGAGCCTCCATTTGAGCATCACATCCTCCGTGACCGGGAGCACCCTTTGCTCGAACATTGGGCGCACCTTCTGGGCGAGCCAATCGTTGAGATCGGAGCGGCGAGTCATGTCCGGCAAAACCTCGATACCGAACCGAATCTCCGCCAGCGTGACGACACTGATATAGAGCAATTCAAGCGCTTGCTTGGCGACGAAGTCGACAACCTTAGGTTCCGGTTTCGGGCGGCGAAGCTCGGACAGGATGTTCGTGTCGAGCAACCATCGCGTCACAACGATACATCGCGAACGGGCATGGTGGCGCGCCTCGGCGCGATCTCGATGTCGCGGTGCGGGGATGCCTGCATGGCTTCAATGAGTGCCTGGCCGGTCGCGCTACCTTTGAGACGGCGGAACTCTTCGGCCGCAATGACGACGACCTCGTCGCGTCCATGCACGGTGACGTGCTGCGGTCCCTCGCTTCGTACCTTCCGGACGAGTTCGCTGAAGCGCGCCTTGGCATCCTGCAAAAGCCAGTAGCCTGAACGTCCCTTAGGAGGGCGGCCCTTACCGCTTTTCGACGTCGACAGCTTCGATTTGGATAATCTAGTCATTCTGATCAGAATAGCCCAGAGGACCCGTTCGTTCAAGGAAAAAGCAACCCCGAGGCGGTATGCTGCGGAACTCGCCCTGGAGTATTTCCTCGGGCGAACGAGCACGGATCAATTATCGTCACAGTAGAGGAAAGGCCATGGGCACGACAGTCTCTTTCAACCGCCCGGACGGCAAAGCCGTATCGGGCTATCTTGCCGAGCCGGCACATCCTGCCGGTGCGCCGGCAATCGTCGTCATCCAGGAATGGTGGGGGGTCAACGACCAGATTCGTGGCGTCGCCGATCGTCTTGCTTCCGCGGGTTACCTCGCCCTCGTACCTGATTTGTACCGCGGCAAGGCCACGGTCGAGGCCGAGGAAGCACATCATCTCATGACTGGCCTCAATTTCGCCGATGCCGCGTCCCAGGATATCCGCGGCGCCGTGCAGTACCTCAAGATGCGCAGCGTCAAGGTCGGCGTGACCGGGTTTTGCATGGGGGGCGCCCTGACGCTGCTCAGCGTGTGCATGGCCCCGGAGATCGACGCAGGCGTCGTCTGGTACGGCTGCCCGCCGCTTGAGTACATCGACGCAACCAAGATCAAAGCGCCACTGCAGGCGCATTGGGCTACGCAGGATCAGTTTTTTCCGATCGCAACCATCGACCCGCTGCAGGACAGGCTGCGCGCTGCCGGGGTGACCTTCGATTTCCATCGCTATCTGGCACATCATGCCTTCGCCAACGAGACCGCTGTGGGGCCGCGCCGTATTCCCGCCACCCAATACGACCCCGTCTGGTCGCAACAAGCATGGGACCGGTCCTTCAGGTTCTTTGGACGCTGGCTCGGCTGACGGGAGGCTCGGGGGAAGAGCAGTAAGAATCTCTTAGGGCTGGTACAAAAATGGCTGCAGGAATCGGCAACAGGTCAACTGCCCGCGCCCATGGCCATGCCCATTGCTGCTGTTGCGCCCATCACTCTCCTGTTGGATTGCGCGCACGCGGTGATGGTAGGGTCATCTCACCGCCAGTTCGCTAACCGGGACTGGCTTCATCGCGCATCAGCGCGCCGACAATCTCCCGCAGATCACTCTGGCCCGAAGATTTGATCGTTTTGGAGATGGGGAAGGTGACGAAATCAAATTCATTGTCGCTCGAGGCACGCAACTTGGCGATGACCTCCTGATATTTCTCGACGCTCGCCGCCACAACGACGATGACGTAGTCGATGTGTCCGAGAACGGATTGACACGAGACGATTTCGGCGATCTTGAGCACGGCCTTCTCGAATCGCTTGGAATGGGCGCCGGTGTAGTTCAAGAGCTTGATCTGCACGAGGAATTGCATGCAGCTTGCGAGACGTGCGATATCGATGTCGGCATGATAGCCGCGGATGATTTTCCCCTGCTCGAGGTGCCGCATGCGCTCATAGCAGCGGCTAGCCGACACACCGACTTGCGCGCTCATCTGAACCTTGCTGATGCGTGCGTGGCTGAACAGTGCGGCCAGAATGTTGAGACCGATACGATCGACGCCGTTGAGTCGCGACGGAATTTGTTCCATGAATCGAAATCTCCTGTTTGACCTGCGCACGAATCATTTGAGCCAGGTTCCAAAATCGAAAGGAACCATCGCCGTTGGGACGCTGGCAAGCCATTTCGTCCGCACCACCCGAGTATCGTAGTCGTAAGCTGGCCGCGGGCCCAGCACGAGCTTGCTTTAAGGGAGAACTCATTCATGACCGGCATTGCCACGGCATTTATGGGCTGGCTCTCGAGGGGGATAGGGGATGTCGGGATTATTTGCCTGCAAATCAGTTGAGGCACTGACCGCCGGGGCCGAGGCGCCCGGATCGAAGACGACGCTGCCGCGCACGTTGGGCTTGTTCAGCCTGACCTGCTTCGGGGTGGGCAGCACCATCGGTGCGGGGATTTTCGTGCTCACCGGGACGGTGGCCGCGGCGCATGCTGGACCGGCCGTGGTGCTTGCGTTTGTGCTGGCGGGCGCGGCCTGTGCGCTGGCGGGGTTGTGTTACTGCGAGTTCGCTGCGATGGTGCCGGTGGCCGGGAGCGCGTACACCTATGCGTATGCGACGCTCGGCGAACTGGTGGCCTGGACCATTGGTTGGTGCCTGATTCTGGAGTATCTGTTCGCGAGCGCGATGGTGGCAATCGGGTGGGCCGGCTACGCGGTGGCGATGGTAGCGGACTTCGGTTTCGTGCTGCCACCGGCGTTGACGCAGGCCCCGCTCGATGTGGGTCCCGGCGGGCTCGTCGCCACAGGTGCGGTCTTCAATGCCCCGGCGGTGTCCGTGGTGGCGGTGTGTACCGGTCTGTTGCTGATCGGCACGCGCGCCTCGGCGCGGGTGAACGATCTGATTGTGGTGGCGAAGGTCATTGTCATCATGGTCGTGGGTGTTGCAGGACTTCTATTTGTGTTTGCCCATCATAGCCATTGGGTGCCCTTCATTCCGCCGAACACGGGCCGGGCCGGTGAATTCGGGCTGAGCGGGGTGGTGACCGGGGCGGCGATCGTGTTCTATGCCTATGTGGGATTTGATGCGGTCTCGACGATGTCGCAGGAGACGCACAACCCCCGGCGCACCGTGCCACTGGCACTGATCGCATCGCTCACGATTTGCACGGCGCTCTACGTGTTGATCGCGTTGATGATCACCGGTCTGGCGGACTATCGCGTATTGAACGTACCTGACCCGGTGTATATGGCGCTGGCCACGGCGGGTCCGGCGCTGGCCTGGACGAAGCCGCTGGTGGGCGCGGTGGTAGTGGTGGGTCTGATTTCCGCGCTGCTGGTAACGCTGCTCGGGCAGGTGCGCATTTTCTATGCCATGGCGCGCGATGGCCTGTTGCCCAAGATGTTCGTGGCGGTGCATCCGCGGTGGGGTACACCGCACATCGGCACTCTGGTGACCGGGGTGACGGCGGCGATTATTGCCGGAGTGTTTCCGCTGAACCTGCTAGGCGAACTAATCTCGATCGGCACACTGCTTGCCTTTGCCATCGTGTGCATAGGTGTGATGGTGCTGCGCCGCCGCCGGCCGGATCTGCCGAGGTCGTTTCGAGTACCGGCGTATCCTTGGATACCACTGACCGGCATCGCGGTGTGTCTGGCGCTGATGGCCAGTCTGCCGCGCGACACTTGGATCAGACTGGTGATCTGGCTGGCGCTGGGATTTGTGGTGTACGCAGCTTATGGCGTAAAACATTCCTTGCTACGTCGGGCGCAATGCAAGCAGTTCTGACAAGAGGCAAGTGACAATGCGAACCTGACCATCATCGTCCGGCGCAGCCTCCCCAGATTTTCTCGTCGCACCAGATGCGGCCGTGCGCGTAGACAGCGCCGGGTAGTCGGTCAGTGCGCAGCAGAACCGGTCCGTCCAGATCGACTACGCTGCACAGCTGACCGACGAGAAATGCAGGCGCCATCGCGAGCGACGTTCCGATCATGTTTCCCACCATGGCGCCGAAGCCGAGTCGACGGGCTTCCCGGGCCATCAGCAATGCCTCTGTGAGACCGCCGCACTTGTCAAGTTTGATGTTGATCACGTCAAACCGGCCAACCAGGCCCGGCAAATCGCGTAGGCCTTGAGCGCTCTCGTCCGCAGCGATCGGTATCGGCGACTTGAGCTCATCGAGCGTCGGTTCGTGCCCGACCGGAAAGGGCTGCTCAACCAACTCCACGCGGGCGTCGGCGAGAATAGGAAGTAGTTCTTTGAAATGCGCGCGCGTGAAGCCTTGATTGGCATCGATGCCGAGCCAAACATCCGGGCGCGCTTCTCGGACCGCGCGCACGCGTTCTGCATCCATGGCCTCACCGGTCAACTTGATTTTGATTGCCTGAGCACTGGCTAATGCTCGGGCGCCCGCCGCCATCGCGGCAGGATCGTTCGCGCCGAGCGTATAGGTGGTCAGCAGGGGTCGCGGTACAGATAGTTCGGCGATCTGCCATGCCGCGCGCCCGGACTGCTTCGCCTGGAGTTCCCACATCGCGCAATCGAGGGCATTGCGCGCACCGCCCGCAGGCAACAGGCGCTGCAGTGTTTCGCGGTCGCATCCGGCCTCGATGGATGCGTGTAACGCCTCGATTTGGCGCATCATCGTGGGGATATCGTCGTCTTTGCGGTAGTCGACGCCGGCGGCTTCCCCGCGTCCGCTGTGTCCGTGCTGCGCGAGCGTGACGACCACCACATCGACGTTCAGTATCGTGCTGCCGCTGATTCGGAAGGGCGCCTGCAGCGGCCAATTTTCCACCTCCACTTGAAGCGTTCGCCGTCCCGGGTCAAGCCACGGCATTGGCGGTGTGTTCCTGAGCCAATCGATCGACAATGGCGCTTACTCCGGTGCGTACCGGGTCGCAGCAGGGCAACTGGAGCGTTTCCCCAACCGCCGCAAGGTAGTCGAGTGCGCTCTGCTCCGATACTTTGGACGTGTTCACGCTGATGCCGATCACCTGTGCCCGCGGGTTTGTCAGGCGCGCGGCCCGCTCATTGTCTGCGATCGCCTGCTGCAGGATCGGGGTCCGGTACGTGGGATAGCCATCCACATGATCGCGCTCGATGGCATGGCAGAGTACCAGCGCATCGGGCTGCGAACCGTGAATGAGCCCGAGAGTCACGCCCGCATAGGCGGGGTGATGCAGGGATCCTTGACCCTCGATGATGTCCCAATGGTCTGGTTGGTTGGGAGGTGATAGTGTCTCGGCGGCGCCGGCTACGAAGTCGGACACCACCGCATCGACACTGACACCGTTGCCGGCGATGAAAATGCCCGTCTGGCCCGTCGCTCGGAAGCAGGCCGGAATACCGCGACGGCGCAACTCCCGCTCGATGGCGAGACTGGCAAACATTTTGCCTACCGCGCAGTCGGTGCCCACCGTGAGCAGGCGCTTGCCCGGCCGCTTTACACCGGTGGCGACGGGCGTCTGCTCGGGACGCGGTTGACGGACGTCGAATAGCCGTCGCCCGAATCGCGCTGCGGTTTGCGCAAGCTCCGGGTGATCGGCGAGGCGGTGATGTAGCCCCGACGCGAGGTCGAGTCCGGCTTCCAGGGCCTCGATGAGCGTCGGCACCCACTGCGCGGATATCTTGCCGCCGAAATCGGCGACCCCGATGATCAGCAGGCGCGCGCCGGCGGCGACGGCCTCAGCCGGCGAGAGCGTCGGCAGCTTCAAGTCTACGCTGCAGTTCGGCAACGTCACTTGCGCGATACATCGCTCAGGTCTCCAGTGAGCGATACCGGTGGCAGTTTTCGCCGACAGCCGGTCGGCGTCGCCGAGAAACAGCGCGTAGGGAAATGGCAGATCCATGCGGATACCTCTGAGTAAGTACGTTGCGGACGTGGTTCGACGTGATCATTTAATCGCGGTTGGGACAGCACTAGTCACCGATTTCGCCACATCGACCGTGCGAATCGTTCGCGACACGGCCCGAAAACGAAGGAAACCAATGCTGCTCGGGCGGTGTTGCGTCTTTTCGTCCGCATCAAGGGTCGTATAGTTGAATCCTGTTCGTCGCGACTAGAAAATCCTAGGGGTCAATGTGATCAGAAAAACACATGCGGTGTCAGACTCAGCCGGTGCTCGAGGTACTCGAGCCGCTTGCTGCCGAGCATCCACGGTCGGCGCCCGCACATCTGGAACTCGCGATGGCTCGCAGCGCCGCCGGCCGCGGGAATGATGCGCTAGTGTCGCTGCGCCGTGCGACTGAGCTAAACGCGAGTTCGGAGCAGGTACGGCAACCCATTTTTCGTGACGGCGTGGACCGCTGTCGGCACTACGAACCGTGGCTTGGCCCTTTGAAACGGGCGCTGGGTCCGGTGCTCGAGAGCTATCCGGCTGTGCCCACCTATACGCCATCCACCATTCAGCAGATCGTCGATCAATCATAACTCTGGGAGCAAAGGAAAAACCATGACTCATAGACTGAGCACTACCGGGTGTAAGGGTCTGAACTCCGTCGCCGCAAACGTCGCCGTCACGACGATTACCTGTAGCCGTAAAATGCTTGCTCCGCCAGCGCGTTCGAAGCTGAGTGTTGCCATTGCTGCCGTTCTGTACGGAGTGGCGGCGGTTCATAGCGCGCCGGTATCCGGGGCCGATGCGGCAGAACCGGTCGAATCGTCCGGGTTGGAGGAGATCGTCGTAACCGCGCAGAAGCGCCAGGAAGACCTGCAGAGAGTGCCGATCAGTCTGCAAGCACTCAATTCGGAAAAGCTAGAGCAACTGGAGGTTGCCAGCTTTGATGACTACGCAAAATTTTTGCCGAGCGTGAGCTTTAGGTCTTTCGGTCCAGGGCAGTCGCAACTTTATTTTCGAGGGATTGGAACCGGTGGCAACAGTGAGCACGCATTGGAACTCCCTACTACGGGTGTGTACCTGGATGAGATTCCGGTGACGACCATTGGCAACACTCTGGACGTTCATATCTACGATATCGCCCGAGTCGAGGCGTTGGCGGGTCCGCAGGGCACCTTGTACGGTGCGAGTTCGCTCTCGGGCACGTTGCGCATCATTACCAATAAACCCGACCCCACCGCCTTCTCTGCTAGTTACGATGTGAAGGCGGACAAGTTCGGCAGGGGGAACGGCGGCGGTGAATTCGAGGGGTACGTCAACATTCCCTTGGCGGAGCATGTGGCCGTCCGCTTAGTCGGTTTTTACGACCACGAGGGTGGCTACATCAACAATCTGCTGGGTTCGAACACCTACGAACGCGGAGCGCCGGCTGCCGGCATTCCCGACGATCCTCTGACCGTCAGCAATGCGCCCTATGCGGGCCAACGATTCAACCCGGTCTCCACGTTCGGTGGACGCGGGGCGCTGAGAATCGATCTAAACGACAACTGGACTATTACGCCGCAGGTCTTGTTCCAGAGCCAGAGGGCGGACGGCGATGACACCTTCGATCCGAAGCAGGGCGACCTCAATGTGGTGGACTTCAAAAATGGCTTGAACGAAGACAAGTGGTATCAATCGGCGCTTGCGGTGGAGGGAAAGATCGCGAACTTCGATGTGGTTTATTCGGGCGGGTGGTTCGAACGCAGCGTTCACAATGTGGTGGATTACGCAGAATATACCGTCGCGTACGATCAACAATCCCAACTGCCGGGTGCTGCTGGCGCGTACGAACGTTACTACGACTCTGCCGGCAATCTCATCGACCCGAGTCAATACCAAGACAACATCGACAAATACACCAAGATGAGCCATGAGCTGCGTATCTCATCGCCCGCCGAGTATCGATTCCGCGAGGTTGTCGGAGCGTTCTATCAGCGGCAGACCGATGACTTTCGGAATGCGTACGTTATCGACGGTTTGCCGGTCAACCCGATGCCCGGAGCATTCAACAATCTCTACGCCGTCGACGGGCAGCCCAACGTGCTCTATTTGAACCAGCAAACTGTGGTAGATCGCGACTACGCGGTCTTTACAGACATGACTGCCGATGTGACTGATCAGTTCAAGGTTACGGCGGGCATTAGAAAGTTCTGGGTAGAAAATACGCTCGACGGCTTCTTTGGTTTCAATTCCTATGAGGCTCTTTGCAATCCGCCGGTCAGCGCGGCGACCATTGTTCCCGGACTATCGCCCTGCGTAAATACCAACAAAGAAGTGGTCGAAAACGGGGAAACTCACAGGATCAATCTGGCCTATCAGATTGATAGGGATGCCATGGTGTACACAACATACTCGACCGGCTTCCGCCCGGGCGGTAACAACCATTTGGGGACGGTGGCACCTTTTGGAGCGGATAGCTTGATCAATCTCGAGCTGGGCTGGAAGACGGCGTGGTTCGATGATCATGTTCGTTTCAACGGCGCCGTATTCGACGAAAAGTGGAAGGCTATGCAGCTGGATGTCACGGGTGTGAGCGGTATTGACACCGTCGTGAATGCGGGCACTGCCGGGGTGAAGGGCATTGAGTCCGATGTCAATTGGCTGATCGGCGATAATCTGACAGTGTCTTCCTCCGGAACCTATGTCAACGCCAGGCTGACACAGAATTTCTGCGACCTGAACCTCGTGACTCAGGAAGTCACCCACGATTGCGCCGTTCCCACCGCGCCGGCCGGCACCGCGCTTCCCGTAACGCCCAAAGTAAAACTCAACGGGACCGCTCACTATAAATTCGATGTCGGCGGATATCATAGTTTTGTGCAAGGTGCGGTCGTTCATCAGAGTTCGTCCTCTTCCGCACTTCAAGTCGCTATTAACGACGAAATGGGGGACCTGCCGCATTTCACCACGTTCGATTTTTCCGTTGGAACGGGTATGAAGAACTGGAAGCTGGAGGCCTATGTGCAAAACGCCTTCGACCAACGAGGCGAGCTGAGCCGCGTGTATCAATGCGCAAACCCCTATTGCTACGAAAACTACCGCGTGTATCCGGTCACGCCTATGAATTTCGGCATCAAATTTGGCCAGAAATTCTGATATATACGGAGATTCAATGACGAGATTGAGCCTGCTACTTGCGCTGCTGCCGATCGTGTCTGCGGCGTCGGGGCAGCAACCCTTTGATCCGATCATCCGCAACGGGGCGACTCGAAGCACCCTGAGGGACGGAATGTCGTGTCGCTAGCTGTGAATCGCACCGACGAACCGACAGGAACACTCGAGACCGCGTTATCGCATGCCGTGCGGCTGCTACGGCACGATCCCTGTTTGGCGGCCGAACAGGCCGATGAAATCCTCAAGGTCGCGCCGGGTCACCCAACGACCACGCTATTGCTGGGCGCTGCACGGCGCATGATCGGCGACACCGCGGTTGCGCTGCGAGTGCTGGCGCCGCTGGCAGCGGCGCAGCCCCAATGGGCGGACGCTCACTACGAGTTAGGGTTGGCACTGGCAGACAGTGGGCAAGCGGAGGCAGCTTTGGCGGCCTTGCGCTGCGCGGTGGCTTTGCAACCGGATATGCCCGACGCCTGGAGAGCGATCGGTGATTATTTGACTGTGAGTGGGGATATCGGCGGCGCTGATGCCGCTTATGCACAGCACATCAAGGCCTCGACCAAGGATCCGCAGCTCTTAGTCGCCGCGTCGGCACTGGTGGAGGGACGGATCGCTCAAGCCGAGGCGTTGCTGCGGGCACATTTAACGCGGATTCCGACCGACATCGTGGCTATTCGCCTGCTGGCCGAAGTCGCGGCGCGCCTGGGGCGCAATGCCGATGCGGAAAATTTGTTGGAGCGATGTTTGGAACTGGCTCCCAGTTTCCATGCGGCGCGCCACCAATATGCCATCGTCCTCCAACGTCAGAACAAGGCCGTAGCCGCGCTTCGACAAATCGAGCAACTGGCCAAGCTCGATCCGCACAATTCCAGCTATCGAAATCTCAAAGCAGTAGCATTGGTCAAAATCGGCGAATATCGCCAGTCCCTCGAGATCTACGCCGAGGTGCTGGCGGCTCACCCGCAGCAGTCAAAAATCTGGATGAGTTACGGCCACACGCTCTCGACCGCCGGCCGCGAGCAGGACAGTATTGCCGCGTACCGGAAAAGCATCGACATCTCGCCGCACCTGGGCGAGGCTTATTGGAGCCTTGCCAACCTCAAGACTTTTCGGTTCGAGCCGGTCGAGTTGCGAGCCATGCGAGCGCAGCTCGAGCGCAACGACCTGTCCGACGAAGACCGCTTTCATTTTGATTTCGCCGTGGGCAAGGCTCTAGAGGACAATCGCGACTACTGCGAGTCCTTCAAACACTATGTGCGAGCAAACCAGCGGCGAAGATCTACTGTCGCCTATGATGCTGACGAAATGTCCGCATACGTGCGACGCTCGAAGTCGTTGTTCACCACAGAGTTTTTCGCGGCACGTGCGGGATACGGGTCGTCGGCGCCAGATCCTATTTTCATCGTGGGCATGCCGCGCGCCGGGTCCACGTTGATCGAGCAAATTCTGGCAAGCCATTCGAGCGTTGAGGGCACAATGGAACTGCCGGACATCCTCATGATGGCGGGGTCCTTGAGCGGCAAGCGGGTGCCCGGCGCCGAACCACGCTACCCGGCGGTGCTCGCCGGTTTGAGCGCGATCGCCTGTAGAGAGCTGGGAGAGCGATACATCGAGGACACGAGGATTCAGCGAAAGACCGCCAAGCCGCTGTTCATCGATAAGATGCCCAATAATTTCCTGCACATAGGCTTGATCAAACTCGCGCTGCCCAACGCCCGGATTATCGACGCTCGCCGTCATCCGATGGCCACTTGCTTCTCCGCCTACAAGCAGCACTTTGCTCGCGGCCAGAACTTTTCCTATGATCTGGAGGAGCTTGGCCGCTACTATCGAGACTATGTGACCCTGATGGCCCATTTCGATAGCGTCCTGCCCGGTCGAGTCCATCGGGTAATCTACGAGTCGATGGTTGAGGATTCCGAGAGCGAGATTCGGCGCTTGCTCGACTATTGTGGCCTTACATTCGAACCGGCGTGCTTGCAATTCTACAAGAACGAACGCGCCGTGCGAACCGCCAGTTCGGGACAGGTGCGCAGGCCTATCTTCCGCGACGGCCTCGATCAATGGCGTCGCTACGAACCCTGGCTCGGTCCGCTGAAGGAGGCGCTCGGGTCAGTGCTTGACGCTTATCTCGACACGGCACCGGGCTGCGATGTTCCGCGCAAGTCGCCAACGTAACCGGAGTGCTCGTCCCGCTGCGGCGGGACTGGAGCATATGTTCAGAAAAATCGTAGGTTGCAGATGAGGATAGGAAAGATAAACGCGCTGCCGCTATTTGATGGGAGGAATTGAGCTCCCTCCCTAGCGAACCGTTGTGGTCAGGAAGGGCCATGAGAAACACTTATCATTTGACGCTACCGTTGTCGATGTCAGCACTTTGTGACAAAAATTTCAGCACACGCACACACATGAGGGACTTTACTGATGTTGCAGCGGGAACTCCCTGCATCGGACCTCGAATTCGACGTGACCGAAGCCACCTTGGCGCAACTCAAGTGGACGCAAAGCGACGTGCTCCCACAGCTTCGAGCGTTGGGCGTAAAAATCGCGATCGATGGGTTTGCGAGCGAATACTCCTCTTTCGACTACATCAAAGAGTACCGGGTGAATCACTTGAAGATCGCACGCTCATACATCAATGAGTCCGCCATCGACTCCGCGCACGCAGCGGCCATGCGTGGTGAGACGTGCAAGGCTTGAGGGGTTAACGGGAAGTGCGCTCCGCCTGCCCCGGCGACGTAGATTCCCTGGACCATAAGCTATTGGCCCTATTGCGGGTGGACGCGCGCATCAGCACGGCTGAGATTGCGAAACGGCTCGGAGTCTCTCGAGGTACCGCGTCCAATCGTCTTGCGCGGCTGCGGAGCTCCGGCGTCATCGTTGGTTACACCGTGTTGGTCAGGTCCGATTCACTCTCGACGGGCGTCCGGGCCTGGACCAGTATTGCCGTGGATGGCGAGAAAACACGCGAGGTTGTGCGAGTCTTGCTTGGCGATCCGGCCGTCACACAGCTTCATGACACCAATGGTCGCTGGGATCTACTCGCCGAGGTGCACGCCGCATCGCTACCTGATTTGTCGATGATTCTGGAGCGCATCCGCCGGCTCAAGGGAATCGAAACCACGGAGACAAGCATTCACCTGCAGACGTTTCGGCGGCTAAAGTAGGGGACGCCTTGTTTTCGTTGGATGCCGGATATGAGCGGCTACGAGGTGGCTGAACGCATCCGTCAGGAAGCCTGGGGCAGGAACATTACCTTAATCGCGGTCACGGGCTGGGGACAGGAAAACGATAAACGTCGCGCGCTGACGGCGGGATTCGATCACCATCTCACCAAGCCGCAGACGGCAACGTAGTGGCCGGGTTGGGGTCGATGCATAGAGGGTTACCGAGCCTAAAATAAGGGCCGATCTTAAAGCCGTCCGCACCGGGCGACGGACTGCCCTGGTACAAAAGTGGCTACAGTGACTTTCAGACCCAGAGCATTACTAGCCACGTTTGAACAGATTTGAATTTTCGGAACTTAGGGGATCTCAGAATCCAGTTTTTAACTCCTCCTTTCCCGGACGATTGACCGCGCGACCTCTCGCTCACGATGCTCAAAAGCATCGGCGAATTGCTCGAGTTCTGCTGCGCTCATTCCAAGCTCACGGCCACGCACGCGCCAATTTGAAACGGTCCGTTCGACCTCTGCAAGTATTTCGACAGCAGCTTCCTTATCCAGCTTGAAATAGGCTGCAACCGCCATCAGCGCATCGATCGAAGCCGCTGGACCCGCCTCTTCGGAGATCCACGTTTTCAGTTCACGCTGACGCTCAGGGAAGGGGTTGATATCAAAAGCCGGCGATAGTCGCCATTGGTCCTTTGCGACATGAAGAAACCCATGATTGTGCAAGTGATCATCAACATTGTTAATGAGGATGGAGAAGGCGATTCGGCGCCAAAGCTCCTCGATATCGACTTGTGCGTCTGCTCCATGCTGACGTATTGCATCGACAATTTCGGTGTAGGTATGTTCTGTGGGTGCTCCGACGTCCACACCAAGCAGTGATGCGGCGGAGACGTACATGAGTCTCCCCTTGGCAGTACGATCGAATCTACGAATGAGTGTGACGGGGATGCCGTCGCTGTCGATGAGCCGTGCCTGCGAAGCGTTGATCCCCGCCGCCTTAGCCAGTTGCATCGCCAAGACCTCGCCCTTGGTAACGGCACGCTCATCCTCGATGCTCGGAAACTTGCCAATGCTGAGCGCGCCATCAGAGTCGATGACAGAGCATTTTGGTCGAAGCCCCCCCAGCGAAGTCCCTCGACCGCGAAGGTAAGCAAGGTCTTCTGCCGTTTCGGTGTTGGTCTCGACCGCCCGACTAGCAGTCATCATCATAGACAGCTCGATTAGTGGCGGTGCGGTTCGCTGTCCTTCACTGGTCACTCGCTGGAAAACACCTTCCTCGTCTTGAAATCGAAGCGCTCCTACGCGATTGACGTCATCGACCGCGAGAAGAAAGTCGATAGGGGTGAGCGGCTGGTGATCCTGCGCTTCTCCGGCCGCTCGAGCTAATGCGCGGCGTTTGGCGTGATCACGGAGGATAACGCGACGCGCCCACCCATCCGGTTCGGTATCGGCTATAGCGCCATGAAATATCGATGCATCGCGGCCGGATGGCTTGTGAAATTGTGCGCCTGTCACCAAAGGCAGGTCGGGCTCCAGTGCGAATCGATCCGAAGCGGCAAGCCACTGACGGTCGTATTCGAAAGCGGCACTTTGGCGTGCGCCTTGGCTGTCAAAGCGAAGCGTGCCAATGCGACGACTGGCGTCACCGAGAAAGACGCCGATCGTGCGCTTCATAATGCTTGGGGTTCCTTAGGCGCACGGACGCGTTTCGGCAGGTGGTCTGCGTCGAGCAAGAGGCCGGTGTCATCTCGGCCAGGATCGGCCAGAGCCGTGAGTGCATCGGATAGCCCCAGAACAAAAAGGGCCATGGCGTAGATTCCGAAGGAGACAGTCGGATCGCCTTTCTCGACTTTCAGGTAGGTATTTTTATGAACGCCAATTCGCTCAGCCATCATGCCAATGGTCAAGGAGCGCTTACGCCGCGCTACGGCAATGTCAGCGCCAAGCTTGGCAATGCCCTGTCGCAGGCGTAGCGGCAGAACTGCTTTGTTTTTCGTCGCTTTCATAAGGTCTCATAAAATAGACCTAAAATGGCTTAAAGTCCATTTTAAGGTACCTTATAGGAAACGGCATTCCGAAATTTCTCTTTAACTCATTGATTCAATTATAAAATACGCCTTACGCTCTGCCAACCAATCGCCGAGGAAAGACCACAGCTTTTGCCGAAAGAAAGCCGCCAAGCCAGTGGCGCGACTGAAGGACGTGATTGATGAGGCCGGGGCAATAAATGTGTGTACGTCGATTTTTTTAACGGTCGCGAAATACGTGCGACGACTGTGAATGGTCCGGTGGGCGCGGAGAAAATATTCGCCATTATCAGAGCCCAGAATGGGGTCGCGCGGTCCCCCGCAATGGCGCAAGACCTGACGATGACCCGGCATAATCGGTGAACAATCGGCTCCTCCAGGGGCCACGCTGGCGATGGGCCACCGATATAAGTGGCGAGGTTACAATCTATCGGCGCGACCTTAGTAGCCAGGAAGCCAAATCCCCGTTGTCCAGTGCATCACTGGTGAAATTGCCAGTCTACCAAGCGGGGTTGGCTAGGAACGAATGCGCCGCCGTCGTAATAGGTTGCGACTGCGTATTTCTTCAACTGTTCCTGTTGCGATGGGCCCAAGTTATCCCACCACTTCCGGGAGAAATAAGTATTCTCACAGTTGAGGAATGAATACTGAACAAAGACATCGCCTTTATCCTTATTTTGAATATCATCAAACGAAGATACTATTGACTGCGGACTGCGCTCGTCAGCCAACCTATGTTTTATGGTGCCGCAAAGAGGATTCGAACCCCTGACCCACGCATTACGAATGCGTTGCTCTACCAACTGAGCTATTGCGGCGTCGCAACCCGAAAGGGGCCGCATTCTAACCCGTGGGGCCCACCGAC
>Ga0116129_1001127_pt1 | contig 15220 bp, 15 predicted proteins | sample June2015DPH_17_2_FD_89732 | JGI IMG/M metagenome (GOLD analysis project Ga0116129, IMG submission 89732) | Peatland microbial communities from SPRUCE experiment site at the Marcell Experimental Forest, Minnesota, USA - June2015DPH_17_10 | ecosystem: Environmental > Terrestrial > Soil > Wetlands...
CATGGCGGGTCCGGTGGGTCTCGAAGCGGCGCAGCATGTGCACGAGGAGGCCGCGGCTGCGGCCACGACAACGGGCGGCGTGTATAAACCGAAGGCACTGACCCAGCATGAATTCGACACGTTGAAAACGTTGTGTGAGATTATCATCCCCGGCGCATCGAAAGGCGGCACGGCGGAGTTTATCGATCTGCTCTCCAGCCAGAATCCGGAGATGTCGACGATTTACACGGGCGGCATCGCGTGGCTGGATGAGGAGATGAAGCGCCAATATCAAGTGGATTTTCTGACGGCGAACGACGCGCAGAAAACCGAGATGCTCGATAAGATTGCGTATCGCAAGAACCGTACGCCGGAACTCGCGCCAGGGATCACGTTCTTCAACTGGGCGCGCCGCATGACGGCGGACGGGTACTATACCAGCGCGGCGGGCATAAAAGAGGTCGGCTACATGGGGAACCGTGGCATGAAAGAATTCAAGGTGCCCCAGGAAGCGATCGACTACGCGGTAAAAAGAAGTCCGTTCGCTTAAACCGCCTTTATTTTTAAAAACATATTCATCGGAGCGCTCCTACCTTTGATAACCCAGAAGGCACTGGGGCGCTGTTTCGCACGCTGCTCTCGCTAATCGTCATAACGTCGGTCGATGAGGTTGCCTAGGTCACTCACGCTCCGGTAGATTGGGGGCCGATCAGAGCGCCAACCTTCGATTGAAGAATACTCCGGAGAATTGCGAGCGGCGGCAGGTGAAGGCGCTATGAACATCAAAAAGAAGGAGAAGCAGGTGATAAAATTCTTGCAAAACCTATGCTCACCGTCATTCTGCTCCTTATTTCCAACACCTTCATGACCTTCGCCTGGTATGGACACTTGAAGCACCGGTCTATGCCCCTGGTTTCGGCAATCGTGGTGAGTTGGCTGATTGCGTTTGGAGAATATTGTTTCCAAGTGCCAGCCAATCGAATCGGGTACGGGGAGTTCACCGCTTACCAGCTAAAAGTGATCCAGGAGTGCATCACGCTGGTGGTTTTCTCCGTGTTCGCGTACTTCTATCTGGGAGAGCCGGTGCGCTGGAATTATGCGGCGTCGTTCGTCTGCGTTCTGGCGGCGGTGGGGTTCGCGTTCTGGGGAAAGCGCTGAGCGAATGATAGAATCGAGGTCCGGAGGAATTTGGATGGGACTCGAAGAACGGCGGATGATCAAGGAGTTACAGGAGGTCACTCTGCCGGGGCAGGTGAAGGAAATCGAGGAGATCTGTGGTGCGCCGATTCCTTATGATGTGGACTGGACGTCACTGGCGGACGACAAGGCGGGATTGAATTTTCTCGACAACCTGTCGTGCCACCGGCTGAATATGGCGCTGCGGGTGATCTGCTCGGACGACATGGGCAAGGAAGCGGTTCGCGACGGATTGAAGAAGGTCCGGCTGGTGAACGTGAAGAATCACGACGGCCGGAAGATTTCGTTTGAAGGCGGGGTGCTGGAGATGTACGTCCCGTATGCGGAGGGTGCGAACGGGTTGTTCAGCGACAATGAAATCCGGGAGCTGTTGATGAAGGGGTTGTAGTTATAGGGACGCGCGCGGGCGTCTCCGAGAGTGGCGACGCGCGGCACCAACGCATTGGCAAAATGCCTTTAGAAACGGATCAGATGTTGAGTCTCAGGAGTCTGGCATTCATCCTATACTCAGCTCTCCGGCGCTCGCGCGCCCTGTCCTGTGCTGCTCTCCCGGGCTCTCCCGACAGAACAAGGACAAAGGCAAAGGGAATGAATAACGAAACGAAAATGGCTACAAATAGGGCCGCTTCCATGTCAGCCTCCTACAAACAGCTTACACCTTCTAGCTGTCCAGCCCAACCTGCACACTTTGGCCCCGAATTCCGTCTAAGATATTTATATGGAGAAAAACCGTCTGCGTCGAGGTTTCTCGCTCATTGAGCTGCTGATCGTGATCGCGATCATCCTGATTATCGCGGCCATCGCCGTGCCCAAGATGAATAAGCAGATCATGGCCGCGCATGAGATGGCGGCGATCCGCATGATCGGCACCATCCACCAGGGTGAGACGCAGTATTATTCGCAATTCGGCCATTATGCGCAGAATCTAAGCGAGTTGGGACCACCAGCGAGCGGCGCAGCAGGTCCGGCGGCGGCTGATATTATTCCCAAGAACCTGGCCGATGGGAAGGCGAGCGGATTTATCTTTACCGTGGTTGGATCGCCGACGGGGTACTCCGTGTCGGCTGTGCCGGAGGCATTTGGAAGTTCCGGGAGCAGGACCTTCTTTTCAGATCAATCGCTGGTGATCCGCAACAACTATACGGCCGAGCCGGCCACCGTGGCGAGTCCGGAACTTAGATAGAGCCGGCTCCTGCCGCGCGCGCTTCGGCCGCCTTTTCGCGAAGCCAGTTTGCGGAATCTTTCCTTCTGAGCTGATCGAGCAATTCAGCCCGGTATTCCAGGTTTACCGCCAGTTCCTCGGCCCGCTCAGGTCCGCAGGATTCCCAGACTTTGCCGGCCCTCTCCAGTTCGACAAGGGCGTCGCGGTAGCGGCCCGAATATTCCTCAATGTGGGCCGAAAGCTCGTAGGCCACGGCGAGCCGGGCGCCTCTTTTTCGCCTGAATGTACCGATGCACATGGATAACAGCTCGCGCGCGCGGCAAGGATTTCCCCAGTCGACGTAGAGACTGGCGATCCCGAACTGCATTTCGGCAAGCTCCTCCTGATCGCCGCCGACAATGCGATCCTTCAGCTCCAGCGCACGCTCATAGAGAGAAGCGGCGGTCTCGATATCGCCCGATTCCTCATGGGAACCGGCGAGATTTTGCAGATCGCGGATGGTTTCAGGCGAATCGTGCCCCAGGTCCCGCCGATGGATCGCCAAGGCCCGCCGGAGACAATGTTGCGCGTCTTCATGACGCTCCATCTCCCGATAGAGAATGCCTGCGTCGGTCAAGACCGCGGCGGTTTCGAGATGATCCGCGCCGAAACTCTGTTCGTGCAGCTCGATCGATTTTTCGAGCACGGGAATTCCGTCTTCGCCCTGAAAATGGAGCACCAGGCCGAGCCGATGGACCCGTCGCGCCATCCGGATGGGGTTGGGATGAGGCATGGAAGCCTCAATCCGGATGCCTTCTTCGATCAAGGCTTGCATGCCGGACAGATCGTCGCGCGCGTAAAAAACCTCGGCCAGAGCGTCGAGGCATTGGACGTAGCCTGAGGGATTCGAAATGCGGGCAGTGAGCTGAAGAGCGTCGCGAATGGTGGCCTCGGCTTCATCGAGCTTGGAGGGATCGTCCTGGCCCTGTCGGCGCTGTGCTTCGGCCAACTGCAACTGAAGCCGAATCCGTGTATTGGGGGAGCTGACGCGCTCTCCGCACTCTTCCACCGCTTCCGCCAAGTGCTCTTCCGCTTCCGCGAAATTATGGGCTTTAAGCTGGCGATCGCCCTCTACCCGATTGAATACACGATCTTTATGCCATTGCTGTATATGAGGCGCAGCCCAAGCGACCAACTTCGCGGAGGTCTTGAGCTTAAGCCACAGTTCAAGCATAGCCACTCATTGGATCGGTGGCCTAAGGGCTAGACTTTAGACACTAAGGGAAAAAGTCGGGAACTTAGAGTCAAATCTAAGTACTAAGTGTGGCATATGCCATAAGCAAAAGTATTAGGTGGCCAATGTGGCGCACGCAAAGTGCGTCTTGCCTTACCAATTCATCATCCGCATCCGATCCATAATCGATGCGCTCATATCGTTCATCCGCGCCGGTCTCCGTCGGCGCGGAGACGGCAGACACGCCGCGAGCCTGGCCGCTTCTTCCCGATCCAGCTTTGCCGCGGACATATGATAGTGATATTGCGAAGCCGCTTCCGCGCCCCAAACGCCGGGCCCCCACTCGACAATATTCAAATAAAGTTCCAACTCGCGCTGCTTGCCCAGGATCGTATCCGCCAGCGGAGCCAGCGTGTACTCAAACGCTTTTCGAACGGGATTCCGATGCGTCGTAAAAAATAAATTCTTCACCAGTTGCTGCGTAATCGTCGATGCGCCGCGCCCCAGCTTGCCGTTTTCTTGACTCTCGTCCGCCACCTTCTGCGTCTCGATCCAATCCACACCGTGATGAATGTAAAACCTCCCATCCTCAGACGCGACCACCGCATGCTGCAACTGCACTGAGATCTGCGAAAGCGGCTTGAAAATGATTTTCTTGTGATACGGCTTGCGGTCAATCTTGGCTTCGACGTAGCGCTGGATCTGCACGCCCGTCGTCGGCGGATCCACGTATTTCAACATCACCAGCGACGAAACCCAGAACAGATACAGCGCGGCCAGGAACAGCAAAGACCACTTCACGAAACGAAAAACCCAGCGGATAAGCACTCTATCTTATGATAGTGACCTGAATGCTTCATGCGTTGACCAGGCAAGTAGGATCCACCTTCGCCGCCTGCGAACTCACGTTCTTCGATCGCCAACCGATCGACGTCGCGAGAGCCATGGACCAGCATCGCGCCTACGAAGCCTGCCTTCGCGAACTGGGCGCGAAAGTAATTTCTCTGCCCGCTGACCCGTCGTTCCCCGACGGCGTTTTCGTCGAAGACCCCGCCATCATCCTCGATGAGGTCGCTATTATCACGCGTCCCGGAGCCGAATCGCGGCGCGCCGAAACCGTAAGCATCGCCCAAGCCCTGGCGCCATTTCGCGAACTCCAGCACATCCACGAACCGGCCACGCTCGAAGGCGGCGACGTCGTACACATCGGCAAAGTTCTATATGTCGGCCTCTCGCGCCGCACCAACCGCGAAGGGATCGCGCAGTTGTCGGCTTTTCTCCAGCCCTTCGGCTATCGAGTCGTACCTGTCGAAGTCCACGGCTGCCTGCATCTCAAGAGCGGAGCCTGCTGGGCCGGAAGCAACGTCGTCCTCGCCAATCGCCAATGGATCGACGCCAGCGCGTTTCACGACTTCGAAATCATCGACGTTGCCGAACCCGCCGCCGCCGATGTCCTCCCCATCGCCGGAAAGCTGCTGGTCCCAGCAAGCTTCCCGCGAACGTGTGAAATCCTCGAAGCCCACGGAATCGCCGTACAGCCCATCGATGTATCGGAGCTTCAAAAAGCCGAAGCCGGCGTCACCTGCATGAGCCTGCTGTTCGAAGCATGAGCGAAACGCGACCTGGGGCAATATCGCAGTTGCTAGACCAGGATATTCCCGCGGAGATTCCGACTCAAGGCTGACCCATCGCCGCCACAAACGCCGCGATACTATCCGCCGACCCTGAAAAAATCTCCGGCGCCGGCGTCCTCCGCTTCAGCATCTCGTTGTAGATCGTTGCCGGTTTATCGTAATTCAGGCCCATTCCAGCCAGATATTGCAACCGCAAATTTAAATCTTTATTGATTTGCGCCCCTTCCAGCCAGCTCTTCAGATCCGATGCGCGACCCGCATAAGTCCCCAAAAGCTGTGGAATCGAATGAAAATTCACCTCCGCCATCGACTGCGCGACTGCCTTATAGTCGTCGCGCCTCAGACGCTTTTCCAACCCATCGATATCGATTTTCGTCGGTTCTACCTGCGCCAGCAGAACAATATCGTAGCCCTCGCCGCTAATGTCGTTGCCCCAAATTGTGCCGTTGGGAAAAACGTCGAAGAACGTCGCCAGTTCGCTCTTCACCGTCTCGAAATCGCTTTCATAAAGCGGCACCCACTGCGTGATCACGCCGCCTGGATTCAGATGCTGCTTCACCAGCTCGAAGTATTCTTTCGAATACAGCGTCGCCGTCCCTTTCACCCACGGATGAACCGGATCGGACGTAATAATGTCGAATTTATCGTTCGTCGTCAGGATGAAATGCCGCGCGTCGTCGTATACCATGCGCGTCCGCGGATCGTGAAACACATTGTGATTCTCGGTCGCGAAATATTTTGACGATGCCTGCGGGATCAGCGGCTCGATCTCGCAAATCGTGATATTTTCGACCTCCGGATGCACCACGAACGTGCCCGCCGTAACTCCCGCGCCGAATCCCACCACCAATACCGACTTCGGTTTCTCGTGAATCAACGCCGGAATATGCCCCAGCATCCGCTGCAGCCGCATGTCGTACGGCTCGGTCGACGCCTCCACTTTTCCGCTGACGTGAAAATAGATTTGCCCGCCCTCAAGCTGCGAAACCACCACCGACGAATTGCGTCCTTCCCCGATATATAAAGGTTTCCCCGGCGCCGTCTGGAGAGACATCCGCCGTCCATACGCGATCGCCAGCCACGGTACCTCCGAAACCGTCGCGAATAGAAGCACCGCGATTACCGTGCCCACGCCCACTCCGAAATAAGCCGAGCCGCTCAATCCGGATCTAAAAAGTATGACCAGCGCCGCAGCCACCGACAACGCAATCAAAGCTTGCTGCGATCCCTGCGTCCCCACCCACGGAATCAGTACGATGCTGAATCCCACCGCGCCCAAAATTGCGCCCACCGTGTTCGCCGCGTAAACCTCGCCCACCAGCGCGCCGCTATCCTGATCGCGATTCGCCAGCGATGCCAGCGCCAGCGGAAAACTCAAGCCCCATAGCAGCGCCGGAGGCAGAATCGCCATCAGGCACATCAGAAAATCGATTCTGAACAGTCGCCACGGATCCTTCACCGCCAAAGGATTAAACGGCCAAGAAGGAATAATGTCGGATACAGCGTAAGCCGTCCATGCCACCGCAATGGCCAGCGCCAATTGGCAAACCCCAAGCGCGAATCGTGGACGCTTCAACTTGCGCGTCCATATCGATCCGCCGCTGCTCCCGATCCCCAACCCGATCAGAAACACCGCCAGGATGATCGAAAACGTGTAAACGGTGGCGCCCAGCATCAGAGCCAGCAAGCGTGTCCACACCACCTCCGCACCCAGCGCGCAAAGCCCCGATAGCGCGATCGCCGCATAAACCGGCCATGCCTCTTTTGGCCGCTCGACTCTTTTTTCAACCGCCGCCGTATACGGAGCCCTCGACCGCAGCGCGAAACTCGCCCCCGCCACCGCGACGTTAATCCCCGCCGCCACATACGTTGCGACGCCCATGTCGTGGACGCGCAACAAATAAAATCCCGCGAACAGGCACCCAAACACCGCGCCCGCGATGTTGCCGGCGTAAAACAACCCTAGCCATGAAACGCCCATTGGCGTCGATTCCACCCATCGCCCGATCGCCGGCAGGGACGCGCCCATCAGCACCGTCGGCGGTAACAAGCAGATGCCCGCCACCAACCCTCGAAGCAGGATCGACGGCAATCCATCCCCCACCGCCGCCGTGTAAATCCCATTCAGCATCGGAATCACGAACAGCACCGCGACCCCGAAGAATCCGATTCCCAACTCCAGCAGTCCGTACACCCGCAACGGATGCTCGCGCCGCGAAATCACCCGCGAAAGCAGCACGCTACCCAGGCACATCCCGCCCATGTATGTTCCCAGCAGCACGCCGAGCGACACCGCCGATGACCCGATGACCAGTTGCAATAACTGGAACCAGACCACTTCGTAAATGAGCGCCGCGCATCCGCTGCCGGCGAATAAAAGGGCTAAAACGGGAAGGGAAGAAGTTGTGCGAGACAATCTCGCATCATACCTCAAATTAGTGATGATTCCCGAACATGTGATTCTTCATGCTGGGCCAGAATTCGTCCCATACATTGGCCAATAGCCGTCCCCCGAATCCCTCACCGATCCGCAAAATCGTATTGCCCACGGTTTTTTCGCTATCCGGACGCCAAGTGTCCGATAAAGCGTTGCCCCCCGCAATCGCGACGAAACGGGCGTAAGCCGGCGCGATGCTGCCGTCGGCCCTATTCGCCATTACCGTCATCTTTATCGCATGCTTAAAGCGGCCGCCGGTCGATTCCTCTTCCGCCCGGTGGTAGCGCGGATCCTCCCCCCAAAAAGCGCCCAGTCCCGCCTCCATCACGTTGCTGGTTCCGACGCCCGATAGCCTCAGCCCATAGCGCTTCGCAAAGCCATCGAAGCTTTCTCCGTATTCCCGAGGTTTATTGAAAACCGTGCCCCACGTCGAGGAGATGACACCGGTCCACAAACTCGCCGGACCAATGGTGCTCTGCACCGCCCACTCCAAACGGCCAATACCAGTGATCGGAGCCGGCTCTTCGGTCGTAACCACCGCGGGATTATCAGGAGGCGGCGGTGTATCCGTGCCGCTTCCAACCAGGAGAATAAGAATAGGAAGAGGACCCATGGCAACGCTGCACTGCACGCGAATTGCCAGCCTGCGCAAGTCCCTGTGATTTCATTGCAAGGCCGTTACAGCCTTGCAAATTTTACACTAGCTTCTGCTTCCTCACCGGAAGATCCCGCACTCTCTTCCCCGTCGCCGCGAAAATCGCGTTGCAGATCGCAGGCGAAATCACCGGCACTCCCGGCTCTCCCACGCCTGCCGGAGCCGCATCGCTCTGGACCAGGTGAACATGCGTCATCAACGGAGCCTCCGGCATCCGCGCTACAGGATAATTATTGAAATTCCCCTGTTGCACGCGCCCATCGGCGAGCGTGATTTCGCCCATCATCGCCACGCTGGTCCCGAACACCGCCGCGCCTTCGAACTGCGCCGTCACCCGGTCCGGATGCACCACCATCCCGACATCCGCCGCGATATCCACCCGTGGAATCCGCACTTTCCCTTTCGCATCGACCTCCACTTCCACCACCGCCGCGATATAAGAAAGGAAGCTCCGATGCACCGCGATCCCGAACCCGCGCCCATTGCCGGATTTCTTGTTCGCCCATCCCGATTTATCCGCCGCCAGTTCCACCACCGTCCGCAGCCGCCCCACGTCCAGCGGATATCGCTTGTCCCCGCCGCCCTTTCCATTCGTTAAATCAATGATGCGCGGCGATCCCAGCACGTCCAGCAAATACTCCACCCGATCCCGATTCGCCGCCGCCGCCAATTCATCCACAAACGACTGCACCCCGAAAGCGTGAAATATATTCGCCACCGAACGCATCCATCCAATACGCACCGGAGCCGTCGCCGGACCATTCTCCGCCCGATGATTCGGAATATCGAACGGCGTATCGTTCCACCCCATTCCCATCTGCGAATCGCCATACTTCGCCGTCGCATTGAACATCATTTCGATCGGCGGAAACGCGCTCCGTTGCAGCCAAGCGACAGGCCGGCCCTTCGCATCGGTCGTCGCCTTCATGTACATCGCCGCCACCGAATGATAGTAGTCGAAATGAATATCGTCCTCGCGGCTCCACACCACCTTCACCGGCTTGCCGATCTTTTTCGATAGCATCGCCGCCTCAGCCACATAATCCGGCTTCGACTTGCGCCCGAATCCTCCGCCCAGTAGCGTCACATGGCAAGCCACGTCAGCCGGCTTGATCCCCACCGCCGACGCCACCGTCGCCTGCACCGCCTGCGGATTCTGTGTCGCCGTCCACACCGTCACCTTGCCGTCTTTGAACTCCGCCACCGCCGCCGGAGGCTCCATCGGCGCGTGCGCCAGCATCGGAACGTAATAATCCGCCTCGTGAACCGTCCCGCCCTTGGCGAACTCCGCGTCCACATCCCCGACATTCCTCGCCACCTTCCCCGGCTGTCTCGCCGATTCTTGCAGCGTTTTCTTGAACGCCGTCGAATCGAATCCCGCGTTCCCACCCAGGTCCCAATCCACCTTCAATTTCTTACGCCCCTGCATTGCGGACCACGTATTATCCGCGATCACCGCCACTCCGCCCAGCGCCTGGAATCCGTAAGGAGGCTTCAACGCCTCGATCTGCACCGTCTGCGAAACGCCCGTGACCTTTCGCGCCTCGCTATCGTCCACCGAAACGATTTTCCCGCCCATCACCGGCGATCGTTCAATCGATGCATAAACCATCCCCGGCATCTTCGCGTCGATCCCGAACACGCCTTTGCCCGTGCACAGCGCCTGCAAATCGACAATCGGCAGAGCCTTCCCGATATAGCGATATTCCGCCGCCGGCTTGTAAATCAGCTCTTCCTTCTTGGGAACAGCCTGTGCCGCCGCCAGCGTCACCAGCTCCGCGTAGACGATTTTTCGTCCACTCGGCAAATGGATCACCTGCTCATTGCGCCCTTTGCATTCAGTCGCCGGGACGCCCCATTTCGACGCCGCCGCGCGCTCCAGCATCGTGCGGGCCGTCGCCCCCGCAATCCGCAGCGGTTCATAAAAACTGCGAATCGAATTCGACCCGTCCGTATCTTGGGATCCATACTTGGCATCACCCAGCGCCTGCTCCACCCGGACATTTTTCCAATCAATATCCAGCTCATCCGCCGCCACCATCGGCAGCGACGTGCGAATCCCCGTCCCCATCTCGGACCGGTGCGCGACAATCGTGACGATCCCGCTCGGCTCCATGCCTAGATAAACGCTAGGCTGCCAGTTGGTGTCAGCCTCCAGCTCCGTCGAAAGCACCAAAGCCCCGGCGGAAAAAATCCCCAAAAATCCGCGCCGTGAAACAACCAGCTCCGCGCGGTTCATGCCGTCACCCCCGCCGCGACCTTGATCGCCGCCCGTATGCGCTGATAAGTCCCGCAGCGGCAAATATTCCCTTGCATCGCATCGTCGATATCTTTATCCGTAGGCTTCGGCTTCTCCTTCAGCAGCGCCACCGCCTGCATGATCTGCCCGCTCTGGCAGTACCCGCATTGCGGAACATTCCCGTGCTCCCAAGCCGTCTGCACCGGATGCTTGATGCCCTCAATCGTCGTGACCGATTTCCCCGCCGCAGCCTTCATCGCCGTCTGACAGCTCCGCACCGCCGCGCCATTCAGATGGACCGTGCAAGCCCCGCACAATCCCAGCCCGCACCCAAACTTAGTCCCCGTCAGCTCCAGCACATCACGCAGAAACCACAACAGCGGCATGTCCCCATCGCCATCAAATTTCCGGGCACCGCCATTCACGCGCAGTTCAATCATGAGTCCTATATTACCTCTCTTGTTTCCGAAAATCCGGCGCCGTAGCTAATGAACAATTGCTGCAATGGTCGTAGCTGATCACCCGAGTCAGCATCCACACCCCATCCCTGTTCTCCCAAATCATCGTGAACCGCCCCACACCGCTCCCATCCCCGCACTTCGCCATCTTCGGATCGCAAAACAAATGAATGCCGGTCTCAACCGCGCCAAACCCCTTAATCGGATACACCTTCAACGTCCCCGGAACCAAATCCCGTCGAGTATGCCCGCAGACATTCTTCTTAGTCGCGTCGATCACTTCCTGCGATCCCCTTAGCAGCCCGCTCACATCGTGATAAAACTCCAGATCGTCAGCCAGCAGCGCCCCAAACTTCTCCATATCGCAGGCGTTATAAGCATCAAACAGAGCCGTATCCAACCCCGCAATCGTCCGATACAACTCACCCTGCTGCGCAAACGCCGCAGGCAAAAACAGAAGAAATACGAGAGTCCGCATAAGCCCATCGTAGCGCGCGCCCCCAGGCGTGCCGCGTCGCCACTCGTGGCGCCGCCATCCGCAATTCGGAGCCGGGCTAATAGCTCGAGATTGACAGTATGGAGGTTCGATATCATCACCATTTAATGACAAACCAGAGATATGTCTCCCACGAGCTCACCCACTTTGTCGGAGGCGGATTAAAGGGGGAGTCGCAATTTCAGGATCGGCAATACGACCTGCTGATAAAAATCTTGCGTCAAGGTGAGCTTGGCAAGGTTCACCCTGGCGCGAATTGGACGATCCTGATGCGAACGGGCGGGGGAAACCTTTCAAGCAACAAACGGGCCGAAGCCCAACAAGTTTGTTTCTGCGACATCCCGGTCGGGGACCTCGGCCTGCATATGAAGAAGTACAGCAGATTTGGGGTGGCATTCACGAAGCGCTACCTTGTTGCAACCATAACTCTTGAAGACCTATACAATCGCTTCGATGCGCATTGGAAGAAATTTAGCAGCAGCCGGCATGACAAAGACCTCCTTTCATTAGAACAACAGGTGATTTGGCTCTTTTTCGCTAAACTCAAATTTTTCGATCCCAGCAAAGACGAGGATCACAACGAGAACTATTACATGGAGCGCGAATGGCGAGTCCTCGGCACCGTACCTTTCTCACTAGAAGACGTGGTCCGGATAATTTTGCCCTCCTCCTTCGCGAAGCGCTTCCGCGTGGACGTTCCTGAATATTGGGGCCAGTTAACATTTTCGGACGAAATGTCTTAGGTGGCGCGAGCTTCAGCTTGCCGCGACGGCTTCAGCCGGCGTTCCGTCCGTTCATAGAATCGCAACCCCCAAATGTTATGATTCCCAAATGTTTCGCCTGGCCCTCTTCCTAACCCTCCCCCTATCCGCCCAATCCCTCCTCGTGATCTCCATCGACGGCATGCGGCCCGATTACGTCCTCAAGGCCGACGAGCACGGCCTCAAAATTCCCCATCTGCGCCGCATCTTAAAGGATGGCGCCCATGCCACCGGAGTCCGCGGAGTCCTTCCCACCGTCACCTATCCCAGCCACACCACCATCCTCACCGGCGTCTGGCCCGTCAAGCATCACATCTATTCGAACGTCGTCTTCGACCCCCTCGGCCTCAACCTCGCCGGCTGGATGTGGTACGCCGAAGACATCGCTGTCCCCACTCTGTGGGACGCTGCATTGAAAGCCGGCCTCATCACCGGCAGCGTAAGCTGGCCCGTCAGTGTCGGCGCGCCGAACATCCGCTACAACATCCCCGAATACTGGCGAGCTCCCAAATCCGGCGGCGAAGATCAGAAGCTTCTGCGCGCCCTCAGCACTCCCGGCCTTATGGCGGAGATTGAAAAGGAAGCCGGCCCCTACGTTACCGATCTTGACGACGCCGTCCAAGGCGACCGCCAGCGCACCCGCTACGCTGCCGCGATTTTACGCAATAAACACGCCCAGTTCGTCACCGTCCATTTGGCTTCGCTTGATCACCTCGAACACGGCTACGGCCCCTTCAGTCCCGAAGCAAACGCCACCCTGGAGCAGATCGACGCCGAAGTCGGCGAACTCGAACAGGCCGCGCCCCAGGCAGTCGTCTGTGTTCTTTCAGACCACGGCTTCACCCGCACCGAACATAGCCTCAACCTCGTTGGACCCTTTGTCGAAGAAGGCTTAGCATCGAAAACCGACTGGAAAGCCTACCCCGACCTCGAAGGCGGATCCGCCGCCATCATTCTGAAAGACCCGAAATACAAGGATCAAGTTGAGAAGCTCCTGCATCGCCTCGCCGCCGATCCAAAAAACGGCATCGCGCAAATTCTCGACGCCCAGCAAATCGCCAAATTTGGCGGTCGCCCCGACGCCACCTTCTGGGTCGATATGCAGTCAAATTTCTCCGTAGCGGCAGCCCCCCGTCCCGATCGAATCGGAGGCGCCCACGGCTACGCCCCCTCAAATCCCCAACTGTTAGCCTCCTTCTTTATCGCCGGCCCAAAAATCAAATCCGGAATAGACCTGGGCGAAATCGACATGCGCAGCATCGCCGCCACGCTAGCCAAAGCCATGGCCATCCCCTTCCCCTCCGCCGATCTCCCCGCCCTCCCCGTCTTTTGACTCTCTACCGAACCGCCATGCGTCAGTATGCGGACAAACGCTACACTGCTCTCATAAATCCCATGCCCCACATCGTAGTGATCGGCAGCGCGAATATCGACCTCACCACTTTCACCGACCAATTCCCCCGTCCCGGCGAAACGATTTTCGGCCGCGATTTTTCCCTCGGCTTCGGCGGCAAAGGCGCCAACCAAGCCGTGGCCGCGCGCAACTGCGGAGCCGAAGTGTCCATGATCGCCCGCGTCGGCGACGACATGTTCGGCGAAGCCACCATCCAGAATTTGAAGTCGTTCGGCATCGATACTACGAATGTTTTAGTAACCCCCGGCGTCTCCACCGGAGTCGCGCCGATTTTCGTCGACAGCAGCGGACAGAATCGCATTCTCGTCGTGAAAGGCGCCAACGATCGCTTAAGACCCGAGGATATTTATGCGGCAAAAGATGTCATTTTATCCGCGGATAAGGTCGTTTGTCAGCTCGAAATACCGCTTTTATCCACGATTAAGGCACTCCAATTCGCAAAAGAACACGGAATCGGCACCCTCCTCAACCCCGCGCCAGCCCAAATCCTTGACCTCGCGCAGGTACGTTTCGCCGATTATGTGATCCCTAACGAGACCGAAGCCGAGATTCTCAGCGGCATGCCTGTTCGCAATCTCGACCAAGCTCGGGCCTGCGTTTCGAAACTAATCGACGGAGGGTTAAGTCGAGTCATTATCACACTTGGCGCAAACGGCACCCTTTATGGCGATCAGCACATCGCCCCCTATCCGGTGGAACCCGTCGATACCTCCGGCGCGGGCGATGCCTTTATCGGAAGCTTAGCTGTATTCCTTTCAAGCGGATACAGCGAGATCGAAGCCATTTCCCGGGCCAATCTCTACGCCGCGCTTTCGACATTATCGATCGGAACGCAGAAATCATTCGTGAGTGCCGCACGGTTTAACGAAGAGTGGCAGCTCCGATTAAAATGAGCCCGCTTGCATAGCCGATAAACATCAATGTGGTGTAGGAGATAGCACCTTTCTCGCGCCACACGAACACACCCCAGATCGCCGCCACCAGCGTCGCGCCCTGGCCCAGAGCATAGGAAATCGCCGGCCCGGCAACATTGGCCGCAATCACGTTTAGAGAGAGCGCGACCATCCAAATGAAACCGCCAAGTATCCCAATTAAATGGAGTTTTGCGCTGCCCCGAAAATAATCCCCGTAAGTGACGCCGCCCGCCTTCATAAAAACCGAATTGACAATGATATTGCTGAGAAGCACGCCCGCCCCGAAGAAAACCAATGCAACATAAGGAGTTAACTTCTCCGGCCCAATAGCTCGCATCAATTGCGGATAAAAAAGACCCATGATACAACCCGCGATCACTGAAAAAATCAACCCTCGCACCCGATTCGTTCCCCGGGTCTGCCGAGCCATCGCGGACATGATCATCGCGAAAACAATCAGTGCAACCCCGGCAAACAAAAGCGATGGATTCCCTTTCGGTGCTTCAAGATAGCTCTCAACCGTCCCGATCACCAACGCCAGTCCGATGCCGACGGGAAATGCAACAGACATTCCCGCGGCGTCGATGGAGACAACCAGTAAAATGTTCGCAAGATTGAAGATCGCGCCGCTAATCAACGCCGTAATGGCAAACGACCCAAC
>Ga0116129_1001130_pt1 | contig 15171 bp, 12 predicted proteins | sample June2015DPH_17_2_FD_89732 | JGI IMG/M metagenome (GOLD analysis project Ga0116129, IMG submission 89732) | Peatland microbial communities from SPRUCE experiment site at the Marcell Experimental Forest, Minnesota, USA - June2015DPH_17_10 | ecosystem: Environmental > Terrestrial > Soil > Wetlands...
AAAAGATTCGACTTGTTGTTGACGACCATCTCGATGTGCCCGCCCAGCGCGTCCGTCACGGCAGGCGCGCCGCCCTTGTAGGGCACGAACAGGATATCGGTGCCGGTCTTCAACTTGAAATATTCGCCGGCAAATTGCGTGTAGATGCCGGGCGAGGCGCCATATTTCAGTTGCCCGGGATGATCCTTCGCGTATTGGACGAATTCCTTGAAATTGGTGGCGGGCACCCGCGGCGAGACGGCAATCGCGAGAGAATCCACGCACACCACCCCGATCGGCGCAAAGGATTTGATCGGGTCAAAGCCAAGGTCGCTAAAGATCGCCCCGATCGCATTGACGTTGGTTCCCCCGAGCAACAATGTGTAGCCGTCCGGCGCTGCGGTTGCGACCACCTTGGCGCCAATGCGGCCGCCGGCGCCAGGATGGTTTTCGACGACGACACCCTTGCCGAATTTTTCCGCAAGCGATTTGGCGATCAGCCGCGCCGCCACGTCGGTGGGACCACCGGCAGGAAAAGGCACGACGATCTTGATCGTTCGCTCCGGATATCCGGCGGCCTGGCTTGCCTGCCAGGGCAGCGCCATCAGGATGAGCGCCATCAGGGCAAACCGGCGCCGGTATTGCCGCGATTTGTGATCTTGCATCGTGGGTTTCTCAACGGCCGTCATGTCCTGCTTTCAATTCACCTGCCGTTCCCTTCCTACCCAATAGGGATCGCGCAGATGGCGGCGCAGGATCTTGCCGGAGGCGTTGCGGGGCAGCGCATCGATGAAATCCACTGTCTTCGGCGTCTTGAACGCTGCGATGTGCGTCCGCGTGAAGCCGATGATATCGGATGCAGTGGTCTGCTTGCCGGGCTTTAACACCACGATCGCTTTTACCACTTCGCCCCAGGTATCGTCGGGCACACCGATGACGGCGGCTTCCGCGACATCAGGGTGATCGCAAACGGCGCTCTCGACCTCGGCTGGATAGATGTTTTCGCCGCCCGAGATGATCATGTCCTTGATGCGGTCCTGAACGTAGAGGTAGCCGTCCTTGTCCATGTAGCCGGCATCTCCGGTGCGCAGCCAGCCGTCACGGCCCATGGTTTTGGCGGTCGCCTCCGGCAGATTCCAGTAGCCCACCATGTTGGAGCCGGACCTTGTCGCGATCTCGCCGACTTCGCCGGGCGGCAAATGCTTGCCGTCAACGTCGAGGATCGCAAGCTCAACGCCCGGCAACGCCTTGCCGGCGGAGCGCATCCGCTCCAATCCCTCGACATGATCTTCGGGCGGAAGTGCGACAATGCTGCCGGTGGTCTCCGTCATGCCGTAGAACTGCACGAAGCCGCAGCCGAACACCTCGATGCATTCCTTCAGCAACGCCGCGGGAATTGGGGAAGCGCCATAGAGGATGTATTTCAGACGCGAGAAATCGACGCTGCGTGCGTGCGGCTGCCGCACCACGAATTGCATCGCGGCCGGGACCATGAAGATTTTGGTGATCTTCGCGTGCTCGATGAAGTCGAGCACCTTGGTAGGGTCGAATTCCCGCGCAATCACGCCCCTTGCGCCGTGATAGAGGCCGAGCAAGCCCCACCCGGTGCCGCCGATATGGAAAATTGGCATGGCTACCAGCGAAACGTCGTCCTCGGTCCATCGGTTCCAGTCGGGCTTTTCGCCGTCCCCGTTATCGAGCAAATTGAGAAGGTTCGCATGCGACAGCATGGCGCCTTTCGGCTTTCCGGTCGTGCCGGAAGTATAGAGCTGGATGGCAACATCGTGCCGGCCGATTTCGACTTTCGGATCGTCAGGACTCTGGGCGTCGCGCCAGGCCGGATAGCTTTGCCATTCCGCTGCTCCGCCTTCGGTTGCGATAACCACGCGTAGCTCAGGCAGTTGGGATTGAATGCTGCGAACCTGGGCCACGCATTCGGGCCCCACGAAGAGAACGGGCGCCTTGCAATCAGCCACGATGAACGCGGTCTCGGGCGCCGCCAGGCGCCAATTGACCGGGGTCGTCACCACATTGGCCTTCATCGCGCCCAATAACAGCTCGAAATAGACGTCGCTGTTCTTGCCGAGATAGGCGATCCGTTCGTGCTGGCGAACACCAAGTGCGATCAACCCGTTGGCGACGCGGTTGGTCAGGACGTCGAATTCGGCGAAACTGGTCTGGCGTTCTTCGAATTCGAAGACGATTTCCTTGTCGCGTGACTTCGCCAGCGCGCGCACCATATCGGCCAGGTGCGCCGGCTCTCGTGAGACGGCCATGTCCTCCTCCCAGAGTATTATTTTGGTGAGCAGTTTGGCGGCATCTGGCACCAAAGACAATAGCGCCGCGCTTTGGCTTTCGACGGGGCGGAAGCTCATGCCTATCTTGCAGTGCGGTCCTTCTCGTTCTGCGCCTTGATCTGCTCGCGCGCTTTTTCCCAGTCGGCATCAGTCCAGTCGCGCAACTGATAGAAATTGCCGCCCGTCGCAAGCGCCTGACCGCCGTCCATCGCGATCGTTTCGCCGTTGATCCAGTCGCAGCCGCCGGAAATCAAAAATACCGCCAGATTTTGCAGCTCTTCCATCGTTCCGACCCGGCCCATCGGGTTCATGGCCTTGGTGCGCGCGCCGGCCTCGTCACCCGGTTTGATGCGCTTGCTCATGCCTTCGGTCGGGATTTCGCCCGGCGCAATCGTGTTCAGCCGGATGCCGTAGCGGCCCCATTCGGCGGCAAGCGACATCGTCATGGCGTGGACTGCGGATTTGCTCATGGCCGACGGCACTACGTAGGGGCTGCCGTTACGGACCCAGGTGACGGTAATCGACACCACATTGCCGCGGAGCTTGCTGGCGATCCAGCGCCGCCCGACGGCATGGGTGACATAGAATGTGCCGTGCATGACGATGTTGGCGACCGCATCGAAGCCGCGCGATGAAAGGTCCTCGGTGCGCGAGATGAAATTACCCGCCGCGTTGTTGACGAGGTCGGTCAGCGGGCCATCCTTGAAGATCGCCTCGACCATTTCATCGACTGCCAGCGCGTTGCGGATATCGATGCCGTGGCTGGTCACGCGGCCGCCATGGAGATCCATCAATTCGGTTGCGGTCTCGTCGCAGACGCTCTTGCGGCGTCCGCAGATATGAACGTCTGCACCCAGCTGGAGAAAGCGGGCAGCCATCGATTTGCCGAGCCCGGTTCCGCCGCCCGTGACAAGAATGTTTCTGCCCGCCAGAAGTTTCTCGCTGAACATCGCGCGTTTCCATCCGTGGAGCTGTCCGGAGAAGACTAAAACCGGAGGAGGCTTTCGTGTAAAGCCGTTATCGTACGGAGTGGCAGTGTGGCGTTCCCGAAGTCTGCATCATTGTGGCCCGCGGGTTCGTCATGCGTACATCTGGACCAAAGCCACACTGGGAGGGAACCATCATGGATGATCGCGTGCAGGTGACGATCTCGGGCGGGGTTGCCGATGTCCGCATGGTCCGCGCCGACAAGATGAATGCGCTTGATGCCGCGATGTTCGAGGCGCTTGTCGCAACCGCGAAGAAACTTGGCGGCGAGAAAGGCCTGCGCGCGGTAGTATTGTCCGGGGAGGGACGCGCGTTCTGTGCCGGCCTTGATATGGGCCGCTTCGCCGCGATGAAAGACAAGGGCGGCTACGATATCGCTGACGGTGAAGCGCGCGATCTCACCGTGCGCACCCACGGCATCGCCAATTTTCCACAAATGGCCGTGTGGGGGTGGCGGCAGCTTCCGGTGCCGGTGATTGCCGCAGTTCATGGCGTTGCGTTCGGTGGTGGCTTTCAGCTCGCGCTCGGCGCCGACATGCGGTTTCTGAGCGCCGACGCGCGCATGTCGATCATGGAGATCAAATGGGGCCTGGTTCCTGACATGGCGGGAACTCCGATCCTGGCGAGCCTCGTACGCGACGATATCTTGCGTGAGCTGACCTATACGGGCCGGATTTTTTCGGCGCAGGAGGCCGTGGCCTATGGCCTCGCCACAAGGATCTGCGATGACCCCCGCGCGGCAGCATTTGAGGTGGCGCATGACATCGCGGGCAAAAGCCCCGATGCGATCCGTGCCGCCAAGCGAATGCTCGACAAACTCTCGGTCGATCCAGGGCCGGCGCTCCTCACGGAATCGATCGAACAGCAGAAGCTGATCGGCAGCTCCAACCAGCTGGAGGCGGTGCGCGCCAATATCGACAAACGTGTCCCGCATTTTGTCGATCCCTGACCGCTTCTGCCACTTGATCCGTGCCGGCTGCGGTCGCAACGGGTCTTGGCGCGGCAAATCCGCCTGTTTCTTGCCCTTGCGCTGCGTCGCAAAAATTGCGACTCAAGGGTGCCGGCAGACTCTGGAGCATTTCAGCGATGTCCACCCAGATCATGCTTTCTGAACCCGGGCTGGAATCCAGCCGCGGCGAGGAAGCCTCCGCGTTTGAAGAAGATTTGCGGCTGCGGAACGACATCCGCCTGCTCGGGCGCATCCTGGGTGACACCGTCCGCGACCAGGAAGGCGCCGACGTCTTCGATCTGGTCGAGCGCATCCGCCAGACCTCGATCCGGTTTCATCGCGGAGACGACAAGGCGGCGAGGGGTGAACTCGAGCTCATTCTCGATAGCATGTCGATCAGCCAGACGCTGCGCATCGTGCGCGCCTTCAGTTATTTCTCGCATCTCGCCAACATCGCCGAAGACCAGAACAACATCCGCAGGATGCGCTTGAGTTCCAAGGCCGGCGAAGCGCTGCGGCCGGGAACACTGACGCGGACCTTGCAGAATGCGCGGACCACCGGCATCAGCGCGGCGAATTTGCGCAAGTTCTTTGCCTCTGCGCTGGTCAGCCCCGTGCTGACCGCGCATCCGACCGAAGTTCGCCGCAAGAGCACCATCGATCGCGAGATGGAGATCGCGGCTGTTCTGGATCGGCGCGAGCGGCTGCAGTTGACACCGGAGGAACTCGCCGCAAGCGATGAGCAATTGCGGCGTGCGGTATTGACGTTATGGCAAACCAACCTGTTGCGCCGCACCCGGCTCACGGTGCTCGACGAGGTCGCCAACGGCCTGTCTTTTTATGACTACACCTTCCTGAACGAAGTTCCCCGGCTGCATGGCAGGCTCGAAGACCGCCTCAACGAAGGCGACGGCGCGGCGCAGGGGGAGCTGGCGTCTTTCCTGAAGATGGGAAGCTGGATCGGCGGCGATCGTGACGGCAACCCGTTTGTGACGGCCGATGTGATGCGCGGCACGCTGAAGATGCAGTCCGGCCGTGTCATTCGCTTCTACCTCGACGAATTGCATATACTCGGCTCCGAGCTTTCGCTGGCGGCGCATCTGGCCGACGTCTCAAAGGACCTGCGGGCGTTGGCCGAGTGTTCGCCCGACAAGTCGCCGCATCGAAGCGGCGAGCCCTATCGCCTCGCGGTATCCGGCATCTTCGCAAGGCTCACCGCGACCGCCGCGCGGCTTGAGGTCGAAACCACGCGCGCCGCGGTCGGCGAAGCTGCCCCTTACGTCAGTGTCGCCGAATTCAAGGCCGATCTCGACATTCTCTATCGCTCGCTGATGATGAATAATTCACGCGTCATCGCGCGCGGGCGGCTGCGGCACCTGCGGCGCGCCGTGGACTGCTTCGGCTTTTATCTCGCGAGCCTCGATATCCGGCAGAACTCGGCCGTCCACGAACGCACGATTGCCGAGCTGATCGATGCAGCGATGCCAGGAAAATCCTATCTGGCGCTGAACGAGGAGGCGCGCATCGCGCTTCTCACCGACGAGCTGCGTAATGCGCGGCCGTTGACCTCGGCCTTCGTCAAATACAGCGAGGAGACGGTTGGCGAACTTGCGGTATTTCGTGCTGCCGCCGAGGCCCATGCCAGGTTCGGAGCGGATGCCATTCCCCAATGCATCATCTCGATGTGCAAGGGGATCTCCGACATGCTGGAGGTCGCGGTACTGCTGAAGGAAGTCGGTCTTGTCGATCCTTCCGGCCGCAGCGCGATCAATATCGTGCCGTTGTTCGAGACCATCGAGGATTTGCAGGCTTCCAGCCGGATCATGGACCGGATCCTGTCGATGCACGATTACCGCAAGCTAGTGGACAGCCGCGGCTCCGTGCAGGAGGTGATGCTCGGCTATTCCGACAGCAACAAGGATGGCGGCTTCGTCACGTCGGGCTGGGAGCTCTACAAGGCGGAGATCGACCTGGTCGAGGTGTTCGAGCGGCACCATGTGCGACTTCGTCTGTTTCACGGCCGTGGCGGCTCGGTCGGTCGGGGTGGTGGCCCGAGCTATGATGCGATCATTGCGCAGCCCGGCGGCGCCGTGAATGGTCAGATCCGGATCACGGAGCAGGGCGAGATCATCTCCAGCAAATACGCCAATTCGGAAGTCGGTCTCGACAATCTGGAAATTCTGGCGGCTGCGACGTTAGAGGCGAGCCTGTTGCATCCGAAACAAAGCGCCCCGCGCGCGGAGTATCTAGAGGCGATGGAGCAACTGTCAGCCTGCGCCTTCAAGGCCTATCGCGGGCTGGTGTATGAGACCGAGGGATTCGCGGATTATTTCTGGGCGTCGACCGTCATCACGGAGATCGCAACGCTGAACATCGGCAGCCGGCCGGCTTCGCGCAAAAAGACCCACGAGATCGAGGACCTGCGCGCCATTCCCTGGGTGTTCAGCTGGGCGCAGTGCCGGCTGATGCTGCCGGGATGGTATGGGTTTGGCAGCGCGGTCGAGACATGGGTGAAGGAAAACCCGGACACCGGCATGGCGTTCCTGAAAGAGCTCTATCGCGAGTGGCCCTTCTTCCGCATGCTGTTGTCGAACATGGACATGGTGCTGGCCAAGAGTTCGATCGCGATCGCCTCACGCTACGCTGAACTGGTGCCCGACGTGAGCTTGCGCGAAAGCATCTTCGAGCGCATCCGGCGTGAGTGGCAAAGCTCGATCGACATGTTGTTGCAGATCACAGGGCAGACGCGGCTGTTGGAAAGCAATCCGTTGCTCGAGCGCTCGATCCGCCACCGTTTTCCCTATGTCGATCCGCTGAACCACGTGCAGGTGGAGCTTTTAAAGGAACATCGGGCGCAGAACACCGATGAGCAGGTGCTGCGCGGGATTCAAATCACCATCAACGGCATTTCGGCCGGCTTGCGTAACAGCGGCTGAGGCGAATAGGGAGTAGCGAATAGCGAATGGAAATTTCCCTATTCGCAATTCGCCACTCACCGTTCGCTTCCTCTCAACAGTTATGCGCGCCCTGGGTTTCGACATAGACCGCATACAGGGATTGGCTCGCCGCCATGAACAGGCGGTTTCGCTTCTTGCCGCCGAAGCAGAGATTGGCACAGGTCTCCGGCAGACGAATCTGACCGATCCTTTCGCCGTCCGGCGCAAAAATCTGCACGCCGTCATAGCCGTCGCCAACCCATCCGGCGCCGACCCAGATGTTGCCCTCGATATCGACACGCATGCCGTCCGGGAAGCCGGACTTTCCATCCAGCGTCATATCGAGAAGGGTACGCGGATTCGAAAGCTTGTCCCCGTTCAGATCGTACTGCCAGATGATGTTCTTCGCCTGCGGATAATGGGTGATGCCGGTGTCGCAGACATAGACCTTCTTGTAGTCGTGGCTGAAGGCGATCCCATTCGGCTTGAACGGGTCTTCGGCGACCTTGGTCACCTGGCCTGTCTTGGCATCGAGCCGATAGACGGCCTCTTTCTGATAAGGCTGGACCGAACCGGTATTGGCTTTCTGGCCCTCATAAAGGCTGTTGGCCCCATATCCGGGATCGGTGAACCAGATCGAGCCGTCATTGGGGTGTACGACGACGTCGTTCGGTCCGTTGAGCTGTTTGCCGTTGGCCTGCTCAGCCAGCACGGTCAGCGAGCCGTTATGTTCGTAGCGAACGAGCCGCGTTCGCTGACAGGTGATCTGCCGTCCCTCGAAATCGAAGGTGTTGCCATTGCCTTCGTCGGAGGGCTTGTGGAATTGCTCGGAGATATGACCATCGTCATCAAGGTAACGAAGCTGACGGTTATTCGGAATGTCGCTCCAGACGAGATATTGACCCTGCGCGTTCCAGGCGGGGCCTTCAGCCCAGAGGCAACCGGTGTAGAGGCGCTTGATGGAGGTGTTGCCGACCTTGGCCTTGAAGCGCTTGGGATCGATCACGACAATGTCGGGATCGGGATAGCGTTGAGGTTCGGCGCCTCGGCCGAAGTCGCGCGCGGATGCGTTGGTTGCGGTAACCGACATAGCGGCGACGGCGGCGGCTCCACGAAGCAGGTTGCGACGATCGACGCCGTCAGACCGGTGGCTGTCATCGTCATTGAACCGTAAGCTATTTGTCATGATTTTCCTCCCGAGTTTTTTTGTTGGCCGCGGACCGTCCGCTCAAAATCCGGCGTAAAGCGGGCAGAACAACCGCAGGTCGAGGAAATAGCGGCCATGCATATCGGCATCGCCTTTGTCGAGGGCTATGTCGGACGTCATGAACCCGGAAATGACGATGCTGATGTCAATCAGTTTCAGCAGTTGTGCGCGCCCTGGGTTTCGACATAGACCGCATAGAGCGATTGGCTCGCCGTCATGAACAGTCGGTTTCGTTTCTTGCCGCCGAAGCAGAGATTGGCGCAGCATTCCGGCAGACGAATTTGGCCTATCCGTTGGCCGTCGTCGGGTGCAAAGACCTGCACGCCGTCATAGCCTTCTCCGACCCAGCCTGCGCCGACCCAGATATTGCCTTCGGTATCGACGCGCAGGCCATCAGGAAAGCCGGTCCTGCCGTCCAGCTCCATGTCGATCAGCGGGCGCGGATTTGAGAGCCTGTCGCCGTTGAGATCGTATTGCCAGACGACGTTCTTGGCATCGGGATAGTGCGTGATCCCGCTGTCGGCGATGTAGACCTTCTTGTAGTCCGGGCTGAAGGCGATGCCGTTCGGCTTGAAGGGATCGTCTGCCACCTTGCTGACCTCGCCCGTTTGCGCATCAAGCCGGTAGACCGCTTCCTTTTGATAAGGCTGGATCGAGCCAGTGTCGGATCGTTGTCCTTCGTAGAGGACAATGGCGCCGTAGCCGGGGTCGGTAAACCAGATCGAGCCGTCGGGATGAACGACGACGTCGTTGGGGCTGTTCAATGGTTTGCCGTTGGCTTGCTCGGCGAGCACGGTGAGCGACCCGTTATGTTCGTAGCGAACCAAACGCGTCCGCTCGCAGGTAATTTGCCGCCCCTGGAAATCGAAGGTGTTGCCATTGGCCTCGTTGGAAGGCTTGCGGAATTGCTCGGAGATGTGGCCATCGTTGTCGAGATAGAGAAGCTGACGGTTGTTCGGAATGTCGCTCCAGACGAGATATTGACCTTGCGCATTCCACGCTGGCCCTTCGGCCCACAGACAGCCTGTGTAAAGCCGCTTGATCGCCGTGTTGCCGACCTTGGCCTTGAAGCGTTTGGGATCGATCAGGACAATGTCGGGATCGGGATAGCGTTGGGGTTCGGCGTTGGGGCCGAAGTCACGTGTTGAGCGGGGCTGTAATTTATCTGTCAATTTTGTCACCCTTATTCCCCCGGCTATTTAGATAAAATTACCTCGCACCAGCGCAGAATGAGAGCACCACCACCGAAAATCAAAAGAAAATAAAACAAGAGTCCCCGCGTGCCAAACACGCGCGGAAATCGCTCGACCGCTGCTCTTGCGTATCTGAAAAGGAGCCAGATGACGCCGAATGTAACTGGAGCAGCATCCAAAAGAACCACTTTCGACTGTACAGACAAATGCCCAGCCCCACGCGGCCCTTCGCCCCATATCGCAACCCATACGGCGACACCCAAAAAAACTGCTATGGACGCAAGGGCGATTACATCAAGTATTTTTCTTTTCATTTCTGTTGTGCTCTGTGGGGGGCAGGCCTCAATGCGAACGGCGTGGCTATCCGTCAGACCGGATCCCAATTGAATATGTCCGCCGAACGGTCGAGCTTGTAGAACGACGATTTCAACGCCGGCATGCCGTGCTCGGCGAGGCTCTCTACCGTCCATCCTTCGCCGCGATGGATCGAGCGGAGCGGGCGGGATTGGCTCATCAGGAAAATCTCGTTCATTCGCACGGCAAAGATTTGTCCCGTGACATCCTTGGCCGCATCGCTGAGCAGGAAGCCGACGACCGGCGCGATCTTCTCCGGTCCCATCTGCTGGATCTTCGCCACACGCTCCTTTTCGGCTTCGGTCTCCGTTGGAATGGAACCGATCATGCGGCTCCAGGCGAATGGTGATACGCAGTTCGAACGCACATTGAACCTGTTCATGTCGAGCGCGATTGATTTTGAGAGGCCGACGATGCCGAGCTTGGCGGCGGCATAATTCGCCTGGCCGAAATTGCCGACCAGTCCCGAGGTCGAGGTGAAGTGGACGAACGATCCGCTCTCCTGCTCGCGGAACAGCCGCGCTGCGGCGTGCGAGACGTAGAACGAGCCCATCAGATGCACTTTGATGACGGACTCGAAGGCATCGATGCTCATGCGGTGAAAGATGGCATCGCGCAAGATGCCGGCATTGTTGACGACGCCGTCGAGTTTGCCGAAGTGGTCGATCGCCGCCTTGACGATCCGGCTCGCCGGGACAGCCTCCGCGACGCTCTCGAAATTAGCGACTGCGGTCCCGCCATGCTTCTTGATCTCCTCGACCACTTCCTCGGCGGGCGAGGCGCTCGATCCCGAGCCGTCAGCGGCGACGCCGGGATCGTTGACCACGACCCTGGCGCCTTCCGATGCGCACAACAGCGCGATCTCGCGCCCGATACCCCGGCCAGCGCCGGTCACGATGATGGACTTGCCGTCGAGTGATTTGGCCATGGGTGAGTTTCCTGAGTTGCCGTTGGGCGTCGGGCCAAAGGTATGTTGCCTTTGAGTGGGGGCGTTCGACCCGCTTGTTCTGATCTTGATGCGACAGGGGAGGGCGTGTCGTCAACGGCACTGCCGGTGGGTCCATAAGCGGCTTTCCTCATATTTATTGCCTAGATTGGGGCGCTTGTATCCCGGTAACCCCCCGCGCTATGGTCCGCCCGAACCAAGAAAAAAGCCGGGAGGATGTTATGTTGAGGGTGATGGGTGCGGCGCTTGTTGGCTTGACTTTTGCCGCCCAGGCTTATGCCGCCGATGCTCCGGCCGAAATCAAGATCGGTACCCTCTATGCCTCGTCCGGGCGCTATGCCTCGATTTCGATGCCGGTGTTCAGCGGTCTCAAACTGTGGGCCGATCTGAAGAATGCCGATGGCGGCGTGTATGTGAAGGCCTTCGACAAGAAGCTGCCGGTCAAGCTCGTCGGCTATGACGATCAGAGCAATACGGCGACCGCCGCCACGCTCTACAACCAGCTCATCACCCAGGATAAAGTCGACCTGCTTGTTGCCGATTCCGGTTCGGTATTGACCGCGCCGGCGGTTGCGATCGCGCGCGACCGCAAGACGTTCCTGTTCGACCAGACCGGCACCGGCGCCAGCTTCTTTTCCAAGGACAATCCTTATATCGCGTTGATGGCCGACCCGGTCTCGACCGTCTGGCCCAAGCCGGTGGCGGACTTCATCACCCATGACGGGCCGGCGCTGGGCATCAAGAAGATCGCGATCCTTTACTCGACCAACGAATTCACAGGCACGCAAGCCAACGCCTTCCGCAAATTCATCAAGGATTCCGGCGCGCCGATCGAGATCGTCTACGATCAGGGCGTCCCGACGGAGACGACCAACTACACCGTCATCATCAACAATATAGCCAACACGCAGCCGGATGCGGTGATCCATTTCGGCTACGCGCCGAACGACATTGCCTTCCTGCGCAACGTCGCCGACGTTGGCGTCAAGTTCAAAATGCTGTTTGCGATCTACGCGGGCCTTGAGAAAGAACTTCTCGAGAAGAACGTCGGCGCCAAGGGGCTTGAGCACGTGTTCACCTACGTGCCGCCGTCGGACCTCGAATACCCCGTCAATTTCGGCATGAACCTGACTGCTTACAAGGCGGCCTGGGACAAGAAGTACTCCGACGGCAAGGTCGAATTTGGCCTCAATGCCGTTGCCGGCTATACGACGGGCCTCGTCATCGAGAAGGCGCTGTCGGTCGCGACGAGCCTTGATCAGCTCGAATTGCACCGCGCGGTGTTCAGCCTCTCAGGACAGCTCAAGACGTTGTGCGGACCTTTTGAGCTTGACGAAATGGGCGGCCAGATCGGCGAATTGACCCCGCTCGGTCAGCTTGAGCTCGACGAGCATGAGCACGTCAAATTCGTTTCGATCTATCCGCATGAGACTGCGACCGGCAAGCCCGTCTATCCGCGTCCATGAAGCTGATGTCTTCTGAACGGCTGCCGGGAGCAACGGCTAGTGCCCACTTTCCGAAGTCCGTGTTACATCTCAGCATGCACCTTTCACGGACTTCGGAAAGCTATGGGCACTAGAAAACCTATTGATTCTAGTGCCGCTTCTCTATTTGAAGTTCCTGAACAGGGTTCGCGGCTTGTGGTGCAGGAACTTCAAATAGGCGGCACTAGATGCTAGTTTATGCGCTGGTCGCGGGCGTTCTCTTTGGCTTGTATTTCAGCCTGGTCGGCATCGGCCTCAATCTGGTGTTCGGTGTCATGCGCATCGTCAATCTGGCGCATGGCGACTGCCTGATGCTGGGCGCGTTCGTGGCGGTCGGCGTCGTGACGGTTGCCGGAATCGATCCTCTGTTTGCGGTGCCGCTTGCATTCGTGATCTTCCTGGTCGCGGGCATGCTGCTGTACTGGGTGCTGGTGCCGCGGCTGCAAGGCTCGGCAAACCCTGAAATGCTGTCGATCATCCTGTTCTTCGGCCTGTCCCAGGTCATCGAAGCCGTCACCACAATCTTTTTCGGCACCAGCGAGCGCTCGATTCCAAGCCGAGCGCTGGGCACCGTGTTTTCCACGATCAAGGTCAAGTGGTTCGGCGGCAAGGCGGATAGCGGCGGACCGGTCCAGATCTTCGGCCAGGGATTCCCCGCGCCCTGGGTGGTCGCTGCCATTACCAGCTTGATCGCCATCGGGTGTGTCTATGTTTATCTCTACCAGACCCGTCTCGGCACGCTGACGCGTGCGGTGATGTCGCGGCGTGACGAAGCGTTCGCAACCGGGATCGATGTCGATCGCGTGTCGGCCGCCGCCTTTGGCATCGGGTTGGGATTGGCTGCCGTTGCTGGCATCTTCGCGCCATTCATGTTTGGCTCGGTGACCCCGGCCTTTGGCGCCGATGCCACCGTCACGTCTTTCGCTATCGTGGTGCTGGGTTCGCTCGGCAATCCGCTGGGGACCGCGCTTGGCGGCGTTGTCTACGGCATCTGCTACATGGTGGTGCAGACCTACTTGAGTTCATGGGCCGACCTGTTGCCCTACGTGCTCCTGATTTTCATTCTGCTGTTGCGTCCGAGTGGCCTGCTCGGAAGGCGGGTGCGCGTTGCCTAATGCTCTCAAGCACACGCTTTTCATCGCCGTGCCGTTGCTCGTCGTCTTTGCGGTATTGCCAGGCGTCTATCAAAACCACCTGTTGTTGTTCAATTTCGTGATCTTCCTGATCCTCGCCCAAGGCGTGAACATCATCTATGGCTTCACCGGATACTTGCCGTTCGGCTATGTCGGCTTCTTCGGCGCCGGAGCTTACGGCTTTGCAGTTCTGGTGATGCATTTTCAGGCCCCGGCCGTGGCAGCGGTTTTCGTCGCCGGTGTGGTCGGCGTTGCGCTTGGACTATTGCTCACGCCGTTACTGCGTCTCTCGGGCGCGTATTTCGCCATCGCCAATCTCGCGGCGTCGCTGGCGGTGCTGCATCTCATCGCCAATCCGGCTCTGGAGCCGATTACGCGCGGCCCCTATGGCGTCTCGCTCACGGGCACCTTCAACCCGACCTATGCCTATGCGGCGGCACTCATCGTGCTGGCGCTGACCTTGGGCGCGGTGGTTTTCCTCAAGAATTCGCGCTTCGGCCTGGCGTTGCAGGCGGTGCGGGAAGATGCCGTCAGCGCCTCGATGGCCGGCGTCAATGTCGTACGGATGCGGATCATCGCATGGCTGGCTTCCGCGCTGGTCGCGGGCCTCGCCGGTGGCGTCTATGCCTGGTATGTCTCGGTGTTCTATCCCGACAACGTCTTCAGCGGCGAGTTCAGTATTTTTGCCATCGTGTTCGCGCTGTTTGGCGGCGTTGCCTCGATCACCGGTCCGATCGTCGGCGTTATCATCCTCTACGGCATCTACAACCTGATCGGCTTCACCACCCCGCAATACTTTCAATTGATCTACGGCCTCCTGATCATGGGCCTGGTGCTGTTTCTCCCCGCCGGCCTGGTGTCGCTTGCAACCCGCAGGGGCTGGCATGTCCCCTGACAGCGCACCCACCCTCAACGTCTCCAAGCTCGTGAAGCGCTTCGGCGGTTTTTACGCGCTGGACGGCCTGAGCTTCCATGTCTCCTCCGGCGAGATTCTGGGACTCGTGGGCCCCAATGGCTCCGGCAAGACCACGGCGATCAACGTGATCTCCGGTCTTTACGCCCCCGATGGCGGAGAGATCATGCTGGATGGCGTCTCGATTGGCGGGATGGCGTCGCACAAGCTCGTTCATCGCGGCATCAACCGGACTTTCCAGATTCCAAAGCCCTTTTTGTCGCTGACGGTGCGGCAGAATGTCGAGGTCGCCTTGGCCTATGGCGGCGCGGCGACAACCGCGCCGGCCATGGCCGACCTGCTGGACGAATACCGACTGACCGAGGTCGCCGACCGTCCGGCGGCCGACCTCAACAACGCGCAGCAGAAGATGCTTGATCTTGTGCGCGCGCTCGCCACCCGTCCGCGGCTGTTGCTGCTCGACGAACTCGCCGCCGGGCTGAACCCCGCGGAGCTCGACTGGATCGCCGAACGTATCAAAGCGTTGGCCCAAAGCGGCATGGCGATCATCGTGGTCGAACATCTCATGGGTTTCATCGAGCACATCACCGACCGCGTCATCGTCATGAACGCCGGCAAGGAGATTTTCGAAGGCAAGCTCGCAGTCGCGGTCAAGGTTCCGCAGGTGATCGAGGTATTCCTGGGAGGCGAGCATGCCGCCTGAGGCAACTCCCTTGCTGACGGCCCAGAGCGTCGATGCCGGGTACGGCACGATGCAGGTGCTGTGGGGCGTCGATCTCGACGTCCGCGCCGG